>Ga0194113_10005491_pt1 | contig 16305 bp, 6 predicted proteins | sample TA2MahC200mmetaG_FD_146193 | JGI IMG/M metagenome (GOLD analysis project Ga0194113, IMG submission 146193) | Freshwater microbial communities from Lake Tanganyika, Tanzania - TA2015017 Mahale Deep Cast 200m | ecosystem: Environmental > Aquatic > Freshwater > Lake | place: Tanzania: Lake... | reverse complement strand
GAGCCTGCGCTACCAGCGCGGCAAGGGCGGCCAGGAAAAACGGCTGCACGGGCTCTATTCGGTGGGTATTGGCGGGCACATTTCCGAGGACGACCACGGGCTCTTTTCCGCTGACCGCGGCTACCAGGAGGGCATGCGACGGGAGTTGCGGGAAGAGGTGGCCATCGAGGAAGTCGTGGAGACGGCGGTGGCTGTCATCAACGACGACAGCACCGACGTTGGGGCGGTGCACTTCGGCGTCGTGCATGTGGCCCACGTCGGCACCGAGGAGGTCGCCGGCCGCCGCAGCGGGATCCTCGGTCCGGAGTTCGTTCCCCTGCAGGAAGCCGCTGCCAACCCGGCGCGTTACGAATCCTGGTCGCGATTCTGCCTGGACCAGCTCGATCGGCTGCTGGCCAAAGCGGCGGCCGCCGGAGTGGGGCCGGCCGGCCGAGGGTGAATCGCCGGCTCGCGGAGAAGACCAGGACGTACGGCCCCTTCCGCACCGACCCGGCCCAAGGCATCCCCAAACACGCCTACTGCCCTTTTGACAAGTTGAACCAGCCCCCGCCGTATCAGCCAGTCGCGGGCCGCGACTTTCTTCCCGGCCGAGTGGTCGTCAAACTGAACCCGCCGGCCTCCTCTCGCACCAAGTCGCTCGACGGTCTGCCGGACGTAGCCGCGCTCGGACGAGTGTTCACCGCCCACGGTTTGACCGGGGTGGAACGGGTCTTTCCCAATGCCCGGCTGCCGTCCCGAGTCGCCCTCCAGAGGGTCGGCTCGCCTCGGGGCGGGCAAATGCCCGACCTGACGCGTTGGCTGCGCCGATTGTCTCGGGTATTGCCGCCTTGGCGCGAACGAAGTGGAGCGACAAAGACGTCTATTCCTCGCGCTTCATCATGGGACAGATTGCGGCCAATGGCGGGGCCGGTGCCAACGCCTTCGCGGCACTCACCCAGCACCAATTCCCCTCGGTCGAAGCTCGCCGGAGTGCGTTCAGGGAGGCGGGGGCGTGCTGCGGGTCATTGAGCAGCACGTCGAGGAGCACGGAAGTGTCAAGGGCCGTGGTCATCGCGGGTCAGGCGGAGGTATTCGTCCACCGTCTGTCCAACGGGAAGGGTCCCGCGCCCACGCCACCGGGCAAAAGGATCGTCCTCCTTCTTGGACCAGGCCAGCAACAGGTCGCCCTGACACTGAACTTCCAGCGCTTGTCCCGGTCGTAGCGCCAGACGCTCGATGAGTTCGCGGGGAATCGCAATCCGGCCATCGGCGGTCAACTCCGTTGTCATGGGGCGGGAGCATAGCTCTGCGCCGGATGGGGAGCAAGCCCCCAGGCGCACCCTGTCTGCAAGAAAGCCAGCCGCTGGCGAGCTGCGCCCAGAGATCGGGCCTACCTCCCCGACCCTTCCTTGGCTCAGCTAGCGGCCGTGTTCCTGACAAGTTCCGCACCAAGCGACCATCTACACTCATACAGACGCCGGCGCTTTCGCCGGCTCACTAGATTGGTGCCTGCCCGCCCTCCTGTCGCCCAAGGTGACGCCCAGACTCTCGTAGAAACTGATCTGGTTACCCAACGGAACCTCGAACTTGCCGAGAACTGCGATCCGCTTGTCCCCAAGGAGACCGGCGCATCTCGGCTTTTCCAAAGCTTAAGCCTCTTGGCGCTCACCCATGCGGCTTTCCTTTGCTTGAACCGCCAGGTAGGGCCGGACCGCCAGGCCGGCCGCTCGGGTTCGGTGACCTGCCTCCTCTTCAATTCCCGTGCCAAGGGGGCATCTACACTTTTGTAGATACCGCGGCTGGGGCGGGCGCGACAGAATGGCGGCGTTTTCACATTGAAACCCGAACCGACATCGCCCGGTTGCCAACGAGATGCCCACGAACGAGGTATCGTCCCCTCTGCGCCGCGGAGGCCCCCTCGGCACGCAGGAGCTCCGCCGTTGCCACCGCACTTCCCGGAGGGGGATCGGTGCCGTTGCTCTCACTGCAGAATTCAACCCGCTCAAGTCATGAACATGCACCGATACCCGATCGCACAATCTCCCCGTGCAGAGACGAGCGTGACTTACAGAATCGAGGTCACCCCCCGGAGCGGCAGGCTTGGCCCGTGCCTGCAAGGGCGCTGGCGGGGCGCTCTCGCCCTCGCCGCCTGTCTGCTCGTGGTGCCGCTCTCGCTCCTCGCCGCCGGATCCGAAGGGAGTACCTCGACGACCGCGGAGTCCATCTCGAGGGACCAGCCGGCGTCGCCCTCGAGCGCCGGCGCCAAAGCCAGCCCGTACGGCCCCTTCCGCACCGACCCGGCCCAAGGCATCCCCAAACACGCTTACTCCCCTTTTGACAAGCTGAACCAGCCCCCGCCGTATCAGCCGGTCGCGGGCCGCGACTTTCTCCCCGGCCGAGTGGTCGTGAGACTGATGCCGCCGGCGACGTCTCGCACCAAGTCGCTCGACGGCCTGCCGGATGTAGCCGCGCTCGAACGAGTGTTCGCCGCCCACGGTTTGACCGGGGTGGAGCGGGTCTTTCCCTATGCCCGGCCGCCGTCCCGAGTCGCCCTCCAGAGGGTCGGCTCGCCTCGGGGCGGGCAAATGCCCGACCTGACGCGTTGGCTGCGCGCCCGGTGTCCGGCCGGCCAGGACGTGTTCGAGTTGGTGAAGGAACTGGCGCAGCACCCGGATGTCGAGCTGGCCGAGCCGGAGTACGTGCGTCGGCTGGCGGGGGGGAGTTCTCCCGACCCCTTGTCCGAGAACCAGTGGCACCTGGCGGCGGCCAAGGTCCCCGAGGCTTGGGCGTACCTCGAGAGCCAGGGGCTGCCGCCCGGGGGCAACCGGGACATCGTGGTGGCGGTGATCGACAGCGGGGTGGACTACAACCACCCCGATCTGGCCGCCAATATGTGGGTCAACAGCCGCGAGATTCCGGGCAACGGGATTGACGACGACGGCAATGGGTTCGTGGACGACGTGCATGGGTGCAGCACGGTGGGTAACGCGAGCAGCCACTCCGGCAACCCGATGGACGATCACGGGCACGGGACCCACGTGGCGGGGATCATCGCCAGCCAAGCCAATAACGGCCAAGGCGGTGTGGGTGTCGCTCACAACATCCAGATTCTGGCGGTCAAGGCGGCCCAGTACTCGGGCACGCTGGCCAGCTCCGACGTCGCCGAGGGGATCCAATACGCGGTGACGCAGGGGGCCAGCGTCATCAACATGTCCTTCGGCGGTTACGCCGCGTCGCAGGTCGAAGCGGATGCGTTGGCGGTTGCCTTCGGGCAGGCGATCCTGGTCGCGGCGGCGGGCAACGAGGGGATCCCCAACGAGCCCTGCGACAGTCCGATCGCGCCGCGGGCGTTGTATCCGGCAGCCTACAACTGGGTCTTGGGGGTGATGGCCCAGAGCCGGACCCCGGACGGCCAGGGGAACCATCTGGCGCCCTTCTCGAATTTCGACGGCGTGGCCAACACCTCGATCGAATACGAGCTGATGGCCCCCGGGGTCGATGTCTGGAGCACGCTGCCCGGCGGACAATACGCCGCGTGGGACGGCACCTCGATGGCGGCCCCCCTGGTTTCGGGAATTGCCGCCCTGGCCCGCACCCGCTGGACCGACAAGAACCTCTATCCCTCCCGCTTCATCATGGGTCAGGTCGCGGCCGCCGGTCCGCTGCGGCAAGGCCGGTCCGCTCCGGACGGCCGACCGTCGGCGTCCTACGCGACCGCGGATGCCCTGGCCGCGCTGACCACTGTGCCCAAACCGCAACTCAGCTATCTGGAACACTGGCTCTTCGACACGAGCGCGCAGTCGCCCGCCAACGACGCGGACGGCATCGTCGACGCCAACGAGACCATCGACTTGGCGGTGGTGGTCCGCAACCGCTGGGGCAAAGCCGACCCGGTCCAGGCGCGTCTCGAAGCCCGGGCGCCAGGGGCGGCACAGACCGATCCGTACGTGAGCTGGATCACCGACACGGTCGATTACGGGGCGATCGGGTCGTTCAGCGTCGACGACAACGGCTTGATCTACGACGCGCAACAGCGAGTGACGGGCGTCCAGCACCCGTTCCGTTTTCGCGTCTCGGCCGATTGCCCGAACGACCACGTGATTCCCTTCCGCCTGGTGCTCACCGCCCGGAACGGGTTGGACCCGGCCGACCCGGCGCAGTACCCGTTCGAATCGCGGTTCTCGCTCATCGTCCAGCGGGGGCGCGAGCTGCCGCGGATTATCTCGCAGGACCTGACGCTCACCAAGGACTACTACTGGCTGGTGCCGGACCGCACCCTGGTCGAGTCGAGGGCGACGTTGACCATCGAGGCGGGCACGCAGGTGCAGTTCTGGAGCAGCGGCCCGAACAGCCCCTACTATCCCAATCCGAACGCCCTGATCCAGGTCGAGGGCACGCTCGACGTCCAGGGCACGGCCGCCGAGCCGGTCGAGCTGTTCAACTCGACGCTCCTGCCCAAGGCGGTCGTCAATGTGTTCACGCCGTCGGACCCCGGCCGGATCCTGCTGCGCTATGCCCGGGTGCGCAATCCACTGCTGACCGCGGGGCTGATCGACCACTGCTATTTCACCCAGCAAAGCACCCGGTACGGTGAACGCCCCAACTACCTCGGCGCCGGGACTCCGCAGACCGCCTCGTACTCGATCTACAGGAAGATGGGCGGGGAGTTCCAAATGACCGTGTACTCGCCGACGCTGCGGCAGAATCTGTTCGAGGGGTGCGACCTGGCCTTGAGTGACAAAACCAAGATCGGGCAGGGCAACGTGTTCTTCCCGACCTCCCGATCGTCCGCCTATGGCGTCGGTTTCAGTCTGGACCGCCACACCTACGTGCTGAGCGTCTTTCCCACGAACGTCACCGGCGGGGCGGCCGGGCCCAAGACCTACTTCGCCATCTCGCTCTCGACCAGTTTCGATGCCGCGGAACAGTTTGCCCGCCAGTTCGGCGGCCACCTGGTGACGGTCAACGATGCGGCGGAGAACTCCTTCCTGCTGGCTTATCGGCAATTCATGACGGCCAACAACTTCGCGCGGCTTTACCCGAACCTGATCAACATCCCCGCCCTGGACGCGGGCCGGGGGGGGCCCTTCAACGCCTGGGAGGAGTTCCGCGAATTCTATCCTCTGAGGCTCGGGCTGGTGGCGGAGGCCGGCACCACCAACTACGTCTGGGTGAGCGGCGAGCCGCTCGCCTACCAGAACTGGAACTCGGGGCACCCTGTGGTCGGCCCGCGACACGCAGGCATGATCACGGATCAGGGACATCCCGACAAAGGGCGGTGGATCGTCACCGAAAACGGCCCTTGGATCGCAGAGGTTCCCGGTACTTGGTCGCAAGCGCAGATCGACGCCGTGCGCCAGGCCTACCTGCTGCGGGGTGAATTCAACCAGGTCAAGCACAACGCCTTCCTGAATCGCTGGTGGGATTTCCCGAGCTGGATGCGGCTGCATGCGGAGGGGAACCGGGCGAATTGGGTGTACCTGACCGATAATTTCTGGGGGACGACCTCGACCAACCTCATCGACGCCCTCCTCTACGATTACCAGGACGACTTCAACAAGGGACGTTACATCTATCAACCGATCCTCACCAACGCACCGGTCGAGTGCTACCCCTTCGTCGCCAGCCTCAGGCTCTCCACCAGCGGGTCGCCGGACACCATGATCGTGGGGGCCGAGGACGTGACGTTCACGGTGACCTTCAATCGGGACATGAACACAGCGGTGCAACCGCAGGTCTCGTTCGGACCGGCGGCGCCGCTCACCGATTACTTGGCGCACCCGATCGACGGCGGCTGGCGCGACGCGCGCACCTGGACGGGCGTCTTCCAGGTCACTTCAGCCACAGGCGACGGTTACCAACTCGTCCGGATCGCGGGCGCGGTGGCGGCGGACGATCCCTGGTTGGTGACCGGCGACGACGCCGGCCGGTTCCGCTTCGAGATCGTCACTTCGGGCACCGAATCGATGACCCTCCAGGCCACCGGCGGTGAGGCCAAGGTCGATCTGGCTTGGTTGCAGGACGATTTCGACCTACTGGCCGGCTACAACCTCTATCGGTCGAGCAACCCGAGCAACAACTTCGCCCGCATCAACCCGACCATCGTCCCCTCCCAACAAAAGACCTACCGCGACGCGCAGGTCCAGCCCGGTCAGCCCTATTACTACAAGTTCACCGTGGTGAAGACGGACATGACCGAGTCCGGCTTCTCGAATGTCGCCCAGGGAACGCCGCGGGACACGATCCCCCCCGTGATCGTCCACACGCCGGTCACGGTCGCCTCGCCGGGCCTCGCGCTGACCCTCTTGGCCGACGTGACCGACAATGTCGGGGTCCAGGCCGTGACGTTGTTCTTCCGCCTGACGGGGGGCGCGAATCCGTACGAGGCCCACCCCATGACCCGCACCGCCGGCAACCGCTACGCCGCCAGCTTGGAGGGTGCGCGGGTGACTTCGCCCGGGCTCGACTACTACCTCGAAGCCACGGACGGCATCAGCACGGCCCTGGCGGGGCGACCGGAGCGGCCCAACACCGTCCTCGTCGCCGATCGACCGGTCGTCACCGCCGCCACCCCCGGGCGGGGCCCGGCCTCCGGCGGTACGGCGCTCACCGTCGTGGGCGCTAACTTCCGGCCCGGCGCCACCGTCACCGTGGGTGGCCTTCCGGCGACGCAAGTGATCCGCGTCGACTCGAGTCGCCTGACCTGCGTCACCCCGGCCCATTTCCCGGCGGCGGCAGACATCGTTGTGACTAACCCGGACGGCCAGAGCGGGATGTTGCTGCGGGCTTTCATCTTCGAGAGCGACACCGTGTCGTTGAGCCTGCCGAACACAGGCGGCGCGCCCAGCCAGCACGCCGGAGTCCCCGTGAACGCGGCGAACGTTCAAGGGTTGGCGGCGGTGGACCTCACCGTCACGTTCAATGCCGCCGTGCTCCGGGGGCGGGGTGCGCGGACGGGCAGTCTAACGCCAGGGTGGAGCCTGGTGGTCAACACGGCCACACCAGGACAAATGCGGTTATCGCTGGCGGCGGTGGGCGGGACCGCCGCCGGCGAAGGCAGCCTGGCGATCCTCGAGTTCGAGGTGATCGGCGTAGCCGGCTCGAACTCGCCGTTGCGGCTGGCCAACGCCTCGCTCAACGACGGCGCCGTGCGGGTACAGCCGGCCGACGGCTCGTTCGCTGTCGCTCCAGCGTACAACGTCAGCGGCACGATCGCCTATTGGCACCGCGGAACGGCTGTCGCCGATGCGCTGCTCACGCTCGATGGCGATCGGGTGTTCACCGGCGTTTCGGACCCAACCGGCCGGTACACCGTGCAGGGCGCACCCTCCGGCGCCTACACCCTCCGCGCCAGCAAGGCAGATGGCGTGGCCGGCATCACCGCCTATGACGGCTCGCTCGTGCTCCAGCATGCCGCTGCTCTCAACACCCTGACCGGCGATGCGGCCACGGCCGCCGACGTGGACAAGAGCGGCGCCATCACCGCCATGGACGCCTTCTACATCCTCCAGAAAGCGGTGGACCTGATCGCCCTGCCGTTCCCCGGCGCAGGATCGGTGTGGGACTTCCGGCCAAACAGCCGCACTTACCCGAACCTCAATGGCCACGTCTCCGGTCAGGATTTCGTGGCCGTGCTCCTAGGGGATGCCTCGGGCAACTGGGCGACGGGTGGACCGGGCCTGGCAGCCACGCAAGGGACGGGACCAGGGTCGGTCCGCCTGGCTTCGGCCGGTGTCCGCTCGGGTTCGCCAGCGGGTGCGTCACCGGCGGAAGCCGTGATCTTGGGGCTGAAACGCCTCCCACAGACTCACTCCGCCGGGGAACGGTTGTGGCTGCTGGCCCGGGCTGTAAAGCCCTCTGTCTACAGCCTCGACTTGACGCTCGCCCTGCCTTCCTCGGCGTCCGCGGTGAGTTCTGTCCGCCCGGGGCCGATGGCCGAGTCACTGACCGTGGTGACCAACACGAACCGGCCGGGACAGTTACGCGTGGCCATGGCGGGCGCGGTTCCGATCGCAGGCGTGGGCGGTCTGCTGATTGTCGAGTTGCCAGCGACCGAGAATGGCGAGGCCACCATCCTTCAAGCCTCGATCAACGAGGGCGCCGTCCCGGTCCAAATCGACGTCACCAGCCTGGCCTTCGACCAGGACACCGACGCCGACGGACAGACCGACTGGCAGGAGATCCGCGCCGGCACCGACCCGCGCAACGGCCAGTCGCGCTTCGCCATGCTCGACGTCGCCCTACAAGCGGATGGCGGCGTCCAGATCATCTGGTCGGCCGTGCCCGGGAGGAAATACCAGCTCCAAACCAAAGCGGCGGTCGACGACCCGACCTGGCTGGACGTGGGCGACGAGGTGACCGCCAACGGCAGCAGCGCCTCCCAGGTCGAGAGGCTGCAACCGCCTGCGCCGCGGAGGATCTACCGGACCCTGCTGGTGGACTAGCCGGAAGCGCCGGACCAACGCGAAACCCAATTGCTTGAGTGGAGGCAAATGATCCCGGCCGCATGAAGGCGCAACGCAATCGCTCAGGAAAGGCAACCGCCAACCGCGCGGAACAGCCCAACGAGCCCCCACTGGGCCTCCGCCAATCTCGCCGGGCTTTGGCGTCTTTGGCGTATTCTGCGGTTGGTTGCGTGCCAGGTGAGCAGTCAGGGCGCAACCCGGCACAAACCGGTTTCGAGTTCCTTGCAGCCTATCCGGGCAAACCTGGCCTTTGTCGTGTGGCTGAGCAGTGACTCCCAAACCATGATGACCAACCCAACCCCAAAAATCCCCAAGCCTATGACCTCAGCAATATGGCGCATAATCGTACCCCAATTGGCTCGACTCGTCGTGTCCTTAGGCGCAACGAGCCTCGTGCCGGCGCTCGATGCCCAAGGGACAGTGGTGACGCAATGGCTCCGTAAGTTCGGTCTCGGCACGCTGGAGTCCGGCGCCTACTCGGCGAACGGGCAGTTCATCGTAACGAGCGGGAACTGGGGAGCCCACGTGTGGCAGGCTGACACTGGCTTGTTGCTACGCAGCCTCGGCGACCAGGACGGCCCGATGGACGCGGTGGCGATCTCCCCCGACGGGAGCCTCGTGGCCACGGGCACCGGGAACTGGAACGGGAGCGATTTCACCGCCAAGCTCTGGCGGACGGCGGACGGCACCCTGGACCGCGCGCTCACCGGTCACGCGGGGATGGTGCATGGGATCGCGTTTTCGCCCACGGGGGATCGCGTCTTGACGGGCAGCGCGGACAAGACGGCCAAGGTCTGGCGCACGAGCGACGGCGCACTGCTCCAGACGCTCACCGGGCACAACGGGAGGGTGTTTGCCGTGGCCTTTTCCCGCGACGGCACCCAGGCGGTCACGGGCAGTTATGATGGCACCGCCCGCCTCTGGCGGCTGAGTGACGGCAAGCTCCTCAAGACATTCGAAGGCCACCCGAACTCAGTGCTCACGGTCGCCATCTCGTCGGACGCGACCAAGCTGATGACCGCCGATGCCTGGGACAACGTTCGGTTATGGCGAGTGAGCGACGCGGGCTTGATCCGCGAGATCAAGGACGCGGGCATGGAAGCGGCGCTTTCGCCTGATGGCAACCTCATCCTCTCGGGCCGGTCCGACAACACGGTCAAGCTATGGCAGGCGAGCGACGGGGCCCTCTTGCGCACCTGGGAAGGGGATGCGGGTCTCTACGGCGGCGGGATCAGGCTGGTGGCGTTCTCGCCGGACGGAACACAAGCGCTGGCCGGGAGCCAGGACGCTTCGCTCAACCTGTGGCGGACAACCGAGGGAAGCCTGGTCCGACGTCTCCGCGGCCACAACACGCGGCTTCTGGAAGCCGTGGCCGTCTCCCCTGACGGCGGGACGATCGCGACCGGAGAAAAGGGTAACATCAGGACTTGGCGCGCCAGTGACGGCGAGCTGCTTGGCAGCTTCCCGGGTTACGCCCGTGTCCTGCAGTTCTCGCCCGACGGATCGATGCTGCTTTCGTGCCCGGCCAATGCGGCCACGCTCCGGCGGGTGAGTGACGGGAGCGTGGTGCGCACGTTCGCGGGATATGCCCAAACCGCGGCGATCTCGCCCGATGGCAAATGGGTGTTGGTGGGCGGCTGGTCGCCCGAGCTCCGGCGAGTCAGCGATGGGGGCCTCGAGCGGACCCTATCGGGCCTCTTCGGCGGGCCTGGGGCGGTTGCTTTCTCACCCGACAGCAGCCGGGTGCTGGTCGGGACAACCGGGGGCGACGCCTCGGTGTTCCGCGTGAGCGACGGCGCGCCCACGGGCTGGTTCAACGTCGGCGGCAGCATCCGGTCCGTGGCTTTCTCGCCGGACGGCACGCTGGCCGCGGCGGCGAGTGAGCGCGGGTACGCCAAGGTGTGGCGCGTGAGCGACGGCACTTTGGTCAGCACCCTCTCGGGGCACACTGGGCCGGTGTTTTCGGTGGCTTTCTCACCCGACGGAAGCCTAGCTCTGACCGGGGCAAGTGGTAACGTCGGTGGCGACCAGACTGCGAGACTCTGGCGGGTCAGTGATGGAACCCTCCTGCGGACTCTTGTCGCGCATCGCGACGGTGTGTTCTCCGTGGCTTTCTCGCCCGACGGAATGAAGGCGCTCAGCGGCGCCTGGGACGGGGTCGCCCTGACCTGGGACGTGTCCGACCTGGTGCCGAAGCCAGCCCCGGTCCTGACCATCCAGCGAGCGGCAGGCAAGGTCCAAGTGAGTTGGACCGGCGGCGGAACGCTCCAACAATCGGACCGCGTGCAAGGCGACTTCGCGCCCGTCCCCACCCAAACCAACCCGTATGAAATCGATCTGGTCGGAACCGCGTTCTTCCGCGTCGTCCGGTAGGGCAGGTTTTTCAGAAACCCTCGTTGGCACTTATGAAGGCATGCATGGAACCGGCTCGTCGGGTCTTGACCCAGGGGCAAACGGCGATGTTTAGGGCTTGGCTCTCGTTGTCCCTGTAGGCGGCTCCGCGCACCCCGCCCAAGTCCCCGCGGCGGTCGTGGCATGGCCAGTTGGGACAGGCTCATCAGCCACCGAGAGGGACTGCAAGTCGGCGGTAGGGCGCGCAGTCCTCTGCGCGCCGTAAACCCCTGTGGACACAGGAAGCCGCGGCGAGGGAGGTCGCACACCAACTCGATCGAGTGCTGCTGCGCTTCGGCCAACGTGAGCGATTGCATGGTCCGTATATGGGCGCGCTGGAGTCCGATGCCAACTTCGAAAACGGGGGAAGTGTTACTGACGACGCGCCTGAGCGACGTCCTCCAGGGCTTCGGTCATGCCGTCCTGTCGAGGAATGCCGCGTTCCGCCAGGGACACCCCAGAAGCGTACTGATCCAGCGCCGCCCTCCCCGCGCCCTGTTCCAGGGAAAGCCAGCCCTGGGCGTAGAAGCGGCAGGCCAGTTCGATCTGCATGAGCCGCTCCCGTTCGCCGGATGCCAAAGGCAGACTGGCGAGGGTTTGCTCGTCGAGCTTCCAGTCCGCCAAGAATTGCAGCAACTCCGTTGTCGCGTGCACGGGAACCAACTCGGCCAAAGCGCACTCCCTCAGCACCAACTCCCCCTCGGTCGAAGCTCGCCAGCGTGTGTTCAGGGAGGCGGGGGGCGAACTGCGGCCAGAGGTCGGGTATGCCTCTCCGACGCTTGTTCGGCTCAGCCAGCGGTTGTGTTCCCGACAAGTTCCGTGCCAAGCGGCCATCTACACTTTTGCAGATACCGGCGGGTTCGGCGGCTCGATAGATTGGCGCCGTCTGGGTGATGAGAACTGAGGGGCTATCGGCTCGCTGTCGGCCTGTCGCCAACAGGTGCCACCTCCAGCACGGCTTGACGCGGCGCCAACCAGTTGTGCTCGGCCTCGAGCCGCGATGGCGTGGCTTGGGCATCCTGCCCAAGCTCCCCAGCTCGCAGGCGGGACGCCCACGCCACTGGGCGCGTGTTCCCCCTTTGCCTGGGCCGCAGTTTATGATAGCCCTACGACCGCATGGGTTGCCGCTTCGTTCAGCGTGCCGCGGTCGCCTGGGCGGCGGTCGCCGCGTTGGGGTTGCGGGTGTCCGCCACGGCGGGCGAAACGGCCGCTGGGCGACTCGGCGTGCCGGCGCGTGCCGGGGCCGCCGCCGTTGCTCCGTCTCAGCGCGTTGCGGATCGGCCCACCTACCGCCTCACCCGTTACACCGCCGAGCAGGGCTTGCCGCAGAACAGCGTTCGGGCGCTGCTCCAGACGCGCGAGGGGTATCTCTGGGTCGGCACGCTGGCCGGCCTAGCCCGGTTCGACGGCGTGACGTTCGATGTCTTTAACGCCAACAACACCCCGGAGATGAGGCACGACGCCATCAATGCCCTGGCTGAAGACCAGCGGGACGGCAGTCTCTGGATCAACACCGGCAGCGGCTTGTTGCGGTATCGCGAACATCGGTTCGAGCGCTTCGCCGAGGAAGAAGGGTTCCCGCATCCGTTTGGCCGGTTGTGGCCCGCACGCGACGGCGGTCTATGGTATTCGCCGCACCCGGGCCAACTCGTCCGGCTCCAGGACCGCACCGTCCAAAGCTGGCAACTGCGCCCCCGCCGCGTTGTTGCGGACGGCGAGGAAATCGTGGGGCACTTTATCAATCAGGTCGAAGAAGAGCCGGGAGGGAGCTTGCTGGTCTTGATGCACATGGGCCTCTTCCGGTTCGAACCGGCGACCGGCGCCAGCAGCCGGCTGGGATTGCCGGGCGCGACCGACACCAGTTACCGGCATTTCCACAGGCAACCTGACGGCACTGTGTTTGTGGCCGCTCGGGAAGGCCTCTGGCGCGGCGCTGAGCGGCAATGGGAACGCATCGAATCGGTGGCGGCGACCGATCCTCAATGTCCCGCGCGGATCTGCGCGTCGGTCCAGGGGGAATTGTGGGTTGGTTGGAGCATGGACGGTCCGCCCCGGATCGCCCGGTTCACGGCCGAGGGTTCGAAGTTTCTGGATCTGTCCGGTCTGCCCGATTACCCGATGAACGAGTTTCTTCAGGACCGCGAGGGGCATTGGTGGCTGGGCACCGAGTCCGGCCTGTGCCAGTTGCGCCCCAAAGCGGTGCGGGTTTACGCGCGCGAGCAGGGGGTGCGTAATGACTTCGTCAAATCGCTCACCGCCGGCCCGGATGGCACGATCTGGCTGGGCACCGATCGGGGCGTCAGTTCCATCAGGGATGGACAGGTGACGAATCTGCCGCCGGTCGAGCCGCCCGCGAGTTGGGGTCGTCCGGAGGGCCTGCTGGCCGATCGTCGCGGCCGAGTCTGGTACGGGGTGCGAGCCAACACGGTGGCGACCTTCGAGCACGGGGCGTGGGCGTCGCCATCGCCGTTGAGTCTTGGAGAGAGCTGGGTGCGCACGCTCTACGAAGATCGGTCCGGCCGAATCTGGGCCGGCTTCGACCGCGGGGTGGCCTGGATGGACGAGGCCGGCGCCGTGCAGGTGCTCCCCCAGACAGGCTCGGAGTGGGACGTGCGGGTCATCCACCAGGATCGCCGCGGCGATGTCTGGTTCGGCACCTACGGCGGCGGGTTGATTCGCCTCCACGACGGACAGATGACCGCCTTCAGCACGACGCGGGGTGAGCACAACAACCGGGCCTGGTGGATTCACGAGGACGCGGAGGGGATCTTCTGGGTCGGGACGCGCAACGGCCTGAACCGATTTGTGCCGCCCTCAGCGCAAACCGGAAAGCAGAAAGCAGCAAGCAGAAATCAAGCCGGCCACACCAACCCCGTGCCTTCCTCCGTCGCTCGTCAGGCGGCCGGCGGCACGCCTGAAGGGCACTTCTTCACCTTCACCACTCAGCACGGCCTGCACGAGAATACCGTCAACAACATCCAGGAGGACGACTTCGGCAATCTCTGGCTCAGCGGTCTGCAAGGCATCTACCGGGTGGCGCGCCAGGAGCTGAACGCGGTGGCGGCGGGCCGCCAGACTCAGGCGCGGGTGCTTGCCTTTGGTGAAGCCGACGGGATGCTCAACAGCCAGTGCAACGGCGGCGTCATCCAGCCCTCCGGCGGCAAGGACCGGCTGGGCCGCATTTGGTTTCCGACCGCGTGTGGCGCGGTGATGGTGGACCCGCAGACGATCCGCCGCAACGACGTGCCGCCGCCGGTGGTGGTCGAGCAGGTGAAGGCGGATGGAAAGGTGGTTTACGGGGACGGCCTGGCAGCGTCACCTCCGCCACCTCCTCCAACCGCCAGACACAGTCCTCAATCCGGCAGCCGTCAGCCGCCAGTCAGGTTGCCGCCCGGCCGGGCGCGCGTGCTCGAGATCCACTACACCGCCAACAGTTTCGCCGCCCCGCATCGGATGCGCTTTAAGTACCGGCTCGAGGGCGTGGACCGGGATTGGCATGACGACGATCAGAACCGGCGCACGGCCTTCTATACGAGCCTGTGGCCGGGCGACTACACCTTCCTGGTCACCGCGTGCAACAACCACGATGTCTGGAGCGAGGCGCCCGCGCGGTTCGCCTTCACCCTCGAGCCGCAGTTTTGGCAGACGTGGTGGTTCTACGCGCTGGCCGCGCTGGCGATCGTGGGCTTAGCCGCCGCCATCCAGGCGTACCGCCTCCGCTGGCAGCGGCGTCTCCTTAAGGTGGAACACCAACAGGCCCTGGCCGACGAACGCACCCGCATCGCCCGGGATTTACACGACGACCTCGGCACCTCGCTCACGGGCTTGGCGCTCGAGGTGGATGTCTTGCGGCGGACGCCGGACGCCACCGCCCAACTCACCCACCACCTGGGCGAGACCGCGGCACGCATCCGCGCCCTGGCTGCGCACATGCGCGAGGTCGTTTGGGCCGTCAACCCCCAGTGCGATACCGTGTCGAGCTTGGCCAGTTACCTCGAACAACAGGCCGGGCAGTTCTTGAAGGCCGACGGCTTGCGCTGCCGGCTCGAATTCCCGGAAGACATCCCGCCTCTCCCGCTCGACGGTGCAACTCGGCACCAACTGGCGCTCGGGGTGCGCGAGGCGCTGACCAACGCCGTCCGGCATGCTGCGGCCACCGAAATCGTGTTGAGTTTGCGGGTCGAGCCGGACCAACTCGTTGTGCAGGTGAGCGACGACGGGCGAGGGTTCCACGTCGCCGAAGGCCGCAGTTCCGGCCACGGGCTAGCGAACCTGTCCGCCCGCCTGGCGCGGCTGGGGGGCGCCTGCGAATGCCGGTCGGTGCCCGGCGGCGGAACGACCGTCGAGCTGCGTGTGCCGTTGGTCGCCGGTCCTGTCCGCCGCCCGAATCCGCCTTCGCCGTGAGCATCCGCGTGGCCATCGTCGAGGACGACCGGAGGGTGCGGGAGAATCTAGCGCTGTTGATCGACCGCGCCCCAGGTTTCTCCTGCGTCGCCGCCTGCGCCAGCGCGGAGGAAGCCCTCAAGCGTCTGCCGGACGTTGCGCCCGAGGTGGTGCTAATGGACATCCACCTGCCCGGCCAATCCGGCATCGAGTGTGTCAGCCGCTTGCGCCGCGTGCTGACGCGCACGCACGTCATCATGCTGACCGTCGAGGAAGACAGCGAACAAGTCTTCGAGTCGCTCAAGGCCGGCGCCACCGGCTATTTGGTCAAGCATGTGTCGCCGGAGGAGATCCTGGAAGCGGTCGCGGAGGTGCAGCGGGGTGGGGCGCCGATGTCCAGTCACATCGCGCGGCGAGTCGTCACGGCGTTCCGCCAGGCGGTCGCGGTGGCCAACGGCGATTTGCGGCTTAGCGCGCGAGAGGAGGACATCCTGCGGTTATTGGCCAAGGGCCATCGCTCGAAGGAGATCGCGGACGAGTTGGGCATCGCGCTCGGCACGGTCAACACCCACGTGCGCCACATTTACGAGAAACTGCATGTCCGCTCGCGCGCCGAGGCCGTAGCGCGGTACGCGCAGGGTTCCCCCCCGCGCGCTCAGGGTTAAACGGTCACCCATCGGACACGGACCGCCCGCTGCCCCGCGGCCAAGATGGCCGCGCTCCCTCCCCAACGGAGAGCGGGCGTCTCGCCCGCTGCCCCGCGGCCAAGATGGCCGCGCTCCCTCCCCAACGGAGAGCGGGCGTCTCGCCCGCTGCCCCGCGGCCAAGATGGCCGCGCTCCTTCCCCAACGGAGAGCGGGCGTCTCGCCCGCTGCCCCGCGGCCAAGATGGCCGCGCTCCTTCCCCAACGGAGAGCGGGCGTCTCGCCCGCTGCCCCGCGGCCAAGATGGCCGCGCTCCCTCCCCAACGGAGAGCGGGCGTCTCGCCCGCTGCCCCGCGGCCAAGATGGCCGCGCTCCCTCCCCAACGGAGAGCGGGCGTCTCGCCCGCTGCCCCGCGGCCAAGATGGCCGCGCTCCCTCCCCAACG
>Ga0194113_10005489_pt1 | contig 16307 bp, 15 predicted proteins | sample TA2MahC200mmetaG_FD_146193 | JGI IMG/M metagenome (GOLD analysis project Ga0194113, IMG submission 146193) | Freshwater microbial communities from Lake Tanganyika, Tanzania - TA2015017 Mahale Deep Cast 200m | ecosystem: Environmental > Aquatic > Freshwater > Lake | place: Tanzania: Lake... | reverse complement strand
TGACAACGGACACCGAACAAATCGGCAACATCGTCATCCGGGCGCACGACGGTGTCCCGGTACGGGTGCGGGACGTGTCGACGGTGCAGGTGGACCATGAGATTCGTCGCGGCGCCGTGAGCGCCGCAGGCCGAGGCGAAGTGGTGTTGGGTTTGGGGTTCATGCTCCTGGGCGAGAACAGCGCGGTCGTGACGCGCGCGTTGAAAGCGAAACTGGCGGCGATCCAAAAGACGCTCCCGGCGGATGTGATCGTCGAGACGCTCTATGACCGGACGGACTTGGTGGACAAGGTCATTCGCACCGTGCGCCACAACCTGCTGGCCGGCGCGCTGCTGGTCATCGCCGTCCTGTTCGCCTTCCTGGGGAGCCTGCGCGCCGGGCTCATCGTGGCTGTGGCTATCCCGCTTTCGATGCTGTTTGCCGGCAACTTCATGTTGCAGACGGGCATCGCCGCCAGCCTGTTGAGCCTGGGCGCCATCGATTTCGGCCTGATCGTCGATAGCTCTGTCATCATGATCGAGAACTGCGTTCGACGACTCGCCGAGTTCGATGGTAGCTCCCGCAGCGCCGCCGTCCCGGCGGCGGGTTCAGCCGGCGGCTTGCCCGCCGCTCCGGGCGGCAGCGGCAGGGATGCCGCCCTCACCACCAGGCCGGAGGCCTGCGCGGCATCGCGCAGCCGTGACCGCCTTGAGACCATCCGGGACGCGGCCTTGGAAGTGCGGAAACCGACGCTCTTCGGCGAACTGATTATCCTGATTGTCTTCCTACCGGTGCTGACCCTCGAAGGGATCGAAGGGAAATTGTTTCGGCCGATGGCACTGACGATGATCTTCGCCCTGTTCGGTTCGCTGGTGCTGTCCCTGACCCTCATGCCCGTGTTGGCTAGCCTGGTCCTGCCAGCCCAGATCAAACACGCCGAACCGCGGTTGGTCCGGGCCATGCGCCGGCTCTACGCGCCGCTGCTGGACCTGGCGTTGCGGTACCGGAGGGCCACCCTGCTGAGTGGGCTGGCCGTCGTGACGGCGGCGGGCCTGCTGGCCTCCCGTATGGGCGGCGAGTTCTTGCCCAAATTGGGCGAGCAAGCCCTGGCCGTGAGCACCGTCCGGTTGGCCGGCGTGTCGGTCGAGGAAGCGGTGGCGTGGAATACGCGCCTCGAGCAAGAGTTGCTCGACGCTTTTCCGGATGAGATCGAGCACATCTGGTCGCGGTTAGGCGCGCCGGAGATCGCCACCGACCCGATGGGCATCGAGTTGACGGACTTCTTCATCGCGCTGCAACCCCGCGGCCAATGGCGCAAGGCGCGCACGCAACCGGAGTTGGTCGAGGCGATGCGCCAGGTGTTCGCCACCCAGCCGGGCATGACCGCGGCGTTCAGTCAGCCGATCGAGATGCGCATGAACGAAATGATCGCCGGCGCGCGAGGTGACGTGGCGATCAAGGTTTACGGCGACGATTTGGGCGAGTTGCGCCGGCTCGCCGACGAAGTGCAAGCTGCGCTCGCCGGTCTGGAGGGCGCCGCCGAAGTGACCGGAGAACAGCTCACCGGCCAACCGGTGCTGCAAGTTCAACTGGACGCGCAGGCCATCGCCCGCTACGGCGTTCCCCGCCGCAACGTGTTAAACGTAGTTGAAGCCGTGGGCGCCAAGAAGGTTGGCGAGGTGCGCGAAGGCCAACGGCGATTCGCCCTGGCGGTGCGTTTGCCCGATCGACAGCGCACGGACCCCGAAGCCCTCGCCGCCACGCTCATCCCGACGGCGACCGGCCCCATCGTGCCGCTGAACCGGCTGGCCAACCTCGTCGAGACCGAAGGGCCATCCACCATCAACCGGGAATGGGCGCGGCGACGCGTGACCGTGCAAGTGAACGTGCGGGGCCGTGACGTCGCCGGCTTTGTTGCCGAAGCGAAGCAGAAGGTCGGCGCGGCGGTGAAGCTGCCTGACGGTTACGCGATGGAATGGGGAGGGCAGTTCGAGAATATGGAGCGGGCCAACCGGAAGCTGAGGTTCGTGGTGCCGATGGCCTTGGGGCTCATCTTTGTGTTGCTCTACTTTAGCCTGAACTCGTTCCGGGACGTGTGCATCGTGGCAACCGGTATTCCCTTGGGCGCCGTGGGCGGTGTGCTGGCGCTCTGGTTGCGGGAGATGCCATTCACGGTGAGCGCTGGCATCGGCTTCGTCGCTCTGAGCGGGGTGGCTATCCTCAACGGCTTGGTGCTGGTGACCTTCATCAAGCAGCGGTTGGAAGCGGGAACGCCGCTGGAACAGGCGGTGCGCGATGGGTGCCTGGTGCGACTGCGCCCGGTCCTGATGACCGCGCTGGTGGCGGCCGTAGGCTTCATCCCCATGGCACTCAACGTCGGCGTGGGCGGCGAGGTTCAGCGTCCGCTCGCCACCGTCGTCATCGGCGGCATCTTCACCAACACGCTGCTCACGCTGCTGGTGCTACCCGCGCTCTACGGCTGGCTCGCGCGGTCGAGGCCCCAGTCTTGGAGACGCGGGCGCTGACGGAGTTTGAAGGGTACGTGTACCGCCGGTTTTTCAACCGGCATTTGTGCCGACTCGAAAGTCGGCGGTACCAGCCTCCAACCGCTTCGCCGGCTATGGCCACTCGCTCTGCTCGTCTCGCACCCTGAACACGGTCACGCCCGTAGATCGAACGCTTGTGCAGTCCTTCGCTCCCGAGTTACCACTGGCCAGGCGGCCAGCGCGCATGTCAGAGTGCGGTAATGAAAGTCAAAGCGAACCATAGCTTTGGCGAGATTCGGCACGGCGAACGGCTCACGGTTGCCGGCGAACGTTGGCGGGCCTTTTGTTGGTGTGGGCCGGCTGTGGGGTGGCTCGCATTGTGTTTCTTCGTGCCAATGCTGTTGCTGTTCGGCGTCAGTTTCCTGTCGCGCGATGACTTGGGCAGGATCGGTCTCCCGCTGACCTTCGAGAATTACCAGCGCCTGATCGGGTTTGGCCTCTTGGGCTTCGACTCGCTCTACCCGGTCATCGTCTTGCGCAGTCTGGTGTTGGGGGCCATGACCGCAGGGTTGTGCGTGCTGGCGGGCATGCCGCTGGCCTTCTTTGTCGCCGGGTTGCCCACACGCTGGAAAAACCTGGCGCTCACCTTGGTCATCGTTCCCTTTTGGACAAACCTGCTCGTGCGAACTTACGCCTGGCAAATCCTCCTGAGTTCCGACGGTTGGGTGACGCGCGTGGCGGTGGGCTTGGGCTTGGCGGCGCCGGGCGAGGCGTTGTACCCGGGCGCGGGCGCGGTATTGGCTTGCATGGTATGCGATTACCTCCCGTTCCTGGTGTTGCCGTTGTACGCGTCGGTCGAGAAACTCGACTGGACGTTGGCCGAGGCAGCGGTCGATCTCGGGGCGAATCCGGCGCGCGCCTTCTGGCATGCTGTCCTGCCCCAGATCCGGCCAGGGCTGGCGGCGGGTGTGATCTTAGTGTTCCTGCCTGCGACCGGGCAGTTTGTGATCCCAGACTTGTTGGGCGGGGCGAAGACCGTCTTGCTGGGCAACGCGGTGCAGCAGCAGTTCGGTTCGAGTTTGGACTGGCCATTCGGCTCGGCGATTGCCGTTCTGGGCTTGGCGGCGGTTCTGAGCGGGCTCTGGCTCCACGCGCGGTATGCTCGGGAGCGACGCGAATTCGAGTGGATATGAAACCCGCGCGCATCCCGCTCGCGGCAACGGCCCTCGGGCTGTACGCCTTTCTGTACCTGCCGATCGCAGTGGTGGTGGTGTTTTCGTTCAATGCGGCGCGCTATAACCCAGCTTGGGAAGGGTTCAGCCTGCAATGGTACGCAGCTCTACTCGACAACCGGGCGGCGCAGGCAGCGGTGCGAAACACGTTGATCTTGGCGCTATCGAGCACCGCCGTCGCCACTGTCCTGGGCACGCTGCTCGGCTTTGGACTGAGCCGGTACCGATTCCCCGGCAGGAACTGGGTCGCGCAGTCGCTGCAGGTGCCGGTGTTCATTCCGGACATCGTGATGGCGGCGGCGCTGTTGCTCGGGTTCTCGCTCGCGCGCGAATGGACCGGTCGGCCGCAGCTTGGCCTGACCACGATGGTGCTGGCGCACGTCAGCTTCCAGATTCCGTTTGTGGCCGTGGTGGTGCGCGCACGGTTGGCCGGTCTCGACCCTGCCCTCGAGGAAGCCGCGCGCGACCTGGGCGCTAACAGCGCGCAGGCCTTCCGGCACGTGACCCTGCCGTTGATCCTGCCGGGTGTGTTGGCGGCGGCGATGCTCGCCCTGACGCTGAGCCTGGACGATTTCGTGGTCAGTTTCTTCACGAGCGGACCCGGCTCAACCACGCTGCCCATCTTGATCTACTCGTCGGTCAAGCGCGGGTTGACCCCCGAGATCAACGCCCTGGCCACCCTCATGGTGGTGGCTGCCGTGCTCGTGGCCGCCGTGTTGAGCCTCTACCGGCGTGGTGCCGACCGAGCCTGAGTCGGGCGCGGTGACAGAGAGTCGAGAGGTCCGCCTGGGTCGCTAGTCGCCCGCCCCGCCCACGGTTCGAGTCGCGCTGGGATCTTGGGTTGACCCGGCCTGCGGCTTGAGTTGCTTGGCCAGCCGGGCGACGCGTTCGCCTAATCGCCGGGCGCCCTCCAGTTCGCTCTGGCCCACGCCCAGATCCAGCGGCCCGGTGATGGCGGCGGCGCCAGCCTCCGCCCAGATGCTGCCGGTGCGTTCGTTCTGGTAAAGTGGCCCCACGACAATCATCCGGTTGTGCAACATGAACAGGAGCAGCGACACCACCACATGACCTTGGCCGCCCACTTGCCCGCCGGCCGTGGCAAAGGCGCCGCCGACCTTGTCGGTGAAATCCACGCGCCACTTCCAGTTCCAGTCGTCGATGATGGTCTTCATCTCGCCCGGGATGTTGGCGAAATACGTCGGGCTACCGAGGATGATCCCGTCGGCGGCCTCGAGGTCAGCCTGCGTGGTTTCTTGGACACGCTTGAGCACGGCGCTCACCCCCGGCACGCGCTGTACTCCCTCGACCGCGCCGCGGGCCATTTGCTCGGTGTTGCCTGTGCGAGAGTGATACGCCACCAACACCCGCACGGCGTCGCGGGATGCCGATGCGGCAGGCGGGTGCGCTTCATCTCCGTGCAGCGCACTGACAGCCGCGCTCACACCGAGCAGGGCCAGCGCCAAGGCCCCGGCAGCGCTGAATTCCCGAAAGCGAATCGGCCGGATGACGTTGTCAACGGTGGCGCGGCGGCGGTCGGGCGCCTTCCTTCGGTCGCGCCGGGTGCCAGCAAGGCCAGCGAGAAGGAGGATACCCTGCGGAGTGTTCTGCGGAGTGAATCGACCCAAGAGCGGTTGGGCAGAGGTGTGATGCATAGCAGCAGGGGCGTGATGCATGGACATGATGCTGGTGAGCATGGTGTGGGTCCCGGGCTGCCGCAATCGCGAAAGTCCGCGCTGGCCCGTTGTTGAGGGCACCTGAATAGAATGCAGCGCAATGAGTTGAGAGCCGCGACACGCGGCGGTGTCAACCATTTTAAACCTGGCACAGAGTTGTCATTCTGGTCCGGAGCCGGACCGTCGCCGTCCTATTCCCACGAGCTGGCACTCGCCCGAGCATGCCACTACGAGCGCCGGGGTAGCTGCGAGCTGGCACTCACGGTTGTTGGCCGCTGGGTCCTTGGGTCGTTGGGTCGCACGGCCTGTGGAACGTGTCAACGACTATAAGACCGGTTCAAAGTAAGAGTAAGAACGGGAACGACTTCCAACGAACAGCTTGTCCCACGCTACTTAGTGCTGTCTCCAAAGCCGGTGCTCTCGGTCAGGTGCCAGGACGACGCCGGAAAGCAGAAGAAGGGAACCGAGTAGTTGCGGTTGAGATTCTTCGTTCGTAGCCCCAACTCACTCCGCGGTTCGGGATCGCCAAACCGTGTCAACGACTTTAAACCCGGCACAAAGCACTTCCAGGTTCCTGAGGCTTGATCGTTGTCGTCCAGTCCCAACACAACAGCGGCACTCAGGGGCGAACGGCGAACCGAACTGAACTGGCGTTCGTTCGCCGCCGCTAGGTCAGAGGGCCGGCGCGCATCGAGACGCATCGAGATGGCTTTGGGATTGCTCGACGGGTGCGTGGCGCCTAAGTTCGGAGCATGGTTGCTACGTTGCTGACTGTTCAGCCGCCCCCAGGCGAGTTGGCCGGACTGCTGCGCCCCGAACCGCTTCCGGACGGGACGGAACCCGAGGCGCGGGTGGTGCTTTGCGGCCTGTCCTGGCAACGGTACCTGGACCTGGACCAAGCACTTGGCCACGACCGTCCGAGTCCGCGCTGCTACTACTTGGACGGGGATTTGGAGTTTATGACGACGTCCAAGGAGCACGAACGGATCAAGAAGTGGATTGCCGGCCTACTCGAGATGCACTTCGACACGCTCAAGGTAGAGGTCATCCCGCGCGGCCAAGCGACCCTACGTTCCACCCTCGAGGACGCGGGCGCCGAACCGGATGAGTCGTGGTGCCTTGGAGGGGAGAAGGAGTTCCCCGAGCTGGTGTTGGAAATCGCGCTGAGCAGCGGCGGTATCAGTAAACTCGAGATGTACCGGCGTTTCCCAGTGCCCGAAGTCTGGCTATGGCGGCGTGACGGTTTGGAGATCTACACGCTGCGCGCGGACGGTTCCGGCTACGATCGGGTGCCTGGGAGCCGTCTCCTGCCGGATCTGGACGTGGCCTTGCTATCACGCTGCGTGAAGATTCGGTCCTGGCGGGAGGCTCGCCGCCTCTTTCGGGACGGAGACCGAGGGGGCACGTGAGGTCGATGCGCACGGTTCGATCGTCGAACGGACTGGCGCCGTCGCCAACTGCGACCGGACAGCGGTTGCGGTCCGGCCCGGGAGTACAAAGTTCAGGGTGAGCCAGGGGGAACCGAGAACGGCGCCGCCAGGCAATGGAGGCTGCCATCGGCGGTTTGCACGACGATCTCGGCCAAGCCGTCCCCATCCACGTCGGCAATCGCGGGCATCGAGAGGTTGGCCGGACCACCCCATTCCCAGAGAAGGCGGCCGGCGGTGCGATCGCCCGTAACGGCCACGAGCTTGGTCCCCGCCGGGTAGAGGAGTTCATCCCCAGGCCGGCCGTCGATGTTGGCAGCCACGACGCGCGGGGAGGTGGGATGGGGCGCCGCGAGCGACCAGAGCACTTTGCCGTCTTGGGGATCGATGGCGCGCACGCCGTCGCCGTAGCCTGTGGAACCGAGCTCGTGGACGCCGTCGCCGTCCCAGTCGATTAGCGCGTGTTTGACGGCGGTGGTCTGGCCGACGTTGCCCTCGTTGGGATTGGTGGGATAATCCGCGCGCCCGAGTCCATGCCAACGCGGAACGCCGTTCGTGTCGAGCAAGGCCAGGATGTAGGGTGAATCCAGCAGGATGGACTTCGAGTTCGAGGCGGTGAACGCGTGCACCAGGGGCTCGCCGTAGGCGGCCCACGCCGGCAGGCTCTTGCGACTGGCCAACTCGACGCCGTGGAGCAGCTTGCCCGTTCGCCCGTCAGCCACCCAGAAACAGACCGGGTAGAGCGAGATCAACTCGTCGAGACCGTCGCCATCGAGGTCCGCCACCCCGGGCGGGATACCAGCGTAACCCCAGTTGAACTGGCCGGTCTGGATGGCCTTGTCTTGGGTCCAGACGACTGCGCCGGTGCGTCCGTCCAGGAGTTGGCCGACGTCCGAGTGCATGAAGCCACGGCGAGTCGAGACGAACAGGTCGAGTCGATTGGTCGCGCGGAAATGGCCGGGCCACCAACTGGTCAAGGCGCTCACGTTCCAGACGGGTGTGCGGCCGAGGGTTTGGGGGAAGAGCTTCTGCCACAGCGTCGAGCCGTCGTGCCGATACGCGACCAGCAATGCGCGCCCAGTGGGATCCTGGTCCGCCACGACGATTTCGCAGCCGCCGTCCCCATCCAAGTCAGCCGCCACGGGTCCGAGCCAACGGCTTCCATCGCCCATGCCGCGTCCTGGGCGACCCCACAGGATGGCTGGGGGGTTGGTCCGATGGTCGGGCGGTTGGACGGCCCAGATGTGTTCGGCGGCGCCTTCGGCGACGACGGTCATGGGGCCGCCGGGTTTAAGGCGCGCGACGATGGGAGTCGAGACCGCAACGCCCAGCGGTTGCTCCTCGAGCACGCGCACCTGGGCATCGTCGCAGGACAGAAGCGGGGCTCGGCCCCGAGGCGCGCGCACTCGAAGCGACGCAGCCGGGCCGCCCATACCTTCGAGCATGGCAGCGGTTTTGAAGTCGAGATCGGCTGGCAAACTGGACGCCTCCCAAACGGTCTGCACGCGGCGTCCGGGTGCAAGGCGAGCTGCTCGAACCGTGGTGGTTCGGGTCGAGTCGGGCGGGGCAATTCGCTGCGTGTAGAAGAAGTGCGGAAGTTGGTTGGTCGCACTGGTTGCCAGCAAGACATGGCGCATGCCCTGGGCCGCCGTCGTGGACCAGGTGGGGCCGAGCGCCGGCAGGTCCGCCGTTCCCCAGGCAGCCTCGGCCTGGGACCACAACACCAGCGGTGTCGGGTCACGCACATCCACCAACTCGACTGTCCCGAATTCGAGCGCCAGCGGGCCATCGGTGCCGATCAGGAACAGCTCGGCCTTGCCGTCGCCATCCAGGTCCGCTGTGCCCTCGAGGAAGCGGCCAGGCAGGTGCCTGAGCTGTTGGCCTGTGCTCGCCTCGAGGACGACCACGTGCCATTGGCCGTCGCCGGTATCGTTGAACAGGTTCAAGACCAGCTCGGGCCGGCCATCGCCGGTCACGTCGACCAGAGGGCGGGGGCCGATTTGAGGCCACTTCTTGCGCTCGTCGATGTTGGGCTCGAGATCGCGCCGCCAGCGCACCGAGAGGCGCCGTTCTTCCGGCTGGTTAGGGTCGTAATTGAGCACGTCGATGTGACTTTGAAAATCGCCCAGCGTGACCAGCTCCATCTGCCCGTCGGCGTCGACATCGGCCAGGCCGAACCAACCGTAAGGGCGGCTCATATGGTAGCGGAGCTCACTCTCTTTCCGCCCCGTCGTGCCCTCGAAGATCATGACGCGGTAGTGTGCGGCCACGCAGACCTCTTGGACGCCGTCGCCGTCCAAGTCATAGACGAGGTTCAGGGGTTGGAAGATGGTGGCTTCGGGCGGGTCGGTTTGCCAGACCAGGCGCGGCTGATCGGAGCCGCGGTCGTAGGCGAAGAGCTGCAGCCGACAGACTTTTTGGTCGGTCCAAGTGTGATTCCAGGCGACGCGCTGCCAACCTTTCACCTGGGGCAGGATTTGCGCCCAACGTTCATGGTAGGACTCGACGGCAGGCCGGAGTGTGCCGGTTCCGTCCAAGTCAAGTTGGCGCGGCCCGGGCGCCGGGAGTGTGCGCGGCGTGGTCGGCGCAAGGGCATCGCCGGCGTTCAGGTCCAGCCGGCGTTCGCCCTGCGCGGGCAGAATCTCGAGGAGCCATTGGCGTCCGGCGAGGGAGCACGACCAGGCGAGGTGCGGCTCGGAGAGACGGCCCTCGATCGCCGAGCGACCGGTCAACGCCGCGTCGCGAGCGTAGCGCGGCCAGTCGTCGGAGGGGCGCGGTGGTTGTGCGGCGGCCGGCGTGGCCAGCAGCAGCAGGAGGAGGAGTCCCCGGCAACCGATCGAGCGCCAAGGCCAGAGGCGGCGCTGGTTTTGCTGCTCCGGTTTGATCGACGTCATAGAACACTCGCATCGGGCCGAAGCCCGAGGTGACGCTCGTGTCCATCACGCCGACGCGAGGTCGTTAGCCGTTCGGGTGCCGGATTTGACGAGCGGCTTCCTCTTGGAGGACGCGATTTTCCCATGGCGTAAATGGCCGGGTGGCAGAGTGGTTTGGGAACGGATCTCGTGTGCGCCGTCATGATCTCGATCGGCGATGCACCGCTGTCGTCACTGCTGCCGAGCTTAGGCTGGCAGGATGTCGGAAGTCAATGGGTTGGCCGTCGCGAAGAGTCGTGGCTGAATGCCACCGTCAGCGGCCCGGGCATTCTGAGTTTCTGGTGGCGTACGGCCTCCGGAGGCGATAACGATGCGATCAAGTTAAGCGTCAGCGGCACGACCCTCGCGCGAACCACGGGCACTGCGGACTGGGAACTGAAACGAGCCGCGCTGCGGTCGGGGCAGGCCACCGTTCACTGGCGGTGCAATCGGGGAAACCAAAGTTCAGAAGCGGATGCGGCAGCATGGGTCGACCAAGTGATGTTCGCTCCGGCGCCAGCGCCGAGACTTGCCGCCGAGTTTGCGGACGACGGGCAGGTCAGCCTCCGGGTTGACACGGTCGAAGGCCTGGCGTAGGCCCTCCACAGCAGAGCAGCGCTTGAAGGCGGACTCGCCCATTGGGCAACGGTAAACATCGTCATCGGCACAGGAGAACCTGCGATCTTTTTGAGGGTGCGAGCGGACATGCCCGAGGAGTACTACCGGGTGGTTGTCGAGTGAGGTCGACCGGTCCACACGAGATGGCGCGCTCGCCTCTACGGATGAGGGCTTGGGATAGACGACAGTTTGTTGGTAGCAGGGCGCGCAGTCCTCTGCGCGCCGCAAACCGCTGTGGACACTGGAGGCTGCAGCGCACAGAGGACTTCGCGCCCTACCGCCGACTTGTAGTTCGTCTCGGTGACTCATGAGTAAATACCTCGGACATCTCAGGAAAGACACGTTTTACGAGCAGTATTGATAACGCGCGTGGGAGGAAGTCGCTGGCCTCTGCCCTGGTTGTGCTCTGGTCAATCGGCACCGCCCTTGACCAGCAATCGGAGGGCCGATTTGTTTCTGCCGGAAGCAAGCTGCAGGCCGCGTGAGGTTTGCTGAGTGTGCCTTGGTTTCGGTAGGCGATATTGCGACCTCTACCCCCAGGGCTAAGGCACTCCACTCGAACGTGGCGGTTCGAGCCTTGTTAACGGGTGCGCACGCCGAAGTTGGCTCCCGCCACGATGCCGCCCGAAAACCTCTGCATGATTTTCGCCCACTGAGCAAATGAACGCGTGTCTGCGTCGCGTGATCCTCTTCGGCTCGCACGCCCACGGCGACGCTCGGCCGGACAGCGACGTGGACCTCTGTCTTGTCGCGGAGGGCGCAGAACGGCAGTTGGAGGGGGCCCGCCGCTTTCGCCACGCCACGTGGGAGGTCTGGCCCTGCCCGGCATTCACTCTGCTCCCCATTAGTCCGACCAGGTTGGCGGAAAAGCAGGCCGTCCGGGATCATTTCTTCACCACCTTATTGAACGAAGGAGTCACACTTGCCACGGAAGACTGACTCGAGTAACCCGACGGACTGGCTGTATATCGCCGAGTCCGACCTCGCGGGCTTGCGGTTGCTGGTGGAACGGGAGGTCGCGTACGAGTTGTGCCGGAGCAAACTGGCGGAGGTTCTGGAGTAGGTTATGAAGGCTGAGTTGATCCGGACAGGTTGGTTTCTGGCGATGACGCACGACCTGCGTGTGCTGGGCGGCGAACTCCAGGCGCGCAATTCCGACCTGCTGGACCGCGTTCGTCCGCTCTGCGAGGCCTTCGCCGAGGTTTACTTCACCGACCGCTACCCCGGGTTCGACCTTGAAGAACCCGATTGGCACAAACTCCGCGACCATCTCGAGCAAGTCGCCGTACTCGCGGAGACCGTCAGAGCGCGGGCTTGCGGAATACACTGACGGCCGGTACCACCTGATCAGCCGCGGGAACGCGGGGCAGGCGATGTACCTCGAGGACCCCGATCGCCGGCGGTTCGGCCTCTTCCGCTGGCGTCAGCACTCCCGTCTGGTTGCGATTGCCGTCGCTCGCTGGGCTTGCTTTGGACGCGACTCCGAGCTCCGTCAAGGGCGCAGCCTGGTTCGACATGAAGAAGAAACCGATCGGCCGTTACATCGTCCGTGACCCGAGGATTTGCCACGGCCAACCGACGTTCCGCGGGACGCGCATTTTGGTCGCCTGGACCTTGGGTACTGTCACCCCCGATATGGCCTGGTCAGTCTCGCGATCGGGCAGTACGAAGCGGCGCATTTCATCCGCCGCCTGTTGCGGCACCGGCAATTGGACGCCCAAGCCAAGCGCCTCGGCGCGGTGATCCGGGTCACGGATAGTGGATTGGCGGTTTAGCGAAGAGGCCTGGGAGCGGCGCTTCGATTGCCTTGGGAGTAGGAGCCGGTGTCCAAGAAGATCATGGTCGTTTGGGCGCGCCGTACAGGAAATGGTCATGTTGGGCCGCCCCGCCGGCTAGGCCGTTGGTCAAGGGGAAGCGTTTGGCCCGTTCGGTCAAGGCGCTTGGAAGAGCGGCGCAACCGCGACTGTGAAACCTTTGAGCAGGCGCGAATGCGCCTTCTCGCCGGGACGCCAGCGGCCCACCAACCGGAACTCGCCGCCCTGGGCGTGCAGCACCTCGACCGTCTCGGCTTCAGGATCGATCAACCAGTACTCGCTCACACCGTGCTGCTCGTAGAGGTCGCGCTTGTCGAATCGGTCGCGCCGACGTGAATCGGGGGAGACGACCTCGGCGACAAGATCGGCGGCGCCACGGATTTGGGCGGCGACCCGATCCAGGCGCGCGTTGGAGATGAAGACGACGTCGGGTTGCACCGCGCGGCGGGTGGTGAGGACCATGTCCAGCGGCGCCGTGGCTGTCTTGCCCAAGTTGTGTCGCTGCACCCAGGCCTTCAACAGGTCATGGAACCGGTCGACAATCTGCTGGTGGAGGAAAGATGGGGCAGGCATGCGCACGAGTTCTCCGTCCCAAAGCTCGGCTGGCGAGTTGCTTTCCGGCAGCGCAGCGGCCAGCTCGTCGAACGTCCAACGGCGCCCGGCCTGTCCCTTGGCGGCAGCTTTCGGCTTGGTCGCGATCACGCTGTTACTCAATCGTCGAATCGCACCTTGGTCAAGCCCGCGGCTAGACCGCGTCCGGCACGACCCAAGGCGCGCGGTAGGTCCGCCGCAAGTGCGCATTGGCTTCCGGGACGCCTACGAACGTTTCGGTCTTGGGATCGAGCGCGAGTTTACGGTTGCCCGTGCGCCAGGAGATGTTGGCCAGGTGACAGAGCAGGGTCGAGTAATGGCCTTGCTCGGCGGGCGCATTGGGCGTTTTGCGCGAGCGCACGCAGGCCATGAAATTGTCCTGGTGCTCTTGGTCGGATTGAGGCGGGCTCGAGGCGATGATCGATTCGCCGGCTTCGTTAAAGACTTGCCAGCCGTCGCCGTGCCGGCCCAGGTAGAGCATGCCCCGGGTGCCGAGGACTTCGATGCGGGTGCTGTTGAACGGCCAGTTCGGCAGCTTCTCGATGTCGCGCTCGGGCATGGGTGTCTTCTTAAGGTAGGGCGTCCATAGCGCGCCCTCGAACTGGAGCGTCAACTTGCCGTACTCGAAGAGGGCGAACTGCGTGTCGGGCGTATCGCGGCCGTCGCGGAGGACATGCAGTCCGCCAGAGTGCGCGACCGTGTCCGGGTAAGGCGGGTCACCGAGGAAGAACCGGGCCAGGTCCAGTTGGTGCACGGCATCGCCGGGGATAGGGCCGCAACTGTACTCGGCCAGGTTCAGCCAGTACCGGCCCGACCGGTAAGGCAGCTTGGCTGCCGGGCCGCACCAGAGGTCGTAGTCGAACCCATCGGGCGGCGGCTGTTCCGGACCCAGCTTCATGGGCCCGTGCTCCATGAGGTTGAAGACGCGCACCAGGTACACCTCGCCGAGTTTGCCCGACCGATAGTACTCAGCCGCTTGCTGAGCATAGGGAGCGCTGCGGGTCTGGGTGCCCACTTGCACAATGCGCCGGTACTTCTGCGCCGCCTCGATCAACTTGCGGCCCTCCCAGACGTTATGCGTCATGGGTTTCTCGACATACACGTCTTTGCCCGCCTGACAGGCCAGGATGCTGCCCAGCCCGTGCCAATGGTCCGGCGTGGCGTTGATCAACACGTCTACGGCCGGGTCTTCGAGGATGCGCCGGAAATCCTGGGCGACGCGGGGGACGCGGCTTTGCGCAGTCGCCACGGCGCGGCGCGCGCCTTCAAACCGGCGCGAGTCAGGATCGCAGAGCCAGGCGATCTCGGCGTCCGGGCGCCGGGCAAAGGCGGTGGCCAGATAGGTGCCGCGGCCGCCCAAGCCCATGACGCCGACGACCACCTTCTCGTTGGGCGCAGCGGTTCGGCCGCCGGGCAACACCGCGCACGCGGCGGAGGCTGTGGCAGCGGCTTTGACGAAGGAACGGCGAGTCATCGTGTTCATAATGGGTTTCTTGGGGTCGACTTTACACTCCTTAAGCCGGTCCGGCTACTCAGGAGTGACCGCTACGGGCCACAAGTCGGCGGTAAGGCGCGTCACTCCGTGCGCGCCGCGGCTTCCCATGTCCGCAGTGTATGCGGCGCGCAGAGGACTGCGCGCCCTACCTTGCTGGGTCCGATAGCAGGGCGCGGCACTCCGTGCGCGCCGCGGCTTCCTATGGCCGCAGTGTATGCGGCGCGCAGAGGACTGCGCGCCCTACCTTGCTGGGTCCGATAGCAGGGCGCGGCACTCCGTGCGCGCCGCGGCTTCCCATGTCCGCAGTGTATGCGGCGCGCAGAGGACTGCGCGCCCTACCTTGCTGGGTCCGATAGCAGGGCGCGGCACTCCGTGCACGCCGCGGCTTCCTATGGCCGCAGTGTATGCGGCGCGCAGAGGACTGCGCGCCCGGCCTTCGAGCTGTGTGCCATCCAAAGGTCCCATCAACGAGCATGCCCGGGGCCAGCGCAGGCGCGCCATAGCCGAGAGGCCAGTCGGACCCACGCCGAGCCGCCCAGCCGGGCCAGCGCGCGATACGGCATCATCCACGGGCGCGCGGGTGGCGAAGTCACGAGTAGTCCGAGGTTGTAGCGGACCATGCGCGGGGTCATCGCGTGGCCACAGCGCAGCAGGAGGCTCGAGACCCAAGGGGCTTGGCAGCGCGGGTTTTGGCGGTCGAATCGGGCCGGGCGACCCGATTGCCGCAAGGCCGCTAGGTTCCGCTTCCGCTGCACATTGAGCCAGCCGTACAGCTCGCCGGTTCGCTCGACACGCACCGTGCCACGCCCGGCGCCCCGGTGTTGCCGGAAGTTGGCGACCGTGCGCATGGCTTGCGCCGCACCGCCGTGTGCGGCCAGGCGAAACCACATCTCCCAATCGCCGGTGTAACGGGACATGGCGCGGAAGCCGCCCAAGGCGCGGACGGCCTCGACGCGCATCAATTGGCCCGGGAAAGGGAACGGCGAGGCGAGCGCGGCTTCGGTCAGATCGACAGCGCGCCAAGACTGCGCGGTTGGGGTTGGCTGGGAAGCGAGGGTTTGGCCGGCCTGGTTGACCACTTTAGTCTCGCCAAAATAGAGGTCTCGGCCGGGCGCCTGGCGATCGAGCTCGAACATGGTCTGGACAAAACCCGCTTCGAGCCAATCGTCGTCGTGCAGGATCGAGAGCCACGCCGTCTCGCACGCCTCGACGCACGCGTTCCAGTTGTCGAACAAACCACGCCGCTGCGGGTTGCGCCGATAATCGACTCGGGCGCCGAATCGGGACTCGACCAGCGCGCGCAGGCCGCGATCAGGTCCGCAATCCTCGACCACCAACACGCGGACCGGTCGCGTTTGATCGAGGGCGCTGGCCACGGCTTGCAGGATGTAGTCGCGCCGGTCGTAGACGGTTACGGCAATGGTGATTTGGTCCGGGGTCAGCGCCATGGCCGATCGTGGTGGGCCTTCGGTCAAGCCGGCGGACTGGCGTGGGTGAGCAGCGCGACAAACTGATCGCCTTGGCCCGCGCGGTTCAAGCGCGCGGCTTCGCGCTTGAACTCGGCCAGTTGAGTTCGCGTGAAGTGGGCGGCGGGATCGGTTTGGCGACCGTCGGGGTTCATGAGGGGCACACCGCGGCGATAGAGTTCGCTGGCCCAGAATTGGAACTCGGTCGAATCGCACACGAGACGCTCGAGGCGGAGACCAGCGTTGCGGGCGAGCCGTTCGAAACTCCGGCGGGTATGGAGGAAGAGATGCCGGGGCGCATCCAACTGAACGGCGTGAACTCCGTACCGGCGCCAGGCCTCACCCTCGATGGTGGGGATGCGCACCAGCAGCCGGCCGGTGGGGGCGAGGCGATCTCGGCAGGCGACCAGTGTGGCTTGCTGGCCTTCGATATGCTCGAGCACGTGATGGAGCATGATGACCTCGAAGCTCTCGCTCACGGCCTCGAGGGGTTGGCGGCGCACCCACAGGCCCGGCAACACCTCGACGTCCCCCGGCAGAAACGGATCGCAACCCGCCAGTCGGCGAAAGCCGGCCCGATGCAGCGCGCTCAGTAACATGCCCCGACCGCAACC
>Ga0194113_10005477_pt1 | contig 16331 bp, 13 predicted proteins | sample TA2MahC200mmetaG_FD_146193 | JGI IMG/M metagenome (GOLD analysis project Ga0194113, IMG submission 146193) | Freshwater microbial communities from Lake Tanganyika, Tanzania - TA2015017 Mahale Deep Cast 200m | ecosystem: Environmental > Aquatic > Freshwater > Lake | place: Tanzania: Lake... | reverse complement strand
CGCAGCGCGGAGGAGCCATTTCTCTCGAACCTTTTTGAGGGAAGCTGGCCATAACAACGAGTTACACAAAAACCATCCCGCGCGCTCCACGCGCCAACAGGAGTACACAAAATGCGCGAAACTCTAGTTCATAGTATACTGGGACAAAATGGTTCATACCGAGGCGCCCGCGCTAATTCGTCCCCACCTTCGGTGACAGTTGGAGCCCTCTATGCACGAGATGGGAATTGTACAGAGCATCATGGAGATCGTGGAACAACAGGCCAGGATTCATGGCGCGCGACGAGTGGTCCGGATCAGTTTGGAATTCGGTTTCCTTACAGCAGTGCAACCCGACGCGATCCGATTCGCGTTTGATGTGCTCTCCAAGGGAGGTATCGCGGATAACGCGAACCTGGACATCACCATCATACCTATCAAGGTGCGTTGCCGGCAGTGCTCTACGGAGACCGTGATCCATGATTACTCACCCTATTGTCCGGTGTGCGCTTCGCCATCCGTCGAGATAGTCGAAGGCCGTGATGAAATGCGGATCTCCGCTCTGGAGATCGAAGACCATGACACCCCCAGCCGGGATCCGTGACACACGGCAAACGTCTTCTCTCAGTTGACAAAGGAGGAACCTCGTGAAATTGAAGGGAAAACGAGCAGCGCTCCTCGTAGAGGAGATCTACAACGAGTTTGAAGTATGGATTCCGTACTACCGATTGAAGGAGGAGGGTGTGGACGTGACGGTAGTCGGCTCCGGAACCGCCACTACCTATCACGGCAAATTCGGCGTGCCGATCCAAGTGGACAGGAACGCCGCGGACGCACGCGCGGAAGACTTTGACGCGGTTGTCATTCCCGGCGGGTACGCGCCGGATAAGATGCGCATTCACCCGGAGATGGTCACGCTTGTGCGGGATATTTACAATCAGGGGAAGGTGGTCGCGGCAATCTGCCACGCTGGATGGATGCTGGTAAGCGCGGGCATTCTGAAAGGGCGGCGAGCGACGTCCTACGTGGCCATTAAGGACGACATGATCAACGCGGGTTGCCTCTGGGAGGATTCTGAGGTGGTGCGTGACGGCAAGCTGATCACGTCACGCAAGCCGGACGATCTTCCCGCCTTCTGTAGGACACTGATAGCTGTCATGGCCGAATCGTGACCCATAAAGAGATCAAAGCCAGGACCGTGTTTCCTGACGGCGTGCATCCAGCGGTCATTCAGTTTGACCCGCTATCGGGCATGATCCTGGCGGTCCGGCGAACCGAGACCCCTGCGGTTGAGGAGAGTCGATTACTCTTTCCCGGATTTACGGATATACACGTCCATGCAAGGGAGTATCCGCGGCCCGATCCAAGAGATGCCGCCGCACTCGAAAGATGGGAGAAGGCTTGCAACAAGGAGACCTTCTCCAGCGCAGGACAGGCGGCTCTTAACGGCGGGGTCACTCTATTCTGCGCGATGCCCAACGACCCGGACCCGCCCTGCGATGAATCCACGTATCGGCGAAAACTCGAGACCGCACAGACTTCTGAGTGCCCTGTTATCTTGTTCGCGGCTATCACTCGATCGTCTGAGCCGTGGGCTGACCTCCCCTACAAGGTCTATCTTGATAACGCCCCTTCCGCTGCTTCCTTTGACGACTGGCGTGCTCTGGAAGAGGCCCTGGATAGGTACCGCGGGCGCCGAGTTTTCTTCCACGCTGAAGATCCTCAGGAACTTACCGCTCCGGGCGCCAAGGGCCCACGATGGCTCACCAGGCCTTCACGCGCGGAACGGAGCGCAGTCGAGAAGATCCTGAATCTCACTGCCAAATTTGGACTTAGGTCTCACATTTGCCATGTCTCCACAGCGAGCGCGGTACGGCTCATACAAGAGTACAACCGAAGCGCCTCGGTTCGGGTTACCTGCGAGGTTACCCCGCACCACCTTTTCTTCAGCGTGGACGAAGGGAAGATTTCGGCTGCGATTGGCGCAGAACCTGAAGAAGCCGCGTTCCTTGAGTGCAACCCGCCCCTGAGATCGGAGAACGACCGTCGCTTCCTGTTAGACGCTCTCCGAGAAGGCCTTATTGATGTCTTGGCGTCCGATCACGCGCCACACACCCGACATGACAAGGCGGCAGGAGCGCCGGGAATGCCCCACCTGGACACACTGGGACCCTTTGCCGGATGGTTGATCAAGGCCGCGGGTTTTACGCCGCAGCGCATCGCGGAAGTGCTCTCTTCGGGTCCTGCGACGATCTTCTCCCAGGATCTCGACCGGCCTCACGGACGGATCGAAGAAGGGTCCGTGGCATCTTTCACCGAGCTTGACCTCTCCCAAGAAACCCTTGTGCGCGGAGACCGGATCGAAGGCCGCGGCCCCTTGAAAACCCAGTGCGGCTGGTCGCCTTTTTCAGGCGTTTCTTTGCCCGCTGCCGTGACGAATACGTGGGTCTTGGGCGAAGAATATGAGTTCGGCCAAAGAAGTAGTCGCAGAGGCTGACCGGAGCGTCGTACGGTCATCGACCTCGCAAAGTCCCGCTCTTGTCAACGAAACGGACATGCGCCCGCCATTCATCCAGAAACAATCTCCTAGTTACTTTTCGCCCTCCAAAGTGATATAAGCTCTGGCGACTGTGCGTGAGACCAACCCCAACCATGTTCCCGGAAGGGCTCCTCAAGGCGGTGTGAGATGAATTTCCAGGGAAAAGACATCATCTCCATGAACGATCTAACCCGGGAAGAGATCGATCATATTCTGGCCAAGGTCGACCAGGTTCGGAACCTTCCGGAAAAAGGTCGCCTCTGCGCGGGCAAGGTGTGCGCAATGATGTTCTTCGAGCCTTCCACGCGCACCCGCACCTCGTTCGAGGTGGCGATGCGCAATCTTGGAGGCGAAGTGGGCGGTTTCTACGACCGCAAGATCACGTCCGCGGAGAAAGACGAATCGCTCTGGGACACGGTCAAGATGCACGACGGTTACGGTTTTAACGTGATCGTGATTCGCCACCCCCTCAAAGGCGCCGCTCGACTCGCCGCGGAGGCCGCAGAAATACCGGTGATCAACGCGGGTGATGGACCGAACCAGCACCCCACGCAAACTCTGCTGGATCTGTACTCGCTTCAGGAGACTCAAGGAAGAATCGACGGGCTCACCATCGCAATGGTCGGCGATTTGGCCAACGGTCGCACGGTTCATTCCATGACCGAAGCGCTCCTCAAGTACACGGATTGCCGGATGATATTTATCTCACCCCGTGACCTGGCCATGCCTAGATTTCTCATCGACAAGTGCCGAAAGGTGGGCGCCCAACGAAACATTACGGTAGAAGAAGGGAGCCGCATCGAGGATTACATCTCGGAAGTGGACGTCCTTTATATGACCAGGATTCAGGTGGAACGTCTGGAAGAGCGGATGGCGGTTGTGGAGAAACTCCGAAGCATTTACCGTCTGGAAGCAGGGATGCTCAGGAACGCCAGGCCGACCATGAAGGTCATGCACCCGCTCCCCCGCGTGACTGAAATAGCGCCGGACGTGGATGCGACACCCCACGCGTACTATTTCGAGCAGGCCCGCAACGGGCTCTTTGTCAGAGAAACCCTCCTTGCGCTGATTCTGGGGGCTGTCCAATGAAAGAGAGACCGATCACTATTGCGAAGATCCGGAACGGGATCGTTATCGATCACATTCCCGCGGGTGAGGCTCTTGCTATCTTTCAAGTCCTGGGACTCAACGCGCTCGCTCGTGAGACCGGCGACATCATTGCGGTGGGCGTGAACTTCGATTCAGCTTCCATTGGACGCAAAGACATCATCAAGGTGGAGAATCTCAGCCTCACACTGGAGATGCTCAATGTGGTCGCGCTCATAGCGCCTCATGCTACCGTTTCACGAATTGAAGACGGCGAAGTAAAGGAAAAGAATAAGGTCACGATCCCCCAAGAGGTGGGAGATATCGTCATCTGTCCGGATCGGTTCTGCATCACCAACCACGAAGAAGTCCCGGGGAAATTCATAGTGATCGATGGAGAACCGGTTACACTCAAATGTTACTACTGCGAGACCGAGTTCTTCGGGCCTCTCATCAGGTACAAGGAGAGAAGATCCTTATAACGATCGGCTCTCTTTCCGAGCTTACCGTCAAGCCATTCGATTATCGGGGGACTTCCGGGTTGAGAGAACTCGAAGATCCCCCCTTGCCCCTTAAGAAAGGGAGCAAGAGGGGATTTGGGGGCCTTTAAGGCTTACTCTTTCACAGGCTGACGCTTCTTCAGCCGCTTCTAATACATGCCTCCGGGGGGCATCCCGCCGCCGGGCATAGGCGGCTCTTTCTCTTTGGGTTTTTCCGCGACCATCACCTCGGTGGTCAGCATGAGGCCCGCCACGGATGCCGCATTCTGGAGCGCCAGCCTGCAGACCTTGACCGGGTCGATCACGCCGGCTTCCATCAGGTCTTCGTACGTCTCGGATGCGGCGTTAAAGCCGAACGCGCCTTTCTTTGCCATAACCTTGTCCGCCACGATGGAGCCGTCATGACCCGCGTTGATCGCGATCTGCCGGAGCGGTTCTTCCAGGGCGCGCGTCACGATCCGCACTCCCACTTTCTCGTCACCTTCCAGGTCAAGCTTCTTCACTGCCTCGAGGCACCGTACGTATGCCACGCCGCCGCCCGGCACAATGCCTTCCTCAACCGCGGCCCGCGTGGCGTTGAGCGCATCTTCCACGCGAGCTTTCTTTTCTTTCATTTCGGTTTCGGTTGCAGCGCCCACATTGATCACCGCAACACCGCCAACCAGTTTCGCAAGCCTCTCCTGGAGCTTCTCACGGTCATAGTCGGACGTGGTGTCTTCGATCTGCGTGCGGATCTGCTTCACGCGGCCTTCGATCTTCTCCTTGGCGCCCGCGCCGTCCACTATGGTGGTGTTGTCCTTGTCGATGGTGACCCGTTTGCAGCGGCCCAGATCGTTGAGGGTGACATTCTCCAGCTTCAACCCCAGATCCTCTGAGATCGCCTGGCCGCCGGTGAGGATTGCGATGTCCTCGAGCATGGCTTTCCTACGATCGCCGAAACCGGGGGCTTTGACGCCGGCGCATTGGAGCGTGCCGCGCAGCTTGTTGACAACCAGGGTAGCCAACGCCTCGCCTTCCACGTCTTCGGCCACGATCAGGAGCGGCCTGCCCATCTTTGCCACCTGCTCCAAGAGCGGCAGCATGTCACGCATGTTGGAGATCTTCTTCTCATTGATCAGGATGTACGGCTCATCGAGCACCACTTCCATCCGCTCGGGATCGGTAACAAAATAGGGTGAGAGGTATCCTCGATCAAACTGCATGCCCTCGACCACCTCAAGCGATGTCTCCATGGCCTTGGCCTCTTCCACGGTGATCACGCCCTCTTTGCCGACCTTTTCCATGGCTTCCGCGATGATGTTTCCGATGGTGGAATCGTTATTCGCGGAGATGGTTCCGACCTGAGCAATCTCCTTCTTGTCCTTGGTGGGCACTGACAGCTCTTTCAGCTTCGCCACGACGGTCTCAACGGTTTTCTCGATGCCTCTCTTGAGCTCCATGGGGGAAGCCCCGGCCGCTACCATCTTGATGCCTTCGCGATAAATGGCCTGAGCCAGCACCGTGGCGGTGGTGGTGCCGTCCCCCGCGACGTCCGAGGTCTTGGAGGCCACTTCTTTGAGCATTTGAGCGCCCAGGTTTTCGAATTTGTCTTCCAGCTCAATTTCCTTGGCCACGGTGACGCCGTCTTTGGTCACATTCGGAGAGCCCCAGGACTTCTCCAAAATCGCATTGCGGCCTTTTGGGCCAAGGGTGGACTTGACCGCGTCGGCCATGATGTTGACGCCTCTAAGGATCTTATCCCGCGCCTGTTGCTCGAACATAATGATTTTCGGGGCCATCTATTCTCTCCTCCTTAGTTCAGGTATCGTTCGTCTCTTGGAATCAAACTCGGACGCGCCGGCAGGTCCAAACCGGACGGTATCAGGATTCCACCAGTCCCAAGACATCCTCTTCGCGCATGATCAGGTACTCGACCCCTTCGATCTTGACTTCGGATCCTGAGTACTTGCCGAACAGGATTGTGTCTCCCGCCTTCACGTCCATGGGAATGAGCTTCCCATCCTCGGTGCGCTTGCCGGGCCCCACGGCAATGACTTTGCCTTGCTGGGGTTTCTCTTTTGCCGTGTCCGGAAGAATAATTCCTCCGGCGCTCTGTTCCTCAGATTCCACCCTCTCTACCAGGATGCGGTCATGTAGAGGACGAAACTTCATCTTCTTACCTCCTGACGTACGTGGTGACAGTGTGCTCAGACAGTTACTAGCACTCTGTATAAGTGAGTGCCAACAGCCACCTATCTTGTCAACCCCCCTCAAAATAATTTTTTTTGTTTTCTCGGTTTTTTTCCGGTTATGCTCTCTCATAAACCTCAACAATCGGAACAGGAAAGAATCATGGAGCGCATCGTCACCTGTCCCCACTGCGGACGGCCCGTGACCCTTTATCGCAATCCCAAGCCCACCGCTGACATCATCATACGCATCAACCACGGCATCGTCCTGATCAACCGGAAGAATCCCCCGTACGGGTGGGCATTACCGGGGGGTTTTATCGATTACGATGAGAGCGCGGAAGACGCGGCCGTCAGGGAGGCCAGAGAAGAGACTTCGCTGGAAATAACGGACCTGAAGCAGTTTCATGTTTATTCCGCCCCGGGTAGAGACCCGCGGCACCATACGATTACCGTGGTCTTTACCGCCCGAGGGCTCGGGGCGCCCCGAGCCGCAGACGACGCGGCGGAACTCCGCGTTTTCTCTGAGGATACCCTTCCCTCCCCCATGGCATTTGACCACGCGGAAATCCTTGCCGACTATTTCGCGTCTCTCAAGGCGACCGGCGCTCGATGATCCGCCGCGCGGGCCCCCGGCGATGGGTCGGTGTTTCAGATTTTCCTTGCAAGGCATCTCGGCGCCCTGACTTGCAACTCCTCGGTAGAGACGCTATCCTTTGCAATAATTGCTTCTGAGCGAAGGCCTCCAATGATAGGGATATCCAAATTGTACTGCGGAGCAATTGAGGCATCTGATCCCTTGCGATACGGTCGAAGATCGAAGGATCTGCCTTCTCATCTGCTCCAGTTCTCACAGGATAAGAAGCCGGTAGTTGTTTGGAATGTGACGCGGCGTTGCAACCTCAAGTGCGTCCACTGTTATTCCCAATCGGAAGACCTTGACTACCAGGGCGAACTCTCGACCGACGAAGGCAAGGCGCTCATCGATGACCTGGCTCAGTTCGGTTCGCCGGTAATCCTCTTTTCAGGCGGTGAACCGCTTATCAGGCCGGACATCCTTGAGCTGATCGAGTATGCGGTGGAGAAGGGCTTGCGAGCGGTCGTCTCCACAAACGGGACCTTGATCTCAAGGCCGCTCGCAGAGAACCTCCACGAGATCGGGTTGTCGTACGTGGGCATCAGTCTCGACGGCCTGGAATCGGTTCATGACGCATTCCGGGGTGTTCGCGGAACCTTCGAGCGGGTGTTGCGGTCCATCAAGCGCTGCCAGGACGTGGGTCTGAAAGTGGGCCTCCGCTTCACGGTAAACAAGCGCAATTATCAGGATATCCCCGGTGTTTTTGACCTTGTGGAAGAGCGAAAAATACCCAGGATCTGCTTTTATCACCTGGTGTACTCAGGTCGGGGCGCCGACCTGGTGAGCGAGGATCTCTCCCATGAGCAGACACGTGAGGTCGTGGATCTGATCATGGATCGCACGAAACGGCTCCATGACAACGGTCTGCCTGTTGAGGTCCTCACGGTGGATAACCACGCGGACGGCCCTTACTTATACCTTAGACTGCGGCGGGAAGATCCGCCTCGAGCTGAGGCTGTCCTGGAGCTGCTCCAAATGAATGAAGGAAACAACTCGGGCAGGGGCATCGGTTGTGTCTCGTGGGACGGCTCGGTCCATGCGGACCAATTCTGGCGTCATCTCAGCTTCGGCAACGTGCGAGAACGTCCTTTCAGCCGGGTATGGACGGACCCGTCCGATCGCTTCCTGATGATGCTTAAGGAGAAAAAGAATCATGTGAAGGGTCGCTGCGCTCAATGCCGATGGCTGGACATATGCGCGGGCAACTTCAGAGTACGCGCTGAGGCGGTGCATGACGACGTGTGGGCGCCGGACCCCGCCTGCTATCTAACAGACGAAGAGATCGGCCTGTAGAATCGGTTGCAAGACCTAAGAGAGACTTGAAGAGTTGCCGGAGGGGTCCTAGGCATCTGCAAGCGCTTCCAGGCGCCGGAGCACCTACCGATCATGTTGTATGGGGGTCACGTCAAGAAGCTTGCTCACCTGGAGATGCTCCAGGAGATGGGTTTCGATTTCGGTGAAGTGGTCTTTCGGAAGACGGAGGACCTGCTCTTGTGGAGCCAGTCGGGCGTAAAGAACCGCTTCGGCCCCGGGTTCTTCCTCTTGGGGCACGGCCCCTTTGAAGGCCCGCCAAACGACGTCCCCCACCTGTGCCAGACCTACCTTCCCTCTCTGAAGCAGTCCGTGGATGTGGCTCACGAGATGGAGCTGAGCCTCCTCACAGTACACCTTTGGATGGACAGCCGCTTCGTCAAACCGGAGGTAAGAGCTGAGAAGATCGTTGCCCTGCGCGAACTCACCGCTTACGCTCATGAGCGAGGTATCCAGGTGGCGCTGGAGAACCTTTCGGAATCAGCCGAAGATCTCGCCGCGGTCCTCGATCAGATTCCGGACCTGGTTCTCACCCTCGACATTGGTCACGCGCAATTGCTCACAAAGACCAATCGATCGTTCGAGATTATCGACCGGCTTAGAGCGTGGATACGACACGTGCACGTTCACGACAATCATGGAGGCAATAGCGCAAAAGACGATATCCACTTGCCCATAGGCGAAGGCGTGATCGACTTCCCACCCATCCTGGCTGCGCTGGTTCGCGCGGAATTCGACGGAACCATTACCCTTGAGCTTGAACCGGAGGTGTTGGTGGAATCGAGGGCAAGAGTCCGATCAATTGTCGAGACCGTATCGGCCGCGGCTGAGGCGTAACTCCCTCATCGTCCTCGGCGAAACAAAGCTCGATCACTTGCGCCTCATACCTGCCGCGTCCTCCTTTCCCCACTACGTCGGCTGTGCTAGATTCCCCGGCATGGCTGCCACTGATGAATCCTTGACGCTCCGGGGCCGAATAACCCGGGTCGCTGCCCAACCCCAGAAAGCCAAAAGGGGCGCCTATCTCTTTCGTGGGATCGAGCTTTCGTCTGCGACTGAGAACGGTCGAAGTTTCCTCATCATTCCCGAGACCATGTGTGAGTTCAACCGGGAGGATCTGTGTGAATTTCCCCAGCTCTGCTGGGAAAGAGCGGAACTCGCCGCATACGGACTTCAACTGAACAACAGGTTGGAAGATGGCGCAGCCATCTATACGGTCACTCCGGATTCCGAGCTTATCCTGGAGCCTTATCGGCTGGTGAGCGTTACCGAGGCGGTGGAAGCCGCGGCGTGTATTCGATTGGTAGACGTGCGATACCGCGCCGCGCCTGAGGAGTTTCTCCATATGGCCAAAGGAACCCTGATCCACAGCCTTTTCAGCCATGCCATTTCCTGCGCTGTCGCTGGGATTGAGCCGAACTTCCCGGAGACCTACTCGAAGGCCCGGCCTGCTCTCTTGGAGTATCTCGCGGGTTCCGGCGTTCAGGTTCGAGATGGAGAACTCAAGAAAGAAGCTCGGCAACATTTCGACAATCTGTTCACTTGGCTCCGCGGCGCCCGGCATCTCCTGGATCGGGTGAGCGTGGAAGCAGATAGTATCTCCACCCGACTGGGGATGAAAGGCCGGGTTGACGCGTTGATCGAGGCCCCGGGCAAACGGACGATCCTGGAGCTGAAAACAGGTCGCGTCCCTGCAGAAGACCACAAGGTTCAACTCTTTGCCTACCAGATGCTCTTTGAGGACCTGGATGGGCGCCTCCCATTAGATGGATACCTGCTGTACTCCTCGACGGGTTCGTCGGTCAGGGTGAACTCCGGAAATCGCCACAGGATTATCAACGGCCGCAATCGCGTAATCTGGCTCAGACACGCTCATGCGGAAAATGGAGCCATCGGCGCGGATCCGACGATCCGCGACTCATGCTCGCGAAGAGGCCGGTGCTTTTCGCGCGGATCGTGCGCTCGTCTCTTCGGCAATGACGCGGTGAAAGCGCCACCTGCTCTGGATGAGCATGAGCAGTCTTACTACGACCGTTGGTTTCGGCTCCTATCGTTGGAAGCCCGGCATGTGGAAACGCAGTTCGCTCGAATTCTCGATCCCGGAACCCTCGCGGAGCGGCTTGCGGCCGGCGACACCCTCAGCGTGAGGATGATCGATCCCATCGCCGGCCGGGATTCCCGATTGGATATTCCAAGCCCGGAGACCGACGCCGACCGGCTCGATTACATTGAGAAAGCATCAACCGGCGACGACGCGGACTCTATTGGCAGCCGGCGCGTTTTCATAGAGTTGACCACGGAGGGAGCAGACGTTGATCTCAGCTCCGGAGAAAACGTGATCCTCCATATGGGTGACGCTGCCGGCGCTCATGCGATGAGGTGCGCGGCGCACAGTTCGACAGCGGACCGAGTAACCCTTCGGACGCGGGCTCCGATGCGCATCAACGGCTCGTCGCATTTCGAGGAGCGGTTCTCAGGGACAAAAGCTGCGGAGGCCCAATGGTTCCTGGATCGCATCCCGTTCGCCAGAGGAGTGGACGCGGCCCGGCAGGCGCTCTGGACCTTTCTTACGAAAGCGGACCGACCTGTGGCGCAAGTGGTCACAGGAGGGCCCGCTTCTTCGATCGAGGCAGTTCAGGATGAGAATGAGCCTCATGCGACCGTGCGAACTGAATCGCGCTCAGAGCCCGACCCGGATGACGATCTCAGGTTGGGAGGGCTTTGTTACGCGGAAGGTCTGGCCGGCGAGCTGAACCAAGAACAGGAACAGGCTGTGAAAGCCGCGCTGGAGAGCGACACCTTTCATTTGATTCACGGGCCTCCCGGAACAGGCAAGACTAGAACATTGGCTCGGCTTGCGCAGGTCTGCCTTGACCGTGGAGAACGGGTGCTGGTGGTCTGCCCTACAAATGTCGCGCTTGATCGGTTGCTCATCTACCTGATGAAGCTGGGAGTGAGCGACTTGCTTCGAATCGGGAGCATCCAGTCGATTTCAGAGGAGTTCTCGAGCGCAGTTGAGAGACTGAGCAAACCTCATACGCTGCTGAGAAACCTCGCTTCCTCCGGGATGGGGACCAACGCGTTCCGCAAGCGCGTGAACCGGTCGCCTCTCGTGGGCGCCACCGCGTACCAATGCTCGGCGCATCCTCTCTTCTCTTCGCAACGTTTTGACCGCGTAATCGTCGATGAGGCCGGCCAACTTGACGAGCCTTCCACTCTGGGTCCTCTGGCTTTGGCCGGTCGATTTGCGCTGGGAGGGGATCATCTTCAATTGCCGCCCATAGTCCTTTCTAGGGCGGATACAGCGGATCAAGCCACCGGGCTGGAACAATCGCTCTTCGAACGGCTCTTTCGTTCGTGTCCAACAGCCAGGGTTTCGCGACTTCGAACTCAATATCGAATGAACACGGAAATCCAGGAGATACCTTCCCGCGTTTTCTATGAAGGCGCGCTTGTTGCTTCACCTGACGCGGCCACTCGTCGATTGAACATCGATTCCCGCCTCTCTGACGATCCTGAAATCGGCCGGATCATTGACCCCGATCAACCTGTGGTCTTTGTCGACATACCCGGACGGGACAGTGCGAAGGCAAGGCCCGAAGAAGCCCTCATCGCGTGCAAGATCGTGGAACGTCTTGTGAGACTGGGTGTGCCCGCGTCAGAGATCGGCGTTATCACACCGTATCGGGCTCAACAGGCAATGATCCGCTCGGGATTGAATCATGGCCGGCCGGGCGATTCGACTTCCGTGGACACGGTAGATCGTTTTCAAGGCGGCGAGAAAGAAGTCATAATTCTGTCACTGGCCCGCTCGGACGGAGTGACGTCCTTCCTGGCGGACCGCAAGCGGTTGAATGTATCCCTGAGCAGGGCCCGGTCCAAGCTGATCCTTCTGGGTAACGCCGCGACGCTCGAAGAACACCCGCTCTTCGCTTCGCTTCTGGAAGGTTTGGAACGAGTCCGGATTGAGCCGAATTCCTGAAATCGAGCCCCGGCCGCAAGAGGAACTCATGGCAAAGAAGAAGGAAACACTCTACCTCATCGACGGTAGTTCATACATTTACAGGGCGTACCATACAACAGGGGCGCTTTCGAACTCCAAAGGTTTTCCCACAGGAGCGGTCTTCGGCTTTGCCAACATGCTCGTGAAAACCCTCAGAGAGAGGCGCCCGGAGCGCATCGCGGTGGTCTTTGATTCTCGTGGGCCGACGCTTCGCCATGAACGATACGCTGAGTACAAAGCGAACCGACCTCCCATGCCTGACGACTTGGCTCTCCAGATTCCCAAAATCCACGAGATCGTGGATGGTTTTCGGCTCCCATCACTCTCCGTCCCAAGCTTTGAGGCTGACGATATCATCGCCACGCTCGTGAAATCGGCTAGCGAAAAGGATTGGGACGTGGTCGTGGTCTCCGGGGACAAAGATTTGATGCAGCTCGTGGGCGAAGGGGTTGTCATGTGGGACCCGCAGCGAGACAAAGTGTACGATTCTAAGGAGGTGGAAAAGAAATTCGGCGTGAGTCCGGGCCGGATTTGGGATTTGTTGGCGCTACAGGGTGACGCTTCGGATAACGTGCCGGGGGTTCCCGGTGTGGGCGAGAAGACGGCGGCGAAATTGCTTCGGGATTTCGGGAGCCTTGAGGGCATCTATGCCTCCCTGCCCGCGGTCGCCCAGCAGAAGCTTCGAGAGAAGCTCGAGGCCAATAAGGAAAAGGCATTTCTGAGCCGTGAACTGGTGGAGCTAAATGCCGAGGTTCCGTTGGACAAAACTGTGGAGGATTTGATCCCCGGCGAGCAGAATGTGGAGGCTCTGAGAGGGCTTTTTAGGGAGCTCGAATTCCAGAGGCTTCTCTCTGAGCTTCCTCCGGAAAAGACCCTGGACCCTTCGGGATATCGAACTATCCTCTCTTCGGCGGACCTCAAAGAAAAAGTGAGCCGCATACGGAGCGTAGGCAGGTTGGCTGTGGACACGGAAACCACATCAGCCGATCCTGTAAGAGCTGAATTGGTTGGAATATCTTTATGTTGCCAAGAAGGCGACCCCTGTTACATCCCTGTGGGTCACACGTACGGGGAACAACTCTCGAAAGAGGAAGCGCTCGCAGTCCTACGGCCGACGCTGGAAGACGAATCCATAGAGAAATTTGGGCAGAATATCAAATACGACTGGATCGTCCTGAAAAAGGAAAGCGTGGAAGTTAAAGGTATAATCTGTGACACAATGCTCGCTTCGTACATCCTCGATCCCACGCGGCGCGGTCATTCGCTTGACGTGCTCGCGGAGGTGTTCCTTAACCACCGGATGATACCGATCAAGGATCTAATTGGAACCGGCAAGAGCCAGATCTCCTTTTCCGAGGTAGACATAGAACGCGCAGCCGAGTACTCGTGCGAGGACGCGGACGTAACCTTGAGAGTTGCCGGCATACTTTGTCCTCGGGTGGAAGCGGAGGGTTTGGGAGATCTGTTTCGCAAGATCGAATTGCCTCTTATCCCGATTCTTGCCGAGATGGAGATGGCCGGGGTCCGGATCGACTCCGCGTATCTTCGCAAATTGTCAAAGGAATTCGGTGATCAGCTTTTCACCATGGAGGCTGAGATCTACGACCTCTCGGGTGAAACGTTCAATATCAATTCGCCAAAGCAGCTTGGGGATATCCTGTTCAATAAATTGGGGCTGAAACCGGTGAAGAAGACCAAGACCGGCCCCTCCACCTCATTGGAAGTGCTGGAGGAGCTGGCCCTGGCGCACGACTTGCCTCGCAAGATCTTGGAATATCGCTCAATTTACAAGCTCAAGTCCACATACGTCGATTCTCTGCCTCAGCTCGTCAATCCGAAAACCGGACGGATTCATACGTCATACAATCAGGCGGTGGCAGCCACCGGCCGACTCTCTTCGTCGGACCCGAACCTACAGAACATCCCCGTGCGCACCCCTGAAGGTCGAAAGATACGTCAGGCATTCATCCCCGATGAGGGCTACCTGTTCGTGGCCGCGGATTACTCACAAATTGAACTGAGGATCATGGCGCACATATCGGGCGACGCGCGGCTGGTGGAAGCCTTCAGAGGAAACGAAGACATCCACGCGATCACCGCCGCGAGCGTCTTTGGGGTATCTCCGGCGCACGTGACGCCGGAAATGAGGAGGAAAGCCAAAGCAATCAACTTCGGCATTATGTACGGCATGGGTCCATTCAAACTGGCCCAACAGATCGGGGTGGGGATGAAGATGGCCCGCCAGTATCTCGAAGAGTACTACGAAACTTATTCGGGGGTGAAGCGCTACATGGAAGAACTTCCCCAAAAAGCGGCGCGGCACGGTTTTGTCACAACCATACTGGGGCGCAAGCGCTTCTTACCCGACTTGAATAATCCCAACAAGATCGCGCAACAGGCTGCCCGTCGAATCGCGATCAACACACCGATGCAGGGGAGCGCGGCGGACCTGATGAAGCTGGCTATGATCCGCGTGCATGACGCCATAAGGAAGGAACGGCTGCCGGCTCGTATGATACTTCAGGTGCATGACGAGTTGATTGCGGAAGTCCGGGAAGACGCGGCCAAGGACGTGGCAGCCCTCCTCAAGAAAGAAATGGAAGGAGTCTACCCTCTGACCGTGCCTCTGGTTGTAGACACCGGCATCGGAAAGAATTGGGATGAGGTTCACTAGATGTCAAACACACGAGAAGCCTGGATACTGACCATCGGCAACGAAATCATCAACGCGGTTATTTCGGACACAAACCGTGAGGCAATCGCCCGCGGGCTTCGAGCTGTCGGCATTGGGATTAGGGGCATGTCGTCAGTGGGGGACGACCCGGGTCGGATCGCGGATGCGGTTCGTCTGGCCATGGAGAGAGCCCCCATTACTATCGCCTCGGGGGGCCTGGGCCCCACCGAAGACGACAAGACGGCAGAATCAATAGCTCAGCTCCTCGCGGTCCCTCTGGAGTCCGACCCGGAACAACTGGCGCGCATAGAAGAACGTTTCCGAACCTGGGGACGACCGATGTCTCCGAGCAACGCCAAGCAGGCCCTGTTCCCCAGGGGCGCAATTCCCATACCCAATGATTACGGCACCGCCCCCGGATTCCTGATAGAAATCAACGGGCGGATTGCCGTCTTCTTTCCCGGAGTCCCTCGTGAGCTGGTAAGAATGCTCAGGGAGCGCGGTCTTCCGGCAATAGCCGCGAGGTTCGGGGACCCCGCGCACGTCTTCAAGAGTCGCACCCTCCACGTTTTCGGACTCTCGGAATCGAGGCTGGGCGAGATCTTATCCGATATCTCCAAGGATGAGCCGGACTTCCATCTCGCGTTCTTGCCCAGATTTCCTATTATCAGGCTCAGACTGGATGCCATGGCCGCCACAGTGGACGAGGCTGAGGTCAAGCTCGATCGAAAGCATGACGCAATACGTGAGCTGATTGAAGAAAATATTATCTCAGACGATGGACTACAGATGGAGCACGTGACGCTCGGCCTGCTCGAAGAGCGAGGCCGGTCCCTCGCCGTGGCCGAGTCAATTACGGGAGGGCTCATCGGCGAGATGATCACGCGGGTTCCCGGGAGTTCCCGCACCTTTATGGGTTCCATCGTAAGCTACTCGAACCGCATGAAGACTGAACTGCTTGGGGTTTCGACAGATACGCTTCGGGATCACGGCGCGGTTTCGCACGAGTGTGCGCGGGAAATGGCCGTAGGGGCGCGAAAGGCCGGCAACGCTGACGTGGGGCTCTCTGTGACCGGCATTGCCGGGCCTGATGGCGGCACGGCGGAAAAGCCGGTGGGTCTCTTTTTCGTTGGCCTGGCCGCGTCCTCGGGAATCCTGACCAGGGAATTCTTTCTGCCCGGGCAGCGTGAGTGGGTGCGGACTCTCGCAGCCATGCAAACGCTTGATACGCTGCGCCGACACTTGTTGGGGTACCGCATTCAGGGCAACCCCTCATAGGCGTTAAAGTAAGCAGGTTAGTGATTTAGGGGGCTCCCCCTCACCCTGCCCTCTCCCGCCAGGGGAGAGGGTTTCCAGAACCCCCTCCCTCGATGGGAGGGGGAAGGGGGAGGGTGATAAGACCTTGTTATCACAGAGACCTGTTCCTTATTTGAA
>Ga0194113_10005476_pt1 | contig 16335 bp, 13 predicted proteins | sample TA2MahC200mmetaG_FD_146193 | JGI IMG/M metagenome (GOLD analysis project Ga0194113, IMG submission 146193) | Freshwater microbial communities from Lake Tanganyika, Tanzania - TA2015017 Mahale Deep Cast 200m | ecosystem: Environmental > Aquatic > Freshwater > Lake | place: Tanzania: Lake... | reverse complement strand
ATTAATTATTTTTGAAAATCCCATTAATGATAAAGATAAGTTTCTCAATTATGAAAAATTCTTAGAAGATATTAAGATTCATGATTATTTTTATATAAATAAATTCATAAAAGAAAAAATTCATTTTCCTTATTCTTTTTCAATATTCCGTAATCCATTACGAAATTTTTTGATTATATTTTGGGTGTTGGTATTTGAAATTTTAAAAAAATCTAAAAAAGATAATTCCTCAATACAATGGAAACCCATGGAGATTATAATGAAAATTAATTTGCGATGGAGAATCAAACTTTATTCGTACAAATTTGCAACACAATTACTAAAAAAAATTATAGAAGAATATGTAAGATACGCACGTACTGAGAACTCAATTCCAATATTAGTATTCATTCCGCAAAAAGATGATGTTTTATTCGTTAGGAATAATTATCATTTTTATGAAAATACCATAAAGGAGATAAAGGAAATGACTGGCATATACATAATCGACATACTTGATTATTTTCTCAGCGAGACAGACATAGATCATCTATATTCTGATGATAATAATTATGGTGGACATCTTTCTATAGAAGGAAATATGAAAGTGGCAACAATAATTTGTCAAAAATTAATAGAACAATACAGAGGCACATTAAGTATTAAGGGGTAATATTAGTTCGAATTTTATTATTTTGTAAATAATAAACGAGTCGCGATTTTAGAAATTGTATCTCAGGTAGATTTTCATCATATGTGTTTTGTAATTCATGTGGATCTTGTATCAAATCATAGAATTCCCAAGTCATAGGAGTATCATTATAGATTAATTTTTTATCATTAACTTTTACACAGAAAACATTAGGTTTGTTTGGAGATGGCCAGAACCCATACAAACCACCAGTTTCCACAAAAACTTCTCTATCTGGTTGAGAGGGATCTTCAATTAGCTCAAATAAGCTTCGTCCTTGAATTTGTTTAAACTGGTCAGTATCTAAACCAGCAATTTCTACAAGGGTTGGAAATATGTCGATCGTTCTACATTGGACGTTAATATTTCTAGGTATTGTTTGAGGTATTTTCAACATAGTAAAAACTTCAACCGTGTAATCATATACATATACTCCGTAAAATTTTTCTCCTTTTTTTTCGCCAAGGCTTGTACCATGGTCTGAGAATATCAGGAATATCGTTTTATCAATAATACCAATTTCAGTTAAAGTGTTTTGTAGAGTTTTTAAGTATTCATCGCATAGTGGAAGATAAGATTCGTATCTTTTCTCATTTTCTTCACGTGAGCTAAAATATGCATCATCATTTGACTTTGGATCATACTTTTCTACAATTTTTCTGACCAGCTGTTTGTGGGTTTCCGTATAGTGAAGAAAAACAAAAAATTTCTTATTTTTTTTGGCTAGATTTTTTAGTATCTCACGATGCCTTTCATTAAAATTTACCGATTGTTCTTCAAAGATATTATATTCGTCAAAACCTTGTCTAGGAATAACTGATCTATCTATAATATCACAGCATGTATAGTACCCGGCTTGTTGTAAAATAGTAGATATAGTTATGAATTCTGAATCTTTGAATTTGAGAATATTGTAATAACCATTGACACCATTTCTTGATGGATACGTACCACTGAATATAGCATGTAGTGATGCGAATGTGTATGGAGCTACTGTGTTCATTCGATTAAAAAAATAACATGTTTTTTTCATATTACCCAAAACTGCAGATAGATCTAATTTATCATTTCTTAGGCCGTCCAGATTAATTAAAATGATATTATAATCTTTAAATGAATCCACAGAAAAAAAATCATACCATTTTTAATTAACTTATCTGAATTGATTGTTTCGTTTATGTTAAAACAAGATAATAATATATTGAGAAATCGATGTATATACATCTGCTAGATAACTTTTGTATGATTTATAATCAATATTTTACTAGAGATACATTCATACTTTCATCAGTAAATATCTATAGTTGAGAATGTGATTTATGAAGAAAAAAATCAGAGTTTCTTTAATTTATAAAAAAAATTATAATTTCTTCAATCCTTCGCATTTTGATAGAACTACCAGTGATTTTTTTCTAAATGTACTCAACAGATATCCAGAAATAGAAATGTCATACTTTCCATGTGAAAATGAATTTGATACATCCAAACTAAAAGGAAAATGTGATATTATTTTACTAGCAAATAATAGAACAGATGCGACGCCAGAGAATCTTTTTGGAATTAAAAAATTAGGCATTCCAGTAGTAACCAGGGTTGGTGATCCTCACCATGCGAGTAAATACGATCAAGTAACATACCACGAACAATGGAACATTTCCTGTTATTTCGGTAAAGATCCTCAAAGTTATTTCTACAAGTTTTATCCGGATCGATTCCGATACGAAGTGATAATTTTTGGATTAGAGCCGGCCTTATATAAAAATCTCATGCTATATGATGAGCGCATTAAAAACAAAATCCTGAACTCTGGCGCAACTGGTCAATTAAAACTGAAATCTAGAATTGCAACTGCGATTCTCAAACCAAGACAATCGGGATGGTATAATTATAAACTACGAACCAAATGCAACTATCTTCCTTATGTCGATTACAAAGGCATACGAGGAGATCAATATCGCCCTGATCTCAGTTATCCTGAATATTTATCACGGTACAGAGCCGCAATAGCCGCGACTACGTACTTCCCTACCCAAAAATATTGGGAAATCCCAGCAGCTGGTTGTCTAACATTTATGGAGATTACCAAAAAAAATGACAGTAGCTTTTTAGGATTCAAAAATAACGAAACCGCAATTTTTATAGACGAAAAAAACTATAAAGAAAAGTTTGAGTCTTTTTTGATAGATCCTGATAATTCCAAATGGAAGGAAATAGCCACATCGGGCAGAGATTTTGTTATGAAAAATCTAACTAACGAAAATGCTATTAAAAATTTGGTTAGTATATTTCGAGATTTAATATGAGATTCTGAATTTGTACGTAACTTTATAACATCTTTTTAGAAATCATGGTTATGAATTGGAATGGCCTTAATGTACTTGTTACTGGTGGTGCTGGACATATTGGCTCTCATTTGGTAAGAAAATTACTGGAGCAGGGTGCAAATGTTAGAGTAGCAGATAATTTGTGGAGAGGAAAAAAGGAATACTTATTGGATGAGGGAAAGAAACCCGTAATTGATTTTGATAAAAATTTCTTAGAGGTTGACCTTACAGATTATAATAATTGCCTGAAAGCTGTTGATGGGATCGACATTGTATTTCATCTCGCCGACATAGTTGCCGGAATAGATTATGTTTTTGGAAATGAAAATTTTGTTTACCGAAGTAACATTCTGATGAATTCTAACATGTTTGCAGCTTCAGTTAAAGCACATATCCAAAAGCTTGCTTATGTAGGAGCAGCATGTGCTTATCCCCTAGAAAAACAAAACGATCCAGATTATCCGCTATTCAAAGAATCTGATATGTACCCAGCTCATCCAGAATCATCTTATGGATGGGGAAAACTAATGGGTGAATATGAATGTGAATTGTATAGTGCATCTGGAAGAATGCATACTGCTATTTTGCGTTTGCATAATGTTTATGGCCCAAATAGTGACTTGTCACTAGAAAGATCTCAGGTCATACCTGCCACTATCAGAAAAGCAATCAATTATCCAAATGAGAAATTTGTCATTTGGGGAAACGGTCAACAGAGCAGAGCGTTTCTATATGTTACTGATGTAGTTGATGCATTCATGCTAGCTATTGAAAGGGGATTAGATAAAGGCCCAATTCAAATCGGCAGTCCTATAAAAACAACAATTAATGAAATTGCTGATTCCATAATAAATATCTCAGGAAAAGACATCAAGAAGGAGTATGATCTTACTAAACCAACTGGGGATTTAGGAAGAGCGGCAGATTGTAGTAGGGCAGAACAAATTTTGGGTTGGAAACAAAAAGTTTCCCTTGATGAAGGATTACGTAGAACTTATGAATGGAGTCAACAGTATTTAAAAAGTCATAAATAATTTTACTACCATGAGAGAATTTGATTCAAATAAATGGAAAGACGTGAACGTACTTGTAACTGGCGGAGCAAGTTTTATTGGAAGTCATCTAGTAGATAGGCTTGTTGATTTAGGAGCACGAGTTACAGTAATAGATAATCTTAGTAGTGGGAAAAAAGAAAATCTAGAAAAATCTTGGGAAAAGATAAACTTTGTTAAAGAAGATTTAGAATACATAACTAAAAGCGAATTAGTGAAGATTTTTTCTGATAAGACCAAAGTATTTCATTTAGCTGCAGTTCATGGTGGACGTGGATATATTACTACACATCCTGCAGATGTCTGTTCAAATTATTCAATAGATCATCATGTCTTCGAGGGATGTAAAGAGACAAATGTTGAGAACATGGTATTTGCAAGTACTGCATGTGTTTATCCAACAGAACTACAGAAAAACATAGGCTCTGGATATAAATTGAAAGAAGAAGATGCAGACCCCACAAGTCTTGAAAAATACATGAGTGCCGATATTGAGTATGGATGGGAGAAACTAATGAGTGAGATGCAAATGAATGCATTTAGAAAACAATATGGACTAAAAGGTTGCCCTGTAAGATTTGTGACCGCGTATGGTCCGAGAGAGAATTTAACACACGCAATAATAGCCTTAATTTACAAGGCAGTAGAACGAATGGATCCGTATGAAATCTGGGGGGATGGAAATCAAGAAAGGGATTTTACTTATGTTAAGGACATTGTAGACGGTTCTATAATGGCTTGTGAGAAGATTTTTGATGGGACTCCAATCAATTTAGGTACAGGTATACAGTACAAAATGATTGATGTTGTTAAAATGATATGTAATATTCTAAATTGGCATCCAAATAAATTTAATTTTGATACTAACAAACCTGTGGGTGCGCTTTCAAGAGCATTAGATAACTCTAGAGCAAAATCGCTTCTAGGTTGGGAGCCACAGTTTTCACTCAAAGATGGATTGAAAGAAACAATACAATGGTATGTTCAGACACATAAAATAACTGGAAAGATCGATGAATCGGCGTTGTTGGAACGTCATTAAGATCAGAGAAATGGTATCCTCAACACGATCATATATTGTCAAAAAAATAGTCATCATAAAAAAGATGATTTGATACAAAAATGAAACAAAATGTATTATTTTTCTTAATAGATTCTTTTAGTGCAGAAAAATGTCATGGAGTGTGTAAAACTTCAACTACTCCAGCCATAGATTATTTAATAGAAAACGGAATTTATTTCAGCCAAACTATTAATGCGGCACCAACCACAATACCGTCACTTTCCAGCATTTTTACTGGTCGTTATCCTTTTTCATGTCTTACATTAGATAAGGATCTATATCGAATGCAAGAAGATATTCCTACCTTTATTGATATTATGAAAGATAATAACTACAAAACACACGCATTAATCCCCAATGCATTATCTCACATGGGGTTACAGAGAGTATTTGGGGATAATCTAGATACATATGATTATGAATTAACGCTTTATGATGGGATAGGAGAACTAATCCTGAACAAACTTTCAATATTAAGCGAGAATACGCCTTGGTTTTATTATGTTCATATTTACGATATCCATGGTCAAGCTATTTTTAATAAAAATTTTGTTCCTGAAGGATTTAAGGATAAAAAAAATGGAATTAATCGATATGAAAGAATGATTACACTCATGGATGTATGGTTAGGAAAGATTCTCAATAAGGTGGATTTGAAAGATACGCTGATCATTCTTACTGCAGATCATGGATCCGATTTAGCTAGATATGATTCAAAGATGGATGAATATAGTCTATACAATCATGAGTTAAGGAAATTCAAAGAGGGTAAAATTTTCAAATCAAGCCATAGAATAGCCACGCATATGCCAAACTCTCTTCATTTTATAAAAAAAAGATTTGCTAAAACATATTTGGATAGAAAGAACAAAATAATAGATTCTCGTCTAGGGTCAGAATTTAGAAAACTTGATAATATTAATTTACAACCTAATATGATACGCCTAACTCAGAATAGCATTAAGGTAACAACACAATTATTTGATGAGAAATTTTGTGTGCCTTTAATTTTCTGTGGTCATGGTATCAAAAATAAAAGACAAATAGATAATCAGATAAGAAGTATCGATATATTCCCAACCATACTTCAACTCTTAAATTTGGAACACATGATACAAATTCATGGAAGAAGTCTGTATCCATTCATAGATGGGAGTGACATGAATGAATTATCAGCATTTATAGAGAGTGCATCTAATTCAACAACACAAGCAAATAGTAACACAGTAGGAATCAGAACTAGCTCTCACAAGTATTTTAGAGATAAGAACAATCCCAAAGATAATATTCATTTGTATGACTTAAAAAATGATCCTCTAGAAGAAAATAATATCAGTGAACAAAATTCGGATTTAGTAGCACAGATGGAGAGTAATCTTCAAGATATTTTAAATGATATTACGATCAATAATAAAAAAATTGATGTTATATCTGTAGACGAAGCAAATGAAGCTAAAGAAATACTTAGAAAGCTTGGATATATGTGAATATCTAAAATCATTCCACATAATAATAAAGTATAATCGAGTATAGATTATGATACATCACATTACAATCTAATTTTGTTAGTAGTGAAATTGATATATCAGATTCAATGCATACAGTCGTGAAACGGAAGTTATTTTTTAGGTCATGGTATTATTTTAGAAATGGGTGGTCTACCTACTTTGCGATTATTTTTGCTGCCATCAATACACTTACGGTCACTTATTATTTAGCCATTGAGAAATATCCTAATTTGCAAAACGTATTTCCAAATTTTATCCAATATGTAGTTGTAATAAGCATAATCGGTATTCCACTGTTGATAGTTGTGGGATACATTCACTATAAAAAAACTCATGCATATCAATCTGAAGCTGACGTAACTTATGAATCGAATCCATATGCATTAAGGGTATTGATAAATTCTGAATTGATGCTTAAATTGAATTTGCAGTTAATTGATAAGTTTTTACAAATAATGGCAAATAACAAGTTATCAGAAACAGAACTCGCTGAATTGAAAAAATTGCAACTGGAGATTTCGAAATTTGTATCTTCACGAACATTTTCTAATGGAGTGGATGTGAGCTATTTTAAAAATCTTAGAAAAACTAAAGTATGAACAAAAAAGTACTCGGAATACTCTTAGTATCGTTTTTTAGTGTTGGAGTTATTATAGGGCATTATAAGATATTACCATCCCAATATTTACACGAGATAAGAGAATCGATATTTACAGATGAAGAAGATAAATTTCAAGCATATATTTATGAAAATAATATTTCTCGCCTAATTCATATTCATTCTCCAGATGATGCAATTGTAAAACGTGAATTATTAGTAAATTACATCTGGCCTATAGATGGTTTTCCTTATGAAAGGAAACCTAAGGTTGAAACAGCAATAACAGATTCCAGATATGATGACATTGATAATCTGGGTAGGATTGACAGGATTACAATCAATATGGATTATGAAGTCAATTCTATTGCCTATTTGTTCATGCCTCATACACCACATAAAACACTAATAATATATCATCAAGGACATGATGGGGATTTTATCCTAGGGAAAAAAACCATTCAATACTTTATTGAACGCGATTATCCCGTATTAGCATTCTCAATGCCGCTTTTAGGAATGAATAATCAACCAATAGTTGATATTCCGAATCTCGGAATGATCAAATTAAAAAGTCATAATGATTTTATTTACTTAGAATCATCTAGATTCTCCCCAGTAAAGTTTTTTGTAGAACCAATTGCAATTTCACTCAACCACATGGATGAATTAGAATTCGATTCGTATATTATGCTCGGTATTTCTGGCGGTGGATGGACCACTACAATGTATTCAGCAATAGACAGTAGAGTTTTAGAAAGTTACTCAATAGCAGGATCAGTACCAACGTTTCTTCGCTCCATACCAGGTAATGAAGGCGATTATGAACAAAAAATACCAACACTATACAATATCACAAATTATCTTGATTTGTATATTTTGAGCTCTTTTGGAGATGATAGAAAACATGTTGAAATTTACAATAAATACGATCCATGTTGTTTTGGTGGAGATATTTCCAAAACATATGAAAATGAGATAAAAACGAACATGTTGAAATTAGGTTCTGGAAAATTTATGGTTTATATCGATGATACTCATAAGGAACATAAGATTTCCCGATTCTCATTAGATATTATAAAAGATTCTATAAATGAAAAGCAAAAGATAGAGAGCATTAATTAAAATTTTCTAAGAGATAATTCAAATAAATTTTCAGAGGATATGAAAAAAAGAACGAATCAATGAGTTTGTACAGATGATGCCAATTGTAGTTTCGACAAATCTGAACTTAACAGTATAATATATGAGAGTAAGAAACAAATGACTGAATATTTTTCTGCATTTAATTAAAAATTCGTAGAATTATTTCAAATTGCATCTTTCGTGCAAAGAATATTGATTACGTTTTCGGAATGAAGTTTCAAGATTTGCTCAGATGTGACTGAAAAATATTGATTGTTTGAATAATCTGGATACAAGATCATAAAATTATTTTTCTCTAATATGTTGATAGTTTCAGAAGGTTCACAGTCGCATGATCTGGCTGCTTCTTGATCCCACTCCATGAGCACTTTTAACCTAGAGTTTTTCAATATCAAAGGTGTGCTTTTCAAGACTAGCATTTCAGGCCCATCAACATCAATCTTAATGAAAGAAATACGATCAACCAAATTCATCTGAATGAAATAACTATCAAGATCGATAGAAGTAATATCTGGAACTATCTTATTTTTACTCAGTTTTCCTGTAAGTCTTAGACCACCAATCCCGGTATCAAAGAATAGAGGTTGACTTGACTGTGGTAAAACGGCCATGTTTTCCAAGATAACATTATGATAACCGTTTAATTCTATGTTTTTTTTCAATAAATCAAATCGTTCTTTTTTTGGTTCAAATGCAAAGACTTTGCCATTTGGCCCTACAGCCCGTGCAAGTATTAGAGTATAGTATCCAATAGCTGCACCAACATCAACTACATAATCTCCTTCTGTGACATATTTTTTAACAGTTTGTGTGTCAAACTCACCATAAACACCTAAAGTGGAGTATTCGTCAAAACCTCTTTTAGGCAGCATCATCTTATGTCCCAAAACCATTACAACGTCAGCTCTGAATAACTTGTCAAACAGCTTTAGTACAAATCTTATTGGTTTGAGTTTACCGTATCCCTTACCCCTGCTTATTTTTTTTATTACTCTCAAGTACAATGGGAGTATTGGTCTAAGTAATCGCATTAGATACGGGATACTAGTCCCCCTAATATGTAATCCCTACATATTATATCATGACATATTGAAACATAAATTATAATTCGATTTTAACATAGGTCTGGAAAAGATTTTCGAGATCAAAATAACGTCGGGTTATTCAAATACGCTTCAAAGGATGTGGACTAACCATCTTAGAAAGTCAAGTCATTCATTTTCACACTATAATATGAAATCAATTACGTCAATTGTGGTATTGGATAACAATAGGATTATTTCTTAATAATTTCATCTGTCAAGTTTCGCACCATATTTTTTGGCAATTGTTTTTGAATTCTTGACTTTTTTTGCATAAGTTTCATTCATTTTTCTAATCAAATCAAGTGTTTGATTATGCATTAGATCAAGATTAGGAATCACACAATGACCTCCAATATAACCGGGAAACATTTTAGGTCTATTTCCTAGATATTTGTGAATTTCATCTGAGAACGACCACATCTCATCATAATCAACTCCATGTTGAATCGCAATCATGTTACTTATCTGTGCATAGTTAATCAACCAACCAAGATATGAAGTATCACATATTATTTTTGCTAGCTCTAATGTAACTGGGTTTTTCATTTTTTTTGTTTTGACATCACACTTTCGCATCAATCTTGAATATTCTGCGGACATTTCCTTTCCCCCAGAAACATTTGATTGTATAGCATAAAACTTGGTATAGTAGTTTAGATCAGATAGCATTCTATTGTGAACCCCCCTCGTCGCACTATATATGACAGGTATTGGTAGCTTTTCTTGCAGATTTTTTGTTGTATAGGGGCTGATCGTGCTATGAATAACTATTGCTTTTGGGTTAAATTGCTCAAAGAGTAATTTAACACTTCTAATAAATTTTTCATTGTACGGAATGCACACGTGTAGAAAGCGAGTTTTTATGGATTGATATTTTTTTAATCTTGCAGCATCAGACAGTTTTGGATCTATATCATATCCTACTACGATTGTTGCCTTTGAAACAAGTTTCAGAATTGGTTTACCTATTTCTCCCAGTCCAGCCACAATATCTTTTGTTTTCAACATCACTTTATCAGATATGTATTAAATTAACCAAACTGATAAATTAGTTGTCTATTATTTCTTAGGTCTTTTGTGATAAATATTTTGTACCAGACTCAAATGCAAGCAATCCTAAAAATTTGTTTACATAAAGTATATGGGTTCTTTCTCACAATAACATGAATTAATTATACAATATATGAATTGTTGAGTAATTATTTTTCATTATTTTATCACAATGATGTTTATATTGAGCATAAAACGGCAGAATTGAGTCGTTCATTATTGAAAATCCTAATCGCGTATGGTAGCAAGGGAAAGTTTTTTCATATGGAGGAGTTTGCCAGTGCGTTAGAAAAATTAGGTGTAGAGTGTAGATTAGTCAAAGATACCGACTACAGTAATGGTTTTCCAAGTAAACGGATAGAAGATTGGTTTTTTGGAGATAAAAAATTCAAAAAACTAATTCAGGATTTTAGTCCAGATGCAGTTTTTGTTGATAGACAGATTCATTTTGGATTACACACAATTAAAGCAAGATTACCATTATTCGTTTTATTACGAGGCCAAATATGGTCTGAGTATCATTATGCCAAAAAAACACTATACAAAAAAAATCCTTTGTTTCAATTTATTATGTGGTTCAGACACAAAAACGCAGAAAAATGTCTAGAAAAATCATCAATCATCTTTCCTATTTGTGAATATCTCAATTGTGTAGTAAATGAGCATTATCCAAAGAAATCAACTGTGGTGTTCTACGAGGGAATCAACTCTTCTCATTGGAATAATGTTAAAGGAATGAATTTGCTACATCCATGTGTAGGACTATTACAGGATGCAAACTGGTGGGGTAAAACAAAAGAAATGCTGATTTTAAGTGAAGTGTTGGAAAAAATGCCAAATGTTAATTTTTACTGGGCTGGTGACGGGCCTTATAGAGAGCGAGTTCTTTCAGCATTATCAAAATATTCGAATTTTAGATGGTTAGGTAGACTAGAATATCCCGAGAAGGTAAGGGAGTACTTAAGTGAAATAGATATTTACGCACTGATAACAGGAATGGATTTAGCACCCTTGACTCTAAAAGAAGCTCAATTAATGGAAAAACCTGTTGTGGCCACTGATGTTGGGGGAGTTAAAGAAATGATGATAGATGGAAAAACAGGATTTCTAGTCAAAGAGGGAGACTCTAGCGAACTGTTAAGGTATATTTCCAAATTGCTCGAGAATGATAAGCTTGCTACAGAGATGGGGGGAAAAGGAAGAACATTCGTAGTGGAGACATTTAGTTGGGAAAAAATTGCAAGAAACTTTTTGTTGGAAATTGAACCATATTTAAATAAGAATTAGCATACATTTTCGCAATTCTAATAGTTGAGATATTTTTCTTTTTGGTAGAATGTAGTATAATCTTTCATTAGAAGTTATTCCAATTTTGTGTTGCTATCAATCTCTTTTGTTACAAACAATCTATACCAAATTTCAAAAGATAGCAATCCAAGGAATTTATTCACGTACCACACATTTAGATCTTTTTCATTAATGTGATGATTAATCCACTCAAAATTTATCCAACCATCTTTTATTATTCTACTATCTAATAGATAATACTTACACAATCGTTGTCCATAGTTTTTCCATAAATTTATCGTGTTGACATTGAAACCAAGCTTTTCTGTTGTTAGTACAGAGTCTAAATTATATTTTTTTGTTAGTTCACGCAGTAGTAATTTTCCAACATCATTTTTTGTATCATATTTAAATTGGTTAGATATTTTTGTCACGTACTGAATTATTTCCTGTGATAGTAATGGTGTGACCGATTTTATGTTGAAAAAGCGATTTATTGATGTATTTATGATGCTAAAATTGTATAATAATTTTCCGTTATAATCAGCTAAAAGAACCTGATCTAAGCGAGATAGTTTATTGTCAAAATAAGGTATTAAGAGTCTGTAAATATCTTCCCAGTTAAAGTGAATTTTATTAGTAAAAATTTTCTCCTGATCTGGAACCCAATCTCTTTCGTGACATTTGAGATAGACCATTACTTTATCTTGTGGTGTTGAATTTTCGGTGGTTAAAGAAAGGAATTTTTTATATCTAAACGTGTAACCGCCAAAAATCTCATCCCCTCCATCTCCAGATGCTAGGTATCTTGAAATTGTTTGGGCCTTTTTTGCCACATGATACCAATGCAGATCCCAAAATGGCATCCCGACTATACTAATCGCTTTGGGCAGTTCGTTAAGATAGTTTTCTAGATGCACGATGTGGTGATTTGCATTGAATTTATCGGCTATTACTGCTGCGGATTTTGTTTCGTCAACACTCTCTGAAAAACGGATGGATATTGCATTTATTTCGGTTTTCGGGAAGAGTTGATGTATTAGTTTCAGAATTAAAGTTGAATCCACACCACCACTTAGAGCAATTGAAATTTTTTCAGGGCTTTTATTGTCTGTTTGATCGTTTACTGCCTTTAACAACAAACTCTCTACTTTCTCACTAGACGGTTTTTCGTTAGAAGTGTAATCAACATTTGTCAACTTTGGTAACAATGGATATTGGGTAGGATCATATCGGAGAGTGAGAATGTTTTGTATTGAGGTTGGATTTATCATGGCTTAGGTTTTTCCGCGGCCAAGACCTCTAAAAATCAAACCTGCTTTTTTTGCTGCATGTTTATCCATTATTCCTCTAGAATCGACTATTGCTAGATTCGTTGCCTTAGATGAAAAAAATGTCGGCTCTAAATTAAGGAACTCTTTATGAGGTGTAACTATAATGATTCCATCAGAACCAGAAATAGAGCTTGCCAAGTCATTGCCGGTATCTACACCATATACTCTTGTTGATTTAAAGTATGGATCATAAATTCGTACTTTAGCGCCGAGTTCTTCGAGTTTTTTGACTATTTGTTCAACAGGAGACAGTTGAATGTCTTTTACGTCTGCCTTGTATGAGATTCCAAGCAACAAAATAGTGCTATTCTTTATCGTTTTGTTTGCGTCATTTAGTGCATCAGAGAGCAGCTCTATCACATGTGATGGCATTCCTTCGTTTATCTGTCTTCCAGCTTGGACAATTTTGAGTAGGCCGGAATCAAATTTTCTTGCAGAATTGAGCAGTTGATATGAATTAACAGGAAGGCAAGGACCACCTACTCCAGGACCCGGATAATGAATCTGAAAATTGTATTTCTTATCTGCTGCTTCAAGAACTTGAAGTATATCTATATCAAGTTTTTCAAATAATAATGCTAGTTCGTTTATGAATGCGATATTGATATCACGGAATACATTAGTGGTTAATTTTACCGCATTAGCAGTTTTACAATTCGGCATACGTATTAGATCTACTGGAAAAATGTGATGATAGATTTCCATTATCATATCAGTGATTTTTTCATCAAGACCACCAACTAACCGAGGGAGTTTTGTAAAGTCATGAAGTATTTCTCCAGGATTTGCATTTTCTGGACACACACCCATACCAAATGTTTTACCAGCTATCAATCTATTTTCAGACTCAATTATTTGTACAAGTTCATTTTCAACAAAACCAGGCTCAATAGTGCTTTCCACAACCACTAATGAATGCGGTTCCATGAGTTTGCCCAACTGCCTGCCTACAATTCTAAGTGCATCATAATTAGGAATGTTATCTTTATCCATTGGCGTAGGCAAAGATAGAACAATTAGATCGGACATTGGTATTGCTTCTTCGATTTTTGTAGTTGCGTGGAATAGTTTTTGATTAATTACATCCTCAAAGATTTTGTCATATCCAGGCTCATCGTTCAACGGAAATATTCCAGTGTTAATTTTGTTGACTAGTTCAGTGTTAATGTCTACTCCTATTGTAGGTACCTTAGCATTTGCTATTGTTAGTGCGGTTGGAAGGCCTATCCTACCTATTCCAATAACGCATGCTTTAATTTGGCTTGATTTCAAAAGTTTGTTAAGTGAGTCCAAACTTTGCTGTGTTATTTTTTTGGTACCATGTATGTCGGTTTTTTGCAATGTCGTAAGTGACTTAAACTTTCTATAATTAATATAAATTTACATTGAATGTCTATTTGAAAATTTAAAAAGACAACAATTAAGGTAAAGTGTCTTTTATGAAGTGTGTTATAACAGCGGCAGGTAGGGGAACAAGGTTACTTCCTACAACAAAAGAAATGCCAAAGGAAATGATGCCAATTTTCACAAAAATTTATGGAAAAAATCGTGTTGTGATTCCCTTACTTCAGTACATCTTCGAACAGTTATATGCATCAAATATCAGAGATTACTGTTTTGTTGTAGGTAGGGAGAAAAGATCAATAGAAGATCACTTTACTCCACATGATTCCTATCTAAGAGAATTATCAGGAGAGTCCAAATCACTAATAGCAAAGTTTTACGACAGATTACAAAATTCACATCTAGTATGGATAAACCAGAACAAACCACAGGGGTTTGGTGATGCAGTAAGATTGACTGAGAAATACATCCACGGAGACGACTTTGTTGTTCACGCAGGAGATGTGTCCATACTTAGTAAAACAAAGCATCCAATTTTGCGTCTAGTTGATGTTGCAAAAGATGATCCTAGTATTTCAGCTGTTTTATTATGTAAGAAACTTAAAGATGTAAGGAGATATGGGGTTCCAACCATAAGCAAATCTTCAGAAGGATACTATACAGTACATGAAGTAGAAGAGAAACCGGTCAAACCCAAATCAAACTTTGGGATTTTGCCACTCTATTATTTTAGATCAGATATTTTTGATTGCCTTAGAAAAATTAAACGTGGAAAGGGGAATGAATATCAATTAACAGATGCAATTCAGAAACTCATAGAAGATGGAAAGAAAGTTGTTGCAATACCAGTAAATGTTAATGATGTAGAAATAGATGTAGGTACTGTCGAATCCTACAGATATGCACAGGATATTTCTTATAAAAAAGCATAGTTTTTTAACTAAAAATCAAGTCGACACAGCATGAAAGTCGGCATTATCGGTTTAGGCTTTGTAGGATTATCACTTGCGTCTGTTTTAGGATCAAAGAATTATTCCACTTTGGGTTTTGATTCAGATAAAAAAAAATTATTTAATATAAAAAATGGAAAGCCACCATTTTATGAACCACAATTAGAAGAGACATTAAATCTGGCTCTCAAAAAAGGACTGGAGATCACTGACAGTGTTTTAGCAATAGTAGAGAATTGTCAAATAATATTTGTGACGGTAGGAACACCGCAGAGCGATGATGGCTCTATTAATTTATCCATGATAAAATCAGTGGTTGGGGAAATTGGAAAATATCTTAGAAACACCAAAAACAAGCCCATAATTGTGATAAAAAGTACCGTAGTTCCAGGAACTGCACTTGACGTGTTATTACCAATTTTAATTAGGAAATCAAGAAAAAAAATAGGTAAGAATTTTGGCCTCATTACCAATCCAGAATTTCTAAGAGAGAGTGTGGCAATTAATGATACCATAAATCCACATACAATAGTACTTGGCGGCGCAAAAGACAGATTCATGAGTACCCTGAGGGGATTTTATAAGAACTTGCACAAAAATATCCCAATAATAATAACCAATAACCAAACTGCAGAGATGATCAAATACACAAATAATTCATTTCTTGCAACAAAAATTAGCTTCATCAACCAGATTTCAAATATCTGTCAGCTAATTCCCGGAGCAAATGTAGAAGAAGTGGCAAAAACGATTGGGTTGGATCCTCGAATTGGTCATTTGTTTCTTAATGCCGGTCCTGGCTATGGAGGATCATGCCTTCCAAAAGACATAGCTGCGATGATTAATTTTTCAAAAAGGCTAGGGATGGTTCCAATACTCCTTGATGCAGTCAAGGAAGTCAATGATTATCAGTTAAAGCATGTA
>Ga0194113_10005474_pt1 | contig 16337 bp, 11 predicted proteins | sample TA2MahC200mmetaG_FD_146193 | JGI IMG/M metagenome (GOLD analysis project Ga0194113, IMG submission 146193) | Freshwater microbial communities from Lake Tanganyika, Tanzania - TA2015017 Mahale Deep Cast 200m | ecosystem: Environmental > Aquatic > Freshwater > Lake | place: Tanzania: Lake... | reverse complement strand
GGCGATGGCCAAGCGCCGGGGCACCGGGATGCCGGGTCCGGCGCAGGTGGCCCGCCAGCTGGAGTACTGGCGCCGGGAGCTCCACTAAGTGCACGGGACGGGCGGGCGGCCGCGCCGGGAAGGGGCGGCGGGGTGGCGGTGGGAATCGGCGATGGCCGGAGCGTGATGCGCGCGCTCTTTCCCACCGCGCGCTCTGACCCGGATCTGGCGCCGTTCCGGCCCGGCCTGATCTTCGCGTTCTTCAATGCCATCGCGTGGCAGATCGGCATCGGCACACCGATGGTCCTTTTCGCGGAGGAGCTGGGGGCGACCCCGTTCCAGGTCGGGCTGGCCTACTCCTTCGTCTTTGTCCTCACCCCGGTGCAGATCCTCTCGACGGCGCTGCTGCCACGGTACGGCTTCAAGGCCGTGATGCTTGGCGGGTGGCGGACGCGAGCCGTGTTCCTCGCGGTTCCGGCGGTGCTCGCGGCGGTGGCGCTCCGGGGACCGCGGCCGTGGATGGCGGACACCCTAGTTTGGAGCGTCTTCCTGTTCTGCCTCTTCCGTTCCATCGGGGCGGCGTCGGGGATCGCCTGGTTCTACGCGATCCTGCCGGAGCGGGTCCGCGGCCGCTATTTCGGGAGCGACCAGTTCGCCTCGGCGGTGGCGAGCGTGGGCACTCTGCTCGTCTGCGCCGGCCTTTTCGCGATGCTACCGGTGTACTGGGCCCTGCTGTTCCAGTACGTGATCGCGCTGGCCGGGGCCTTCGTCAGCTATTACTCGCTTTGCCAACTTCCGGACGCGCCCCGGCCGGCGCCCGTGAGCCTGCGCGAGGTTCTGCGCGACACGCCACGTCATCTGTTCGCGCCCTCCGTGTTCCGGAAGTACGTGTGGCTCGCGGGGGTGGGCGCCGCGATCGTGACGCCTCTGCCGCCGTTCGCGGCGTATTACCTGAAGGTCGGGCCGGGGCTTTCCACGGCGCAGATTATGGTCTTCGAGGTGGCGCGATACGCGGGGGTGATGGCGGCGGCGTGGATCCTACGGCGGCGCATCGACGAGCTGGGGGCGCGGCCGTTCTTCCTGCTGGCCTTGGGACTCTACGCGGTCGTCGCGGGTTTCTGGTGGATCTTCCTCAAGTGGGGGGCGGGCGGGATTCCCGCGCTGCTCGTGTCCTATTTCTTGCTCGGCCTCGCGGCGGCGGTCTGGGTGATGGCGAACCTGCAGTACCTCCCAAAGACCATCGGGGAGCGGGATCGCACCCTCGCGGTCTCGATCCACGGCGCATTCACGGCGGTGCTGGGCGGCCTCGCGCCCATCCTTTGGGGGCTGGTGCTGAAGGCGGAGGGCGGCCGGGGCATCGATGCCGCTGTCTTTCAGATCTTCTTCCTGACCGTGGTCGCGGGGGCTTTGGTTCTGTCGCAGCTCATCGCGCGCTTGCCGGAGGACCGCGGGCATCCGGTTGAGCCGCTGCTCATCGGCAACGCCATCCTGCGCCCGTTCCGCGCGATGACTTACCTCGCGAGCCTCGGCGACCACCGCGCGCCGCCGCCGCGCCTACAGCCGCCGCCGGCGGACGGGCCTCCGCGGGATTGACGCCGGGGCGGAGAACGCCGAGCAAGGGCGCGATGGCCAAAGTCCGCATCCTCTCCGACCGTGTGGCGAACCAGATCGCCGCGGGCGAGGTCATCGAGCGCCCGGCCGCTGTGGTCAAGGAACTGGTCGAGAATGCCCTCGACGCTGGCGCCACTCGCATCGCAGTGGATTTTCGGCAGGGTGGTCGCGCCCTGATGCGGGTGGAGGACAACGGTCAGGGGATGGGTCGCGACGACGCCCTCCTCGCGCTCGAGCGCCACGCTACCAGCAAGATCGCCGAGGCCGGGGACCTCGACCGCCTCGCGAGCTACGGCTTCCGCGGCGAGGCCCTGCCCTCGATCGCCAGCGTCTCCCGCTTCACCCTCCAGACGCGCACGGCAGACGATCCAGCGGGCACCGAAGTGCTGGTGAATGGCGGCCGCCTTATGCACGTGCGCGACTGCGGCCGCGCCCAAGGCACCTCGATTGAAGTTGCGCACCTGTTCAATTCGGTGCCGGCGCGGCGTAAGTTCCTCAAGACCGACGCCACGGAGGCCGCGCACATCATCCATTGCGTGCGCCTCTACGCGCTGGCGTGCCCGGGCACGGCCTTCACCTTGGTCGAGGACGGCCGGGTCGTCTTCCGTTCGCCGGAGTGCCGCACGCTCGCGGACCGGGTCGGCGAGATCTTCGGCCGCCAGCTGGCGGCTCTGGCCGTGCCGATTTTTGCGGAGGAGCCGGGGCTGCGCCTTGAGGGGCTGGTCGGGCGGCCCGGGGTGGGGCGGCCGACCCGGCACGAGATGCTCGTGTTCGTGAACAGCCGGCCGATTGACAGCCGCACGCTCAATTACGCATTGATCGAGAGCTACCACGAGTCCGTCCCGCGCGGCCGTTACCCGCTCGCTTTCGCCTTCCTCCACTGCGATCCCGCCGCGGTGGACGTCAATGTGCACCCGGCGAAGCGGGAGGTGCGGTTCCGCAGCGAGCCGCAGGTGCGGGGCTTTGTGATCCGCTCGATCCTCACGCGCCTCCGGGAACTGGCCGATCCGCCCGCGCCCCTTGGAACCCCTGCGGATTACGCTCTCGAGCGTGCCGCCCCGGCGGCTGATGCCCCTGCAAACGCGGTCACGCTAGGGGGTGGGTCCCCCGCGAGGAACGCCCCCTTCCCGGCCACGGCGGCGCGCCCGCCGGCGCCGGAGCCTTCGTGGACGCGCCCCGCTGCGCCACTCCTGACCCCCGCCGCGTCCGCGCCGGCAGCGTCATCCGTACCGACGCCCGATCTTGGAGCCCGCGTTGCCCCGGCGTGGCGTTACGTGGGAATGGCGCACGGGAGTTATGTGCTCTTTGAGACCCCGGCGGGTTTGGTACTGCTCGACCGGCGCGCCGCCCACGAGCGGGTGTGGTTCGAGCGGTTGCGCGGGCAATTCCAGGCCGGCGAGGTGCCCAGCCAGCGGCTTCTCCTGCCCCAGCCGGTGGAACTCGATGCGATCGCGGCGGCGATGCTGCTCGACCGGACCTCGTTCCTCGGCCGGCACGCCTTCGAAGTGGCGGAGTTCGGCCGTAATTTCTTCCGGATCGAGGCGATCCCGGCCTGGATGGAGCCGGCCGACGCCGAGCCGTTCCTGCGCGAGTTCCTCGGTGCCTGCCGCGATGGCCGGCTGCCCTACGGGGAACTAGGTCCCGCGCGCGAGGAGCTGGCACGACTTTCCGTAGCCAAGGCCATGCGGCTCCCAGCGGCCACTGGTGAAGCGGAGGTCCGCGGCCTGCTGGCGGAGCTCTTCGCCACGGCGAGTCCGCTAACCAGTCCGTCAGGCCGGCCCATCTATATTGAGCTGAACCACGGGGAGTTGGCGCGTCGTTTTCAGAAGTAAACGCGAGGCGGGGCTCGCGCTGGCATGGTTCTTTCTTCAGGATCGTCCGGTCGAATGGCAAACGTAGTGAAATCTAAGGGTACGGCGGGCAAGACGCGGGCGGCCGCGACCAATCGTGGGCCGGCGAATGGCAGACCGGGGGCGGAGGAGGGCACCACCGAGGCGATGCGCGCGTTGATCCAACACCACCTCGTCTCGACCCTCGCCCGGCATCCCAGCTCGGCGACTGCGCGGGACTGGTGGGTCGCGACCGTGCTAGCCCTTCGCGACACCATCCACGAGCGGCTGATCCAGACCCAGGCCGTTCACAATCGGGATAACGTGCGCAGGGTCTACTACTTCTCGCTCGAATACCTGATGGGCCGGCTCTTCGGCAACAACCTCCTGGCGACCGGCCTCCACGAGACCGCCCGCGCGGCGCTGGCTGAGCTGGGGCAGGACGTCGACGTGGTGCGCGAGTCGGAGGTCGATATGGGACTCGGCAACGGGGGCCTCGGCCGGCTGGCGGCGTGTTTCCTCGATTCGCTCGCCACCCAGGACTACCCGGCGCTCGGCTACGGGATCTATTACGAGTTCGGCCTGTTTCGGCAGGCCTTCGCCGACGGCCACCAGGTCGAGCACCCGGATAGCTGGACCATTTTCGGCGACCCCTGGGAGGTGGTCCGGCCTGAGTACACGCAGGAGGTGCGACTCTACGGCCGCGTGGAGAACGTTTTCGACGACCGGGGCAACTACCTTCCCCGCTGGGTTGACACCAAGACCATCCTCGGTGTCCCGCGTGACATCCCGGTGGCCGGCTTCGGCACGATGACCGTGAACCTTCTACGCCTCTGGGCCTCCAAGGCGACCGAGGACTTCGACCTCGCGGCTTTCAATAGCGGAGGTTACGTCGACGCCGTGCGCGAGAAGGCCGTGGGCGAGACGGTCTCCAAGGTCCTCTACCCGAACGATAAGACCGAAAACGGCAAAGAGCTGCGCCTCGTGCAGCAGTACTTCTTCGTGGCCTGCTCCCTGCGCGACATCATCCGCCGGCACCGCCGGATCCCCGGCAACTCGTGGGACAACTTCGCGGACAAGGTGGCGGTGCAGCTCAACGACACCCATCCGGCGATCGCGGTGGTGGAACTGCTGCGCGTGCTGATCGACGAGGAGCAGCTTACGTGGGATCGCGCCTGGGGCATTGTCTCCCGCACGTTCGCCTACACCAACCACACCCTGCTGCCCGAGGCGCTCGAGAAGTGGGGCGTGGCGCTGTTCGACCGCGTGCTGCCGCGTCACCTCCAGCTGATCTACGCGGTGAACGACCGCCTGCTGGCCGAAGTGGAGCGGAAGTGGCCGGGTGAGGTCGCCAAGAAACGGGCCTGCTCGCTGATTGAGGAGGGCGGCGGTAAGGCGGTGCGGATGGCCAACCTCGCGGTAGTCGGCTCCCACGCGGTTAACGGCGTGGCCGCGCTCCATACTGCGCTGCTCCGCCGGCACCTGTTCCCCGAGTTCGACGCCCTCTATCCGGGCCGCTTCCAGAACAAGACCAACGGCATCACCCCGCGGCGTTGGCTGCTGAAGTGTAACCCGCGCCTCGCCGCGCTGATCACGCGGCAGCTGGGTGAAGCCTGGCCGCGCGACCTCGACCGCCTCCGCGGGCTGGAGCGCTGGGCGGACGACCCCGCCTTCCAGGCCGAGTTCATGGCCATCAAGCGCGCCAACAAGGCGGACCTCGCCGCCGTGATCCGCGCCGAGTGCGGGATCGGGGTCTCCCCCGACGCCCTCTTCGATGTGCAGATCAAGCGGCTCCACGAGTACAAGCGGCAGCACTTGAATCTGCTCCACATCCTCGCCCTCTACCGCCGGCTCCTCCAGCGGCCGGACCTCGACGTTGTGCCGCGGGTCTTTGTCTTCGCCGCCAAGGCCGCCCCGGGCTACGACCTCGCCAAGAACATCATTCGCGCGATCAACGTGATCGGGGCCCGCATCAACGGCGACGCTCGCCTCAACGGGAAACTCAAGGTCGCCTTCCTCCCAAACTACCGCGTCTCGCTCGCCGAGCGGATCATTCCCGCCGCGGACCTCTCGGAGCAGATTTCCACCGCCGGCAAGGAGGCATCTGGCACCGGTAACATGAAGCTCTCGCTCAACGGCGCCCTCACCATCGGTACCCTCGACGGCGCCAACGTGGAGATCCGCGAGGAGGTCGGCGACGACAACATCTTCATCTTCGGGCTCACCGTCGAAGAGGTCGAGGCGCTGCGCGCCAGCGGCTACCAGCCCTGGTCCCGCTACCAGGCGGACGAGGAACTCCGCGCCGTGATCGACTGGATCGGCAGCGATTATTTCACGCCGGGGGAGCACGGAGCCTTCTCGCTGCTCCACGACAGCCTCCTCCACGGGGGCGACCCCTATATGGTCCTCGCGGACTTCCGCGCCTACAGCGATTGCCAGGCGCGGGCCGAGGCCGCCTTCCGCGACCGCGCCGGCTGGGCCCGCCGGGCCATCCTCAACACCGCCCGGATGGGCAAGTTCTCGAGCGACCGCACCATCCGCGAGTACGCGACGGAGATCTGGCGCCTGCCCGCCGTGCCCGTGCCCTGACCGCCGCGGCAGACGCCGGTGAATCCCGTCGTCCGCCGCTCCCGCTTGCGCCGCTTTCCGGGCTGGCGCCTCCTCCTAGCCGCGCTCGCCGCCGTCCCGGCCGCGGCTGCGCTCCAACTGCCCCGCTTCGTCCCGCCGCCGCTCGAGGGCGAAGGCGCCGGTCGCTCCGATCCGGGCCTTTTCCTAGCGCCCCCGAGGTCGACTGGCGCGCGACCGTGAGCCGGGAGGGGGAGCGCCGGCGCAGGGACGCCTCGCTGTCCGCTCCGGGACTCCGGGTCCGCAGTGTCCCCGAACCCGACGCGCAGGGGACGGAGACTGGTCCGCGGGGATCACGGAACTGGATCTCGGCGCGCGGCTGCTCGCCCCCCAACCGCTGCTGCCCCTGGATGCCGCCGCAATGGCCGTCGCTGGCTGATTACAGGGTTCCGCGCGCGGCTCGCTGGCCGCGGGGCGGCATTCCGGACTCGCCTCGGCCCGCCTGCGGCAGGGGCAGATTTCCCATCCACTCCTGAAGGCGCGCATCGAGGGCGTAAGCGCTGACCTGGACGAGATAAACCTCGGCACCTTGCGGGCGCCTGCGGTCCAGCGGCTCACTTGGACGAAGGCACGGTTCGACGTGCTTGAGACCGGCCCGGACCGCGTGGAATTCGGGTTCGTTGGCGCGGAATTCCGCGTGACCGCGGCACGGTGGCACTGCTCGGGGGATGTGACGTTGGCCGATACGGTTTTCGCGCTGGACCGGCCCCACCTCGCGGTGGAGGCGGAGGCCGGCGGCTTGGAACTCAACCGGATCGTTGCGCTGGCGTGGCGAAGAAAAAAGGCGTCGCCGGTGAGAACAAGTGCGGCTACCTCGAGGCGCGTGGCTCCCTGTCCGCCGGCGACCAGCAGGTCATTCAGGCGGAGATCACCGACCGTCGGCAGGTCTACGCCGCCATCGCCTCCGAGACCGGTTCCTCCGCCGATGAGGTCGGACGCAATCGCGCCGCGCAACTGGCTGAACTGGCCTGGCCCGCGATTGGGTCCCGGGCGCGGACGGATCCTGGCGTCGGAAGTGACCGCCCCTGCGCCTAGCGGGGCTCCGGCCAACCGAGGTGGTGGTGGAGGAAACGGTAGGTTCCCTCGCCGCGGATGACGTGCCCGCCTTCGAAGTACTCGATCGCGGTGCGGTCCGGAATACCGAGCCGCGCATAGAGGCGCCGCACCTTGGCGTACTCAAAGGAAACCCATTCGTCGGTCCCGACCCCGTCGGCGTGCCCTCGCTCGACCATCAACGGCCGGGGCGCGATCAGGGCCGCCATCTCCGCGTGGCCAAAGGTGGCCCCGAGGTTGAACTCCGGCATCTCGTATTCGCGGGTGAAGACGTAGCTGCCGGTCCACTCGGTGTTCGCCAGCTTCCACACCCACTCGTTGAAGTTGCCGGAGCACACGACCGCCGCGTACCGCTCCAGCAGCGCCGGCACGCGCATCGCCGTGGCCCCGCCGTAGGATAGGCCGTAAAAGCCGATCCGGCCCGCGTCCACCGCCGGCAGCGTGCCCAGCCAGTCGAGGATCGCGGCGTGTTGGGCCGTAATCAGGGAAAACAGGCTGAGTCCGAGTGGATGGGCGAGCCGCTGCAACTGCCGGAACTTTGGTCCCCGGTACAGGTTGTGCGGGGCGAAGACGATGAATCCCCGCTCCACCAGCCGCGCCGCGAAGGCCCGGTAGGTCGCGAAATTGCGGCTGGCCGGATCCTCCTCCCAGAGGTCCGACGGCAACCCTTCCAAGCCGTGCTGCGCGACAACCACCGGCCGTTTCTCTCCGGGATGCACCCCGCGCGGCAGCAACAGGTGTCCCCAGGCAAACGGGGCCTCCTCGCGCTCAAGGACCACCTCGTGGACGGTCCAGGCCGCCCGCTCCGCCAACGGCCGGGCGCGAACGCGGCCCGGCGATCTGCTCTCTGGCCAAACGCCGATGACCTGCGAGTGAAAGTGCTCGCGGAACGGGACCATCTCCGCCCGCCAGCCCGCGGTCTCCCGCGCCGGCACCTTCCGCCACAGGAAATCGTCCCGCGACCGCTGGGCCGGCAGGATCTGCGCCTGCGCGTGCGCCCCGTGCGCCACGACCACTTCGTGCTGGAGGCGCGGGCGATCCGGGAGCGCGCGCCTGACCTCGGGCGCGGGCCCTAGCGGGACCAGCCCCAGTTCCGCCCCACCGAGTTGGCGCAGGAAAGCCCCGAGCGCCGCCGGCCCCAGCGGCGGGACCCCGTTGCCGGTGGGTACGATCAGCTGGAGGTGCGACGCCCACGGTCCGGCGCGCTCGACGGCCCGGGCAAGTTCCCTCCGCACCTCAGCTCCGGACGGGGAAGTCAGGCGTCCCGGCGCGGCGCCGGCGCGCCCGGTACGTGGCTCCGGCGGCCCCGCGATCTCCGGTCCATCGGCTGTCTCGACGACCAGTTTCCGCGGCAAGATCAGCCGGGCTAGCTCCGCGTCGCCAAACTCCCGCAGGTAACCGAAGAGGTTGCGGTAAATGGGCTCCTCCGCGAGCCGCTCGCGCGGACCGAAGTAGCCGCTGACGAGCGCCGCCGCGAACCGGGTCTCGAGGGCAGACGAGAAGAGGGCGAGCAGGCCGCCTTCGCCCCAGCCGGCGACCCCCACCGGCAGCCCATCGCCCCGCCGCGCCCAGGCGTCTACGGCCGCCCGGGCCTGCTGCACCTCGTAACCGATGGGATGGCGGCCCAGCGGGAAGGACTGCCGGTAGATCCATTCGCGGTGGGTTTGGTTGGTCAGCCGCCCGATCGCTGAATTGCCGGAATGCGTGTCGTCGCGGTCCAGCAAGCGTGGCACGACGACCTCACAACCCGCCTCCGCGAGCCGCCGGGCGGCCTGGTGCGCGGGTTCGAGCCCGGTAACGAGGCCGGCCAGTTGCTCCGGGCTCTGATCGGCGTCCGGGAACAGTACCACGCGGGCGCGGGCGGGCCCCGTCGGGCGCAGCAGCAGGCCGCGGCCTTCCAGACCGGCGAGGACGGGCCAGCGGACCGCGATGACCGTGTAACCGGGCGCAACCGCGAGCGGGCCCTCTTCCCCTGCCGCAGCGTCCGCGCGGAATTCCGGGGCGGCTTCCCTTGGGTCGGCAAGGCCCGCCATTCGGGCCAGTCGCCCCCGGTTGGGGGCGAGGGAAGCTTCGTAGGCGGCGCGGTCCTGGAAATCCGGCCTCCAGAGGGCCCCGCGCTCCGCCAGCACCGCCGGTTGCGCGGCCTCGAGAAGTTGGCGTGCCGCAGCCACGAGTTCCGCGGAGCGGTCCGCGGCCGGCGCAAGGGGCTCCGCCGGGAAGGGTGGCACGGTGGCGGCGGCCGCGACCCCGGGACGCACGGCGAACGCGATGACCAGCGACAGGAACGCGGCTTGAGGCAGGCCGCACGGGGTGGGGGGCATCCCCGCATCTAGCTACGACCCGGGCCCGGGCGTCGAACCTTTAGCGGTCCTCGCCGCAGCGGATCGCGTTCCGCGGTTGACCCGGCGGCGCGCACCGGCATCGGATGGGATTTGCGCCGGTCGCTGCCCCTCTGCCGCCACGTCTGCCCCCGCTGGAAAGCGGGTGCGCGGGGCGGGGGAGGGGATTCCTCACCCTTGCCCTCCCTTTTCCCCTCCTGTCGCGTATGCCGCTGGGTGCTGGCCCTGGCCGCGCTCCTGCTGGCCGCGCTCTCCGGTCTTCGTTGGGTTGGGCAGGGCTGGATCGCCGGGGGCGACGCTCCGGCCGGCGCCGCCTTCCTGTTGGGGCTCCGCTTTGACGCCCGCGTTGTCGCCGCCATTTTATTGCCGGTCCTGCTGCTGGGCCGGTTCGGGCGACTGCACGCTTTCGAGTCGCGCACCGCGCGGCGCGGATGGTGGGTTTGGCTGGCGCTCTGCTGGGGCGTACTAGCCCTCCTGTACGTCGCGGATCACTTGCACGTCCGCTACCTCCAGCAGCGGCTCAACGCCTCGGTCCTAGGCTTCCTTGCCGACGCCCGCATCTCCGGGCGGATGATGTGGGAGAGCTACCCGGTAGGGTGGCTGGCGCTCGGCTGGGCCGGAGCCACCGCGCTCGGCGTCGCGCTGACCGTGCGCCTCCACCGGTGGGCCGAGGCCGCCTCGCCGTTTGCGTCCCCCCGCGGCCATTGGCCTTGGGTCGCGGCGCTGGCCGCCACCGGGGTCGTGGCCCTTTACGGCCGCGTCGGCCAGTACCCGTTGAGGTGGAGCGACGCCTACGCGCTCCGGGGCGACGCCAGTGCGCGCCTCGCCCTGAACCCGGTCGAGTCGTTCTTCAGTTCGCTGAGTTTCCGCGCCACGGGCAGCGATCCCGCGGCGGTGCGCGCCCATCTGCCACGAATGTCCGCCTACCTTGGGCTCTCAACCCCGCCCGCTGCGACGGCGCCGGCCTTCGCCCGGGTGCAGGCAACCTCCACGGGAGCAAACGTCCGCCCCCCCAATGTGGTGCTGGTGATCGCGGAATCCTTCAGCGCCTACAAGACCTCGCTTTGGAACAACCCGGTCGATACTACCCCAGTCTTCCGCGCCCTCGCCGCCGAGGGTCTCCTGTTCGACCACTGCTTCACCCCGCATTTCGGCACGGCCCGCGGGGTGTGGGCGCTCCTCACCGGCATTCCGGATGTCTCGCCCACCGAGACCGCCAGCCGCAACCCGGCAATGGTGGACCAGCACTCCGTCCTCGACGACTTCGTGGGCCACAAGCGGTTCTACTTCCTCGGCGGCAGTGCCAGCTGGGCGAATCTGCGGGGCCTCCTCAGCCATAACATCCGCGGCCTCCGCCTGCACGAGGAAGACAGCTTCAGCTCCCCCCGGGTCGACGTTTGGGGCATCAGCGACAAGAATCTTTTCCTCGAGGCCGACGCGGTGCTGCGCGGAGTGCAGGAACCCTTCTTCGCGATCATCCAGACGGCCGCCAACCACCGGCCCTACACCATCGCTAAAGAGGACTTCGGGGAATTCCAGCGCCTCGACTTGTCTCCGTCGGAGGTGAGGCGCGCTGGATTCGAGACCCTCGCGGAGCTCAACGCCTTCCGGTATATGGACTTTGCCTTTGGCAAGTTCCTCGCGGCCGCCCGGCAATCCCCTTATTTCCGAGACACGATCTTCGCGTTCATCGGGGATCACGGCATCGGGGGCGATGCCGGTGAACGGCTCCCGCGCGCGTGGACCGAGCAACACCTCACCCGCTACCACGTGCCGCTGCTGCTCTACGCCCCCGGGCGGATCGCCCCGGCCCGGATCCGGAGCGTCGCCTCGATGGTGGACGTGCTGCCGACGATCGCCGGCCTCGCGGGGGTGACCGTCCGCAACACCACCCTCGGCCGGGACCTGCTTGCCCGGGAGCGGGCGGATGGCGGCGCGGGCAACGTCGCCTTCATCATCGACCACAACGACCGCACGCTCGGCGCCCTCAACGGCGGCTGGTATGGCGTGCAGGATTTCGCCGGCGGCCGCCAGCAGGTCGTGTGGGCGCGGCCGGGTGAACCAGCCCCGGCCGCCATCCCCCCGGCCATCCCCGCGGAACTGCGAGCGTGGAGCGAAGCCTTCCACGAAACCTCCCGCTACCTGCTCCTGCATAATCGGAAGGCCGCCGCCGGCCCGGCGCCCACCCCCGCTCCCGTGCTATGACCCCGGGTCTCCCCCCTGCCTCCCCGGCCTGCCAACGCCTGTCGCCCCGGGCCCGCGTCGGCGGGGTGCTGCTCGCCCTCGGCGCCCTGGCCTTCGCCCTCGGTCGCGGCGGCTCCGGTGAATCCGTCGCGCCCCCCGGAATTCAGGCTCCTCCCCCGATGCTCTCGGCCGCCGGCTGGACGGACGCCGTGCCGCATTTCGCCCGCGGGTGGGTCTCCCCCCCGGCCCATACCCCCTCCGTGCACGGCAGTTCCCTCTGCGCCCTGCCCAGCGGGGATCTCCTCGCCATCTGGTACGGGGGCTCGCGCGAGGGGGGGATCGACGTCGCCCTCTACACCTCGCGCCTGCCGGCGGCCAGCGGCAGCTGGACGACCCCGCGGCTGGAAATGGACCGCGTGATGGCCCAGCAGGAGCTCGACCGCGTCATCAAGAAGGTCGGCAACGCCGTGATCTTCCCGGACCCGCGCGGCCTGCTCTGGATGGTCTTCGTGAGCGTCTCGGTCGGCGGCTGGTCGGGCAGCGCGCTGAATGTACGGACCTCGGCCGACGAGGGCCGGACCTGGAGTTCGAGCGAGCGCCTCACGCTCAATCCGTTTCTCAACCTCAGTACTCTCGTGCGCAACAAGCCGATCTTCGCCCGCGACGGGCGCATCGGTCTGCCCGTCTACCACGAGATGGCCGCCAAGTTCCCGCAGATCCTCTGGCTGACCCCCGGGGCGGATGGCCGCTTGGCCGACTACCGCGTGCGCAACCTGCTGGGACAGGCCGGGCTCATCCAGCCGGCGCTCGTCCCGCTTGACGAAAATCGCGTGCTGATGCTGCTGCGAGACCGCAGCGCGGACCGGCTAATGCGCCTCGCGTTGTCCCAGGATGCCGGCTGGACCTGGTCCGAAGCGCGCCACACGGACCTGCCGAACCCCGACGCCGCGGTCGACGGGCTCCGTCTCCGTGACGGCCGTATCTTGATCGTGTACAACCACGCCTCCCGCAGCCGGGAGAACCTGCGCCTAGCCGTCTCCTCTGATCAAGGTCGCACTTGGCGGGCGGGCGCCGTTATCGAGGAGACCCCGTGGGAAGAGTACTCATATCCGACGCTGGCGGAGGACCGGCAGGGTCGCATCCATCTCACGTACACGTGGCGCCGGGAACGGATCTGCCACGTGAGCTTCAACATCGCCTGGCTGGACCAACGTTCGCTAGCGCAGGACCGGGCGAACTCGCCATGAGGGAACAGGCGATGGTCGGGTTCTACGTTTCGGCTGTGGTTCTGCTCCTGTGGGCGGGCTTGGCCGCGGCTGGGCGCCGGCTGGCGCCGCACGGTTTTACCCTCTGGCGCCGGCTCCTCCTCGGCCTCGTGGCCGCCGGGCTGGCCTTCCTGCCGCTTGGGGGTGTCCCCCTCTGGATGCGCGCCTTCAGCTTCCATTCGAACCCCTCCCTTCCGCTGCTTGGGCTCGGCTTGGTTGCTTGGGCGCGCGTCGTGCTGGAACGTGATTGGTTCGGGTCAGCGGACTGGTTGGCGCTGTGGGGCTTTGGCGCGGCGGCCGGCACGGTCCTCTACCTCCACTCGCTGGTGGCGACCGACCTGGACATGTATTTCTGGGGTTGGGAACGCGGTCTGGCGGCGAGTGCGCTCGGCGCGCTGGCGGTGCTGTCGATCGCGGGGGGCTTGCGCGCGGGACTGCTGCTCGTGGCGGCGCTCGCGGCCTTCGGCCTGGACGCTCTGGAATCGCGCAATGCTTGGGACTACGTCATTGATCCCATTTATTGGCTGCTGAGCCTCGGGATGCTCGCGGCGATTTGGCTGCGGGCGGCCCGCCGTGCCCGTCGCTTGGGTCCCACGGCGGCCGTCCACCGGTGAATTTTTTCCTCCGATGACCACCATCACCCCCGCGCGTCTCGCGCACTTCGTCACCGGGCTGGCCCTCGCGGCCGGCCTGTTCGCCGCCGATCCGGCCCCCAAGAAGGCGCCGCCCCCGCCGCCGCTCCCCGGTGCCGGCACCGGTGGTGCCACCCCGCACGCCACCACCAGCGGCGTGATCGGGCCCAACCGCCGCGAGGGCAGCATGATCACCATCACTTACGGCCGCCCGCACGCCGTGCACCCGCGCAAGGGCGGTGAGGCCCGCAAGATCTGGGGCGGCCTGGTGCCTTGGGGCAAGGCGGACCGTTTGGGCGCCGACGAGGCCACCAGCATCATCCTCCAGCACGCGATCGAGACCGGCGGGACCACCATTCCGGCGGGCGTTTACACCCTGTACATCATTCCCCAGGAGGGCGAGGGCTCTAAGCTGGCCTTCAGCCGCAGCATCGGCAAGTGGGGCGTTCCGGTGGACGAGGCCAACGACCAGGCGCGCGTGCCGCTCAAGAAGACCGCGCTGGAGCGCAACGTGGACCAGTTGACCCTCTCCGTGCAGAACACGCCGGCGCAGAGCCTCAACGGGGTGATCCGCATCCAGTGGGAGAAGACCGAGTTCGCGCTGCCATTCACGGTCAAGAAGTGACCTCCGCACTGCGCGCTTGACGCGTCGGCGATTTCGCCAACGGTTCTTCGACCAGTTTTCGCCCTCATCGTCTATCGGTTAGGACAGGAGATTCTCAATCTTCAAAGCGGGGTTCGATTCCCCGTGGGGGCGCCAATTTCCACTCTTTCAGAGGAGGGTGGGCAGGTAGTTGTAGGTCAAAATAGGCGGCTGTGTGGGTGCAGCCTCCCTCGTCTTTGGGTGCAGAATGAGTCGGCGCCCAAATTCGACTACCCTGGTAAGGCGAGGATCCGTCGTCACCAAGGTCTACCGTGTTCGACGGGCAGACGGCCGCGAGCGTCACCGCGACGGCGTGGGGCGCCGATTCGGTCATGTTCTCGGTGATGGGGATCGGCATGTCGCACGCGGCCAGCGCGCGCTCCGACGCGGGCACGCAGGCCTCGCGGTCCACCTGCGTCAGGGCCTTGTGGACGGGGCCGTCGAGAGGCGCCTCGGCGTGGTTGGCGGCGCGCGCCCAGAGCCAGCGGCGCCACTCGGCGAGGTCGACCAGGAAGGCGGCCTCCACCGCGGCGGCCAGCGTCTTCGCCGCGCCGAACTCCGGTCGCTCGGACAGGGCGACTACTGCGCGGTTTTTCGCGACGGCAAGACGGCCAGCGTCACCGTCGGGCTGAGGGAGCTGGAGCGGAGATTGCGCTTTGGGTCGTAGAGCGATCGCAACGGTGCAGCCGGGACACCATGCAATGAAAAGGTTCAGAACGCGCGGCTCAGTTCGAACGTGAACTGCCGGCCGCGGACGTTCGCGCTGCCGCCGTAGAAGCCGTAGGTCTCGTCGAATTAAACCCCGCACGCCAACCATAGCCTCGCGAGTGCCGCGTGTCACCACCACCCTAGAACTAGGAAGCATTTAAGGACAGGGTGCTTCCTAGTTCCTTTCCTAGCATGGACCTGATCGGACTGCTGCAGCGCTCCGAAGGCAAGACGCTTGAGTTCAAGCGGGACCTGTCGTCGCCGGAGAAAGTGCTGCACACGCTCATCGCCTTTGCCAACACGGCCGGTGGCCTGCTCGTCATCGGAGTCGAGAACGGCACCAAGCGCGTGCGCGGTCTGCTAAAACCCCCGGGATCCGATCCCCTTGAAAATCCAGTTTCCTTTCAGTCACTTTGAAGCCCCGTTGCTTGACAGCGAGCGGCCGGAGGTTCGACTCGTCACATCGTGACTGACACGAGGGTCATCCGAACATTCGCCGGCGCGGCGCCGGAATCAGCCGAGCCGCTGAGTTTCCGTCGGGATATCTTTGTTGACCGGCTCTTCGCGCCGCTGGCCGGTCAGGCGGACTTGAGCGTTGGGGGACTACAGGGGTCCGACTCCGTTTCTACCCGGTACCCTCCTCTTAAACTCCTCCCAGACCCGATCCCCCCGAAAATCCAGTTCCCTTCCAGTTCCAGTCTTCCAGTGACCCGCTGTATCCGAACCGTGCTCGTTCTCGTGCTCGGCTTCGCTTTCGGGGTGGCGTTGGGCCAAGAGGCACGGCTGTCCAACATGTCGGTCCGTGCACAGGCCGGGGGCGGGGACTCGCTGATCACGGGTTTCACCATCGGGCCCGGCGCGAGGAAGACCGTGCTGGTGCGGGCGGTGGGACCGACCTTGAGGGCTTTCGGGGTGGAGGGAGCGCTGGCGGATCCGAAGCTGACGCTCTACGACAGCAGCGGGACCAAGTTGGCGGAAAACGACGACTTCAACGCGGCCGACGCGCAGGCGTTCGGTTCCGTCGGAGCGTTTCAGCTGACGCCCGGCGGGAAGGATGCCGCGCTGGTGGCGACGCTCGGCCCGGGTGGCTACACCGCCGAGGTGAGCGGGGTGGGTGGAGCACGGGGAGTGACGCTGGTGGAAGTCTACGAGGTCGGGGCCAGCGAGACGCGGCTGATGAACCTTTCGACCCGCGCCCAAGCGGGGGCCGGAGACGCGATCCTCATTCCCGGCATCACCATTTCCGCGGGGAGCGGAGCACGCCGGCTGCTGGTCCGCGCTGTCGGTCCGGCGCTGGCGGCCTTCGGGGTGGCCGGGACGGTTTCCGACCCGAAGTTGGAGCTGTTTTCCGGTAGCACGCGTATCGCGGCCAACGACAATTGGGAAACCCAGAGCGGCAACGCGGGCGGCACGGGCGCCCAGCTGTCCGCCGCTTTCAGTCAGGCGGGAGCCTTCGCCCTCTCGGCCGG
>Ga0194113_10005468_pt1 | contig 16350 bp, 14 predicted proteins | sample TA2MahC200mmetaG_FD_146193 | JGI IMG/M metagenome (GOLD analysis project Ga0194113, IMG submission 146193) | Freshwater microbial communities from Lake Tanganyika, Tanzania - TA2015017 Mahale Deep Cast 200m | ecosystem: Environmental > Aquatic > Freshwater > Lake | place: Tanzania: Lake... | reverse complement strand
CGCCTCGGCTACAGACTTGAGAGACTGCAAAAGCTCACCGGCTGACTGGTAGCGTTTCTCCGGGTCTTTGGACAGAAGCTTCAGTATGACCTGCTCCAGCGCTTCTGGAATCTCCGGTGCCAGCCTTCGCGGCATCATGGGCAGGTCATTGATATGGCTGAAAATGATTTTCACTGGGTCATCACCGGGGAAAGGAGGTCTTCCTGTAACCATCTCATAGAGAACGCAGCCCAAGGAGTAGAGGTCTGACCTGGCATCGGAGCGCTTTCCCAGAGCCTGCTCGGGGGGCAGATAGGCTGGAGTCCCTACTATTACGCCTCTCTGTGTGAGCTTAGGGCAGCGTAATGCCCTGGCCAGGCCGAAGTCCATCAGCTTGGGCAGACCCTCGGTGGTAATCACAATATTCTCTGGCTTGATATCTCGGTGGAGGATGCCATGAGAATGGGCATATTCCAGTGCCTGGCAGACCTGGCTGCCGATTTTGAGCGTGGTAGCGGTATCGCAGCGGCCACCAGGTTGAGAGCTAATCAAGCCGCTCAGGTTGGGGCCATCGACGAACTCCAGGATAAGGTAATGGCTCTGGCCCTCCTGGCCAATGTCATATATGGCGACAATATGGGGATGGGAAAGGCCAGCGGTGGCCTTGGCTTCCTGTTCGAAGCGGGCAAAGGACTCCTGGTCAAGGCCTTCGCCCTTGATGACCTTGACGGCTACGGTGCGGCCGAGCCTGGTGTCCTCAGCTTTGAAGACAACACCCTTGCCGCCCTCTCCCAGCTTCTTTGAGACCTTGTACCTGCCGGCCTGGAACGATTCAAACACAGTCAATCTCCTGCAACCCCTATCAGCAGGTCAGCTGCTCAAGCTCTCATTAGCAAGTTGCCGATTGAATCAAAATGATACTCTTGTCTGAGTCTGAGGTCAACCTGATAAGCAGGGCTGGAACCAGGCTAAATTTGCGTGGACAAATTTGTGCCAAAATTAGCTTCGATTTGCAAACTTTTGCAAGCAGTTGGTAGGCCGTACAGGAATCGAACCTGTGACACCCTGATTAAAAGTCAGGTGCTCTACCAACTGAGCTAACGGCCCTCAAACCTTTCGGCTACTGGTGGGGATATCGCGATACTGGCTTCTCGGTAGCCAGTTCTCATTCGGAAGAGAGAAGCGTGTGGATGTGCTGGGCAAGCCCCGGATGTACGTCACAGATGTATCCGTCGCTTGCTTGCTCGACACCAAAGGTCAGCCTGGTTGGCCTTTGGGGTGAGTTGGAGAATTTGCTCATACCTGTCTCGTCCCAGGGCATGTCTTTCCCCAAAAGCTCCAGCATGCCTCGCACGTCTCGGGGCCCATCGAGCATCACCTCGAACTTGAGCCTCTGCGCTAGTGTATTGAGTTGTGCTGTTTTGAGTTTAATTCGCATTGCTCTCCGTACTGTAAAGTATTGCGTTGTATTCCCTGTATGCTATCCTGGTTGCAAAGCTCCAAGCTAAAAAAGTCTAGCACATAGATTGCTATCAATCAACCTTGCCGTCGAGTTCAGAGTTCAAAAAACGGATGGTTTGTGGTTAGGCAGCTTTGGAGCGGGTGAGCAGATTCGAACTGCCGACGTCTTGCTTGGGAAGCAAGCATTCTGCCACTGAATTACACCCGCCCACACGCGGCGATTTTAGTCACTGGCGCGGAGCTTGTCAAAAGACAAGCCCTAAATTAGACTTGTTTCTCAGCCAGGTCGCCAGCCCAGGGTAGCTTGAATTTCTCGCCCTGGTAAGCCTTTACCATCAGGATTATCCAGAGAACCAACGCCAGCAAGGAGATAAGCCCGCCTATTACCTGGCCGATAATAGGAATCCAGCCGATAATGATACCGGCAACACACAGGACACCGAATACGATGATGGATTGCATGGCATGGAACCGTACGAACTTGCTGTCCTTCTCTATGAGGAAAAAGATAAGCCCAGTTACCCAGCCGAGAACATAGCACAGCAAGCCAGCAATATTCTCTTCCAAGCCCGTTGAACTTTTAGCCATCTCCACACACCTCCTTTTTGTTGTGTATAAGATACGTCAGCTCTCTCCGGGTGTCAAGACCGTGGCCCCATAATAGAAGTAATACAATCGGGGTTATATAATTACATATATGATACAATGCGATGTAATTCACGGCAGTAAAAGGAGGTAGAATGAAGGATAGAGTAGCCATATTTATCGACGGGAGTAACCTTTATCATGCCCTACGGAATAATTTTGGACGTCATGATTTGAACTTTGCCCAGTTTACAAAGAAGCTGTGCGGGCCAAGGCAATTGTTTCGCACTTATTACTATAACGTGCTCCAGGACCCGGTTCAGCGTCCCGACGGGCACCGTGAGCAACAGGAGTTCCTCGATGCATTGCGCATGACGCCATACCTAGAGGTGAGGTTGGGTAGTACCAAGCTGACACAAGGGGTGCCAGTGGAGAAGGGTGTTGACATAATGTTGGCCACTGATTTGCTCTATTTTGCCTGGAATAACGCCTATGATATAGCTGTGCTGGTCAGCGGTGACGCTGATTTTGCTTATGCTTTGCAGGCAGTGAAGAATATGGGCAAGCATGTTGAGGTAGCATATTTTGAGGGAGGGGTATCAAGGGATTTATTGAACGTGGCCGACAACCAATATTTGATGGATAGGGGATTCTTTGGTGGGTTGTGGGCAGGCAAAGGATATCCTGGTCGCAGGAGGGCAACAAGACCAAAGCAATAGTACCGTGAGGTCAGGTTTTACTTGATAGGCCAGAAAGGACTGTGATATATTTTGACTAGATGCTCTCGCCATAGCCGGAGGGATCGCATAGTGGTCTAGTGCGGCCGCCTGCTAAGCGGTTACCCCGAGAAATCGGGGTCATGGGTTCAAATCCCATTCCCTCCGCCATTTTTGCATTTATCTTCCCGCTATTCCGAAAATGCAAGGAATTCGACATAAGCTGTGTCTAAATTTTATATCTGGACCATAGGCTGCCAGATGAACAAAGCCGAATCCGTGACGATGTGTGAACACCTGGCACGGACAGGCTATGAAGCTACATCCAAACTCAAAGAGGCTGACCTGGTGATACTCAATACCTGTGTGGTTCGTCAGACTGCCGAAGAAAAAGTCCTGGGTACACTGGGCTATATCAAAGGGATGAAGGCGGCCAATCGCAACTTGCGCATTTTGGTTACCGGTTGTTTTGTTGGCCCCACAATCGAGGCCCTCCGGGCGCAATTTGCCTATGTTGACCTTTTTTTCCGACCTGGGGACTATTCAGAGTTGTCGAAGTGGCTTCAGGGTCACGATGGCAATAAGGAGCTGGCTGCAAAGCCATCAGTTCAAAGAGCAAAACCCACAGCTTTCGTCCCCATAATTCAGGGTTGCGACAATTTCTGCTCTTATTGCATTGTGCCGTATCGTAGAGGACGGGAGAAAAGCCGCTCCGCGGATGATATCATTTGTGAGGTACGGAGGCTGGTAACTCTGGGCGTGAAAGAGATCACTTTGTTAGGACAAAACGTGAATTCCTATGGCCACGATTTACCAGCGCAACCAACTTTGAGCAATTTGCTTGCCGAGCTGAGTAACATTGAAGGCTTAGCCAGAATTCGTTTTTTGACAAACCATCCTAAAGATATGAGTCGAGATTTGATTGAAGCCATTGGTCGCCTGGACAAGGTCTGCGAACATGTTACCTTACCTGTCCAGTCTGGTGACAGTGGCATTCTGAATGCTATGCGGCGCGACTATACTGCTGACCAATACCGGAATCTGGTTTGGGCTATTCGTGATCGCGTCCCGGGCGTAGCAGTGAGCACCGACGTAATAGTGGGTTTTCCGGGAGAGACCGATGAGCAGTTTGAGCGAACTATAAGTTTGCTGGAGGAGATAAGGTTCGACGTTGTCCATGTAGCTAGTTATTCTCCACGTGCGGGTACATTTGCTGCCGAGAAATATGATGACGATGTGACAGTGGAAATCAAGAAGGAACGCTTTAGTAGATTGGAAGCTGCAAATGAAAGAATAGCGGGTGAAATCAACGCTGGTTTTTTAGGCAGAACGGTTGAGGTGCTGGTGGAGGGTGTGAAGGGTGATAAATGCTACGGCCGTACCAGGGGTGACAAGCTGGTATTCTTTGGGAATGGTGAGGATTATGCAGGTAAACTATTGGATGTAGAAATCACCACAACCAGTCCGTGGGCATTGCAGGGATTCATAAGGCGTATCTAGTTGCATAGGGTATTCCAGAGCTATTTCTATATAATGATAGTGATATAGGCAACGGATAAATGAATTCTTACGACTACATTATGGTTGGGTCGGGCATTGCCGGGCTTTATACTGCCTTATTGGCTAAAGAGGCGGGCAGCGTGCTGTTGCTTACCAAGGGCAGCATAGAGGACTGTAATACCAGGCATGCTCAGGGCGGGATTGCTGCCGCTATCGGCAAGAACGATTCCGCAGACTTGCATTTTCAGGACACCATAGCTGCTGGTGACGGACTGTGCGACATTGAAGCTGTCAAGATTCTGGTCAACGAAGCACCGGATCGCATAGCAGACCTGATAAAGTTCGGTGTTCCTTTTGACACTGTGGACGGGCAAATTGCTCTTACGCGGGAAGCTGCGCACACCGTCCCTCGCATCCTGCACGCTGGTGGCGATGCTACTGGGGAACATATCGAGGTTACTTTAAGTCGTCGAGTTCGCATGTCCTCGGTGAAATTGATGGAGTATTGCCTGGTTACCGAGATTGTCGTAGAAAATGGCAAAGTCAGAGGGATAAAAGCATTAGATGTCAGGACTGGCTCTATGCTGGAATACGAGAGCCGCTTTGTGATATTGGCTACCGGTGGAGCAGGCAGGCTATTCAAATACACTACAAATTCTGATGTGGCAACAGGTGACGGGATTGCTTTGGCTTACCATGCTGGTGCAGAGATTACCGATATGGAGTTCATTCAGTTTCATCCTACAGTTCTCCGTCTTCCCGGCGTGCCCTCATTCCTTATTTCCGAAGCGGTACGGGGTGAGGGGGGAATTCTACGCAATGTCGAAGGCTATCGTTTCATGCCTGACTATACTCCAGATGCCGAGCTGGCTCCCAGAGATGTAGTAGCCCGGAGCACCCTTTATGAAATGCGCAAGACTGGCAGCGACCGTGTTTTTCTGGATGTTACACATCTCCCCCCAAAACTGATAACCACGCGCTTTCCTCACATCTATCGTTTTTGCCTTGATCATGGCCTTGATATCGCCAAAGGCCTGATCCCTGTGGCACCTGCTGCTCACTACCTGATGGGTGGCATAAGAGTGAATACCTGGGGCGAGACTAACATATCAGGTCTTTTCGCTGCCGGTGAAACGGCTTGCACAGGCGTCCATGGGGCTAACCGCCTAGCATCGAATTCTTTGCTGGAGGTGGTTGTTTTTAGTAAGAGGATAATCGAAATGACTCAGTCGAAGAAAAGAACGCCCAGAAAATCAAAGGTGGCAGGTGTGCATTGCTTCCTGCAGAGACCAGCAGCTTCAGAAACATCACTTCAGCTAAACCTGTTGAATTTGGAAAGGCTTCTCTGGGACAAGGTAGGAATTGTCCGTTCTGGAGAGGGGTTGAGGGAGGCTAAGGCTGTCCTTATGGCTTGGCAACAATGCTTGCCCTCTGCCATTGATCGAGCCTCGTATGAGCTGAACAACATGGTTTTGAATGCTCGCCTGATGACAGAAGCAGCCTCGACTCGAGAAGAAAGCAGAGGTGCCCATTTCCGTAGCGACTTCCCTCATTCCTCGCCAAGCTGGCAGAAGCACATAGTTTTTAAGGCGAGTTAGAGAACTTAGCAGAGATAGCCGTTCTACAGATTATAGAATCGGATACTGGAATACGATGCCATCGTTGATGAAGCTGTCGATATCTGCCTTGGTGTAGCCAGCTTCTCTCATAATCTGGTTTGTATGTTCGCCAAGTAGAGGGGGACGCAGTCTTATCTGGGGGACTTCTGCTGGGAATCCTCCGGGCGTTCGTGTGACCTTGATTGTACCGGTGTAGGGATAATCCACATCTATAACAAGTTTCCTGTCTTTCACCTGTGGGTCGTCAATCACGTCGCTGACGTCTAGAACTGGTCCGCAAAGCACATCAATGGCGGTCAATTTTGCCACTAGCTCATCACTGCTGTGTTGTTGTAGTACCTTGCTCAATATTTTTACCAGCTCGTGGCGATTCTTGCATCTATTTTCATTAGTAGCATAATTTGGATTTCCAGCTAGGTCTTCCAAGCCCAAAATTCTGCAGAATTCTTTCCACGTGTCGTCGTCATAGACACCGATAAAAACGAACCTGTCTTTAGCCTGAAAGACTTGGTATGGGACAAAAAGTGAGCTACCAGAGCCCAAAGGTGCTGGAATTTGTCCGCTTATGGAATAGTCGGCTATAAAGTTGCCCATGTAATACGCAGCGGTGTCTAGTAAAGCTATATCTATCCGCTGTCCTTGTCCGCTTTTTTGGCGGTTTAGCAACGCTAACACTATGTTATAAGCTCCAAACACGCCTGTCCCAAAGTCAATTGTTGGAGGTCCAATCCTTATTGGGGGATGTCCTGGTTCTCCCATCATTGATAGCATACCAGACATAGCCTGCACCAGTGGGTCGACGGCATGCCGTTTCTGGTATGGGCCGGAGTGTCCAAAGCCGGAGACCGAACAGTATATGATTGCAGGATTTTCCTTGCTAACAACCTCGTAGCTGAGACCGAGTTTATCCAGAGTTCCCGGCGTGAAACTCTCTACCAGGACATCTGATTTGGCAATTAGTTTCAAGACCAGCTCGTGGCCTCTATCGGTTTGCAGGTCAAGCGCTATCCCTCGCTTGTTGCGGTTGAGGTTAAGAAAGATAGAGGCGTGCTGGACATAACGCGAGTATTCTCCAGTAACTGGTTCAACCTTGATAACATCAGCGCCCATATCGGCCAGTAGGGCGGTACAGCAGGGACCGGCAATGGCATGGCACAACTCGATAGCTCTTATTCCCTCCAAGGGTAAGGCTGCCCTCGCCACGCGCTTGAAATTCTGTCTATTTACCCCATAAGGCTTCTGATACGTCCTGCAAACCGAGTTCAAGTAGCTTGTTTTTATTAGGCATGCCGCTTGTAAGGTTCCAGCCCCTAGAGACAAAATAGTCATCGCGTAGCGTTTGCAAGTCTACTGCCTTCCCGGCGTTTGGTCCGACATCCTGAGGAGGAATCCCAATCACTCTGTTCGGCATTTTGAAGTCCGACAAGCTGATTTCCTCTCTGACATTGAATGCCTGTCTCATATTGGCTATTCGGTCACCTATGTTCAACAAATCGTGCAGAGTAAAGTTCCATCCGGTAGCTAGATTAACAAACTCGGGCAAAGCGCTGGCATCCATAAAGCCGAGGCCGAATAAGCACAGTCCAGAACAGTTCACTACGTGCATCAGGTCGCTGCCCATTTTGTTAGCGATTCCTCTGCCTGCCATTGTCTGGCGGTCAAATGGGGGAAATTGCAGACCGCTGGCTGGTTTGGTGCCGTAGCTTCCCTGAGTATGACGACCGGGTGTTGTATCGAGATATGCTGCGGCATAATACGTGGTGCGTTTGGGGTCATGCATGGGTACTTCCTGGCCATGGATATGCACGGCAAACTCCTCCGCGCCTTTGCCAATCTTCTCCGCTGCACGCCGTACACCATCAGCAAGGAAATCCCCGAAGCCCTCTCGCATGGCTATTTTTCTAGTCATCTCGATGATGCCGAGGTGATTGCCCCATTCAAGCTCTATTCCTCCAGTGTCCGTATTGCTGATTAGCCCCTTTTCGTAGCATTCAATGGCGAAAGCTATCGTAGCACCTGCAGAAATCGTATCGAGTCCATAGCGGTTGCATATATCGTTAAGTTCGATTATCGATTCCAATTTATCGTTTAGGCATAAGGAACCAAACGATGCCAGAGTCTCGTATTCGGGTTTGTGTGCGCCAACACCATAGCTATACTCGCCGGAGCTAGCCTTCATTAGTCCTCCACAGGCAACAGGACAGTGCCAACATCCATACCTGCGTTCTTGCAGATTTATTACACACTGGTCGCTGATAGCCGCTGCATTGGGAAAGTCTATCGCGCTCCCGTCCCAGTTCTTAACTGGTGTGTCGCCGATTTGCACCAGGTATGCCAAGCCGGAACAAGTGCCGAACTCACGGAATATCTTCGAGGCACCGCCCAGTTGGCTAAGGTGCCGATTTCTTGCCGCTTCGAGCTCTGTTGGATTGGCCAGTAGAATCTGGGCACTTCCTCTAACGGCCACAGCCTTAAGCTTCTTTGAACCCATTACGGCACCCAAGCCAGACCTGCCAGCGGCTCTTCCCTTGTTGTTTACTATGCATGAGATGCGAGAGAGTTTTTCTCCTGCTGGCCCAATACTGGCTACGCGGGTACCCTTTCCAACCTCACGCCCGATGATTGACTCTGTCTCGTTTGTATCCTTGCCCCAGAGATGGTTAGCTTTCCTCAACTCTGGTTTTCCGTTGTCGATAGACAAATAGACTGGGGTTAGCGATATTCCGGTGAGGAATACGGCATCATAGCCGGCGAATTTAAGGTAGGGACCAAAATCACCACCTGAGTTGGCATCACCCCATGTATTGGTAAGCGGCGATTTGCCCACTACCACATATCTTGAGCCGAATAGGGCAGGGGTGCCTGTAAGAAGGCCGGTGACAAAGCCGAACATAGCATCCTCACTCAGCGGGTCTATCTTGGCTTTCTGCCGACTGAAGATAATTCGGGATCCTAGCCCATAACCACCAAGGAAATCCTTGTATAATGACTCACCAGGTGTTTCCTCCCACATCTTTGTATTAGTCAGGTCGACAAACAGAATCTTTCCTATGTAACCTGCTGCCATTTAGCACACCTCGCCCATTTACATTGCATTCGGTGATATCTTGCCGCTGCACCTTCCGTTGCTGCAGGAGTGACATTGTACATAGCTTGTTGGAACAGTGTCAATCGACTGTTGAAAGCCAATGTACCAGATGCTATGATGCCTATGGTTATGGCAAGTAATGCTCATGAGTTGGATATACGAATAAAACGCGGGCTAAAGATAGCCATTAATCGTGGTTGGGTAAGGGGAATTATAAGCAAGGTGCTGGAAGTTGATGATATCAAGGAGCCTGTGGAACTCGGAGTAGTCATCACTGACAATTCAACGGTCAGGTTTCTCAATAAAACATACCGATTCAAGGATGAACCTACCGATGTCCTTGCCTTCCAGCTTGGGCTGCGTGACAACGGCGAAGTGAAGGTCCGTTTCGTTAGCCCTCCAGACGGCATGACACATTTAGGCGAAGTGGTGATTTCTTATCCGATAGCTGCGCGACAAGCCGACGAACATGGACACAGCATAGAGCGAGAGCTAGCCTTGCTTATTGTGCACGGAGTTCTCCACATATTGGGTTACGACCACGAAAATGCCAAGGGGAGGCGACGTATGAGAGCCAAAGAGAAACAGATTTTGGGCATCCTGGGATATACCGACTAGACTTTAGCTACAGCTTCACCGTCCTAGCCTTTAGACGACATTTTTCAGCGACAACTATGGCAGCTATCTCACGCGCAGTAGCCTCAAGCTCGTCATTATGAGTTATTACAACGTAATCGAACATAGGAAGGCATTCCATCTCTTGCAATGCCTTATCCAGTCGCACTTTAAGCTCAGCCCCGAGGTGCCCATGCCGCTTTCTTAGGCGGTTGGCAAGCTCTTGTTTAGATGGTGGCATGAGGAAGATAAAAATGGCTTCAGGAGCCAACCTCTTGACAGTGGCTGCGCCCTGCACATCTACCTTCAGGACAACGTCTTGCCCTCTTTTGAGCGCTTTTTCCACATCTTTCTTGGGCACGCCATAATAGTTATCATAGACTTTTGCCCATTCCAGTAATTCATTCGACTTGATTTGTCGCTTGAAACCTTCTTCAGAAACGAAGCGATAATCGATTCCATCCTTCTCGCTTGCACGTTTTGGCCTGGTAGTTGTAGTAACGACGTGATAGAAAGGCAACCCCAATTCCTTCATTTTAGCAATTGCGGCGTCTTTGCCTACCCCAGATGGACCGGAGATAACAACAAGGAGTGGGTTGTTGGCAGGCAATGGCAGCTTTTTTCTTTCGCCTTTTCCCATGTCAATGACCAGCTAGTCTTTCGAATTGTGTCCAGAAATCAGGATATGATATTTCAGCTACCTGGGCGTCGCAAACTATGGTCTCGCCTCTAGCTACCAACCCAGCGATAGCCAAACTCATAGCCAGCCGGTGATCGCGATGGCTCTTGACCTCGGCACCGGACAAGACTGTACTACCGTGGATTGCCATGCCATCAGGCAACTCTTCAATCCGAGCGCCCAGTCGAGCCAGTTCCTTAACCGTTGTAGCAATCCTGTCGGATTCCTTGACACGCAGTTCTCCTGCGCCTCTAATGATAGTGGTGCCATGCGCCTTGCATGCGGCTACTGCCAGCACTGGTATCTCGTCGATAAGCCGCGGAATGATGTCACCACTGAGCTCAGTAGCTTCTAGCTGGCTGGATTCTATAACCAAATCGGCTGCTGGCTCATTAGCTTGGTTTCTTTGGTTTTCTATTTTTAATTTGGCTTTCATTGCTACTAGCACATCAACTATGCCAGTTCTGGTCGGGTTGGTCCCACAGTTGCGAAGTTTAATTCTGGCATTTGGATGAATAGCTCCAGCAACCAACCAATAGGCGGCAGAACTGACGTCGCCAGGCACAATAATATCCACAGGCTTAAGGGGTGCTGTAAGTGGTTTCAAGCAAAGGTGTATGCCATCATGTTCGATATTGGCACCCATCAGTTTTAGCATTCGCTCTGTATGGTCGCGCGAAACTAGCGTTTGTTCTATGATTGTCTCCCCCTCAGCAAAAAGCCCAGCCAACAGAATAGCTGATTTTATCTGGGCACTGGGGATAGGTAGATTATACCTTATACCACGCAGTTTTCTACCTTTAATGACGAGTGGGGCGTAGGAATCTTCGGCACGACCGCAAACATCAGCACCCATCGAACGCAGTGGCTCAATTAACCTCTTCATGGGGCGGGAGCGAAGCGATGCGTCACCTGTTATAACAGAAAGAAATGGTCGCGTGGCAAGTATCCCGGACAGGAGACGCATGGTGGTTCCGCTGTTTCCAGCATTCAAGACGTTTTTGGCTTCTACAATACTATCGATGCCCGCCCCATGGATGTGAAGAGTTTGATGTTCGTTAGTTTGTCTTGCAAACTTTACTCCCAGTGCTCGGAGGCAGTTCATTGTGGAGAAACAATCTTTACCAGCAGAGAGGTTACTGATTGTGCTGTTGCCGATGGCAAGGCTGCCGAGCATGATTGCCCGATGTGAAATTGATTTGTCGCCAGGTACCGCAATTTCACCGCTTAGCTGGTTGGGGGGAAAGATTCGTTTTGCTAACGTTTTTCTAACCATTTTTGCCTGGCTTTTTGAGCTGTGGCGAGGTATTTTTCTATTCCGTTGCTATCAGCAGATAAGAGCGACTGAATCTCTTGCATCTCTTTGATAAAGTCGTCAATCCAGGCATTGATAGGCTTTTGGTTAGTGTGACAGATATGGGCATTTACCTCGGGACTTCCGGATGCGAGGCGAGTGACATCGCGGTAGCCACTAGATGCTAGCAGCGACATCTTGGGCCAAATTGGATTTTGGCATGTCGCTGACACCAGTGCTGCCGATATAAGGAACGGTAAGTGACTGATTCCTGCAACCATGTCGTCATGCTCTTCGGCATCTATGATGATTGGTCTGGCGCCTAGGCTCTGCACCATGTCTTCCACAAGTTGTAAGGCTCTGGGTTTCGCATGTAAGCCTGGGGTAAGACAATAGGTGCAGTTTCTGAATAGGTCTGGTTGGGCTGCAATAATACCCGATATCTCACGTCCAGCCATAGGATGGCCGCCTACAAAACTAACATGAGATGGCAGCAGTTCCTCTGCCCAAGACATGACCTTCACCTTGGTGCTGGCCACATCGGTAACAGTAGAATCAGAAGCTATATGTGGCGCAATTTCTCTAAAAATATCTTTGATGGTCAGAACTGGAGTGGCAACTATAACCAGTTCGGCGCCTTTGACCGTTTGCTTTAGGCTGGACGACGCCTGGTCAATCATGCCCAGCCTTAGCGCCGTTGAGCCGGTCTTGGAGCGGCGGACATAGCCCGTTACCTTCGCACTACGCCAGTTAGATTTCTTCAGAGCCACACCTATGGAACCACCAATCAGGCCCAAACCGATGATAGCTACTTTCATTGCCTAATTATAACATTGACCTATTCGGCCACCAAACAAAAAAGTAAAATATTTCTTGATTTTGCCTGATTCATCGTATATACTCCGCAATGTGCTTTGGCTGGTAAATTGATACCTTGGAAGCCAAAGCAAAGCCCTGACCAGTATATACGTTTCTGTTCCATAGGTACGAAGTGAAGCTAGCTATTACCGGCAAAGGCGGCGTTGGCAAGACAACCACAGCCAGTCTTCTGGCGCGAGCTTATGCTGCCAAAGGCAAGAGGGTCATAGCTATTGATGCTAACCCTGATGCCAATCTGGCAACGGCTTTGGGTATAAGTCCGGAAGATGCCCAAAACATTACTCCAATTGCTGAGCTCCAAGAGCTTATTGAGGAACGTACTGGAGCCAAGAGGGGTAGCCTGGGAGGTTTTTTCAAGGTTAACCCGAAGGTTGATGATATACCCGAGAAGTTTTCCATTCATAACGATGGCATACAGCTCCTGGTCATGGGCACTGTGAAAAAGGGTGGCAGTGGTTGTCTCTGCCCTGAGGGCGCCTTGCTCAAAAGCCTACTTAGTCACCTGGTATTAAGTAGGTCTGAGGTAGTGATTCTCGATATGGATGCTGGCGTAGAAAACCTGGGCCGGGGTACTGCCAAAGGCGTAGATGCTTTTATAATTGTCGTGGAACCGGGGCAGAGGAGCTTTCAAACCGCTCGTGCTATCCGAAAACTAGCCAGGGACCTGGGAATAATGAAATGCTACATCATCGGCTCGAAGACAAAGGATGAGGCTGACCGCCAGTTCATCAAGCAAAATCTCCCAGATTTCGAGGTTTTGGGATTCATCAACTACCATGCCGATGTTGCTGAGGCTGACCGACTGGGCAGGAGCGTGTTTGAAGTCGCACCTCAGGCTGTAGCTGATGTCAAAAAGATAATCGAACAGTTGGAGCAACTAGCGGAGAGAGGCTAGAATGGACAAGAAAACCATTCGGGATATAGACATCAAGGGGAGGCGGATCTTAGTCAGGGTTGATTTCAATGTCCCACTGGACATAAAAACAGGAGCTATCACCGATGATAGCCGCATCCAAGCTGCTCTGCCCACAATTAAATATCTTATCGACCACAACGCTAAGGTCATCTTATGCTCGCATCTGGGGCGCCCGGATGGTAAAGCGGTCGAAGGCTTGAGAATGGCGCCTATAGCACAGCGTCTATCCCGCCTTATCGAAGCACCAGTAGTCACAGTACCAGACTGTATTGGGCAAGAAGTAGAAAAAGCTGCCAATAGCCTAAGAGATGGTCAGGTGCTGTTTTTGGAAAATGTCCGTTTCCATCCTGAAGAGAAAGAAAATGACACAAAGTTTGCCCAGGCTTTGGCTAAGCTGGCCGAAGTTTATGTGAATGATGCTTTCGGCACGGCGCATCGGGCGCATGCATCCACAGTGGGAGTTACAAAATATCTGCCCGCCGTGGCCGGCTTCTTGATGGAGAAAGAGCTGACTGTTCTCAGTGGTATCCTGAATAATCCTGCCCATCCTTTTGTTGCCTTGTTAGGCGGTGCAAAAGTAAGTGACAAGATTGGCCTCATCCAAAACGTCCTGGCAAAAGTTGATTTACTGCTGATTGGTGGTGGCATGGCGGCTACTTTTTTGAAAGTGCAAGGCCATGAGGTGGGATTATCCCCAGTTGAGGAGGAAAAGCAGGATATAGCTCAGAAATTACTGGAGGATGCCAGCCACAATGGTGTATCTTTGCTTTTGCCAGTTGATGTGATGATTGCTGGCAGTATCAGCGGAGAATCGGCTGGCGTAGTAGTAGATATACGTGATATAGCACGAGATAAATACATCGTGGACATTGGCCCGCGCACTATCAGCCTCTTTTCACAGAAGATAAAAGGCTGTCGTACTGTTTTCTGGAATGGACCTATGGGCGTATATGAAATTCTGCAATTCGCTTCTGGCACTAAAGCGTTAGTCAACCTCCTCGCTGGTCTCGAGGCGACAACCATTATTGGCGGTGGTTCCACAGCCGAGATAGTTGAAGAGATGAACTTGTCGGACAAAATGACCCATGTCTCCACGGGTGGTGGCGCCAGCCTGAAGTTTCTTGAGGGGAAGATCCTGCCTGGTGTAGCTGCGCTACTGGATAAGTGATGATTGCTTTTGACGCAATAGGTCAAATTTGCACCCTTTCACCCTCCAAAATAGTACTACTGGTTATCGATGGACTCGGCGGATTGCCAGACCCGAAGACTGGTAAAACAGAGCTGGAAACAGCGCATACGCCTAACCTGGACCACTTAGCCAAGCGAGGCATTTGCGGGTTAAGCGACCCTGTAAGCCCTGGCATTACGCCTGGCAGTGGCCCTGGGCACCTGGCGCTTTTTGGCTATGACCCATTCAAATTCACCATGGGCCGGGGGGTCTTGGAAGGTTTGGGCATAGGCTTTGACCTTGTTGATGGGGATATAGCAGTTCGCGGCAACTTTTGTACTGTGGATGCCAAGGGCTTGATCACCGACCGCAGAGCAGGACGTATAAGTACCGAGAAATGTGCCGAACTATGTGACTTGCTTAGGCAAACCAAGCTAGATGGTATTGAGCTTTTCATCAAGCCGGTAAGAGAGCATCGCTTCTTGTTGGTATTGCGTGGTAATGAGCTATCTGCCGAAGTTACTGATACCGACCCACAAAAAACAGGTGTTATACCTGATGCTGCTGTTGCCAAGAAACCTGAGGCTGAACGCACTGCTGATATTGCAAATAAGTTTGTGGGAACAGCAAAGGGAATCCTTGCCCAACAACACCTCGCTAACATGCTTTTACTGCGTGGCTTTTCTAAACTGCCTCAAATACCCTCGATGTCCGAAATATACAAACTAAAACCAGCAGCGATAGCTCGCTATCCCATGTACAAAGGCCTGGCCAAATTGGTTGGGATGAAAATCTATGATGTGGACGATGGTATTGAGGAGGAGCTACGCATATTGGCAGCTTGCTATGGAGACCACGATTTCTTCTATGTGCATGTGAAGGAGGGAGACAGCGCTGGCGAAGACGGTGATTTTCAGAGAAAGGTAAAGGTGATTGAGCGGGTTGACGCTACTTTGCCGCAATTGCTAAATCTGAAGCCAGATGTGGTCGTTGTCACAGGTGACCACTCGACGCCAGCGATGCTAAAAGGACACAGTTGGCATCCCGTCCCCGTGCTTCTTCATGCACAATGGTGCAGGCCAGACAGGGTTCAGGAATTCTCGGAGTCGGCCTGCGTTTCTGGTGGGTTGGGGAGGATACACGCCACCGATATTATGCCTCTGGCTATGGCCAATGCACTGAAACTAATCAAATTCGGGGCTTGACATGCGCAAACCTATCATCGCTGGCAATTGGAAGATGAACACGAGGCTCGATGAGGCAGTAGCGCTGGTTAAAGCTATGCTGCCAGAGCTAAACAGGCTCGATACCGTAGAAAGAGTGCTCTGCCCACCTTTCATCTCACTGACTGCAACAAAGGAACTCATAAAGGGGAGCTCGGTTAAGCTTGGCGCCCAGAACATGTATTTCAAGGATAAGGGAGCTTACACGGGCGAAATCTCGCCGCCTATGCTGTCAGATTTATGCGACTTTGTCATATTGGGCCATTCAGAGCGAAGACAATTATTTGGTGAAACCGACGATATGGTTAACAGCAAGGTCAAGGCGGCCTACGAGTTTGGTTTAAAGCCTATATTGTGCGTTGGCGAGAGTCTTGCAGATAATGAAACAAATAGGACAGAGGCAATAGTCGCCTCTCAAATACGAGCTGCGCTTTCAGGAGTAGCTGCCACCGACCAATTGGTCGTTGCCTATGAACCTATCTGGGCTATCGGTACCGGCAAGGCAGCGACAGGCAAACAGGCCAGCGCTACCATCAGCCTTATCCGCAGTACCATTGCGCAGCTATGGGGCGAATCTCCTTCCCAAGCCATTCGCATACTATACGGTGGCAGCGTGACTGGAGACAAC
>Ga0194113_10005462_pt1 | contig 16362 bp, 10 predicted proteins | sample TA2MahC200mmetaG_FD_146193 | JGI IMG/M metagenome (GOLD analysis project Ga0194113, IMG submission 146193) | Freshwater microbial communities from Lake Tanganyika, Tanzania - TA2015017 Mahale Deep Cast 200m | ecosystem: Environmental > Aquatic > Freshwater > Lake | place: Tanzania: Lake... | reverse complement strand
AACCGCGGCGCCGCCTCGCCGGCGGCCGGAACCGCCGAGGCGTCGACGATCGCCCGGATGACGAAGTCGTCCACGGCGGCCTCGACCAGCGAGGCGCCCTCGTCGCTGGCCAGGAAGCGGAACTGCACCTGGCCGAGATCGCCGCCGAAGAGGGCCAGCAGGTCGGCCTCGCGGGCCACCCAGCGGTTCTGGTCGCTCTCGGTGCGCTCGACGTCCACCCAGCCGCCGCCATTGTTGCGCACCTGGACGACCCAGATCTGCTCGTGGGGGTCGTAGCCCCTGTTGTTCGAGTACCAGCGCCAGTAGCGGACGGCGGCCACCGGTGCGCCGGTGAGATTGTAGATCGGGCTGTAGAGCGAGGTCACGCCGCCGTCGACGTCGTTGGCCCCGGCCGGCTCTTCCGGCGCGGCGTTGCCCGTCACCCAGCACATGGTCCCCGGTGCCGGCGTGTGATCGCTCCCCGGCTGGGCGACCGTCCCGACCGGCTCGGCGCGCACCCAGTGCCCCGATGTCGCCGTGTCGGTCCCCTCCGGGTCGACGGTCCATCCGCTCTCGACCTCGAACGGGTCGTAGACGAGCCCGTAGTCGAAGGAGTGTCTCACGGCTGGCGCCAGGGCGGGCTCGTTGCGCGCGTTGCCCTGCAGATCCTCGGCGCGGATGTAGTACTCCACGGCCGAGGGCAGCTCGAGGCCGGCGATCGTCGCTCCGTACTCGTCGGGGTTGCCGGTGGGCGCCAGCGGCAGCTCCTGCTGCGCGCCGCCGTCGACCGTGTAGAGGAGCCGGAGGGCGTTGGCGTCGAGGGGCCCCGCGGTCGAGGTGATCGTGGCCAGGATCTGGACATCCTGCGGCTCGGTGAAGCTCCAGGGGGGCGTGTGGGTGATGAAGACGCCCTGGCTGATCGTCGGGCAGCTGAAGCCGTGGTTCGTGGCCGCCTCGCAGATCAGCTCGAAGTGGGGCGTCCCGTTGTAGAGGTTGCCGTCGTCGTCGTCGGCGATGAAGGTGGCCAGGACCTGCGCCGGCTGCGTGGTCGGGTGCTGCAGCACGCGGCCGTAGTGCCAGAGCTCGGCCGCCATCAGGGTGCCTTCCTCCTGGCCGTAGATGTCCTGGAGGAGCACCATCAGGTCCCAGTGGAAGCCGGCGATGACGCGGCCGGCGCTGTGGATCGGCTGGTCGATGACATGCTCGGGGTAGCGGAGCAGGTTCAGCGAGGTGCGCAGGCCGAGCCTGCAGCTGCTGACGTAGAAGCCGCGGCCGATGATCGCCTCCTGGGTGAGCAGGTTGGCGAGGATGTCGCTGTTGCCCTCGCCGAGGCCCTGATCGCCCTGCCAGCCGAGGATCGCCGCCTGCACGCCGTGGCCGTACTCGTGATGGACGACGCCCTGGATCTCGCCCGTGTTGGCGCAGCCGTCCCCGGCCCTGAAGAAGTTGATCGTCCCGTTCCAGAAGGCGTTGCAGGTGTTGTTGAGGCTCACGTTGCAGGTCATGCGCTGGTTGGGCAGGCTGAAGCTCGGGGCGAAGGTCTGGAAGAAGTCGTGGATCTCCTGCACTGCTTCGAAGACGTCGCGCTCGTCGTTCTGCGCGTTGCGGTCGTTGAAGATGAAGCTAGCCGGCGTTCCCGGGGTGACGCTCTGGGTCAGCGTCGTCGAGGGGCCGCCCTGGTTGATGACTCGCGCGTAGGGCCCGTAGAAGTCGACGGTGACGCTGACGGGGTTGCCGCCGGCGTTCGGGACGGTGAAGTTCCCCTGCGAATCGGTGTAGACGATCGGCAGGCCCGCGGGGTTGACGCGCATGTAGGGGGAGGGCAGCTCGACCTGGTCGTTGCACCAGGTGTCGGGCTGCACGTGGGTGGCAACGCTCCCGGTCAGGTCGAGGAAGTGGACGTCGTTGTAGCGCCAGACGATCTCGCCGTTGTGGGCGTCGACGTGGGTGACCCAGATGCCGATCGGGTTCTCCGTTCGGACCCGGACCCGCCAGACCAGACGGTGGGCGACGGTCGACTCGGTCAGCGGCTCGGGCAGGACGAGCAGCGTCGTGCCCTCCTCCACCTCGTCGGTCAGCGGATCGTAGGGCAGGTCCCGCCGGGCGATCGCCTCGGCCTCGTGGCTCGACAGGGCCGGGCGCGCGTCGACGCCGATGTCCCCGTAGTACTCGCTGCCCATGGCGAAGAGCCGGCCCGCCTCGGTGAAGGTCAGCCAGACTCGCCCGCCCCAGACGTCCAGACCTTCGTGGGTCTGCTGGAAGTGGACGGTGCGCTTGCCGCGGCCGGACGCCGTGCTCGCCAGACGCAGGTCTGCGACCTCGGCCCGGAAGATCTCGGGATGGGCGGCAACGACCTGGCGGGCGGTCTCCTCGAGGCCCTCGCGGGCGGCGGCGGCCGACAGGTCCGCGCCGCTGCCGTAGAGGAAGCCGGGCGTGCGCGTCTGCGGGTTCCAGGACTGCACGACCCAGTCGCCGCCGAAGCGGGCGGCGGCAGCCTCGGCCGATAGGCTCCGGGCGGTCTCGACTTCCGGGCTGCGGAAGTTGACGAGGTCGAACTGCCTCAGCGGCTTCTCGTACCAGTCGTTCTGCTCCGCCGGCTGGAAGGCCGCGGCGTGCTGCGCGAGGACGAGGAGCATCGCCAGGGCGAATCCGAGCAGCCCGCGCGAGGGGGTGAAGGCCAGACGCTTCATCGGAGGATCTCCTTTCCGAAAAACGAGATACGGCGTCGTCATGGCGGCGCCGGCTCCACCGGCGGGGTAGCCCGGGTGGCAGGATCGGGCCGCTCACGCCTAGAGCCAGCCGGCACTCCGTGATAGGGCCGAGCTACGATTCTACCATGCCGGGGGCGAAATGGATCCCGAAAAACCCATGAGCCGCTTGCTGTTAGAGGCGCGCGACGCTATGCCGTTGCGCCCGTGGGCCACGCCGTAGCTTCGGGCCGGGCGATCCCACGGCGTGGGGAGGCGGGCTCGGGGCGGGGCGGACCGGATCTGATCTGGTCTGATCGAATCGGATCGGGTGGCGAAGATCCCATCCCCGTCGGGCGGGAGCCCGGGATCGGGCAGCCCCGGGAGGGAGCGACCTCGGGAGTGGCCCCGGCGGCGAGGGTGTGCCACCATGTCCCCACGGACAGGAGATCGACCGGCATGCAGGGTTTTCTGGTTCGCTTCGTCGTCACCTTCTTCGCCCTCGGGTTCACGACCGCCATCGTGCCGGGCATCGAGCTGCACGGCGAGGGCCCGCTGCGCTCCGGCCTCGCGCTCGGCGCCGCGGCGCTCGTCCTCGGGCTGCTGAACGCCGTCGTGCGCCCGATCCTGATCTTCTTCACGCTGCCGCTGACGATCATGACGCTCGGGCTGTCGGTGCTCGTGCTCAACGGCCTGCTGCTCTGGTTCACCTCGTCGGTCGTCAAGGGCTTCGAGGTGACGGGCTTCTGGGCGGCGCTCCTGGGGACGATCATTCTCTCGCTGATCTCGGGCGTGCTGAACGCCGTCGTCCGGGACAAGCGGGAGCGGACGCTCTCCCGCCGCGGTCACTGACCCAGCCGGACGACCGTGTCCCGCGCCACGACATGCCCGACCCGCGCCTCCAGGTGGTAGACGCCTGGAGGCAGCGGCCGCCCGCCGCCGTCCGTTCCTCCCCAGGCGGCGCGGAACCCCCCCGCGTCGAGCGCCATGCCGCCCGAGGCGACGCGCCGTCCGAGGGCGTCGTAGAGGGCCCAGGCGGCGTCCATTGCCGACCCGGGGAGAGGCGCGGACTCGGTCTCGACGCGGAATCGCAGCGCGCCGCGGAAGGGGTTGGCGGCGGTGGCGATGCGCATCCGGGGTCCCGCGCGGCGCGAGGCGGAAGGCGAGGCGGCCTCCGCGGCGCCCCCCAGCGGGATGCGCAGGGCGCGCGTGTCCCGCGAGATGCGCCGGCGGCCAGCAGCGTCTTCGGCCACGACGCGCCAGAGGTAGCTTTCTCCGGGCGGCAGGTCGAAGGGCAGCGCCAGAAGCGTGTCGGCGCCGGCGGGGACGCTCCAGCCGGAGAGGCCGTGACAGGCGTCGGCGCGCCGGCTGCCGGGGGGGGGGATCTCGTCGGCGCGGAAGATCTCGACGCTGTAGGACACCGGCGAGGCGCCATCGGCAGCGGCGCTGCGGCGCCAGGCGAACTCGGGAGCGCGGCCGTCGATCGAGGCTCCCTCCGCGGGCCGGCAGAGCGAGAAGGGGCGCGGGAAGAGGACTGGTCCCCAGTCGAGCGCCGCACGCACATCGATGCGTCCCCAGCCGCGGCGCTGGTCGGGGGCGGCGGCGCGGTCGGCCGTCTCCAGGAGCGCCCGGCGCACGTCCATCGCGCTCCACTCGGGATGGGCCTCCATGAGCAGCGCCGCCGCTCCGGCGACCAGCGGGGTCGAGAAGGACGTCCCGCTGCCCGGGCCGTAGGCGTCCGGGATGCCGGCGCCCGCCATGTAGGTCTGGACCCCGCGGGCGACGACCTCGGGCTTCGTGCGCCCGTCGAAGGTCGGGCCGCAGGAGGAGAAGGAGGCGATAACATTGAGGCTGTCGACCGCTCCGCAGGCGAGCATGCTGTCGGCGTCGGCCGGGGTGCCCATCGTCGTGCGGGCCGCGCAGCCGTAGTTGCCGAGCGAGTTCACGCACAGGATCCCGCGCGAGGCGGCGACGTCGACGGCGACGGTGATCACCGCCGTGTCGCCGTCGCGGTCGGCGACCGAGTAGCAGAAGCCGCCGTCGAAGCAGAGGTAGTTGAGGCTCGCGCTGGTGATGTCGACCCCCAGCGAGTCGCCCCACTCGAGCGCGGCGACGTAGTAGTCCTCCTCGACGCGGGTCTCCGAGAGCGGGTCCTCCGTCTTGGCCAGCAGGAATGAGGCGCCGAAGGCGGGCCCCACGAGCCGTCCCGGGGCGAATCCCCCGGCCACGCTCCAGGCGCCGGTGCCGTGGTGGTGCTGCCAGGGCCAGTCCTCGGGCTCGTTCTGCGTCTCGCCGTCGCCGAACACGAAGTCCCACTCGGCGAGGATGTCGGCGCCGTGGAAGGCGTCGTGGTCCTTGTAGAAACCGGTGTCGATCATCATCAGCCGCACGCCGTTGCCGCTGTACCCGAGGCCGTGGACGGGGGGGACGGCGATCTCGCTCAACTGCCCCCGGGAGGGCCCGTAGGTCAGCCGAGCGCGCCAGTCGGGCGTGTAGGTGCGCGGGAGGTGTGCGCCCGCCGCCGGGCGTCGCTCGACGCTCAGCAGGGCCTCGAGCGGCCGGCCCTCCTCGTCGCGGTCGGGTCCGAAAGCGGCGCGCGCGGCTCCGGCGACCCGCTTCACGGCGGAGACGAAGGGGAGCGCGGCCGCCCGCTCGCGCGCCTCGGGCGTGAGCCAGACGCTGACGGCGTTCAGCCAGCGGCTGCGGCAGCGCAGCCTGCCCAGGCGGGCGATCTCGGCGACATAGGGTTCGTGCAGGGGAAGGTCGTGGAGATCGGGCAGGCCGGCCGCTCCGCCGCGCGAGCGACGGGCCCAGGCCGCCGGGGAGAGAGAACGGGCGGCGGCGAGGATCTCCTCGTCGGCCAGCGTCAAGGGGTCCTCGCCTGCGCCCGCGGTCGCGAGCGCCGCGGTCCGCTCGCTGCCACGGTCACGCAGGAAGACCCAGCAGGCCACGGCCCCGGGATGGGGCGCAGCCTCATGTCCACCGGCGATCGCGGCCTCGCTCGGCACGATGCCCGCGGGCGTGCCGGGAACGGGCGCGGACGCGGCGGTCCAGAGGCAGATCCATCCGGCGAGCAGGGCGAGGGGCATGGTGCGTCCACCTCATCGGGGAATGGGCGCCAGCGACCATGTCCATTATGGCAGATCCGCAGGGCCTCCGGCGACCTGGGAAGGCCCCGCGGTCGACGGCCCGGCGCGTGAGGGCCGTGCCCGCGCTGGCCCCGATCGCGACGGTTCAGCTTGCGCCGGCTCTGCCCGCTTCGGCCCCGCGCGCGCCGGCCCTGCCCGCCTCGGTCCCGCGCGCGCCGGCCGCCCCCGCACATGGCCTGTGGCCGGCCTCAGGCCTCCTCGCCCTCCTCGGTCGACGGGGGCTCGGCGGGGGCGCCCTTCTCGCGGTAGCCGATGCGGTAGTAGGGGTTGACGACGCTCGAGGCGACGTTCTTCAGGTGCGCGCTCACCCGTTTGAGGTATCGCAGGTAGAGGGCGGCCACGACCGCCTCGCCGCTCTGCGTTGTCAGGGCCCTTCCGGCAATGAGGTCGTGCAAGGCTTCCTCCACGCGCTCGGAGACGACGTGATGGTCCCCGATCAGCCGGCGCGCTAGGTCCGCGTCGCTCTGCTCGAGCGCGGGCACCAGGCCGGCGAACATGCGCCGGACGAGCGCCTCGGCGGCGCGGATCTCGCCCTCCAGCTCGCCGCCGGTGAACTGGCGCGGATAGGTGGAGGCCAGCTCGACGATGTTCTTCGTGTAGTCGCCGATGCGCTCGATGTCGACGATGATCGAGGTCAGCACCAGGGCGTTGTTGATGTCGGGGTTGGACGAGACGGCTAGGTGCGTGACGATGTTGCGGCGCACGGCGCGCTGGTAGCGGTTGACCTCGCGGTCCCGGGCGTAGATGTCCGTTTCGAGCGTCCCCTCGTGCCAGAGCGCGGCGACCGAGTCGGCGAACATGCTCTCGCAGCGCCGCAGCATGTCGAGCGACGCCGAGAAGGCCGCCTCGCAGAGGCTCTCCTTCTTGAACAGACCGAACAGCTCCTTCCACATGGCAACTCCCTTCGCCTTCTCCTAGTGCGCCAGGATGTAGATCACGGGCAGCGAGAAGAAGAGCAGGTACAGGGCCAGGATCAAGGCCGTGTGGCGCTGCGAACGCCCAGCCGTGCGGCCGAGCCAGGACGCCAGGCCGAGGGGCAGCGCCCGGGCCGGGTAGAAGATCAGCGTGCCCATCAGGTTGAAGGTCAGGTGCGCGCCGGCGACCATGATCCCGGCGGGCTTTCCCAGGGCGAAGGCGGCCAGCACGCAGGTGACGGTCGTGCCGATGTTCGCTCCCAGGGCGTAGGGGTAGATCTTGCGCAGCGACAGCACCCCGGTGCCGACCAGCGGCACGGCCAGCGAGGTGGTCACCGAGCTGCTCTGCACCAGCGCGGTGAGAATCCAGCCGAAGGAGAAGCCGGCCAGATCGTTGCGGAAGAGGACCCGCCCGAAGAAGCGCTCGATGCGGGTCATGACCAGCCGGCGCATGATCTTGACCATGCCGGTGAGCGCCAGGAAGAGGGCCAGCAGGGCCAGCAGCAGGAGGGGAACGGCGTGCGGCACGAGCCGGACCAGGGCCTTGGAGATCGGCGCGGTCAGCTCGCGCAGGGGGCTGATCAGGCGCAGGCCGCCGGCGCCGGCGAACTCGCCCGCCATCCAGACGCAGATGCTCTCGATCGGGTGGAAGAGGCACTCGATGGGGAAGAGCACGGCGGCGGTGAGGATGTTGTAGCAGTCGTGGATCACGCCGGCGGAGAAGGCGCGCGAGAACTCCGCGCGGCGCGAGATGTGCCCCAGCGAGATGATCGTGCTGGTCACCGTCGTGCCGATGTTGGCGCCCATGACGATCGGCACCGCCAGGCGCAGTGGGAGGATGTCCATCGCCACGAGGCCCACGGCCAGCGAGGTGGTCAGCGACGAGCTCTGGACGAGGCTCGTCGTCAGCAGCCCGATCATCAGTCCCGCCACCGGGTTCGAGGCCTGGTGGAGGAGCTGGCTCGCGAATCCCCCCCCAAGCAGGCCGAAGGCGGTGCTCATCAGATCGACGCTGAGCAGGAAGGCGTAGAGGGCGGCCAGGAAGCCGAGACCGCAGAGGAGATCGCCGTGGTCAGCCGCTCGAGCCCGGGCCAGGGTGGGCCGCGGGTCGGCGGTCGAAGACCCGGCGAGCGCCTGGGGGGGGGCAGCGGGGGCGGTCTTCGCGCGGGCAGGGAGGCCGACGTGCTCGCCGGGCGGGGCCGAAGCCGGCGCCCGGGACGCCGGAGCCCCCGCGGCGCGCGCCTCCTCTCGCCCGGTGGGCGGTGCGGGCTCTTGCAGCGTCTCCACGGGCGTCAGGATCCTCGCTGCCGGTACGGGACTGCGCCGGCGCCCTTCGGGGCGGGCCGGGCCAAGGCAGGAAGTGTGCATGGCGGGGCGCCGCCCGTCAACCGCGCGGTGAGCACTCCGGTGAACGCGCGCGCCGGACGAGGGCTGTCGGCCGCGCGGATTCGGTCTCGGCGACCGGGCGCGGCGGGGATGCGCTTTCAGCGACCCGGGGCGGCGCTGGTTCGGGTTCAGCGACCCAGCGCGGCGCGGATGAATGCCTCGCCCTCGAGCAGTCCCAGCGCGCCGCGAGCCGCCTGCTCCTCGTCGAAAGCCGTCGTCCCGTCGGGCGCGACGCCGGGGCGGCGGATCGCCACCGGGACCGGATCGCGCGCGTGCCGGCCCGTCTCGACCGGCGTCGGGTGATCGGGAAGGATCGCGACCGACGTCTCGATCCCGCGCGATTCGAGGCCGGCCAGGATGTGCCGCACCAGGCGGTCGTCGAGATACTCGATGCAGCGGATCTTGAGATCGAGGTCTCGCGCGTGGCTCGCCTCGTCGGTCGCCTCCACGTGCACGTAGACGAAGTCATGGTCCTCGAGGGCGCGCAGCGCCGCCTCGGCCTTGCCCTCGTAGTTCGTGTCGTGGAGCCCGGTCGCGCCCGGGACGCGGATCAGATCGAGCCCGGCGTAGACGCCAAGGCCCATGACGAGATCGACCGCCGAGATGACCGCGCCCCGGACGCCGAAGCGCTCGGCGAGCGTCGGCATGCTCGGACGGCGCCCCGGCGACCAGAACCAGAGCGAGTTGGCGACCTCCCGTCCCGCGACGCGGCGGCGGGCGTTGACCGGGTGGGCGGCGAGGATCGGGCGCGCCCGCTCGTAGAGCTCGTTCAGGCGGGCGGCGGTGAGGATGGCGGCCTCGGCTTCGGCGGCGCCCTCCGCCTGCCCCGCGCGGGTCGCGCGCGCACCGACGCCAGCGGCCGCGTCGCCCTCCGCCGCGCCGAGCTCAGCCAGCGGCCGCGGCATGAGCGTTGCGGCGCGGCCGTCGAGGTGATCGTGCGGCGGGGCGCACTCGACCCGCGGCGATGCCCAGCCGCCCTCCAGCACCAGCAGGTGGCGGTAGCTGACGCCCGGGTGGAAGCGCGCCGGACGGGGGCCGCGGCCGCCGCCCAGCGCGGCGTCGATCGCCCGGATCAGCTCGGCGGCCTCCTCGTTCGAGATGTGTCCGGCGGAGTGGCTCCTGATGATCGCATCCGACTCCTCCCCGGCGAGGGTGATCAGATTGCAGCGCAGGGCGACATCCCCGGGCCGGATCTCGACGCCCATGCTCGCCGCCTCCAGCACCGCGCGCCCCTGCGAGACCCTCGGCGCGTCGTAGCCGAGGACGGCGAGATTGGCGACGGCGGAGTCCGCGGGACCGGTCTCGCCGATCGTGCGCGCCAGGCCCATGCGTCCTTCGCGCGCGATCCGGTCGATGGCGGGCTTGCGCGCCGCCATGAGCGGCGTCTTCCCCTGGAGCCGCGCCTGCGGCCGGTCCGACATGCCGTCGCCGATGATGACGATCGACTTCATTGCGCCTCCGCTGCGGTATCTCGCGCGAGGCGAGCGGCCGGCCTGCTCGCCCGGAAGTCCGCGGCTCACGGCGCGGCGCCCGCTCCGGCCACCAGGCCGGGCATGGCCCCGCGCTAGCGATAGTGCTTCAGCAGGTATTCCTTGAATGCCGGGTAATCGGTCTCCAGCGGCTCGTACGACTCGCTCCTCGCCTCGAGCCCCTGGAGGCTCGGCGGCAGCGGGGGGTCGACCTGGATGAGCGCCTGGATTTCCTCCGGGAACTTGGCCGGGTGCGCCGTCTCGAGCGAGATCGCTGTCGTTTCGGCATGCTCGGGATGCCGCTCGAGGAAGCGTGCCAGCCCCGCCCAGCCGACCGCGCCGTGGGGCTCGAGCAGCGTCCCATGGCGCCGGTGGGCCTCGACGATCGTCGCCCGGGTCTCCTCGTCGCCGACGCTGACGCCGAAGAGGTCGCGCCTCAGGGCGCCGAGATCGGGCGGCTCGGAGATGCGTCCCAGCTCGTCCATGTGGCCGCCGTAGAGATCGACGACGCGCGCCAGATTCGACGGATGGCCGACGTTCATCGCGTTGGAGATGCACTTGCGCGACGGCACGATCTTCTCGTAGCGGCCCGTCTCGAGGAAGCGCGGGACCTCGTCGTTGGCGTTGGTGGCGACGATGAAGCGCTCGACCGGCAAGCCCGTGCGCAGCGCCAGCAGCCCGCCCATCAGGTCGCCGAAGTTGCCCGAGGGAACGGAGAAGACGACCTTCTCGCCGCCGGCGACGTCGGCAAGCCGCGCGGCGGCGTGGATGTAGTAGACCGACTGGGGCAACAGCCGGCCGATGTTGATCGAGTTGGCCGAGGTGAGGTTCAGGCCCGCCAGATCGGGATCGGCAAAGGCCTGTTTGACCAGCGCCTGGCAATCGTCGAACTTGCTGTCGAGCGCGAGGGTCGCAATGTTGCCCCCCAGCGTCGTCATCTGGCGCCGCTGGCGGTCGGAGACCTCGTGGACGGGGAAGAGGACGACCGCGCGGATGCCCGGCACGCCGAGAAACGCGTGCGCGATGGCCGAGCCGGTATCGCCCGAGGTGGCGGTGAGGATGAGCAGCTCGCGCCCCCGCTCGCGCGTCAGCCGGCCGAGCGCACGGCCCATGAAGCGCGCGGCGAAGTCTTTGAAGGAGGCGGTCGGGCCCTGGTCGAGGCGCATCACGTGGCGCGGCCCGTCGACGCGCTCGAGCGGCACCGGGTAGTCGTAGGCGTCGGCGCAGATCTCATCGAGCGCCGCGCGCGTGAAGGTGCCGACGGCGTAGGGCTCGAGCACGGCGGCGGCGAGCTCCGGGTAGGAGAGGGCGCGCGCCCGCGCGAGGAGCTCGCGGCTCATCCGCGGGAGCGTCCGCGGCAGGAAGAGCCCCCGGTCGCCCGCCTGCCCGGTCAGCAGCGCCTCGGCGAGATCGACCTCGGGGACGCTGCGGTTCGTGCTGTAGTACCGGGTCATCGTCAAGCTCTCCCTGGTTGCCCCGCCCGGGGGAAGCGTCCGTGCCGCACCCCGCGCCGCCGGGCGATCCTCTCGCCCGCGCCGCAGCCCGGCTCGTCCGGCGATCCTCTCGTCCGTGCCGCACCCCGCGCCGTCCGGCGATCCTCTCGCCCGTGCCGCGCGGCCCGGCTCATCCGGCCGCCTTCTCCTGCGCGACGCCCGAAGATCCCGCTAGCGTCCCGGCACTTCGCGCGAGGCGCCGCCGACCGAGAAGGCGGCGGGCACGCTCACCGTGACCTTGCCCGTGATCGCGGCGAGCGCCTGGTCGAGATCGGCGATCACATCGTCGGGGTGCTCGCCGCCGACGCAGAGGCGGATCAGGTTCGGCGGGACATCGGCGAGCCGACGCCCCTCCTCGCCCTGCTGCTGGTGCGTCGAGATGGCCGGGATCGTGGCGACCGACTTCACGCGGCCGAGGTCCGTCGCGCGCCAGATGCGCTGGAAGGCGTCGAAGACCCGCCGCGTCGCGGCGGCGCCCCCCTTGACCCGCAGCGACATCAGGTGCCCGTAGCGGTTGATCGGCCGGCCGTACTCGGGATCATGCTCGGCGTCGACCAGGAAGAGGTAGCGGCTCGCGAGCGCGTGCAGCGGGTGGGCAGGGAGCCCCAGGTAATCGACCTTCTCGATCTGCGGGTGGCCGCCGAGGAATTCGGCGACGCGCATCGTGTTGCGGCTGAACAGGTCGACCTTGGAGCGCAGCGTCCGCATGTCGTTCAGCGAGAGGATCGCGTTCATCGGCGAGAGGTTCGGCCCGTTGTCGCGGTTGGGAAGAGCCTTGATGTACATCGGGAAGTCGGCCTTGAGCTCCTCGGGCGCGAAACGGCAGGTGAGGTTCTTGCGCGCGATCACCGCCCCGGCGATGCCGAAGCCGGAGGAGGTGAGCGTCTTGGTGACCGACTGGATGACGACGTCGGCGCCGTGGCAGAGCGGGCGCAGCAGCGCCGGTGAGCCGACCGTATTGTCGATGATCAGCGGCAGCCCGTGGCGGTGGGCGATCTCGGCCACCGCGGCGAGATCGAAGAAGGCCTGACCCGGATTGGAGGGGAGCTCGCCGTAGAGAAAGCGGGTGTTCTCGTCGATCTTCGACTCCCACTCCTCGAGATCTGTCGAGCGGACCACCCAGCGGCACTCGACGCCCTTCTCGCGGTCCTTGCGCACCGCGAACTGTTGGAAGGTGCCGCCGTAGACCTGGCAGGTGGCGACGAAGTTCATCGGCCGGCCGGCGCCGCCCGCGCCGATCGAGAGGAAGGGCTCGGTCGCGCTGTGGATGGCGGCCATGCCCGAGGATGTCGCGCAGCAGGAGGTCTCGCCGTCGAAGCCGTAGCCCTCGAGCAGCGCGAGCACGTTCTCGAAGTAGAAGAGGCTCGGGTTGGCGATCCGCGAGTAGCACCAGGTCGGGACGAGATAGGCGAGCGCCGCCTCCATCTCGTCCGAGTCGCGGTAGGCCTGGGAGGAGGCCATGTAGATCGGCTCGATGATCGAACCCTGGTTGTAGTCGAGCGACTCGCTCATCGTGTAGAGCCCATGCACCGCGATCGTGTCGAAGCGGCAGCGGCGCATCCGCGCGATCTCCTCGTTGCGGCGGCGCTGGGCTTCCTGAGCGGCGGCGACATAGCGGGCCACTCCCGGCGACAGGCCTGCGTCTGACATTGCTCAGCTCTCCTCTGTGGGGTGCGCTCCGGAGCGCGGCGCGCCGCGCCCGGGAGCCGACGGACTCCGCGGGGAGCCGTTCTCGATCACCAGATCCAGGGGGCAGCCCTCGTCCTCCTTGGGGGTGGCCAGGACGAGGAAGGTCTCCTGCTTCTCGACGCCGCGGATCCCCGCCAACCGGTGGGTCACGAGCTCCCGCAGGTGGTCGATGTCACGGGCGACGACGTGCACCAGGTAGTCGTAGCGGCCGGTCAGGTGGAAGCAGGCGCGCACCTCGGCCACGGCGCGGATGTCGGCCTCGAAGTCCTCGATCGAGAGCGCCTGATGGCGTCCGAGGTTGACCATCACCATCGCCTGGATGCCGTAGCCGAGCGCAGGGGCGTCGAGCAGCGCCCGGTAGCCGCGAACGACCCCGCGCTCCTCGAGGCGACGCACGCGCTCGAGCGTGGTCGAGGGGGCGAGCTCGCTCGCGCGGGCGAGGTCGATGTTGGCGATCCGTCCGTTGGCCTGGAGCGCGGCGAGGATCCGGAGATCGGTCTGGTCCATGCCGGGATTGTGCGCAATCGCATTCGGAGATTCAACGGGAAACAGCCAGGAATTCACATCTGAGATATCGCGGCCGAATATTATTCGCGCTCATCCCCACGTTCCAGAACCGAAACGGCAATGCCCCGGGCGTGCCGCGGCCAGGGTCGGCGGGGTCGTCCCCGGCATCCATGGCCGTCGCCGGTCGTTGCGGGAGCGGGCCGGGATCCCTAAACTGCGCGCCGGTTCCGCCGTTCGGTCCCTGTGCCCTTCCGGAGCCCCGCTTCAGGTCTCATGGGGGCATCCTCGGGGGGTTCCCGTCCCCGCCCTCGGGGCGGACGAGGTGCACGCATGAGCCGGCAGATCTTCGACATCGTCATCCTCAACGGACGCCCGGCGTCGGGAAAGTCCGAGATCATCGACTATCTCAAGAAGGTGCCGCTCGCCGAGCGGATCCGCCGCTTCCACATCGGGGAGTTCGAGGAGTTCGACGACTTCCCGATCCTCTGGGAGCGCTTCGAGGACGACGACATCTGGGAGAGTCACGGGAAGGCGCGGCTGATCTCGAACGCGACCTACGAGTACGAGGGCGAGGTGCGCCCCGGCTATGTCTTCAAGGAGCAGTTCTTCTGGCACTACCTGATCGAGCGGCTCTGCATGAACTACGGCAAGCGCCTGCGCGATCCCGCGTATCACGAGACGACGACCGCCGTCTTCGAGTTCGCCCGCGGCTCGCAGCACGGCGGCTTCGCCGAGGCTTACCGCTACCTCTCCAAGGATGTGCTCGAGCGCGCGAACACGATCTACATCTCGGTCACCTGGGAGGAGTCGCTGCGCAAGAACCGCCGGCGCCGCAATCCCGACAAGCCCGACAGCATTCTCGAGCACTCGCTGGAGGACAAGAAGATCGAGTTCCTCTACAAGGAGTCGGACTGGGAGAGCTTCAGCGCGCCCGATCCCGAGTACCTGCGCGTCGGAGAGCGGCGCGTGCCCTACGCCGTCTTCGAGAACATGCCGGAGAAGACCGACAAGCCGGCCGTCCTGGGCGCGCATCTGGAAGAAGTCTGCGCCCTGCTCTGGGAGCGGCGCCGGGGGCTGGCGTGCTGAGATCCTGCCGGGGGATGCGCGGCGCCGCCCGGCAAGGCCCGTGCGGGCCGGGGCCGCCGCCGCATCGATTCCAGGAGATCCCGCGCGGGCGTCACTCCCCGCGCGTGCAGGAGCGGATCCCGAATGCGCCGGGCGTCTCCGCGTAGCGCCAGCTTCCCAGGTCGGTGATCCGGATCTGGTAGCCGCTCTCGTGCCCCTCCCACCGGCCGGCCGTCCAGGCGTACGAGCCGGGCCCGGCCGGCGCCGCGTCGGCGATCGTCCGGCAGATCTCGCCGTTGCGGACCAGATCGATCTTGAACCGGTCGCCGCAGCAGGACGAACGCGTCCAGGCGATCTGCACCGTCTGCCCGTCGCAGAGGTCGGTCCCCGCCGCCGGCGCGGTGACCGCCAGACTGCAGGGGGGCAGCAGCGTCACCGGGCCGTCGCTCAGATCGGCGGCGCCGCTGTCGAGGTCGACGACGCGCACGCGGTAGCTTCCCCCCTCGGCGTCGCAGGGCGCGGCGTTCCAGACGTACTCGCCGCTGTTGGCCGTGGCGGGGGCGACGACGGCGCAGACCTCCTCGCCCCGCAGCAGCTCGATGCGCACCGCCGCCCCGCAGCAGGGGTGCGCGCCGTTCCAGAGAAAGTAGACCGCCTGGCCGGCGCAGAAGGTCTCCCCGCCGTTGGGCTGCTGGAGGGAGATTACGCATCCGGAGAGGATGGCGAAGCGGGCGGCGCTCGTGTCGGCGGCGCCGCTGTCCGCGTCGATCACCCGGACGCTGTAGCCTCCTCCCGGGCCGCCGCAGGGCTCGACCTCCCAAGAGAACTCCCCGTCGTTGGCGGTGGCCGAGGCGATCAGGCCGCAGAGCACACCGTCGCGGAGCAGTTCGAGGCGCGCATCCTTGCCGCAGGCCGCGGAGGCCTCCCAGCGGACGGTGTACTTGTCGCCCCGGCAGAGATCCTCGCTGCCGTCGGGGACGATCAAGGTCGGCCGGCAGGCCGTCTCGACGGTGAAGGGGCCCGCGCTCTCGCCGAAGTGGCCGCTGCCGGGATCGACGACGCGCACGCGGTAGTCGGAGCCCCCCCCCCGGCAGGCGGCGACCTCCCAGACGAAGCGGCCGTTGTTGTCGGCGACTTCGGCCAGCGTGTCGCAGACGCCGCCGGCGCGCCACAGCTCCAGCCTGACCGAGCGGGCGCAGGCCCCGGCGAACTCCCAGGTGATCGTCCGCGTCTCGCCCGCGCGCCAGACCTCGCCGCCGGCGGGGGAGGTCAACTGCAGCAGGCAGCCCGGGCCGATGGAGAACGCGGCGTCGCTCGTGTCGGCCGCTCCGCTGTCGAGGTCGGTCACCCGCAGGGCGTAGCCCTCGGTCTGGGCGCCGCACCGCGCGGCGGTCCAGGGGTGCGAGCCGTCGTTGGCCGTGGCCGCGGCGACCGTCCGGCAGACCTCGCCCTCGCGGAGAAGCTCGAGGCGCACGGTGGCGCCGCAGTCGCCCCGGCGGTCCCAGGTCAGGTCGTAGCGCCCCCCCTCGCTCCAGGTCTCGCCGCCGTCGGGGCGCGTCACGCGGATCCGGCAGGGCTGCGGCTCGGGCGCCGGCACGATCAGGAACTCGGCGCCGCTCTCGCCCCTCCCGCCGCCGGAGAGCGCGCGGATGCCGACGCGGGCGGAGGTCGTGTCTTCTGCGCATCCCCGCGCCGTCCAGGCGAACTCGCCGTCGTTGGCCGTCGTGTCGGCCAGCGTCAGACAGACCTCGCCCTCGCGGAGCAGCTCGATGGCGACGAGGGAGGCGCAGGCGCCCTCGTCGGTCCAGAGGATCGTGTAGGTGGAGTCGGCGAACCAGATCTCGCCGCCGCCGGGCGAGACCACCTGAATGCGGCAGGCGGGCGCCGGGGAGTCCCCGTCGTCGCAGGCGAAGAAGGGCAGTCCCAGGGCGGCCACGAGGGCCGAAAGGAGCGCGAACCTCGCACGGCGCATCGGCGGACCTCCGGATCGAGGATGACCGCCGCGAGTGTAGGGCCGCTCCCCG
>Ga0194113_10005457_pt1 | contig 16374 bp, 17 predicted proteins | sample TA2MahC200mmetaG_FD_146193 | JGI IMG/M metagenome (GOLD analysis project Ga0194113, IMG submission 146193) | Freshwater microbial communities from Lake Tanganyika, Tanzania - TA2015017 Mahale Deep Cast 200m | ecosystem: Environmental > Aquatic > Freshwater > Lake | place: Tanzania: Lake... | reverse complement strand
GGCTCTGGTAAGACAACGTTTGCCAAACATTTTAACGGCCTGCTTAAACCCACCTCCGGCCGCATGCTGGTCCATGGGATACCAACAACAAAATATAGTCACCAGGAACTCGCCCGCCTGGTGGGATATGTATTTCAAAATCCTGACCATCAGATTTTTGCAAGGACAGTTCGTGAGGAAGTGGGCTTTGGCCTAAAAGTCCTTGGTGAGAACTACAAAAAGACTGAGATGCATGTAGCCGAGGCCCTTGAGATCGTGGGATTAAAGGGTTATGAGGAGAGGGTGCCATTCACATTGACCAAAGGTGAACGTCAACGCATCGCTGTTGCTTCGATTTTGGCAACTCGACCAAAAGTGATCATCCTCGATGAACCAACAACAGGGCTTGATGATCGACATCAACGAAATATGATGGAGATGTTGAAGCGTCTGAATCAGTTCGGCCATACGATCATCATCATCACCCATTCTATGGGGGTGGCCATCGAATATACGGATCGTACGATCCTTTTAAAAGATGGCTGCGTTCTCTCAGATGGACCGACTCGAGCTGTCTTCGCCGATGAAGCTCGATTGGCTGAGGCTTCACTACACCCCCCTTCGATTGTGCGATTAAGCAATTGGTTGGGCACGAAGGCCCTCACCGTTCAGCAGATGGTAAAAGAGTTACAGGCAAGTCCTTAGGTTAAGGTTAAGTAATGATCATTTTTCATTGCTAATTTTGAATTGTTAATTTTTCATTGATGGTTTGAAAATGAACATTTTCCTTTACCTCGACAGAGATACATGGGTACATCGCCTTGATCCTCGGACCAAGATGATTAGCGTACTGATCCTTTTTATCACCTGCCTGTGCTTTAATCATCCCATGTATATGGCTTTAATCAGCCTAAGTGTATTACTTATCTCAATTTCAGCCAGGGCCCTAACGAACTTCTGGCGTCTCCGAATTATCCTCATTTTACTCATCGTTTTCAGCACCGGGATATGGCCTTTTTTCGCGAAAGGGGTGACTCCATTATGGTCTTGGGGACCCCTAAGGGTAAGTCAGGAGTCCCTGTTCTATGGCATTGCCATGGGACTTCGCCTGGCCACATTCGTTTCCATTGGTCTGGTCTTTTTGTCAACAACTCGAAACGAGGAATTAACCAATGGCCTCATCCTTATGAAGGTTCCCTATCCCATTGCTTTTGCCCTATCCACTGCATTGCGATTGGTACCAACCTTTGCCGGGGCTGGGGCCACCATCATCCAAGCTCAGGTCTCACGTGGTTTAGATTTGGAAAAAGGATCCATCTTTCGCCGGGTCGGCAAGTTTATACCCCAGGCAGTACCTCTCTTTATTTACGCTATCCGACACACCAATCTTTTGGCTATGGCTTTAGAATCGAAGGGGTTCAGTCCTGATTTGAAGCGCACCCTGTACTACAAACCCCACATGGGATATATTGACTATGGAGTGATTGCCCTCCTTTCATCAACCCTCATATTGTTGCTTTATATCCGCTTGATTTTAAATCTCGGGGTCGTGATACCAGGTCACCTGTAACGAGAATGCAATTCTGAACTTTCTAATATTACTTTGTCCTCCATTTTTGTCATTCCTGCCTGCGGTAGGCAGGTTTACACGTGAATGAGAGAATTGGAATTTGAAGAAAGCATAGCATTTTCATAACATTTGGGTTATTTTTTTTATAGACAAGAATAAGGGAGAGAAAAGATGAAATCAGAAGATCTGAGCTATTTAACCCCGACTTCAATTATTGATAGTGATCATAAAAGCATTCAAGATTACACCAAGGAGGTAATCGGCGGAAGTACGGAGCCAATAGCGGTTGCCAAAAAGCTTTATCTCGCTGTAAGGGACAATATTCGCTACGACCCTTATGCTCCCTTTTACCTCCCCGAGCATTACCGTGCCAGCTTTGTTCTCAATCGGGGCAGAGGTTTTTGTGTTCCAAAAGCTTCTCTTCTCTGTGCTTTAGGACGGGCTTGTGGCATCCCTTCCCGGGTTGGTTTCGCCACTGTTCGGAATCATCTCGCTACAAAACAGTTTATTCAATTTCTTGGCACGGATCTCTTTGTTTACCATGGGTTTGTAGAATTTTATCTAAATGGAAAATGGGTAAAAGCCACACCTGCTTTCAACAGTGAACTCTGTAAAAGACATAAGGTGCCCCCCCTTGAATTCAATGGTCTTGAAGATTCCCTTTTCCAAGCCTACAATCTGGAAAAACAAAAATTTATGGAGTATTTAGAATTTAAAGGAATCTATGCAGATATTCCGGTGGATCTCATTATGAAAGCCTTTGAAGAAGTTTATGGCGAAGATCGTGTTAAAACCTGGATCAGGATTTTTGAGAAAAAAGGGGTTCTCAGTCTTGCTGACTTTGAGAGCGAGGATGTTTTAAATGAATGAACAGTATAAATCCCTTGAAATCTTATATTAAATCGGGTATGGTGATGTCGAAGGAGGATATTGAGGATGGCTCAGAAAAAGGTTTCAGAGATTTTGAAACTTGTTGAATTTCTCAACGAGGAGGTCAAAGAGGTCTCAAAAAGGTTAAGCCGGGTGACACCCAAAGAGGTAAGTGAAAAGTTAGGGACCTTGGCCCTCTTAAGGGAGAAGATCCTCAACCTCCAAATAGATTTTCCCCAAGAGATCGAGACAAAGCTCTCAGCACTTTATCCTTCCATCGATAAAACCAAAATGAAACCTTCCTGATATTCGGATTTCAGATTGCGGATTTCGGATTGCAGAATAAATGGTGTTGAACCCAGATAAAAAATAGATTTTGATTTAAGAATTTAATTCCGCATTCCGCAATCCACAATCCTAATTTTAATAAAAGGCGAGGCTTGCAAAGGTGACAACGGATTGGGTCTCTGGAGTAAAGGCCTGACCATATTTGAGAAGTCTGCCCTCTCTGGCTTCGATGACTTGGAGGAGCATATAGATGGCAGAAAGGCCACAGATCCTCCTTCGATCTCGATCTTTTAAGATTGACGAAAAGAAACCATCCCCATCTACCCTCTCAACACATCCCAACATCTCCTGATCTTCTTCCGCCAAGACTCTGAGACCATATTCCCCAATCCCTTCCCGATCTCCGAATTGAAGACCCATGTGAGCGAGATCTGCGCTTGCGATATAGCAGACCTTCCTCCCAAGGGAAAGGACAGAGTCATGGATGGCTTCGATGAACTTTCGGATGGGCTTGAGATCCATTGGTGAAATTCCTTTCTCAATAGCCTCATGGAAAGATCCACTCAAGATGGGGACGATCTTCAAAGGGATAGGCTCGGGGTACAGGTGTCGAAGGAAGATGCATTGAAACTCAATAGAATGCTCACTGCGGTGAACCCTCTCATCCTTAAAGAGATCATAAGGGTAATGGGATTGAATAGCATCGATCAATTCCTGATCACTATTTAAGCTCCCCAGGGGCGTCGTAAAATCCTTTCGGGTGAGACAAAAGGGATGTTCCATTGAGGTGTGAGCCGTTCCAAAGATGATGAAGCATCGGGACGTATTTCTCTCCCATATCTCTCGATGGGCAAAGGCATAACAGACCCCTCCCCTCTGAAAATCGATATGGGGAGCAACCACTCCCTTCAGTCCATTCGAAACCCCTTTATCCCCAAGAGATCCTGGACCATCTGCTCTACTAAAGTATCCTTCAAGCTGAACCTTTAATCGCTCTGGGTCCATCTCATAACTTTTCCCAGCAAACTGAGCTTCTCTAACCGAGGCCTTCTTAAAATTCTCCTCTTCCCTCCTCAATGCCTCTTCGAATCTTTCTCCCTCCAGAAATAGATCTTCATCCAATTGGCTGATGATCTCCTTGATTTTATCCGTGAAAAGGAAGTCCCCAAACCGCCTCATATATTCAGCCTGGATATCTAAGATTGAATGCTGGCCATCAAAGAGGGAGATGATAAAATAGAGAGAAGGTGGTAAAAAGAGGGCCTTCCCACTGATGTTCTGTGGATCTTGTAGGCAGATCATGGATTGACCTGACATCTGAACTGGAAATATATTAATATTCCTGATTTTGGGAAAATCCATAGACATAAAAATTATAAATATCAAAGCTCAAGGTTCAAATTTTGAGTCTTTGATTTCTGATCTACCAATTTGATGTTATATTAAATGAATCAGGCAAGAGATTGAGCAACTCGTCCAGTCTCTTCTAAGGCAGGTTCGATGTGTTTCAGCGCAAGATCAATGGCCTCATCCATCCTCTGAATAAATTTGAAATTCAATTGATTTCGTATATGCTCCGGAATCTCTTCCAGATCTTTCTCATTCTTCTTCGGAAGGATGACTGTTTTAATCCCTGCCCGCATGCCGGCCAGCACCTTTTCTTTGATCCCTCCCACGGGAAGGACGAGACCCCTCAATGTAATTTCACCTGTCATGGCGACATCGCTTCGGATGGGTTTATTGGTCAAGAGGGAAGTCAGTGCCACAAACATCGTTATTCCAGCCGAAGGCCCATCCTTTGGAATGGCACCTGCTGGCACGTGGATGTGAATATCATTCTTTTCAAAAAAGTCCTCTTCAATGCCGAGCTCTCTCGATTTGGATCGTACATAGGCCAGGGCAGCCTGGGCTGACTCCTTCATCACATCTCCTAATTGACCTGTCAATGTCAACCCCTTCTCTCCTCTCATCTTTGTGGCTTCAACAAAGATGATATCCCCTCCAGTAGGCGTCCATGCCAGACCTGTAGCCACACCCGGATCAGAGGTCCTCTCTGCTACTTCTGGGAAGAATTTGACAGGCCCTAAAAATCTGTGCAAGTTCTCTGGGACGATCACTACCTTCTCTTTTGCTCCGGCGGCAACATCCTTGGCCACTCCGCGACAGATGGTGGCAATCTCCCTCTCCAAATTTCTGACCCCTGCCTCACGAGTATAGGAGCTGATGATGACCTGGATGGCTGTGTCTTGAAATTCAATATATTCCGAACTCAATCCATGCTCGCTGATCTGTTTCCGAATCAGAAACTCCTTAGCGATCATCATCTTCTGGTCTTCGCTATAGCCAGGGAGCTCGAGGGTCTCCATTCGATCCCTGAGCGCAGGAGGAATGGTATCAAGCACATTGGCAGTGGTGATGAACATCACCTTCGAGAGATCGAATGGAACATCAATATAATGGTCTGAGAATGAAAAGTTCTGCTCTGGATCTAACACCTCCAGAAGCGCAGAGGACGGGTCCCCTCGAAAATCCATCCCAATTTTATCTACTTCGTCTAACATAAAGACCGGATTGTTTGATCCTGCCTTTTTAATCCCTTGAACGATCCTGCCCGGCAAAGCGCCTACATAAGTCCTGCGATGCCCCCGGATCTCGGCTTCGTCTCGGACCCCTCCTAAGGAGATTCGAATAAACTTACGCCCCATTGTTCTGGCGATCGACTTGCCGAGAGAGGTTTTTCCAACCCCTGGCGGGCCAACAAAACAGAGGATCGGCCCTTTCATATCTGCCTTCAGTTTCCTCACGGCCAGGTATTCCAAAATCCGCTTTTTCACCTTCTCTAAATCATAATGGTCCTCATCCAATGTCTTTTGACCATTGTTGATATCGAGATTATCCATTGTTGTCTCTGACCATGGGAGCTCCACCAACCAATCCAGATAGGTTCTGGCCACAGTATATTCTGCTGAAGCTGGAGGGATCTTGGCCAGGCGATCCAGCTCCTTCTCGGCAGCAGCTACCACCTCTTGCGGCATCTTTGCCTTTTTGATCTTCTCCCTCAGCTCCTTGATCTCGGTGGAATGTTCATCTAACTCTCCTAACTCTTTTTTAATCGCCTTCAACTGCTCCCGAAGATAATACTCCCTTTGGGTTCGATCCATATCTTCTTTCACTTGAGATTGAATCTTATTTCCTAATTCTAATACCTGTACCTCTTTATTGAGAATGAGATGAACCTTTGTCAACCTCTCTCGAACATCAAAGGTCTCTAAAATCCCTTGTTTCTCAGGAGTAGAAATATTGAGGTTAGAGGCAATGAGGTCGGCAAGGATGGAAGGGGACTTAATATTGCTGACCATCGTCCCGAGTTCGGTAGTGAGGTAGGGGGCCAGTTCAACTGCCCTTTGGAAAAGATTTTTTAAATTCATCATGAGGGCTTCTATCTCTACCCCGTAGACAAATCCTTCTTCAATGACTTCACACCTGGCCTTGAAATAGGGATCCCTCTGCAGGTATTCTCTCACTTTGATCCTTGAGACACCCTGAACAATCACCCGCTGGCTTCCATCCAGTTCACGAATCATCCTCAGGATCAGCGCGGCCACTCCAACTGAATACAGGTCGCTCTCTTTGGGATCTTCGATCTCAGATCTTTTTTGAGTGATGATCCCGATGATGCGATCCGAGTCCATTGCATCATCGATCAATTTTACTGACCTCTTTCGGCCCACCATAATTGGGAGAATTAAATCAGGGTAAAGTACAGTCCCTCTTAATGGAAGAATAGGGAGTTCATTGGGTACGATAATCTTGTCGTCTTTTCCCTTCTCCTCTTTATCAGCCCCACCTCTTGGTAAAAATATCATGATAAGCCCCTAATAAAATTATTTTGGTCACCTTTATAATTAAATCATAATCATTGCTTCGATAATTGTCAATGTAACATACCCTGTTTATTTAAAAAGCTTTCTCTATTTAATCCCTATCCCCTGATAAGGAAGGGAGATTGTTAATTGTAGTTAGGTTAAAAAAATTCCAATAACCAAATCCCAAATCTCAAATAAATTCCAATTACCAAATGTCCAAATAACTAAAAACTATAATACTCATATTTTCGGACATTGGATTCCTACATGTTTAATTCTGAGAATTTTCTTCTAACATTTTGCCCCCTCACCCTTCCCCTCTCCCCAGTGGGGAGAGGGGAAGGGTGAGGGGAAATTTCAAATATTTTTGGCTAGTATTTGGCTATTATTTGGTTACATGCCTGCCCCTGCCCGTCCGGCAGGCGGAGACAGGCAGGTTGGTGCTTGGGATTTGGGCATTCTCACATAGGTTCTCCAGCATAAGGCTTTTTACAGATACTACAAAACCCATCTTCATTGATCACGCCAATGCAACTTCCATCGCTGCACAGCAACCTTTTGGAGAAATCGCTCTCTTCTTCCTTCACTGTGATAGTATTGCCACACCAGCAGCAATAAAGACTCTTCTCCGGTATCTCTCTCTTACATTCCGAACAGAGGATAAAGGGGAGCATTGCATCACAATGAGGGCATTTCATCTACTTCTCCTCGAGATTAAGATTTTTAATAAACCGCTCGATATCCCGTTTATTTCGCCTAAGCTCATAGAGAAGCCTCTTGGTCCCTTTATCAGGAAAGAGGCGGTTAAGATCATACTTTTTACCAGGGAAAAGGAGATTGAGGTCCACCTCCCACTTCTTCTCTTCCTCAGGATTGATCTTTGGAATCTGATCGTCTTTCTCTTCCATAATACTCTCTTCTTATATAGGACAGCATCCTCATTTTGTCAACCCTGCCATGCACTACTGTCCTTTGCAAATTTATGGTGTGCCAAATTGGAGTTGATAAAGTCTATAATAGAGACCCTTTTGGGCCATCAATTCGGCGTGGGTTCCTATTTCTCGAACCCTCCCTTTATGGAGAACGACGATTCGATCGGCATGTTGGACGGTGGAGAGGCGGTGAGCGATGACTATAGCTGTCCTTCCCTTGAGCAATTGAATCAGACCTTCTTGAATTAACCGTTCAGTTTCTGGATCGACATGGGAGGTGGCTTCGTCAAGAATGAGAATCTTGGGGTTGATGTATAGGGCCCTTGCAAAGGCCAACAATTGTCTCTCTCCAGCCGATAGCGTCTCCCCTCCGTCGCCCACCTTAGTATGATATCCATCGGCTAATCGTTGAATAAAATTTTCTGCTTTGACGATTCGAGCTACCTCCCTCACTTTCCTTTCATCAACCTCCAGATCACCTAATCGAATATTCTCTTCAATATCCCCGGCGAAGAGAAAGGTATCTTGCATCACAAGTCCAATTTGCGATCGAAGTTCAGAAATATTTCTCTCTCGAATATCGATCCCGTCAAGAAGGATGCTGCCCTCTTCCACCTCATAGAATCGTTCGAGAAGATTGAGGAGCGATGTTTTCCCCGCTCCAGTAGCGCCGACGATGGCAACGGTCTCCCCTTCGTGGACAGAGAAGGAGACCTCTTTGAGCACTTTATCCTCTCCATTGTAAGAGAAGGAAACACGACGAAATTCAATATCTCCTTTAATCTTTCCCTTTTTAGGGCAAAGGGGTTCATTAATCTTCTTGTCCTGGTAGAGCAATCCAAAGATCCTTTCTAAGGAGGCCATCGCTGATTGCAAAATATTATACTTTTCGGAAAGGTCCCGTATCGGCTGGAAGAACATCCTGATATAAGAAAGAAAGGCGACGAGAACTCCAAGGCTGATCGTCTCCTGAATCACCTTCCCTCCCCCATACCATATCAGAAGACCGATGGCACCGGAACTCAATATTTCGACAAGAGGGACAAAGATTGCATAGATAGAGATCTGTTTCATATTGGCCAGGTAATACGCCTCATTGATCTTATGAAATCGCCGACCATTTTCTCCCTCCCTCCGAAAGAGCTGCACCACCTTGATGCCTGAGAAATTTTCTTGAAGAAAGGCATTCATCTGAGCGATCTTCGAACGGATCTCTCGAAATACATCCCTAGCCCTGCGGCTGAAGAAGAGGGTGGTGAAGAAAATGAGGGGAAGAACAGAGAATGAGACTAAAGCGAGCACCCGGTTGAGGTGGAGAAGGATGACAACGATCCCGATTAGAAGGAGGATGTCCTTAAATAGATTGATAAGAACAGAGGTAAACATCTCATGGACATTCTGGACATCATTTGTCAGTCGGGTGACCAACCTTCCTATTGGGTTCTGATCGAAAAAGGAGACATGAAGGGTTTGAAGATGAGAAAATACTTTCATCCGGAGGTCATGCATCATCCTCTGACCTGCCATCTCCATGGCATAGACCTGAAAGAAATTCAATCCGAAATGTGCGATCAGGATGAAAATTACAAAGAGGGCGAGGCGAAAAACCGCCTCCACATCCCTTCCTCTCAGGACGAGGAGGTCCTCTTTTTCGAATTCCTTTATTCGATCAAAAGAGATAAACCATCGGGAACCATTCTTCTCAAAAGAGGAGGAGTATTTTTCTAAGAGTGCCTCATCTTTTGGCCCTCGAGGAATAAACAGGTAGTATCGATTTTCCGAGAGGAGGCCAGATTTTTGAAAAAGGGCCAATTCCCTTCGATCCATGGTTTGTAAAATCTCTGGAGGGAGGAGGAACTTTCCTCTCTCCTTTTTAGGAATCAGATCTTTACTATATTTATTCCAGAGACGTTTTTCCTCTGGTGTTCCATCTCCTTTCAGAATGACTTCCTTTGCAGAAATAACGATATAGCGGTCAATTGCTTCTTTAGTCAAATAGGGAATAAGAAGGTCCAAACCAGCCATGACCAAAACAAAGAGGAGGGAGAGACCCATCAGAGCCCAATAAGGTCTGAGAAAGGCCCCCAACCTCGCCATCAACTTCAGGTCATAGGGTTTCCCCAATCTACCCTCTTCCATATATCCAAAGTCAGTGTACATCGTTTTTACCACACGGAATATTGGAATACTGGAACATTGGAATACTGGGTTTTTTCAGAAAAAAATGTCTTTCATCATCTCATTATTCCATCCTTCCAGTATCCCAGTTCTTTTTCACATTATTCCATTATTCCACTATTCCATTATTCCACTATTCCACTATTCCACTGTTATCCCTTTCCAGTTCTTCCTCCAATTGACTTTCCCAATAGAGTTTGGCATAGATACCACCCCGGGCAAGGAGAGTAGTGTGATCACCCATCTCCGCTATCTTTCCCTGGTCTAAAACGACAATTCGATCGGCTCTCCGGAGGGGAGCAATTCGATGGGTGATGAAAATGCTTGTCCTTCCTTTAAGAAACCTTTCCATTCCCTCAAGGATTCGTTCCTCTGTTTGGATGTCCACTGAGGAGAGGGCATCGTCTAAAATGAAAATTGGTGGGTTCATCAAAATTGTCCTGGCTATTGCGATCCTCTGCCTTTGGCCTGCGGAGAGGGTAATTCCTTTCTCACCAATTACGGTATCCATGCCTTGAGAAAAACTCATAATCTCATCGTAAATCTGGGCGAGTCGGGCTGCCTCTTTAATCTCCTCTTCTATAGCATCGAGCCTTCCGAAGGCAATATTCTCCCGGATAGTATTTGAAAAGAGGATGGTATCCTGTGGTACGTAACCGATGGATCTCCTCAATGTCTCAAGAGAGATATGGTGAATCTCAATTCCGTCGAAGAAGAGGCATTCTTCAGGAGGCTCTAAAATTCTAACTAACAGATTGCATAAGACCGTCTTCCCAGATCCGGTCCTTCCAACGATAACTAACCTCTCTCCCTCATGGATGCTCAGATGGATGTCCGTGAGAAGGGGAATCCCCCCATTTCCTGTAGAAAGGGTCAAGCCTCTTATCTCGATCCTCCCTTTCAAAGGACCTGTTTCAATGACCTCTGGAGAATCGGAAATCTTTGGGACCTCCTCGAATATACGGTTCAACCGGTCCATCGAGGCACTTCCTCGTTGAATCACATTGATAGACCATCCCAGAGCCATCATTGGCCAAGCCAGCATTCCCAGGTAGCTCATGAAGGCTACAAAATCTCCAGTGGAGATGGATTGAAGGATCGTCAGTTTTCCTCCCAAATAGAGGACTATAGCCATCGAGAGATTAGAAAAGAAAAGGATCAGAGGGAAAAACATTCCCCATACCTTCGTCACACTTATATTCTTCTGAATATAATCCTGGCTCAACTGTGAGAGTTTTTCCTTCTCTTTTTCTTCTTGAACATAGGCTTTGACCAAACGTATACCAGCAATGGATTCCCTTACCTTTTCTGTAAGAAGGGCGAAGATTTTTTGAACCAACTCGAAACGGTGGTGAATCACCCGACTGAAAATGAGTGTGATCACTGTGATTAATGGCATGGGGAGCACAGCGTAGAGGGTCAATAAAGGATGGATGTAAATCATGAAAAAGATCGTCAGGACTCCCAGAATGATGGTGTCCAGCAAAAATACTATTCCTAACGAAATAGACATCCGGATGGCCTCAATGTCATTAGTGGCATGGGCCATCAGTTCTCCAATCTTAGTTCGAGAGAAATAGGAAGGAGAGAGATTTTGAAGGTGTAAGAAGAGGCGCTTTCTGAGTGCCTTCTCTATACGACGGGCTGCCCCTAATAGAAGATATCTCCAGAGATATCGGAAGCCACCGATTCCTAAAGCCAAAATAAAGATTTCCATTCCATAGATCAGAAGCCCTGAGGGGAAGATCAATCCTGAGGTGAGATCATCAATGGCATACTTGATAATCCTCGGGATGAAGAGCTGGAGAATATCTACGATGAGTAAGGCAATCAATCCAATCAGGATCCGCCAACGGTTCTCTATAAAATCCTCTTTAAGGGCTTTAAAGGTCTTCATACTCTCTTATCCCTAATAATATTTAAATTTAATAAACCCCTTTCCCAAAAGTCAACCCTTCAACTCCCCAGCCTAATCCTTCGACTGAGCTCAGGACAAGCGGCTGGGGCTTGACTTCGGCGTGAGCCTTCGGCCCGAGCGTTCGACTGAACTCACGCCGAAGTCTCAGGCCGAGGGCTCAGTACAATACTCAGGTTTGACCCTGAGCGGCACTTTTTTCACCGTCCTAAAGGGCAGGGCGTTCGGCTGAGCTCACGCCGAAGCCTTGGCGCCGTCAAACGTATCAAAATTAGAATCGTTTGGTAATTTAAAAATTGGAGATTTATTTGGGATTTGCCTGCCCCCACCTGTCGGTAGGCAGGGACAGGCAGGGGTAGGCATGGAATTTGTTATTTGGAATTTTAGACGCTTTGCTTGCCTGCGTTAGGCAGGCGCTTTGCTCTATGCCCTTAGCGATTTAATTCGTCTTCATTACACGGGTGGCCTGAGGCCCTTTAGGGCCTTTCGAAATTTCAAACTCCACCTCTTCTCCTGAACGAAGGGATTTGAATCCTTCGCCCACAATCCCTGAATAGTGGACAAAAACATCGTCCCCATCATTTTGCTTGATAAATCCATATCCCTTCTTCGTGTCAAACCATTTCACAGTTCCCTTTGCCAACCTCGTGCCCTCCTTTACTCAAGTGATCCTTTCAGGTGGTTTTGATAACATTAATCGAATAGGATGTCAATATTTTAATCATCCCTCCATCCAGAAGCGTGATCCATTGAATCTCCTCATCCAAAAAAGGTTAGACCCAGTGGAGAAAAAACTTTACATTTTTAAAAATATTTGATATAAAATTAAAGTTTTTGTATCAATTTAGCCCTTTGAAAAAGGTAAGAATCAAATTATTAGAAAAGCTCGTCATTCCTGCGGAAGCAGGAATCCAGATTCTGGATTCCCGTTTTCACGGGAATGACAACTTAAATGAAACAACCGAGGAATCTTTTCAAAGAGTTAAAGTATTACAGTTTTTTTTATTTTATTCTCACTGTTTGAGGGGTTTGAAAGTATATTTTTTAATTTTTTATACTTATTTAAAGGATAAAAAAATATTATATGAGGAGGTAAGGGAATGAAAGAGAAAATTTTTTTGTGGCCAATGTTGTTGGTTCTATTAATCTGCTTAATCGGTTGTGCGTCCATTGATGAGATGAGGCGGCCCAGAGCAACGGTCACCACCACAGGTGGAACGAGTATTGCCCAGGCCCAGGCTGAGCCATATTATGGCCCGAAGGCTCGGATTGCTGTGGCTCGTTTTACTGACAAGACTGGGAAAGGTTGGATAACCAGCGAGATCGGCGATGGGATGGCTGATATGTTGGCTACCGCCCTCTTTCAAACAAATCGATTTATTGTTTTGGAAAGAGGAATAATTAAGGAGATTCAAGAGGAAAGGGAATTAATCAAAAAAGGGGAAGTAAGACAAGAAAAAGGTGTTTCTTTAAGTGAGTTTGAGGGAGCTGAGCTATTAGTAACTGGTGCAGTGACTGAATTTGAACCTGATAATCAAGCAGCTCGGGCCGGTATTGGAGCTGGGATTGGCGGGGGTAAATGGAAAACCTTAGCCGGTATTCTTGCAGGTTTTAAAAAGGCCCATATTGCGCTTGACCTTCGAGTGGTTGATGTAGCTACGAGTCGGATAGTGACAGTCAGCCGCGTTCAGGGTTCTGCTCCTTATTGGAGTGGATCAATCGGAGGAGCTGCCCCGCAAGTCCCCTTAGCTGCTGGTTTAAATTTTATGTCAAAGACGCCGACCGAAGAGGCAATCAGACTTTGCCTTAATGAAGCAGTAAATTTTGTAGTTGCCCAAACTCCAGCTCAATATTATCGGCCAGTTGCCCCAGTAGCTGCTCCACCGCCACCCTCTTCTCCAGCACCACCATCTGCTCCACCTCAAACTTCAACTGTGCCAGCTCCTGCGGAACCTGAAAAAACCAGTCTAATTGTCGTGACAACCCCTACCATAATCAGATCGGACACGGGCACTAAATTTGTGATAATCGAAAGAGTTCCAAAAGGCGCCCAGCTTATTCTGCTTGATGAAAGGGGTAAATGGTACAAGGTCCGGACCAAAACCGGTAAAGAGGGGTGGATTTTGAAGGAAATGATAGAATAAAGAGATTGTTATAGCTCGGTGATTATTCTTTCAAAGATAGATTGAATTAAAAGATTGTAAATCCTTGATCAAGAAAATCCGGATCAAAGGCTAAAACCTTTTGTATACCTCTCCGCTTCATAACGATAAAACTCGTACAATCTACTATACTGATCCCTCTCTTTCCAATCCTTTCGAGTTCCTTTTCGGCTTCTTGGTGTAATGCCAAATCCACCCATTCCACCTCAAACGATTTGGATTCTTTTAAAAATAGAGTCGCCGAATGAATTCCTAACCTTGCTTGCAAAAGAGCGGCGCTCTCCACCAGGATATAGTTGTGAAGTAAAAAAATCTCTCCAGTTTTCAGGACGTTCTCGAATTTACTATACGCAGTAATGTGATTAGGGTCGGCCTTATCGGCCAAGGCATAGATGGCGGAGGTATCCAGGAAGATCATTTTTTAAAAACTCCCTCAAGAACCTCATCATGCCGTTCAGATATTGGTTTGAGAATACCTTGCTTTGACCGACCTGCACCGATAAATGTAAAATTCTTAATTGATGAAGGACTGGAGCGATCGGATGGAGTAATCTCCTTACTGATAATCTCCCGTATCACTTTAGCAATCGACCTTTTCTCTTGAAAGGCCCGACGACGTAGTAGTTCATACACTTCTTCATCTAATTGGATTTGGGCTCGTTTCATAATAAATATCTCCTATTTCTTCTTAAGTTTAATTTAACACCATGATATCATGATGTCAAGCTTTTTCCGCCCCCATTAAATTTTAGATGATTCGATCACAGCTCACTTTTTCTTCATGAGAAATAATATAGAAAATATCACTTCTTTTTATTTACCCTTCTTGACTTAAATCAAGGAAAAAGATTGAATTTATTATTAAACTAAAGTAAAAAATAACACCCCCTCTCTCACCCTCCCCCTCCGAGGGGGAGGGAATGGGTCGCTTCGACTCGCAACCGAGGTGGGGGGAGGAGGAAAGACATGGCAACAAGAAAGATTGTTAAGATTGATGAGGAGAAATGTAATGGTTGTGGGCTTTGCATTCCTAACTGTGTGGAGGGAGCCCTTCAGGTTGTTGATGGAAAAGCGAAATTGTTAAGCCATAAGTTCTGCGATGGTCTGGGCGCCTGCCTCGGACATTGCCCTCAGGATGCCATCACCATTATCGAAAGAGAGGCTGAGGAATTTGATGAAAAAGCCGTAGAATCTCATCTTCATAAGCAGAAACAAACTCAACCTAAACCTGAGCCTCCACCCGCTCCGGTATTTTGGGGTTGTCCTTCTTCCAGGTCATTGCATTTTAAAATCCCTGAGGAAAATATCGAAAAATTTTCGGCGGGCCCCTCGGTCTCCATGCTCTCACAATGGCCTGTACAGTTGAAGTTGGTACCCATCAATGCCCCTTATTTTCAGGAAGCGGATCTTCTGGTCGCTGCCGATTGCGTCCCCTTTGCTTACCCTGACTTCCATCAAGATTTTCTCAAAGGGAGGGCTTTAGTAGTTGGGTGTCCAAAATTGGATGATATCCAATATTATAAGGAGAAACTGACAGAGATCTTCAAGACGAACTCCATTAAAAGTGTAACCATCCCCTATATGGAAGTCCCCTGTTGCTTCGGTCTGGTCAGGGCAGTAGAAGATGCGATTAGAGCCTCAGGTAAAAATACTCCTATTAAAAAAGTGAAGATCGGAATTCGGGGGGATATTAAACCTGAAGGTCAAGTCGAGGATTTCGGCCGTCCTCCCACTTTTGCCCATTCGCATTAATAATTCCATTCGAATCTTTGATTAAAAGAAACCTTGAACATTTTGGGATCGAGATGGAAGAGAGGGAAATAAAGGCAATGCCAAATGTCAAAGGTCAAAATCCAAAAGAATTTTAGTCATTCCCGCGCCTGCCTGCGGTAGGCAGGCGAAAGCAGGAATCTATGGAATCCTTATCTAACCTGGATTCCCGCCTCCCTGCCTACCGCAGGCAGGCGCGGGAATGACAGACCTAAATTGACATTTGGGCTTTGATATTTAGATTCCTACATGGTTAAATTTGAGAATTTTCTTCTAACATTTTGTGTACCCCTCACCCCCTCCCTCTCCCCAATGGGGAGAGGGGAAGAGTGAGGGGAAATTTCAAATATTTTTGGCTAGAATTTTGTTCTTAACACCATTAACTCTTTCTTGAAGTTTTTGTCTGGAAAGATGTGATAAGTTGCTCTAACTTTTTCCCCCCACATTTTGGACACTTCGCCTTTTTTTCGTCGTGTTCTTTCATGCTGAGAATGACAGAAAATTCCTTATCACATTTAAGACATCGATACTCATAGGTAGGCATCCATTCTCCCTCCTTTCCTTTTTAGGTCTAATGAATTTGTCCCAAATCCTTAGGTAGCAATCAAAATGACTTTATCCTTCACGAATGTCTTACGCATACCACTCAAGGCACCGCCAGATACATGAAAAATTACTACTAATACAAACGCATTAAATAATTATACCCCCCACCTACCTCCCCCTCAAGGGGGGAGCTTGCTATATTATAGGGAGGGAATAGCTTAATAGAAAAGGCTATACTCTTTCTTTTGGATTTGTTGAGCAAGTTGGTTAAGGACAAATCGAAGAAAGGAGTATAGCC
>Ga0194113_10005453_pt1 | contig 16385 bp, 12 predicted proteins | sample TA2MahC200mmetaG_FD_146193 | JGI IMG/M metagenome (GOLD analysis project Ga0194113, IMG submission 146193) | Freshwater microbial communities from Lake Tanganyika, Tanzania - TA2015017 Mahale Deep Cast 200m | ecosystem: Environmental > Aquatic > Freshwater > Lake | place: Tanzania: Lake... | reverse complement strand
AACAAGGGCCGTGATGCGCAGCAAGGCGACCCCGCTGAGGCGGAAATAGTCGGCCAGGCGCAGATTGTAGAAGCCGTTGAGGGAGGCCAGGAACAGCCAGAGGGCCGTCAGGATGAGGAACCATTGGGCTTGGGAAATAATGAATTCGAGGTTGAAACTTAATGAAGGATCTCTGAGCGTCCATAGCCATAAGGCTATCAAGATAGCGCTATTGACCAACAGAAGGTCCACCAAGACTAGAAGGCTTTTGCGTTCTGAGATTTGGAGGGGGAGGTTAGGTAAAGACACTGACACCTTTATTCCTCCGATATCGGCTCTTTGCCAAATGGAGCCGGCTGATTGAGTTTTTTGGCGAGAAGCCGATGGTAGATCTGCTCTGTCTCAGTGATCATGCGGTCTACAGTAAAGTGGTCCAGCACCCTTTGTCTGGCGGCCACGCCCATGGCTGTGGCCATACGTGGATTCCTCAGGAGTGAAATGATAGCCTCGGCCAAGGCTTGCGGATCTTTAGGGGGCACAAGCAGACCCGTTTGTCCGTCTAATATCAACTCTGGAACGCCACCCACAGCCGTAGCCACTATAGGTCTAGCCGCCGCCATGGCCTCCAGAAGGGCAAAGGGCAAGCCTTCTTTCACTGAGGGGAGGACAAAAACGTCGAAGAGTGGCAATAACTCAGGCACGTCGTTGCGTTGTCCAAGGAAGAGGACGCTGGAATTAAGATTCAGCTCGTTTGTCAGGGCCTCCAGCTCGCGTCGCCGCTCTCCGTCTCCCACCAGGGCAAATTTCGCTTCAGGAAAGGCTTCTTTGACGTGTGCCGTGGCCCGGAGGAAATACGGCAAGCCCTTTGTCACGTAGAAATTGGCCACAACTCCGATGACCCGGTGAGAATCAAGTAGCCCCAACTCCACTCGCTTTTGAGCAATGGCTGAGGAATGCGGTGAATCGAGGGACTCTATATCCAGCCCGTTGCGAATGGTGACGATTCTGTCTGGACTGATCACCCTGTGCTGGATCGCTGTCAAGCGATCGGTTTCGGAGACGGCAATGATGGCATCAGACAGCATTCCCCCTATGCGCTCAATGACGGTAAACAAAGATCGGCCGAGGATGCCCATCGGCTCATTCAAGACGAAGCCATGAGCGGTGAAAACAATGACAGGGACACCTGCACACTTAGCCACCAAGCGGCCCAGGAAGCCTGCCTTGGTACTGTTAGTGTGGACAATGTGTGGTCGTCTCTTTCGAATAACGCGGAGGAGGTGCAGAAAGGCTAGGAAATCTTGTATTGGGTTAATTTCTCGAAGAAGACTGGGAACCGGGATGACACCTATACCAGCTTCCTGCAGTTTGGGAACTAGTAACCCACCTGCACCGCAGGCTACGGTGACATCATAGCGATCTTTGGGCAAACTGGTAGCCAGGTAGTATACATACTTCTGGGCACCGCCAAATTCAGATTGGGTAATTGCAAGCAATACCTTAATCATTGCCTGAGACCTAATGGTGCTGACTCGATAAGGACCAATTGAACATGCGGCGTTATCGCATTGGATGATCTGTGCGGCTTGTTATTCCGAGCGGGTGATCTTTGGCCCAAGGCAGGCTGTGGCTGCCGCCCTGGCCAAGACAGGGTTTGGTCAACAGATCAACACAGCCTTTATCGAACGCTGGAGACTGAATGTGCGTCAGCACCTAGCGGCCTTGGGGCGAAAGGTGCGGGGTTTGGCCAAAACGAACGCTGGCTTGAATGACCAACTGACCTTGGGGCTGGCTTACTGTAATTTCATCTTGCCCCCATAGCGCGACTGTACCTGAGCGCGAGGCGGGCTCCCGAACCGGGCGGCTCAAGGCGCTCGAAACGGTTGTACAATGCCATGAAATCATCCCGGAGTATGCTGTGGCCTTTGGCAATAACTTACACGCTGTCTTATGCCAACCCAGTCTCCCACTGAGGCCGATTAGACTTATCTGCGCTAGGGATAGACTGGCTAAGCCTGATGCCAGTCAGTCGCACCATCTGAGTACGATTGGGATATAAGACTGACTTTGAACTAGCGCATGCATAGAGGTAGACTTGCAGAGGGATAGCCAAGATGTACATCACGGCCCGGTGACGCGTGTCACCGCTGCCAGCATACACAAATGTGTACGTTCCCACATGCAACAGTAGAACAAGGATAAAGTCCAGTGATAACCAGAACGGCCGTGTGTCCTTCCAGCAACGTAACCAATGGACAAAGCTTAGAAACAATGTGAGCCACCACTGAGTTGCTCCCAATAAAATCAGAATGTCTCCGGTCTTGATGGATGCCACAAACACGTTGCTATATACAATCTGCTGAAATGCCCGAATGGGACCTGGCCCAAGAATGAAGCGAAACGTTGCTAACAGATACCCTAAGAGTCCTCCTGGGCCCAGGTTGCTTTCAAAACTCTGGCCGAAGGTAGCCCTTGACAATTGTTCATAAACAAGAACATAATTGACTGCTGAACGTATAGGCGACCTCAATAGATAGACGACTATGGCCGACACAACACCCAAGACAAAGGCCATGAGCAGCATATCACGGTAGAAAAAGCGATAGCGGTAGAAGCACTCTGGCGTCGCTAGCCTACGGACAAACCAATACACAATTATTGAGCCAGCGAACACCAGGAAAGTTGTGTATTGCATACCCACCCGAATCTCGGACATCTCTAGTGCTAGGAAGACTGCTGACATCAGTAATCCTGCTTTCAGAAATAGACTTCGAGTACGCCTTATCATGTAAAAAGCATACATCGCTAGCACAAGCAACAGAATTAGCATTGTTTCCTTTAAGCCACGGAGCGTAGTCCAAAGAATAATACCATTACAATAGAGGATCAGAAACATAGCCAAGTGCTTCTTCCGCAGTTTTATGAAAGTCTTGAGCCGTTGGGCTATCAAAATGAACAGTAGATTGGCGGTTAAAGAGTAGAGTTCAATGCTGGTAAGCACAATCCAAATAAAATTCTGTGTGGGCGAGAACTTTAGAACCCAGGCATTGAATAGAATGTATCCTTCCCCTGGCAACGCCTCACTAGATGAAACACCTTGTGCAATCTTTCGTGCTTGTTCAAAGTAGGCCTGCGCGTCAGAGCCGTAGGTTTCTTGATTGAGCAGGTCGAGTTCAAAGAGCATGATCGCGGCCCAAAAGATAGACCAGGCAATGACAATCGCTGAAATGAGGAGGAGCGGGCGTCGCAGTGGTTTGTGTAGAAGCCATAAGGCGATATGAGGCAACATCAGCAACAGAATTGCAAGCACCCGAGTCTCCTCCTATAATCTTCCACTTGCCCGGTCAGGTGACGAAAGGACCTGTAATTCCTGGTATAACCGCAATAGCCTTTCACGCATTAGTGACGCATGATAATAAGTATCATACACTTGTCGCGCCTGCCGCGCAAAACGCGCACTGGCCTCGTAGTCCCAGGCAGCGACCGTCGCCAAAGCTTTCTCGATGCCATAAAGATCACCATAGGAAACCACAAATCCCAGATTATGCTTACCTACGATCCGGTCCATTCCTGTGCCAGATGCTACAATCAGAGGTTTTCCCAACATCATGGCATCGAACAGCTTGTTTGCGCTTGAAAAGCGGTGGTTGGGAATAGATGGATCATAGATCGCAACCATTACATCGGCCTTGGCATTCAACTCCAGCATGCGCTCATAAGATACCCGCCCATGGAAGTGAACATTCGACAGCCTACGGCTTTTGCTGATGATCAGCTTTTCATCCCTGCCGAACCCAGCTATATCGAATATCCATTCTGGATGACATTGCAACACCTGAAGTAATTCCAACAAGCTACGTCCCAGAATCAAAATGCCTACATAGGCGATGCACAGATGGCCAAGCTGTTTGTGAACTTCTGGCAAGGGGAGCGCTTCAGGCGTGTTATAGATCACCTCCAGTCGTTTTGGGGATGTCCCCTGGATTTGCGCAACTCGCAACTCGTCCACCAGGATTACCGCATCGGCCCGTTGTATGAACCAACGCTCAATAGACCTCACTATACACCCCAGCCGCCAAGGAAGTGCGTGACTGTCCGCATAAAAGTCATAGATGTCATACACCAGCCGCTTGCGGAACACTCGGGCGATCAAAAAAGCGGGAATAATCGTATCAAAATCGGCTGCGTGAATTACTGTAAAGGTATCCCGGTGCTGGTAGAGCCAGGCAAGGAGAGTGAATTGCCATTTTATCAGGGGCCAGACCAAGCGAAATTCCCAACCAAACCCAGCCCGGATCGGCACCCGTAAAATGATATACTTCGCTTGCCTCTCTTCCAGGGGTGAATCAGCGAAACGATCCCATCCCAGTACCCGTACAGACCAGCCACCTTCGCTCAGCCAGAGAGCTGTCTTGCGCGCCCGCGGCTCGGGAGCAATGGGGGTGGACCGAATAATCACTACACCTTTCATTCTATCATTTTGGTTGAAGGATCAGCCATGCAGTCATTCTATCCCCATAGCGTGTTCCTGAAATGCCTTCAGAACGCTGCGCGCGATCGGGCGGAATCTTGCACACCCCGTGGACCGCCGCGAGAAAATTGCCAGTTTTGGGATACCGATCAGAAGCATGTAGCATAGAAACATAGCGCGCCAGAGCCACCATTGTTGTGGTGGAAGGTGCTTCTTCATGAACAGGATCTTGCCACTATACATATGGTATAGCATATTGGGGTCGTACTTGTCATAGGTTCGCCCACTCTTGTGGTAAATTACCACCTGCGGCGAATAATACAACTGATACCCTCGTTTTACTGCTCTCAAACAGAAATCTGCGTCCTCAGCCCCAAAGAACAGGCGACTATCGAATAAACCCACACTCTCCAGGACCTCGCGCTTGATGAACATAAAACAGCCAGTGACGAAACCAACGGGTCCGGGTGAATCAAAGCTACCATCATCTAATCGGTCCTTGCCAAAGAAAACATAACCGACTCCCATCCCGATGCGACTGAGACGACCTCCACCGTACCATATTATCTTTGATTCATCATAATAGCAGATTTTTACACCAATGATCCCGATGCTCGCAGCCAGCTCGGCGGTATTGATTACTTTCTCAATTGCACTTGGATCTATCGTAATCGCGTCATTGTTCCAAAGCAGAACATATTGTGCGCCAGTGCTGAGAGCATAGCGGATACCGACATTACACCCCTCGGCAAACCCTAAATTCTCCTCAGCCTGTACAAGAACCAACCTGCGATTTGCGGGTAGATGAAGAAGTTTAGCCTTCTCACTCGCTGCCCCCCCGGCTTCCACTTCTATGCGGTCGTATTCCACCCATGAAACTGGTTTCAAGGCGGGTGCATATTCGAGGAACTTGGATTCTATAAGCAACTCACCTCGAGCCCATGCTTTGATTCTTTCTACAGAATCGTTTGTGGAGCCATTATCCACTACGATGGTTTGGTAGTTGGGATAGGTCAGATGTTGGATTGATTCCAAGCATTCGATCGTATCTCGCCAGCCGTTCCAGTTGAGGACAATAATGGCTACCTCGGGCCAATTCGTCATCCTATTATCCTCTTGCTTCAAATCTCCGGAAATCTACTCCACCGAGTACCCTGTAAAAGCCTTCAATGTCACAATGTAGCCACGAAGCTAGACAGCCTACAATAGCGATTCCCAACTGCTTTGCTGTTTGAGAAGATTTTAGTCCATGCTGGAAACGCAATCTAGCAGTCACCCATTGATTTCGAAGTAAAAGCCAGCGGCCTTCGATCAAAGTGGTATTACATAAGGCTCTTTCCCAGGTCCGATAAATAAACCTCTGCTCAGCTATAGATAGTGATAACTCCTCTTTGTGCTGCCTTATAAATTGCATCGTATAAATAAATCTTCCTCTTACTAGCTCGCTTAAAAGCGCGGAGGAACTGATAGCTTTAGCATGGCGTCTATAGTAACCCGTAACATTTGGAACGTAAAGGAATTTTCCCTTCAAACTCAAAGCCAGAAACGTGGCATAGTCCACTGTATGGCCATCAGACATCGCTTGGAATCCACCAATGTCTTCGAGCGCTTGTCGGCAGATAATGGTACTGCAGGGAAAAGGCAATACGCCCCCTTCACCCCTAAGCATTACTCGCGTGGCTGAACCAATTGGGTCATTATGTAATATCGAATAGGGAAAATTTTGATAGTAAGCAAAGAGCTTAGCAGTTGAACCAATTATTTTACCCATCACATCCACACTTTGGGTCATACCATAAGCCAACACACCTTCTGGATTATTAAAGCTAGGGACAAGCATAGCAAGCTTATCGGAAGGCCAGAAGTCATCTCCTTCTAAGATAGCAATAAGTTCTCCTCCTGCAATCTGCAGGGCACGATTATAGGTATCTGCTAATCCAAAGATGCCTTGATGCTCTTGTCGGTAATATCGAAGGCGAGAGTCCTTATATTCACCAACAATTTCTGCTGTCCCATCGGTGGAGCCATCGTCAATAATGATCATCTCCAAGTTTTCATAAGACTGGCTGAGTACACTATCTATACACTGACCAATAAAAGACCTATGGTTATAAGTTGGTGTAATGATACTCACCAAAGGGGTATCGGCAATCACTTTGTACCTCGCCTCATTGCTAGGATCCCGATCTCCTCTCCCGCATAGATATCGTAGAATGACTTTACAAGATGTTCCAAGGTTGCAAAAATACGCAAACCCAGCTTATCTATCAGGGGAGTCCTAGTGTGTTTTATGTGGCCGTGAAGACGAATTTGTTTACTAAGTGTATATATCCCACCAGCCCCGCGTGCTGTGGTACTTAAGTAGGTAACCTGAAAGCCAATGCTTTCAACCACCCGGCAAAGTCCCTCTGGCGAGAAGAGGATAAGGTGCCTCGGGGGATCTAAGGCAAACCATGATTCTTTGAACAATACATGCCCCAAGCTTTTGATATTAGGTGTCACAATGGCAAGTTTGCCTCCAGGCTTCAGAAGATCAAAGCAGCGTTTTAGATCGTAAAGAGGATCCAGCATATGCTCGATGACATGGTGCATGGTGATAGCATCGAAGGTGTTTTCTTTAAGCAAAGTTTCTCCTAAGGTTCCTACAATTACTTGCAGCCCTAAGTGTTCACGAGCGACGCGGGCGGCCTCAGGATCAGGCTCAACTCCCATCACGTTCCACCCTAATCCCCGCATAAAGGCTAAGAAAGAGCCGTTGCCACATCCTACATCCAAAAGTAATCCTCTATCAGATGAAGGCAAAAACATTAAGCCATAATTAACTTGCTCCTTAAGGGGCGGAAGAGATCCAAGTATTATCATGCCCGGAGGGACATCATCGCAGGATCTGCTATGATACCCAAAACTGCGGCTTAGGATGGCCGCCGCAATGGCCCTTTGCAACCTAATCAATCCAAGTTGTCTATCTGGCAACGTATGAGTTTCGCAGTTGGCATAGGCCTTATAAAGATCTTCTCGGCGAAGGCGCGGATTCAGCCAAAGAACATGGCATTGTTCGCAATGGAAAAAGCTCCAGACACCAGGAGTTCCAAGACGACGATCATGCAAGCCCTGGTAAAGAGGAGAACCACCCCCTCCGCAAAGAGGGCAATACGGAGTCTCTTCCTGCCAGATGTCTTCCTTCATGACATAACCTCTTTGTCAAGAAACTATAGCTTTACCTTGGTAAAAATAGCCTTATCTACTCCATCTAGCCAGTAAAACCAAACCACAAGAGCATAAGCACCTAGGGATGGCGTGATAAACACTGCTTGGGCTAAGAGCCCTTTAGCCAAATGCTTTGCACAAAGTAGAAGAAGGCAAAAAATTGTTCCTGGAACAATTCCTCGGAACAAGCCGCTACTGAAAAGATCACCAAGCGAAAGACTAATCAGCCTCTTCATAATGCAGAATAGAAGGAGAGCATCAACACTAGTGACGATGCACCGGGCAAAAGCCCCCCCATTGATCCCCCAGACTGGGATGAGATTCCAACATAATCCAATGAAAAGCGGAATCTCAGCGAGGTTAAGCTTCGCTGTAAGATCTGGTCTTCCTAAGGCCTGAATAGCTGTATAGCAGATTTGACCTAAGTAATTGAAGAAGAATGCAAGAGCCGTAAACCGGAAGACAGTTATGCTTCTCTGAGCAAAATCCGCCCCCAACCACAACTCCAGAATCTCCCCACTGAAAATAACTAGGACACTAACTAATGGTATTATTGCCACAAGAAGAAATTTGGTTGGCTGAAGATACAACCTGTGTAAGGCATCCTCTCTCTGGAGTGCACCTTGATTACTGAAAGCAGGAAAGAGCGTAGCAGTTAAACTGGCTGGTAGAATAGTGAATCTGGAGATTACATCATACGGCACTGCATAGTAGGTTACCGCTCCTATCGAAAGGAACGAGCCGATCAAGATTCGATCTAAATAGCCGAAAATCATGCCGGCGAGTTGTGAAATGGTGATCCATCCCCCAAAACCAACAAGAGCGCGTAGCTCCCCACTAGGGAGGTGCGGTAGCCCCTTTAAAGACGGAAACACACGTATGCATCGCCAGTAGTATGTTAGCCATGCCAAACCTCTAGACACAACCAGAAGTGCAGCAATCCTCGGAAGGCCCCAGCCCAAAAACACCCCTACTAGCGGCAACAGAAAGTTGGCGGCATTAAAAGGGGATCTGACAGCGTTCACAAGATCAAACCGCTGGGCTGCCTCCAGTACCCCCGAGAAGGAACTGGAAACTAGAACTACCGGGATGGCAAAAGCAAGCACATAGAACGTGTTTTGGGCTTCTCCCCTAAGCTCAGGAGAAATGTTCAAGATGCGTTCCACGAGCAGAGGTGTGACGCTGACCAAAACGATGGCTCCCAATAAGCCCCAGACTGCCTGAATCGTAGCTGCGGTCCAAAATAGGCGCGGTATCTGGCCTTCAGCACCCTTGCCTAAGGCCTCAGCTACAAACTTTGCCGTAGCCCGCCCTAATCCTAGGTCGAAGATGGTGAAGTAGCCCAGAATCACCCAGGCCAGAGACAGCAGCCCAAAGCGGTCCGTCCCTAAGCCCCGCACGATGAAGGGGATAGTGACTACCCCAACAAACAAGGGCACCACTTGGCCGATGAAATTCAACAGGCTGTTGCGGGCTAAAAGCCTTCCGCTAATCTCCAAGCTTGTCACCTTTCGGATGCCAGGCAATCATTGCTTTTCCACAATCTGTGTCAATCACCACTGCTTTAACAGCATATTTTACGCATCGCTCAGATTGCCCATACCCACCACCTTCTAGCCTTTGACCAGCAAAGAACCCTTATATTCCAACTGCGGTCATAAGAATATGCAGAGTAGCTTGGAAGCCGGTGTGATCTTTGTGCAAGATTACGAATGGGAAATCATCTCACCTCTGCTCCTCAGTTCCCGTGCTCCTCCATCAGTCCAGCACTGCCGCCGCTAGTTTGTCCAGGTCGTGGTGACAGAGGGTGCCACTGGCCGCCAAGTAGCCCACGATGACCTGGAGCAAAACAGTCGCTCGCGCGTGTAATACCCGCAGACGCAAGGGCCTGATCATTTCAGCAATGCTCCGACGATGCGCTCCGCAGCGTGACCATCTCCATAGGGATTGATCGCTTGGGCCATGCACCTGTATACCTCTTCATATTCCAGCAACCGCCGCGTCCATTCTACAATCCGTACGCGGTCAGTCCCTACTACACGCACTGTCCCAGCCTCCACCGCCTCCGGTCGCTCGGTCACCTCACGCAAAACCAACACGGGTTTGCCCAATCCTGGCGCTTCCTCTTGAACGCCACCGGAGTCGGTCAGCACCAGACAACAGCGCTTCATCAGGTAAACCAGAGGGAGATAGTCCAGCGGAGGTAGTAGCGTGACGTTCGGCACTCCACCCATCAACCGGTAGACCGGCTCTTGGACGTTAGGGTTCAAATGTACTGGATACACTATATGGACATCATCCCGATACAGCGTTGCAATCTCTAGTAATGCGCGGCAGATGTTCTCCAAAGGCTTTCCAAAGTTCTCTCGCCGGTGTGCCGTCACTAAAATGATCCGCTGATCCCACGGCATATCCGCCAGTAGTCCTGCGCTTGGATCATAAGGCAACTTGGCCACCCAATGCAAGGCGTCAATCACAGGATTGCCTGTCACCACGATACGCTCTGGCGGGACATCCTCTCGCAGCAGGTTCTGGCGGGCTAGCTCAGTGGGAGCAAAGTGCAAGTCGGCGATGACGCTGGCCACCCGCCGGTTGATCTCCTCAGGGAAGGGCTGCCACTTGTCGTAGGTGCGCAGCCCCGCCTCCACATGCCCAATCTTAATCCGGGCATAGAAAGCCGCCAGGGATGCTGCCGCAACGGTAGTCGTGTCCCCTTGCACTAGCACCCAATCCGGTCGCTCCTTCGCCAGAATTGGCTCCAGCCTAGCCAACACTGCTGCCGCCACCTGAGTGGGGGACTGATTATCCTCCATCACTTTTAGATCGTAGTCGGGCACGATACCGAAGAGACGTAGTACCTGATCCAGCATCTGGCGGTGCTGGGCAGTGATACACACGATTGGCCGCAAATCACTAGTAACCGATCGCCATTGGAGTTCGCGGATGACAGGGGCAAGTTTGATGGCTTCAGGACGGGTGCCGAAGACGGTCAGAACTCTCAACATGGCACTCCATCTAACCTAATGAAGATTACCTTCTTGTTTATCACACGTCAAAGACTACTCAGCGAAATCCATGACGAACTTGGCCAGAGCAAGCGTTGTCAACAGGCAGCCGAGCGGGTCGTTCTGGACAAAAGTGTTAGTATGTAGTTGCGATGAGGTGCGTTATATGCTATCCTTATCGACGTTGAGTCGGCGGGGACGCACCGAGGGTCGCGTGGCATCAGGGCCGGCCGTTGTTACCCATAAGACACCAAGCTTGAAAAAGTGTTTGGTCGCCCGCCCGAATCTACTCAACTGAGACCCTTTGGGGCCGTGGCCAGCGCTTGCCCAGCGGTTGAGAACACGATCACAACCGCTGGGCAATGACGCAACAGGTCGGCCCAAATGCACTTCACAGGAGCCGCCGAGGGGCTCTTGCGGGCCGAATTCGATTCAATCACCCCCAGAAATGCTCGCTCGAAACCCGTCTCGATTTATCCGCAGTATTAAGGTACAGCACCCTTGGGTGGCATAAGATCACCCGGCGTTGTAAGCAAGGAATCCCTGGGAGAACTATCGATTAATACGTTGCGCGTTGTGATTCCTTGCGTGCTACCATCCATGTCGAACACGTACCACCAGCACTCTCCGCTGCCACTTGCGCTCGAAACTGAGTAGGACGCAATTAGCGAACCTGACCGGTAGACGCTAACGACCGCGTTGGACGAACGGACGCTATAAGAAGAGCCTAAGTAGCACCTTGAATAGTTGTAGACTGCATAGGTATACGTCCCGGGGTAAAATTGTTGGATTGTTATTGTCTCCGGCCCGTAGCCGTTCCTAGCGTCCCGATCCAGGCTAGCGTATGGGAAACTCGTGAGAGATCCCTTATTGCGGTAGTAAACATGATAGGGATTTGCCGAAGGTAGCCAAAGATGTGAGTCAAGATCTGGAGGGGTAGCACCCCACTCAAGCCGAATGTACATGGGAGAAGTCGAGGCCTGACCTGTCCAGCGTGCCGGGATGGGAAAATCTCCGCTCGTCCCCCAGTGATATGATCCCTGTCCATAGATGTACCACATCCCGCTCGATGGACGAAATACCGCAATGTCCGTTCTCCCGTCCCCATCGTAATCCCCAGGAACAGGAATGTCCCCTGCCGTCCCCCACTTGACATTTCCAATGTCTTTGATATACCACATCCCATCCGCGGGACGATACACGGCGATGTCCGTCCGTCCATCACCATCGTAATCGCCGGGGACAGGAATATCTCCGTTCGTCCCCCAGCCCATGGAAAACAGATTGCGAACATGCCAAAACCCGGTCGAGGGTCGGAATACTGCCAGATCTGGAACGCCATTTCCATCGTAATCTCCGGGCACGGGGATGTCATCCAATGTCCCCCATGGGATATTGGCCCAGTCTTTTATGTACCAGTAGCCATTCGCCGATCGGAAGACGGCGATCTCACTCCTTCCATCCTGGTTATAGTCGTAAGGTACGGGTAAATCCCCACTCGTCCCCCACAGCACTGATGCCTGACCTAATATGTGCCAATAGCCATTTGAGGGGCGGAAGACAGCATAATCAGCGCATCTGTCTCCGATGTAATCGGCCGCTACCGGAATATCCCCGCTCGTTCCCCATTGCGGGGAATACTGGTTGGCGACATACCAGTAGCCATTAGAAGGTCGGAAGACGGCATAATCCGTACGTCCATCCCCATTGAAATCCCCCACAGTAGGCTGAGTGCGCCCCGTCAGACTCCCTGGTCGTTTGGGTACCGGGATATCTCCCAACGTCCCCCATTGCGGAGAATATTGATTCTTGATGTACCAAAATCCGCTGTATCCCCGAAAGACGGCGTACTCCGTTCGACCATCGCCGTTGTAATCAGCAGGAACGGGGATATCACCTACCATGCCCCACTGCACAGACCCTTGTCCTCGAACATACCAGGTCCCATTGCCAGGGCGAAACACCGCGATATCTGTCATCCCATCTCCATTATAATCACCAGGAACTGGGATGTCTCCTGTAGTACCATACTGGAAATTTCCAATGTCTTTGATATACCACGTTCCATCGGACGGCCGCCATACGGCAAAATCTGTCACTCCATCTTTGTTGTAGTCTGCCGGCACGGGGACATCGCCACTCTGGCCCCATTGGACGGCACGCGTAGAATAAGGGTACGCATAATCATGGATATACCAGGTACCAGTACTGGGCCGAAAGACGGCTGGTTGTATGTAACCATCTCCTCTGTAATCTCCCGGCACAGGAGTATCTCCAGCCTGTCCGAATCGGATAGGAAACCTACCTCGTATGTACCATGTTCCATTGCCCGGTCGCCACACTGCATAGTCGGGTTGTCCACGCCGATAATAGTCTGCCGGCACGGGAATATCACCGTTCGTGCCCCACTGCACCATTGGTACACCACTGTTCAGGTTGTACCAGGTTCCGTCGGACGGCCGAAACACAGCAATATCCGCTCGCCCATCCCGGTCAAAGTCAGGAGCCCGGAACTTTTGGGCTCGAAAGTTGGCAACAGTGTAGGCAGTGTTGTTGAGCGTCTTGTGGTTATCAGCGGCATGGTATGACCCTTCAGGTACACCCATAGGAATGCCGTAATAACTTTTGTCGGGGTTAGACCAATAAGTAATCCGCTGGCACCAGTTGCACGCATCTGGGTATGCCATAATTGTCCGCCAAGTCTTACCGGGCTCTACGTAGCCATGGCTGTAGTCATATAAACCCTGGTGTTCCGCAGGGTACCAGTCATGCCCGGCCCCCATGTTGTGCCCCAACTCATGTGGATACGACTTGTTGCCTACGGCTTGATCCCGCCTGACTACAAAAAAGGCGCTGGACTGGAAAGAGTTGCTTAGCGAAGTCATTAAGTATCCCATTCCAGCGTAATCAAGGGTATTAACTATCAGCGCGACATCATCGGCGCCATAAATATCGCGCAACGTATGGACCTCGTCCATGTAGCCATCCGATGGATTTTGAAGGCGGGCTAGATCTGTGTCAGCATTGCCTGTCTCGGCATAGTCCACCTCGCCTCTATACACCAGACGGAGGCGTTGGTTGACCCAACTGTTACTATAGCTCTCGTTAGTAAGCTCCACTGCCTGATCAATCAAGGTGTTGATACCGGCAGTACCATTTGCGCCCTCACGCGCAGCAGGGCTGTAGACTATCATTATATCAATCATGCTCCCGGTCTCATTGCCGACCGCTACGGCTAATGTAGTTCCCCCTTGCTCTACTTTGACAGGGTCTGCCTCTTTGAGAAGAGCCTTAGGATTGATTTGGTAGATAACATGTACCCCATTACCCGCATACTGTACCTGGTAAGAATACCCAGGTATTTCGACACTCCCTGCCATCACTTCATCTTCAACCACCAGAATGACCTCGCTATATTTCACTCCATCAATGTGACCAATCCAGTGAAAGTCATTCGGCGTACCACCCTCCGCACGGTCTAGGACGGCGGTGAAGATTGCATCTTCAAAGAGGTTTAATTTGAGGGTATTGGCTAGACCCAGATCCCCCGAGTCGAGTGTTGGCCTTGTTCTGGTGAACAATCCAAAATTAACGGTGACGAATCTACTACGGACACTTGCGCGATCAATGGAAGGATCTGCCCTCCCCCGAGCTGCTGAGGGGACAAAGAGTCCTTGATCTGTTTCAGCATGAACTCCCATTGGAGTTGATGTCCTGATGGGCGTGGCTATGAGCGTCGGCGTGACCATCGGCGTCGGCGTGGCTGTCAGTGTCGGCGTGACCGTCGGCGGCGGCGTGACCGTCGGCGTCGGTATGACCGTCGGCGGCGGCGTGACTGTCAGCGTCGGTATGACCGCCGGCGTTGGCGTGACCGTCAGCGTCGGTGTGACCGCCGGCGTTGGCGTGACCGTCAGCGTCGGTGTGACCGCCGGCGTTGGCGTGACCGTCAGCGTCGGTGTGATTGGCAGCGTTGGCGTGACCGCCGGCGTCGGTATGATTGTCGGCGTTGGCGCGTTCATCGGCGCCACATTTGTTGGAGTTCCTGACGCCGTTGGTGAATCCGCTATCACTTGGTCCGGTCCTGCAATAAGTAGGGCAAATACAACCCAACCCACTGTGACAGCGAGATGAAGAGATTTCTTGAACATACTTCTCCTCTCCTTAATAAGTGTAGGCGCAGGATTTGTTGATACCGGAACAGGTTGGCTAACCGCCGCTGTGTTAGTAATACTGGTCAGTGTTGGTTGAGTTTGCCCAGTGCATCTGGTTAGTAAAGCCACAATCAGAGACACTCCAAAGCCTAAGGTATAGCATTTCATTAGTCAATCCTCCTGCCCCATATCGGGGACATCTAAATGGCGCAAAGCACCCACCTTCTGCAGTCACACCACCAGAGCACAGTTTCAGATAGCAATCAGTTCATGAGCATCCCTCCTTCCGTACTTGAGGCTCTGACAGCAGCGCACATGACTACCTATCGTCGCCCTCTTTCCTTACTCTCAAGAACGCTCAAGATGGCTGAATGTTCCTTCCCAGAAAGAACACTATGCCCAGATCGCAAAGCTATTCCTTGACATCCGACCTCAGTTCTCTCGAAGCGGAATATCGGTTGGTAACCCCCATTGCTGGGATGTGATCGTCCCATCCCCAGAGTTCCGGATGTACCAGAAACCATTGCTTGGCCGCCAAACGGCAATGTCCGTCTTCCCATCCCCATCGTAGTCAGCGGGCACCAGGATGTCAGTAGAGTTGCCCCACTGCTGGGCTGTGATCGTTCCATCCCCAGAGTTCCGGATGTACCAGAATCCATTGCTCGGCCGCCAAACGGCAATGTCCGTCTTCCCATCCCCATCGTAGTCAGCGGGCACCAGGATGTCGGTAGAGTTGCCCCACTGCTGGGCTGTGATCGTTCCATCCCCAGAATTCCGGATGTACCAGAATCCATTGCTTGGCCGCCAGACGGCAATGTCCGTCTTCCCATCCCCATCGTAGTCCCGCGGCACCAGGATGTCGGTAGACATGCCCCACTGCTGGGCTGTGATCGTCCCATCTCCAGAGTTCCGGATGTACCAGAATCCATTGCTTGGCCGCCAAACGGCAATGTCCATCTTCCCATCCCCATCGTAGTCAGCGGGCACCAGGATGTCGGTAGACATGCCCCATTGCTGGGATGTGATCGTCCCATCCCCAGAGTTCCTGATGTACCAGAATCCATTGCTCGGCCGCCAGACCGCTATGTCCGTCTTGCCATCCCCATCGTAGTCCCGCGGCACCAGGATGTCGGTAGACATGCCCCACTGCTGGGAGGTAATCGTCCCATCCCCAGAGTTCCTGATGTACCAGAATCCATTGCTCGGCCGCCAAACGGCAATGTCCGTCTTTCTATCCCCATCGTAGTTTCGCGGCACCAGGATGTCGGTAGACATGCCCCACTGCTGGGATGTGATTGTCCCATCCCCAGAGTTCCTGATGTACCAGAAACCATCGCTCGGCCGCCAAACGGCAATGTCCGTCTTCCCATCCCCATCGTAGTCAGCGGTGGGAGTCGCAATAAGCGTCGCTCGGAAATCAAAGAATCCCACTTTGGTCTGACCGCTCCTGGTCAACGTCCCCAGTGGCGAGTGGTTGGATTCCCTTGATTCGTCAATCAAGCATGATGAACTCAAGGAGTTTTGACCTATGGACGTGTTCCTACTCTTAGCGACATCCATCTTGTCAAATAA
>Ga0194113_10005450_pt1 | contig 16393 bp, 10 predicted proteins | sample TA2MahC200mmetaG_FD_146193 | JGI IMG/M metagenome (GOLD analysis project Ga0194113, IMG submission 146193) | Freshwater microbial communities from Lake Tanganyika, Tanzania - TA2015017 Mahale Deep Cast 200m | ecosystem: Environmental > Aquatic > Freshwater > Lake | place: Tanzania: Lake... | reverse complement strand
GGTCGGAGTCATGAGCATACGTTTCAAGTTGATGATGGTCATGGTGGCCGTCGTGTTGGTGGCCAACTCGCTGTTGTCCTTCGTGACCGTGCGGTACCTGGGTTCGGTGTGGATCGGCGAGGTGCAGTTGCGGGTGCAGCGCAACCTGAACTCGGCCCGGACGATCTACGATTATCACATCGAGTTGATGGCGTCCTACCTGCAGGGCGCTGCGCATGACGGGACACTGATCGAATCGCTTCAGTCCAAGAACGAAGCGGTGATGGATTCACTGCTGGCCGCGATTCGCCAGGAATCAGACGCGGATTTTGTTGCATTGCTGGATCCCCAGGGACGCGTGGTGCGGCGAGCGCGGAGCGACCACCAGGGTGACGATTTGGCTTCGGATCCGCTCGTGCGCAAGGCGCTGGCCGACCACGAGACCGCCATGGGCACGGTGGTTTTCTCCCGCGAACGACTGCTGGCGGAAGGAGGCGAACTGGCCGACCGTGCCCGGTTCGAACTGATTCCCACACCGGCGGCCCGACCGACGGCCGACACGGTGCGCAGCGACGGAATGGTCGTGGCCGCGGTCGTGCCGGTGCGGGACCGTCAAGGACAACTGCTGGGCGTGCTCTACGGCGGCGATCTGCTCAATCGCCGTTACGACCTGGTCGACAAGGTCAAGCGAGACGTATTTCCGCAGGAGCGCTACCGCGGCCGCGACATCGGCACGGTGACGATTTTCCAGGGCGATTTGCGGATTTCCACGAACGTCATGATGGATGACGGGACGCGCGCGGTGGGAACGCGACTGAGCGCGGACGTGTGCGAGGCGGTGTTGGATCGCGGCGGCAGTTGGACCAAACCGGCCTTTGTCGTGAATGACTGGTACATCACGGCCTATCAGCCGGTTCGGGACCCCGAGGGGAGCGTGATCGGCGTGCTGTACGTGGGTCTACTGCGCGAGCCCTTCCTCCGCCAGCTGAACGTGATCTGCAACGTCTTCCTGGCGATCGTGTTTGGGGCGACCATCGCCAATCTCTTTCTGCTGTTCGCGGCGAACGAACTGGTGCTGAGCCCCGTGCGGTACGTGGTGAGCATGGCCCAGAAGATCGTGGGGGGTGACCTGTCGGCCCGCGTCGGCATTCGGCCGCCTGGCGAAATGGGCGTGCTCTGCCGGGCCGTCGACAGCATGGCTCACGCCGTCCAGGAACGCGAAGAGCTGCTCAATCTCGCCACGCGGCAGCAGATCGGGCGGAGCGAGCAACTGGCGTCCGTCGGTCGCCTGGCCGCCGGCGTGGCCCACGAGATCAACAATCCGCTCACCGGCGTCCTGGCGTTCGCCGACATGATGCGCGACAAGGAGAACCTGGACGAGCAGGACCGGCAGGACCTGGAGCTGATCATCCGCGAGACCAAGCGCGTGCGCGAGATCGTGCGCGGCATGCTGGACTTCGCGCGCGAAACGCCCTTCGTCCAGAAGCCGATGGACATCAACGAACTCATCCGCCAGACGTTTCGGCTCTTGGGAAAACGCGACGCGTTCCAGAAGATCACCATGGTCGAGGATCTGGGCGAACGGCTGCCACAAGTCAACGTGGACAAAAACCAGCTCCAGCAAGTCCTTCTGAATCTGATGCTCAACGCCTGCGAGGCCATGCCCCACGGGGGCACGCTCATGGTACGATCATCGGTAGCCGATGGTCGCGTCGTGGTCGCGGTGACCGACACGGGCTGCGGCATCAAGCGGGAGCACCTGGACAAGATCTTCGAGCCGTTTTTCACGACCAAACCGGTGGGAAAGGGCACGGGCTTGGGGTTGAGCGTCAGTTACGGGATCTTGCAGCAGCACGAAGGTACCCTGGAGGTGGAGAGCGAACTCGGCAAAGGGACCACGTTCTTGGTCACGCTGCCGGCGGCGGTGGCCGAGCCCGCGGCCAACGCGCCCTCCGCGACGGAGACACCCTGATGCCCTGGAAAATCCTCGTGCTCGCCACGGACCGGGCCGTGGCCCATCAGTATCAGCACATGCTCGCCGCCGATCGACGCGACGTCCGCTCCCTGATCGTGGGCGACGCCGAGATCGCGCCGCACGAGCTGAGCGTGGTGGACGTGGTGTTCGCTATTCTCACCGCGTCCGATGCCTCGCCCGTACCCATCCTCTGCCAACTCAAGGCGGCCGGCAACACGGCGCCGGTCGTGGTCGTCAGTCGCAACCTGGCAGTCGAAACGGCCGTGGAGGCCATGCGCGAGGGTGCCGCGGACTACCTCCGCGAACCGTGCACGATCGACGCGCTCCGCGCCGCGCTCACCCGACTCGCTCCCACACCCGACGCCCTGGCCTCCGCCGCTGCGCACCACGACCCACCCGGCACGGAACGATTCGAAGGCATGATCGGCCAGTGCCTCGCCATGCGCGAGGTGTTCGCGCTCATCGAACGCATCGCGCCGGCCGACGCCACGGTCCTGATCACCGGCGAAAGCGGCACCGGCAAGGAAATGGTCGCACGTGCCATCCACCAGCTCAGCCGCCGCCGCGATAACCCATACCTCGGCTGCGACTGCACGGCCCTCGCGCCCACGCTCTTGGAAAGCGAACTGTTCGGACATGTGAAAGGGTCCTTCTCCGGAGCCGTCGCCACCAAGAGCGGCCTGTTCGAGGCCGCCCACCACGGCACCCTTCTGCTCGATGAAGTGTCCAACCTGAGCATGGAAACGCAAAGCAAACTGCTCCGCGTGCTGGAAACGCGAAATATCCGTATGGTCGGCGACACGGCCGAGCGGGACGTGAACATCCGCCTGATCGCTACGACCAACCGCAGCCTGGCCGAAATGGTCAAAGTCGGCGAATTCCGCGCAGACCTGTATTACCGACTCAATGTCGTCCCCATGGCCCTCCCGCCCTTGCGCGAACGGCACGGCGACATCCCGCTCCTCGCCATGGCCTTCCTGCGACATTTCTCGCACGGCATGGACCTGGAGCCGCACGGCTTCTTGCCCGCGGCCATGCGACAATTGGAAGTCTATTCGTGGCCGGGAAACGTGCGCGAACTGCGCAATATCGTCGAACGACTGGCCGTCCTGTATGGCGGCACTCGCATCGAACTGGAGCATCTGCCGGCCGAGGTCCGCGAGGCCAAAGCCGTCATGTCCGCCACCGACGTGCCCCGCACGTGGGAAGAATACAAGAACCTGAAACGGCAGATCATCGACGATCTCGAACAACGGTTCCTCCGCGCCGCCCTGGAACGCTCCGCCAACAACGTCACCCATGCGGCCGAAAGCGTGGGCATGCAACGCCCGAATTTCCACGCGTTGCTCCGCCACCATCGGCTCAAACCCGGCGCTCCCCCCGACCGACCCGCCGAAATATAGCGCACTTCCCCACGCGGCCCCCGCCATGGGAACGGTTTCTCACGGAGCCGCGGAGCCGCGGAGATGCAAGATAACGAGATCGGCACGGCAATCGTGGGTTGGGTATCGGCGAAACGCTGACGAAAACGGCACCACCTGAATTGCTCACGGCGAACGCTGGCAGTCTCTCTGTGTCTCCGTGCCTCTGTGAGACAAAACGGCATCGAACCAGGCGTTGGGCGAGCGGCAGGAATGGATTTACCAGTAGGACGGGCACTCTTGCCCGTCGAACACGCACCGGACGGGCAAGAGTGCCCGTCCTACGGGTAGCTTCTCAACTGCCGCTCGCCTTGCAGGAGCGCCCGCGACAACACCAGCACGGGACTCAACGTCCCTCGCGCCTGCCGCGTGGACTCCGGCAATCTCCCCACCGCCAAACGCTCGACTGTATGAGAGATCAGTGTATGCGTACTCATACACTGATCTGGTTTTCATACAGTCAACATCCCCTGTGAGGGGCACTTACCGGGGGTTGTTCAAGAGCTGGTGCCATTCACGGCGTCGGCGTTTTTCCTGGGTCGAGGCGATCGGCACCGTGAATTCGCGGCGGGACGGCGATTGGCCAGACGGGACGCGCGGTGAAGGATGGGTTTTTTGTGCCGGTTGTGCGGTTGGCACGCGGGTTGCCCTAACAAGCAGCCCAGCTGACGCGTTGGCTGTGGCTCGCGAAGCGGCGTTGATGTTTCAAAGAGTTGGCGATGTTCTGCACGGCGAAAGGAGAACGAGCCATGTCGGACAGTCACGCACTTCTGTTGGTTGATGATGAGGAAGTCATCTGCCAGGCATGTCGGCGCATCTTTTCCCGGCAGGGCTTCGCCGTGGACACGTTCACGGACGCCCGTCAAGGGCTGGCGCGGGCACTGGAGAAAGACTACGAGATCATCTTGTTGGACATCAAGATGCCGAACATGGACGGGATTCAATTCCTGGAGCAGCTCCGGCAGACGCGGATGGAGGTACCGGTGTTGATCATCACCGGGTATCCGAGCATTCCGAACGCGGCGGCGGCGATGCGGTTGGGAGCGTGCGATTACGTAACCAAGCCGTTCACGTCCGAAGAGATCACTTCCGCGGTGCAGCGCGTGTTGGCAACGCGGCGCATCCCCGACGGGAACGGGCATCTGGAGGACGAAACGGCGGTCGGTTCGGCCGCTGCCGAATCCCAGATTCTGTTTTGGGGGGAGTCTTGGTTCCGCATGGAGGTCGACGGGTCCGCGTGCGTGGGGGCCGTCATGCCGGGTCTGCACGGGACGACGCCCACGGACGTACTTCTGCCGCGCATCGGCGAAGTGGTGTACCAAGGGTTACCGTTGGCAAGCATCACGGTGCCGGGCGTCGCGCCGCTGGTCGTGGCCGCGCCGGTATCCGGCGTGGTGATGGCCGTCAACGAAACGCTGCACAAGCGTCTCGGCTGGCTCAACAGCGACCCGTGCGGCGAGGGCTGGATCGCCCACATCTGCACGACGGAATACGACCGCGAGGCCGAGCAGTGCGGAGCGCGCCGGATCATTCTGGCGAACGCCGATCCGGCGTCGGCGGGACTGCAGTCGAAGAAGCTGATGTCACTCGGGTGCCAGGTGCAGTTGGCGGCCGATCGCGAGGCGCTGGCCGGCGCGCTGAAGGAACCGGAAGGGCGCGTCGTGTTCGTCGATGCGCCGTCGTTCGCCGACGCGGGGCCCGATCTGGTTGGGTTGATCAATCATCAATCGCCGGCCGTGCGGGTCGTGGTGGCGGCGGCGGCTTGTGATCCGCACGAGACGGCGTACCGAAAGCACAAGATTCTGTACTATGCGGTCGAGCCATTTGGCGACGGCGAGATGGCGGACATCCTGGCGGCGGCGTTCCAGAACTTTCAACCGCCGGCGGCGGAGCGGCACAAGGGTCCGTCGGAGCCGATCAGCGGCATCTCCATCACGAACCGCAACGGGCGCCGCGTCCAGTTGCTGGCGGCCCCGGGCCTGTTGTGGCGGACCGAGGGGCTCGGATTGCACCTCGGACAGAAATTACTGGCCGAGATGTTGCCGGTCGTGATGACACCCGGCGTTGCCAACCTGAGCCCGGCCAACATTCTCAAGACGGCGGCCGCCCACGATCGGCTGATGGTGCTGTTGCCCAAGGACAGCGGGTTGCTGCCGGGCGGTCTGGCTCGCGACACGAAACCCGATTTCGGAATCGAGCCGGGCGACGTGGCGGGAAAGGTCACCACGCTGGCGGTGCAACCGGACGCGATGGGGGGCTTGGCGAGCCTGGACGCGCGGACCACGGCCGCCTTGGCCGACCACATCGTGCGCGAGATGTCCGCGTATTGACCGTCGCCGTAGTGGAGGCTGTCACGCGGAGACTGTCGCGCGTCCATCCACGAGTACTCGGGTGCTTCAAAACGGGGATCTATCAGAGGCGGGAGAGAGCGAATGAGCGTGGTGCCAACCGATGCGGGCGTGGAGTTGCTGGAGCAGTTGGGCAAGACGGGCAGTGGCACCTCGCCGTTGGGCTGCATGCAGTGCGGGATGTGCGCGGCAAGTTGCCCGTTGGGCGCGGCGATGGAATTTCCCCCGCGCAAGCTCATCCTGCAGACGATGGCGGGCAATCTGGACAAGGTGTTGGCCAGCCCATCGTTGTGGATGTGCGTCGGCTGCTACACCTGTTCCCATCGCTGTCCGCGCGACATCGAACTGACGGACGGTCTGTGGCCCGCGCTGCGAGACCGGTCGATGCAGGCGGGTTTCCAGCCGCCCGGCGAGCTGCAGGAGACGTTCCAGAACCTGTTCAAGTACGGCAACACGTTGGGCAAGTCGCCGCGGCAGCGTCTGGACTGGGCCAAGGGGCTGGACGTGCCCGTGCTGGACTTGTCGAAGGAAAGTCGGCCGGTGGACGTGCTGTGGTTGGTCGGCTGCTATCCGTCCTACTACCCGCGCAACCATGCGGTGACGCGGGCGTGGGCGCGCATCATGACCAGACTCGGCGTGAGCTGGGGCGTGCTGGGCGCGAAGGAGAAATCGGCTGGCGAGTGCGAGCGGATGTTCGGCGAGGAGGGGCTCTTCGAGACGCTCGTGGAAGAGAACCGCAAGCTGCTGGGGGCGCAGCAGTTCGAGACACTCGTCACGCTCGACCCGCACGCCTATCGCGCGCTGCACGCGTACTATCCCCGCTTCGGCGCGTGGTATCCGGTGCAGCATTACACGACGTTCCTGGCCGAACGGCTGGACGCGCTGCGCGGCATGATCGTCAAGCCGGTCGAGGCGACGGTCACGTATCACGACAACTGCTGCGTCGGGCGGCGCTGCGGCTGCTACGATCCGCCCCGCGCGCTGCTGCAACTGATACCCGGCGTGAAGCTGGTCGAGATGGACCGCCACCACGACAACGCGCTTTGCTGCGGCGGAGGAGGCGGCGGGATGTGGCTGGACGCCCACATCGTGGCCCACGGCGGTCACCGTTTGTCTGACGAGCGGATCCGCCAGGCGGCCGCCACCGGAGCGGACACGTTGGCCGTCTCGTGCCCGTACGAGCTTTCGCGTTTCGAGGACGCGGCGAAGGTGGCCGGCCTGGACGGTCAGGTAAAGGTCCGCGACATCATCGAGTTGCTGGCCGAATCGATGGACTTGGGTGAAAGGAGCGTCGCATGAACATCATGGTGGTGGTCCGGCAGGTTCCGGACCTGATCGAATCGCTGGAGATCGACGCGTCGGGATCGTCGCTGGACTGGGATGCGGCGTCGTTCATCATCAACGAGTGCGACGATCACGCGTTGGAGCAGGCGCTGCTGCTCAAGGAAGCCGCCGGCGGGACGGTGACCGTCGTGGCCTTGGACCAGGGCGACGTCGACAACACGTTGTACACGGCGGCGGCCAAGGGCGCCGACCGGATCGTGAAGATCCCGGTGGACGACGGGTGGCATCCGAGTCCGCGTGCCGCGGCGGCGCTTTACGCCGAGGCGGCGAAGGATCTCGCCAAGGATCTCGTCCTGGTCGGCGTGCAGGCGCACGACGAGCTGGACGGCGTGTTGGCACCCGCGCTGGCCGCCGCGCTGGCCCTGCCCTACGTGGGCGTGATCCGGGGCGTGCAGGCGGGATCGGAACCGGGGTCCGTGGTGGCGTGCAAGGAATTCCCCGGCGCCGTCATGGCCCGCCTGGATGTCCGATTGCCGGCCGTGCTCGGCATCCTCGGCGCGGACCAGCCACCGCGGTACGTGCCGGTCAGTCGCATCCGCGCCGCGATGAAGGAGTCGCGATTCGAGGAGCCGGCGGTGGCGGCGGCACCCGCCGCGTCCCTCGTGTCGGTCCACAAGTTGTATCCGCCGGTGTCCGGGACGCGCGCGGAAATGCTCGTCGGCTCCGAATCCGACATTGCCGGCCGCATCGCGGCGATTCTCGCTGAGAAAGGACTGTTGAAATGAGCGCTCACGATGTCCTGGTGGTGGCGGAAGTCCAGCGCCAAGCGCTGGCGGATATCACGCTGGAGCTGCTGGCCGCGGCCCGCGGCGTGGCGGAGGCCGGGGGCGGCCAGGTGATATGTCTCGTGTTGAGCGCGGACGGGACGCCCTTCGTCCCGGCCCTCGCGCCGGCCGATCGCATCGTGCTGGTGAACGATCCGCAACTGGCCGATTACGCGCCCGATCCCTTCGTGGCGGCGGCGTTCGAGGTCGTCGCGGCCGAACAGCCGCGCGCGGTCCTCGTGGCCGGCACGTCCGTCGGATGGGACTTGGCGCCGCTCTTGGCCAGCCGCCTGCAGGCACCGCTGGTGACCGGCTGCAAGTCGGTCACGGCTGACGGCCCGGGACTCGTCGTGGATGTGTCGTTCTGCGGCGGCAAGATGATGGCGGAAGTTGCCGTCGGCCAGTCGCCGGCGGTGCTGATGATCATGCCGGGCAGTTACCGCGCCGCCACCGCGGCCGGCGCGGCGCGGGTGGAGACCCGCGAGCCCGCGTCGCCGCTGCCGGCCGGCGCGGTCCGGTTCCGCGAGTGGGTGCTGCCGGAGGCGGGTGATGTGGACATCACGCAACAAGACGTTCTCGTCGCCGTGGGGCGCGGCATCCAACAGAAGGACAATGTCGAACTGGCGGAACAGCTGGCTCAGGCCCTCGGCGGCGCTGTGTGCGCCTCCCGGCCCGCGGTCGATCAAGGCTGGCTGCCCGCCACGCGTCAGGTCGGCAAGTCGGGGATGACGGTCAGGCCGAAACTGTACCTGGCTCTGGGGGTCAGCGGAGCGCCTGAGCACTTGGAAGGCATGGACGGATCCGAGCTGATCATCGCGGTAAACACGGACCCGAAAGCGCCGATCTTCGACGCCGCACATTACGGAGCGGAAGTCGACGCACTGGACTTGTTGCCGGCCCTGGTCGAGGCCGTCGGCGCGAAGAAAGGCTAGAAGGCGGTATCTTCATGGAATTCACGCGGCCCATCATGTGGAACGTCCCGCACTGGGCGGAAATCACGCTCTACGCGATGATCCCCCTGGTGATGATCGCCTTCGTGGCCGCGACGGTCTGGCGCATGCGGAAGTGGTTCATCGGCGCGGCCGAACCCGGCACGCCCTCCCTGCGCCAGCAGCTGCTCCAGTCACTCCGCCCGCGACAGCTGTGGTCGCTGGTCAAGACCGCCCTGTTCCAGTCGCGGCTCACACGCGACACGTTCTCGCTCGTGATGCACCAGGCGATTTTCTGGGGCATGGCTCTGCTGTTCGTCGGCACCGCGCTGGCCACGGTCGACCAGGACCTCACCAACCTGCTGTGGGATTGGCAGTTCCTCAGCGGCCGTACCTATCTGGTGTACGAGTTCGTGCTGGATGTCTTTGGAGTCGTCTTGATCGTGGGGATCGCCATGGCGGCCTACCGGCGCTACGTGCTGCGTCCGCGACGGCTCCAGGCGAAGCGAAAAAACATCAGTCTCTGGGACGCGTTTCCGTTCCTCTCGCTGCTGCTGTTGATCGCCGTGACGGGGTTTCTGGTGGAGGGACTCCGCATCGCGGAAGGGCTGCACATCGAATCGCAGGTGGCCGCGGCGCCCTCCGACGGCCAGGCGAGACTCGCCGCGCTCGAACGAATGGACGTCCGAGCACGGCTCAAGATGGGGCCCGAGCGGCAGGAGGCCCAATTGCGGCGAATCGCGGAAGGAGAGGCCGTGTTCCCCGCGGCGGCGGCCGCACCCGTCGGCAAGGGAATTGCCCATCTCCTGACACCGCTCTCGCTCGATAACGTCCGACTGCTGCATCAGCTGTCGTGGTGGGTCCACACGCTCTTGGCCTTCGGCTTGATCGTCAGCATTCCGATGACCAAGGCGTTCCATCTCATCTCGTCGCCGGCCAACATGCTGCTGCGCGACGCGGGCGAGCCGGGTCGACTGCCGGTCGTGGCGGAGTCGGGCGTGCGGACCGTGCGCGATTACACGTGGCGGCAACTGGTGCAGGTCGACGCCTGTACGTGGTGCGGCAAGTGCCAGGACGTCTGCCCCGGCTACGCCGCCGGCTTTCCGCTCTCGCCGCGCGACCTGGTCCAAGGCCTCGGTGCCCAGCTGCTGCGGACCAAACCGAAGGACCGCGACAACACGCCCAGCCTGCACGGTCCGGTGGTCACGCCCGAGGAACTGTGGGCGTGCTGCACGTGCCGTGCGTGCGAGGACATTTGTCCCGTCCACATTCAACAGCCGCGACTGATCATCGACCTGCGCCGCCACCTGATCGACGGCGGGCAGGTCGACGAGGGACTGCAAGACGCGCTGATGAACTTCCAGCGCTACGGCAACTCGTTCGGCCAGTCGCCGCGCAAACGCGCCGACTGGATGAAGCCGCTGGGGTTCAAGCTGAAGGACGTGCGGAAGGAGCCCGCCGAGTACCTCTGGTTCGTCGGCGACTATGCGTCGTACGACCCGAGGGCCCAGGAAGTGACGCGCGCCGTCGCGCGAGTGTTGCGGCATGCCGGAGTGGACGTCGGGCTGCTGATGGAAAAGGAGCAGAACTCCGGCAACGACGTGCGGCGAATCGGAGAAGAAGGCCTGTTCGCCATGCTGCGCGACAAGAACGGCCAGGAGTTGGCAAACGCGAAGGACAACTTCCGGCGCGTGCTCACGAGCGACCCGCACACGTACAACACACTGAAGAACGAGTACCGGGCTGGCGGGCAGATCTCGGAGGGCGATGCCGCGGCCGAGCCGCTGGCCGGCAAGCCGGTGCTGCACTACGCGGAGCTGCTGGACGAGCTGATCCGCGGGGGCGCGATCGGACTGGCCCGGCGCATGGACCGCACGGTCACGTATCACGACCCGTGTTATCTCGGCCGGTTCAACGGTGTCTACGACGCGCCGCGGCGGATCCTGGAGGCACTGGGCGCGCGGCTGGTCGAGATGCCGCGGAGCCGCGCGAACAGCTACTGCTGCGGCGCCGGCGGCGGACGCGTCTGGATGAAGGACTCGCCCGGCATCGCGGAAAGGCCGGCGGAAAACCGGATCAAGGAAGCGCTGGCCCTGCCCGGCGTGCAGTGCCTCGTCGTGGCCTGTCCCAAGGACCTGATCATGTTCCAGGACGCGGTCAAGACGGTCGGCGCGGAAGATCGCCTGCGGGTGGTCGATGTGGGTGAATTGGTCTTGGAGGCGATGGACGTTCCGGCGGAAGCCGTGACTTGAGCGGGGATGAACCATGATTTCACGCGATAGTACGTTACGGATCGGTGTGTATGTGTGCCACTGCGGCAGCAACATCGCGGGCATGATCGACGTGGAAGCGCTGGCCAAGTGGGCCGAGGCTCTGCCCGGAGTCGCGCTTTCCCGGCACTACAAGTACATGTGTTCCGATCCGGGCCAGGAACTGGTCAAACGGGACATCCAGGAATTCAACCTCAATCGCATCGTCGTCGCCGCGTGCTCGCCCAACCTGCACGAACCGACGTTCCGCCGCGCGGCCGAAAACGCCGGCTTGAACCGCTTCCTGGTCCAGATGGCGAACATTCGCGAGCAGGTCGCTTGGGTCACGGACGACAAGGACGCCGCGCATGTCAAGGCGCAGTCCCATCTGGCGGCCGCGATCCGCCGCGTGGCGGACCACGAGCCGCTGCAACGCCAGTTCGTGCAGATCCGCCCGCGCGCGCTGGTCGTCGGCGGGGGCATCGCCGGAATTCAGGCCGCCTTGACCATTGCCGACGCGGGAAGAGACGTGATTCTGGTCGAACGCGAGCCGAGCATTGGCGGGCACATGGCCATGTTCGACAAGACGTTCCCCACGCTGGATTGCGCGGCGTGCATCCTCACCCCCAAGATGACCGCCGTCAAGCTGCACCCGAACATCAAACTGCTCACCTATTCGACGGTCGAGTCGGTCGAGGGTTCCGTGGGCAGCTACCGCGTCAAGGTGCGCCGCAAGCCGCGTTACATCGACGAAAGCCTCTGCGTCGGCTGCATGCTGTGCATCGAAGGCTGCGTGTTCACCAAGGCGAAGTTCCCCAACCCGTTCGACCAGGGCCTGGGCATGCGCAAGCCGGTGTGGGTGCCGTTCGCGCAAGCCGTGCCGCCCATCCCGGTGATTGACCCGGAAACGTGCCTGGAGATAGCGCGGGGCAAGTGCAAAAAGGGTTGCGTGGAATCGTGCGGCGAACGCAACGCGATCCAGTTCGACCAGCAGGAGACGGTCGAGGAGTACGATGTCGGCGCGATCGTGATCACGACCGGATTCAAGGCTTTCGATCCCGCGGTGATTCCGTACTACGGATACGGCAAGTACCCCAACGTGTACACGAGCTTGGAAGTTGAACGCCTGCTCAACGCCGGCGGACCAACGTCCGGCAAACTGGCGCTGCAGGACGGGTCCGCGCCCAAGCGCGTCGGAATCGTTCACTGCGTGGGCAGCCGGGACCAGAACTACCATCCCTATTGCTCCCGCGTGTGCTGCATGTACGCCTTGAAGTTGGCACATCTTGTCCGCGAGAAGACGGGTGCGGAAGTCTACAACTGCTACATCGACATCCGCACGCCCGGCAAGGGGTTCGAGGAGTTCTACAACCGCGTGCAGGACGAGGGCGTGCACTTCATTCGCGGCAAGGTGGCCGACATCACGCCGGCGGCGGGCAGCGACTCCGGCGGCAACGGCGCCGGCGGCAACGGCGCCGGCGGCAACGGCGCCCTGTCGATGCTGGTGGACGACACGCTGCTCGGCTCGATCCGCAAACTGGACGTCGACATGGTGATCCTGGCCGCGGCACTCGAGCCGCAGTCGGACGCCAACGAAGTGCGGCGGGCATTCGGGATCTCCTGCTCCGCCGAAGGCTTTTTCCTCGAGAAGCACCCGAAACTGGCCCCGGTCAACACGGCCAACGACGGCGTCTTCGTGGCCGGCGCCTGCCAGGGCGCGAAGGACATCCCCGACACCGTCGCGCAGGCCGACGCGGCCGCCGCCAAGGCACTCGCCCTGATCGACGCCGGTCAGATCGAACTCGAACCGAACACCGCCTGGATCGAAGCCGACATGTGCTCGGGCTGCAGAACTTGCATCCCGCTCTGCCCCTACCTCGCCATCAGCCGCGACGACGAGCGGAATATCGCGGTCATCGATCAGGCACTCTGCAAGGGCTGCGGCACGTGCGTCGCCGCATGCCCGTCCGGCGCCGCCATGCAACACCTGTTCAGCGACCAACAAGTGGATGCCGAACTGGAAGGGCTGATGAAGTACGTGTGACCTTAAATGGAAGGACCAAACATCCATGTCCGACCCCGCTTCTCCACCGGTCGAGCCGACCTTTAACCCGCGGATCGTGGCGTTCATGTGTAACTGGTGCAGCTACACGGCGTCCGACCTGGCCGGCACGGCGCGCATCAAGTACTCGCCGTACGCCCGCATCGTGCGCGTCATGTGCAGCGGGCGCGTCGATCCGAATTTCGTGCTCAAGGCCTTCGCACTGGGCGCCGACGGCGTCATGATCGCCGGCTGCCACCCGGGTGACTGCCACTACGTCGAACAGAATTACAAGACCATCCGCCGCGTCACGATGCTCCGCTACTTCCTGGAACAGATGGGCATCGACGGCAACCGCCTGCGGCTGGTGTGGGCCTCGGCAGCCGAAGGCCAGCATCTGGCTGAGTCGATCGACCAGTTCGTCGCCGAAACGCGTCAACTGGGGCCGCTCAACTGGTCCGCCAACTGGGAAGATGACGGGCGGTCGCTGGACATGCTGGAACAGATCGCGCACGAACACGCCGAAGCGATGGAGATCCTGTCATGAACGCTGGCGAAAAAGGAAAACTCGCCCTGTACTGGGCGGCGTCGTGCGGCGGCTGCGAGATCGCCGTGCTGGCGATCAATGAGAAGATCCTGGATGTCGCGGCCGCGTTCGACATCGTCTTCTGGCCCGTCGCTATCGATGCCAAGGTCCACGATGTCGAACGCATGGCCGACGGCGAAATCGACGTCTGCCTGTTCAACGGCGGCATCCGCACCAGCGAACAGGAATACATGGCGCACCTCCTCCGCAAGAAATCCAAGGTGCTGGTGGCGTTCGGCTCGTGCGCCCACGAAGGCTGCATCCCCGGCCTGGCCAACGTCACCAATCGCCGCCAGATATTCAACACCGTCTATCACGACACGCCGTCGACCGAGAACCCGGACAACGTCGAGCCGCAATCGACGACCGCAGTCCCCGAAGGCGAACTCCACCTGCCCGTGTTCTACGACACGCTCCGAACACTCGACCAGACCGTCCCGGTCGACTACTACCTGCCCGGCTGCCCGCCCGAAGCGGAACGGATCTGGGATGCGATCACGGCCATTGTCAGCAACCAGCTGCCGCCCGCCGGCGCCGTGCTCGGCGCGGAAACGACGGTCTGCCAGGAGTGCAAACGCGTGCGGTTGGAGAAGAAGATCAAGAAGTTCCACCGGACGTGGGAGATCGTGCCGGACGAGACGAACTGCCTGCTCGAGCAAGGGATCCTCTGCAGCGGCATCGCGACACGCGCCGGCTGCGGCGCGAAATGCCCGCAGGTCAACTCCCCCTGCATCGGCTGCTACGGCCCCAACGAGGGCGTGCAGGACTTCGGCGCACGCATGATGGCGGCCCTCGCCTCCATGATCGATTCCAACGATCCGGAGGAAATCGACCGCATCATCCGCGAGGGCATCCCCGACCCCGTTGGGAGTTTCTATCGCTTCAGCCTGGCCAGCAGCCAACTGCGGCGGAGCAAACTGGCGCGATCGGGAAACGGCAATGGATCCCCGCGGCCGGCGAAGGAAGCGCCCGCCGTGACGCACGATTAACGTACTCGAAGCGCGGAACCTGATTTGGCTGATTCAACGTCCTCGGTAACCACCAAGGTTGCCATTTATCCTACCCCGTCCTATAAGTCCTATTAACCCCGTCCGTCCTTGGTTGGAGAACCGCTCATGTCCGTCGGGACGAAGAATCGTCGCATTTCGATTGACCCGGTCACGCGCCTCGAGGGCCACGGCAAGATCGACATCTTCCTGACCGAGGAAGGGGACGTGGCCAACTGCTACCTGCAGATCCCGGAACTGCGGGGCTTCGAGCAATTCTGCGTCGGTCGCCCGGCGGAAGAGATGCCGAATCTGACGGCGCGCATTTGCGGCGTCTGCCCCGAGGCACACCACATGGCGGGGACCAAGGCCCTGGATGCTCTGTTCCACGTGGACCCGCCGCCCGCCGCCAAGAAGTTGCGGGAGTTGTTCTACAGCATCTTCTACTCGACCGACCATACGACCCACTTCTATGCCTTGGGCGGTCCGGACTTCGTGATGGGCCCCACGGCACCCGTCGCGGAGCGGAACATCTTGGGTGTCATCCAGAAGGTGGGCATGGAGATCGCCGGCAAAGTGCTCAAGATGCGGCGGGATGGCCACCACCTGATCGAGATGATCGGCGGCCGAAAGGTGCATCCCAACTGGGGCCTGCCGGGCGGCGTGAGCCGGGGCATCAACGAGGAACAACGGAAGGAAATCGAACAGCTCGGCTTCGACGCCATCGAGTTCGCGAAATTCTCGCTTCAGCTGTTTGCCGACGTCGTCCTCAAGAACAGCGACTACGTGGCACTGGTGACCGGCGACACGTATCTCCATCGCACGTACAACATGGGTACCGTCGACGCCAACAACTGCGTGAACTTCTACGATGGAATGATCCGCGTCGTGGGACCCGATGGTCGGGAACACGCGAAATATGATGCGCGGGACTATCAGGAATACATCGCGGAGCGCGTGGAGCCGTGGACCTATCTCAAGTTCCCGTATCTGAAGAAAGTCGGCTGGAAGGGATTTGTCGACGGGCCGGACTCCGGCGTCTACAAAGCGACCCCCCTGTCGCGCCTCAACGCGGCGGACGGCATGGCCACACCACTGGCCAACGTTGAGTACAAGCGGTTCTACGAGACGCTGGGTGGCAAGCCGGTGAACCATACGCTGGCCACCCATTGGGCTCGCCTGGTTGAGTTGCTCTACGCGGCGGAACATTGGGTGGAATTGGCCACGGACCCGGAGATCACGAGCTCCGAATATCGCGTGCTCCCGACGGAGACGCCGACGGAAGGCGTGGGCTGCGTGGAAGCACCGCGTGGCACGCTGACCCACCATTACACGACGGACGAACGAGGCATCCTCACCAAGGTCAACCTGATTGTCGGTACCACCAACAACAACGCGCCCATCTCGATGTCCGTGAAAAAGGCGGCACAGACGCTGATCCACAAGGGCCAGGTCGCGACGGAGGGGTTGTTGAACATGGTGGAGATGGCCTTCCGGGCGTACGACCCGTGTTTCGGCTGCGCCACGCACAACCTGCCCGGCCGGATGCCGCTGGAAGTCACCCTCCGCGACCCGCGCGGAAACGTCCTGCAAGAGCTCTCGCGCGGCTTGTGACACGAAAACGTCAGTGGCGATTGAACGCCGACGGCAATCACGTGATGCGGCCGGTGGCCGCAACCGAACGTAGGACGGGCTTCCTTGCCCGTCGCCCGCGCCCCGACGGCCTGGGAAGGCCGTCCACCAACACGTGCGCGCCGCGCGCGTCTCACAA
>Ga0194113_10005437_pt1 | contig 16415 bp, 16 predicted proteins | sample TA2MahC200mmetaG_FD_146193 | JGI IMG/M metagenome (GOLD analysis project Ga0194113, IMG submission 146193) | Freshwater microbial communities from Lake Tanganyika, Tanzania - TA2015017 Mahale Deep Cast 200m | ecosystem: Environmental > Aquatic > Freshwater > Lake | place: Tanzania: Lake... | reverse complement strand
GCCACTGCGCTATTGCACACCTTTAACAACCTGGCGGTTCCGGTGGGGCTGTTTACGCTCAAGTCTTACAGCTTGTTCTCTGGCCCGATGGATGCGATGACCCAGTGGTGGTATGGCCACAACGCCGTGGGCTTCTTCCTGACCGCCGCCTTCCTGGGCATGATGTATTACTTCGTGCCCAAGCATGCCGGTCGCCCGGTTTACTCTTACCGTCTGTCCATCGTCCACTTCTGGGCGCTGTCCTTCATGTATATGTGGGTCGGTACCCACCACTTGCACTGGACGGCATTGCCGGACTGGGCCTCCACCCTGGGTGCAACCTTCTCCATCATGCTGCTGCTGCCGTCCTGGGGTGGCATGATCAACGGCATCATGACCCTGTCGGGCGCCTGGGACAAAATGCGCACCGATCCGATCATGCGTTTCATGATCGTGGCGCTGTCGTTCTACGGCATGTCCACTTTTGAGGGTCCCTTGATGTCGCTGAAGGATGTCAACGCCCTGTCGCATTACACCGACTGGACCGTGGGGCATGTGCATTCCGGTGCCTTGGGCTGGGTGGCCATGATTTCCTTTGGCTCGATCTATCACATGTTGCCGCGCCTGTGGAATACCCAGATGTATAGCGTCAAGCTGATCAATGTCCATTTCTGGTTGGCGACGGTGGGCGTGCTGCTCTACATCGTGGCGATGTGGATCTCCGGCATCATGCAGGGTTTGATGTGGCGTGCCTTCGACGACTTCGGCAACCTGCAGTACTCCTTTGTAGAGTCGGTCGCTGCCATGCATCCCTTCTATGCCATGCGCGCCATCGGTGGTCTGTTCTTCCTGACCGGTATGTGCGTGATGGCCTACAACTGCTACAAGACCATCCGTCAGGGCCAGGCTGAGGCGAGTAATGCCGCCGCTGTGGCTCAGGCTGCCTGATGGGAGAGAAGACCATGTTCAAGAAATTTACCCACGAAAAGATTGAAACTAACGCTGGTTGGCTGATTGTGTTGACCATGTTTGCCATCAGCGTTGGCGGTCTGGTTGAGATTGCACCCCTGTTCCTGCTTGATGACACCATCGAGAAGGTGGATGGCGTACGGCCCTACAGCCCGCTGGAGCAGCGCGGTCGCGATATCTATATCCGTGAAGGCTGCTACACCTGCCATTCGCAGATGATCCGCCCGTTCCGTGACGAGCAACTGCGTTATGGCCATTACTCGCTGGCAGCCGAATCCAAGTATGACCACCCGTTCCAGTGGGGCTCCAAGCGGACGGGTCCCGATCTGGCTCGCGTGGGCGGCAAGTATTCGAACGAGTGGCATACCCAGCACTTGATTCAACCCAAATCCGTTGTGCCGGAATCGGTCATGCCCAACTACCCGTGGTTAATGTCGCCGCTGGATGCCTCTGATGTGGCTGACCGTATGCGTGCCCTGCGCACCACGGGCGTGCCCTATTCGCTGACCCAAGCCGAGTTTGAAAAAAATGTGAAGCAGTTTGGTGAGGACCATGCACGCATGTTCCATATCCCCAACGCCCAGACCAACCTGGTGAGCCAGGCGCAGGCCGGCAATTACGATGGTGACAACACGAGCGTTTCCGAAATGGACGCGCTGGTGGCCTATCTGCAGGTGCTGGGCACGATGGTGGATTTCAGCAAGATCAAGCCGGAAGACTTGGTCAAGTTCCGCTAATTGATGGGATAGTTTCCCGATGTTGGAATGGTTCGCAAATCCGGCCAACAGCAAGCCTCTGGGTTTGCTGATCTTCTTCGTCACCTTTTGCCTGATCGTGCTCTGGGTGTATGGAAGTCGCAAGCGTAGCGAACGGCTGGAAGCGCATAAGAACATTCCCTTTCTAGATGACGACAACAAGGATACTCCGCATGGCTGAGAATACTGTCCAGACCACGGGCCACACATGGGATGAGACCCTGCAGGAATACAACAACCCGTTGCCGAATTGGTGGATCTATGGTCTCTATGTCACGATCGCGTTTGCGATTGTGTATTGGGTCATTTATCCGTCCTGGCCGGTCGGCAAGGACCATTTGCGCGGCATTGGCACGGTGACCTACACGAACAGTGCCGGCCAACCCGAGACCAATGGTTGGAATACACGCGCCAAATTGCTCAAAGAGATGCAGGACGGAGACGCGCGGCAAAAACCCTACTTCGACAAAATTGCGGCCATGCCGGTCTCCCAGGTGGTCAAGGATCCGGAGCTGAACAGCTTCGTCCTGTCTGCTGGCAAGGCCTTGTTCTCCGAGAATTGCGCGGCCTGCCATCAGGCTGGCGGTCAGGGTAAGGTGGGTCTCTATCCCAACCTGGCCGACGATGACTGGAATTATGGCGGCAGCGTTGCTGAAATCGAAGCCACCTTGGTAGGTGGCCGTCGCGGTTATATGCCAGCCTTTGGCGAGGCCCTCGAAAAGTCGCAGATTGAGGCTATTTCCAGCTATGTGCTGGGATTGTCTGGTCACGCCGTGGACAAGGTTAAGGCGGCTGAGGGTAATGCCTTGTTTCACAGCAACACGGGTGCTTGTTACTACTGCCATGGCGCGGATGCCAAGGGCCGCAAGGAATTTGGTGCCCCTAACCTGACCGACAAGGTCTGGCAGTGGGCGAATGTGCCTGCCGCCGCCGACATGAATGGCAAGATTGCAGCGGTGCGGAATGTCGTGACGGCCGGGCTTAACAAGGGCGTCATGCCGGCTTGGGGGGGTGAAAATGCGCGTCTCAATCCCGGCCAGATCAAGCTATTGAGTATCTATGTGCATCAGTTGGGCGGTGGCAAGTAAACCGGTCATCTGACCCAATATAGCGAGGCCCCGCTTTGCCGGGGCCTTGTTGCATTGAGGGGTGAGCATCAAGTCCCGGAATTACGAGTATTCCCATGAGCGAACAACCGATTCAGTACTACGCCAAACGGAAGGCCATCGTGCCACGCTCCGTGCATGGGCCGTTTCGTCGCTTCAAGTCGGCTGTACTCTGGCTGGCCTTTGCGGTGTACTTTCTGCTGCCCTGGTTGCCGTGGTCGCGTCCCGACGGTATCGCGCAGGCGGTGGTGTTCGATATTCCCGGACGACGCTACATGCTGTTCGATCTGGTGGTGTATCCCCAGGATATCTTCTGGCTCTCGCTGATCCTCTTTATTGCGGCGGTCTTGCTCTTTTTTGTGACGGCCTTGCTGGGGCGCGCCTTTTGTGGGTACTTCTGTTTTCAGACCCTGTGGACGGATGCCTTCATCTGGGTTGAGCATTGGCTGCAGGGCGAGCGTCCCCACCGGCTGAAGCTGGCTCGGGCGCCATGGACCGACCGTGAGAAGCTGTTCAGGGTCGGTGCGACGCGCCTGCTCTGGTGGCTGATCGCGTTCTGGACAGCACTCACCTTTGTGCTCTACTTTGGCTATGCCCCCGAGTTGCTGGTGCAGCTTTTCACCGGCGCGGCCGTGCCTGCCGCGTACATCACCGTGCTGGCGCTGACGCTGACCACCTATCTTTCGGCGGCCACCTTGCGTGAGCATGTGTGCCTGTATATCTGTCCCTATGGGCGTTTTCAGAGCGCCATGTATGACCCGGAGACGCTGACTGTCCATTACGACAAGGCGCGGGGCGAAGGCGTAGCGGGCCGGGCGGTGGCTCGCCACGGTCTGCGTACGGTGGAAGAACGCGCGGCCTCAGGTCATGGTGATTGCATTGATTGCAAGCTCTGTGTCCAGGTCTGCCCCACTGGGATTGATATTCGCGACGGGATGCAATTGGGTTGTATTGCGTGTGGCCTGTGCGTCGATGCGTGCAATGGAATCATGGCTCGGATGCATTACGCACCGGGGCTCATCCGCTATGACTCTGAGGCCAATCTGCAAAGTGCCGTGCCCCACGCGCCCCGCATCGACTGGCGACGCCTGAAGGTGATCGGTTATGGCGTGTCCCTCGTTCTGATGACAGCCTATTTGTTTTACAGCATCAACCATCGTCAGTCTTTTGAGCACAGCACCCAGCAGGTGCGCCAGCCCTTGTTCGTCGTGCTCTCGGATGGCCAGATCCGCAACCGTTACCAGATCCGCCTGACCAATCTGTCAGGCCGGGACGCGCGCTACCGGATCAGCGTGCGTGGGGCCCCGGCGGATAGTCTCGACCTGGGCAACTTTGAAGAGGTGCTCGTACACAATGGCAAGAGCGTGATTGTTCAGGCCAGCATTACGCTGCGGCCGGAGGTGGCCGCGGTTCAGTCCGAGTTTGAGTTTGTCATTCGTAGTTCGACGGGCGATGAAGTCAGCGATCCGGCGCGCTTCTTCACCCAGCACTGAGGAGTACTCCTGTGAATCTGTTGTTTACCCTGTTTGGGGGCATGATCCTCACAACCGTTCTGTATGGACTCGCGCGTGCGCTGCGCCTGTCAAACTTCTGGGCGGCGGTCGTGGCGGCTGCCGTGCCGAGTTTCCTCTATATGGTTTGGGTGGCCTTCACCTTGCCCAGTCTGGATCGCGTCTCCATGCATCTTGTGGCCTTTCCCACCATTGCCGTGCTGCTCTACCAACTCTATCGCGGCGACGGTAAGACCCACTGGATCCCGGTCGCACTGGTGGCCTTCTTTGTGTTGCTCAGCATTCTCATGGGCGGCTTCATTTATATCGCCAGCGAAGGGCTCCCGCCGGCCTTGGCGGCCCGAGTTTTACCCAATGCCCAGGAGAGGCCCGTTCATACGGGTTTTTCAGGGGTTGTTGCGCACCATGACGAGGCAGCGAAATCCATTGCTCACCGCCGCAACATGGAAAGTTTGCTGGAGCAACGGGGTTGGCGTGTTGACCTTTCCGGTCTGGAACGCCTGCAACAGGGACAGCCTGGTCGTGTGTCCCTGCGCGTGACGGGGGGGGCAGAGAAGGCAGGTGTGGAGGGGATTGTCGCCACACTGGAGCTGTCGCGCCCCGGACAACCCGCCCAGAACACCGTCAGTCTTGCCTCGGTGGGGTTGGGCGATTACCAGGGTGAGGCCGCGGCCCTGGCATCGGGTATCTGGATCGCTACGCTCAACTTGGCGCTGCCGGGCACGCGTTCGATTCGCCTTGAGCAGGCCATCGAAGTCAGCCGCTAGTCGTTTTGATTGGCCCGGCGATGGGCGCGCCAAGCCTCAACGAGGCCGGGCGAGATGGACAGGGCGATGATGACGAGTAACACCAGGGTGAGGTTTTGCTTCACCCAGGGGAGCCCTCCCAGGAAGAAGCCGGCCGGGACCAGCAGGCCCACCCAAAGCAGCGCCCCCAAGACCGAGAAGAACAGAAAGCGCGTATAGGTCAGTCGGCCAACGCCGCAGACGAAGGGGACGAAGGTGCGGACGATGGGTACAAAGCGGGCAATGATGATGGCCTTGGGGCCATGCCGTTCCATGAAGGCGTGGGTGCGATCGAGGTTTTCCCGCTTTAACCAACGACTGTCTTCATACTGAAAGACGCGCGGGCCGATGCTGCGACCGATCCAGTAATTGACATTGTCACCGCACAGCGCGGCGATGATCAGGAGGGCCATGACCGTCAGAACATCCATGCCACCCGCTGCGGCCACGGCACCGGTTACGAAGAGCAGCGAATCTCCGGGCAGGAAGGGGGTGACCACGAGGCCCGTCTCCATGAACACAATGGCGAACAGGAGGGCATAGACCCAGGTCCCATGCGTGGCGACGAAGGCCGCCAGATGGGTATCGAGATGCAGAAAGAGGTCGAGGAGGTTGAGATCCAAGCTATCCAAACAGCTAGACGACGGCGTCGGCCTCATCCTGCTTCGGAGGCTTGATGAAGTCCTCGCGCGAGACGCCGAGCCACATGACGATCGGGCTGGCGACCAGGACCGACGAATAGGTGCCGATCAGAATGCCCAAGGTGAGGCAGAGCGCAAAGCCGTACAGTACTTCACCACCGAGCAACAACATGGCCAGGACCATCAGCAAGGTTGTGCCACTGGTGATGATGGTGCGCGACAGCGTGGCCGTCTTGGCGTTGTCCATGATCGCGGCGACATTGTTTAGGCGCGTCTTGCGGAAATTTTCACGAATCCGGTCGAACACCACCACGGTATCGTTCACCGAATAACCGAGGATAGCGAGCACGGCTGCCAGCACGGTGAGCGAGAATTCCCACTGAAACAACGACCAGATGCCCAGCACGATGAAGATGTCATGCGCGGTGGCAAAGATCGCACCGACGGCAAAACGCCATTCAAAGCGCATCGCCAAATAGAGCATGATGCCCATGGAGACGACCAGCAGCGCCAGCGCGCCGTCGGCGAACAACTCTTTGCCTACTTGCGGGCCAACAAATTCGACCCGCCGCAGATCGACTTTGGGATCGGCGGTGCGCAGGACCACCAAGACCTGCTCGGACAACTGCGCGGAGGTGACGCCGGCCTTGATTGGCAGGCGGATCAGGACATCGGTCGAGGTGCCAAAGTTTTGGACTTGGGCATCGGCGAAGCCCTGATTTCCCAGGGTTTGGCGAATCTGAGGCAAATCCGCCGTTTGGGAGTATCCCAGTTCCATGACGGTGCCGCCGGTAAAATCAACGCCGAGGTTCAGTCCCTTGGTTGCAAGCAGGCCGATGGCGGCAAGTATGAAGGCGATGGACACGACGATGGTGCTGCGCGCAAAGCGCATGAAGGGGATGTCGCGCTTGAGGTGGAAGAGTTCAATCATGGCGCGCTCCTTAGATGGAAACCTTGGTCAGGCGCTTGGCGCGGCCAAAAGTGAGATTGACGCCGGCGCGCGAGACCATCACGGCGCTGAACATCGAGGTCAGGATGCCTAGGCACAGGGTCACGGCAAAGCCGCGTACCGGACCCGAGCCGAGCCAGAACAGGGCAACGCCGGCGATCAGGGTGGTGATGTTGGAGTCAAGGATGGTGTCCCAGGCCCGGTCAAAACCCGCGAAGATGGCGGCTTGCGGTGAGTTGCCGTTGCGGAGTTCCTCACGGATGCGCTCGGCGATGATCACATTGGCGTCGATGGCCATGCCCAGGGTCAGGGCGATACCGGCGATGCCGGGCAGGGTCAGCGTCGCCTGCAGCATCGACAGCACCGCGACCAGCAGAAACAGGTTGGTCGCGAGGCTCAGGACCGAGATCATCCCGAAACCCTGGTAATAAACGATCATGAACAGGGCGATCAGGGCAAAGCCAATCCACATCGAGTTGAAGCCTTTGCTGATGTTTTCCGCGCCCAGACTCGGGCCCACGGTGCGCTCTTCGACGATCTCCATTGGCGCAGCTAGAGCGCCGGCGCGGAGCAACAAGGCGACATCGCGCGCCTCTTCACTCGAATCCATGCCGGTAATCTGTACGCGGCCACCGCCAATCTCCTCTTGAATCACCGGTGCGGTGACGACTTCGGTGCGGTTTTTCTCAATCAGCAAAATGGCCATCCGTTTGCCGACATTCTCGCGCGTGACATTCTTGAAGATGCGAGCGCCACGGCCATCGAGGGTGATGTGGACGGCCGAGCGGCTGTTCTGGTCGAAACCGGGCTGGGCGTTGGTAATGTATTCACCGGTCAGCACCACCTCTTTCTTGACCAGGACCGGGCGCCCGTTGCGCTCGGGATACACCTCATCGCCAAACGGTACCTGACCGCTGGCCGCGGCAGCGAGGGCGGCCGGATCATCCATACGCTCGTCATCGACCATGCGGATCTCCAGGCTGGCGGTGCGACCGAGGATTTCCTTGGCTTTGGCGGTGTCCTGAACGCCGGGTAGCTGCACCACGATGCGATCAGCCCCTTGTTGCTGAATCACCGGCTCGGCGACACCCAGTTCGTTGACACGGTTGCGGAGCGTGGTCAGGTTTTGTTGCAGGGCGTCTTCGCCGACCTTGCGCCGGGCTACTTCCTTCATGCGCACAGACAGGATCTGGTCAGCCCCTTCGTTGCTGTCGTCGAGTTGCAGCTCGGGGTATTGGCTCTCGATCAGGTTGCGTGCCTCAGCGCGGGTCTCGGCTGCAGAAAAACGGATCCGCACCGACTCGCCATCGCGGCTGATGGCGCTGTAGCGGATCTTTTTTTCCCGCAGCAGGCTGCGTAGGTCACCCGCCGTGCGCTCGGCCGCTTTGGTCAAGGCGCCGGGCATGTCCACCTGGAGGAGGAAATGCACACCCCCCCGCAGGTCGAGACCGAGGTACATCGGCAGGGCGCCAATGGAGGTCAGGAAGGACGGCGAGGCCGAGATCAGGTTGAGGGCCACGGTGTAGTTCGGCCCCATGGCCTGTTGCAAGACATCCTTGGCGCGAATCTGCTCGTCCGTGCTGGAGAGGCGCACGCGGACCCCGTGGACATCCAGGGTGACGCCCTGATGGGCGATGTTCCCCGCCTGAAGGGCCGTCTCGACGCGTTGGATCAGCGCCGGCGTCAGCTTCTCGCTAGAACGGTTGGGGGCTAACTGAACCGCGGGCGCTTCGCCGAAAAAATTGGGCAGGGTGTAGGTCAGGCCAATCAGAAGGATCAGGCTGATCAGCAAATTTTTCCACAGCGGATAGCGGTTCATGGGCGCAGGGGCAAAGGTGAGAGGAGGGGAAGAGGCGGCGCCAGCGGTGCGACCTCTTGCCTTACAGGTCTTTCAGGGTCCCCTTGGGCAGGACGGACTGGATGGCACCGCGCTGGAAGACACAGGTCACGCCATCGGCAATCTCCAGCGTGGCATAGGCATCGCTGATCTTGGTAATGCGGCCGATCTGGCCGCTGGCCGTGATGACCTCGTCCCCTTTTTGCAAGCCGTCCTGCATCTTCTTGGTGTCTTTGGCGCGCTTCATCTGCGGGCGGATGATGAGGAACCAGAACAGGACGAAGATCACGATCAGGGGCAGGAAGCTCATGATCGGATCGGGTTGAGCGGCATCGGCGGCGTGGGCGGGAGAAATCAGCATGTTGGGCTCCAGTAAAAGATCGCGCGGATTCTATCACGCAGCCATGAAAGGCAAGCGGGCGATATGGTCTTGCAGTTGGTTGGCCGCGATGGCCTCGCGTAGACCGCGCATCAGGTCTTGATAGAAATGCAGATTGTGGATGGAATTAAGGCGTGCGCCGAGGGGTTCGCCGATGCGATGCAGGTGATGCAGATAGGCGCGCGAGAAGTTGCGACAGGTATAGCAATCACACGCCGCATCCAGCGGTGCGTGGTCGTGGCGGTGGGCGGCATTCTTGATGTGCAACACGCCCTCGTGGGTGTAGAGCACGCCATGGCGCGCATTACGGGTCGGTAGCACGCAGTCGAACATGTCCACACCGTGTTGTACGGCCTGGACGATGTCGGTCGGCGTGCCCACGCCCATCAGGTAACGGGGCTTTTCCGGGGGCAGGAGTGGTGCGGTGTGGGCCAAGATGCGCATCATGTCCGCCTTGGGTTCTCCCACGGACAGGCCGCCGATGGCGTAGCCATCGAATCCAATACCAGCTAATGCCGAGAGTGAGCGCTCACGCAGGTCTTCGTACATGCCGCCCTGGACGATGCCGAACAAGGCATTGGGGTTGTTACCGTGAGCCGTTTTGGAACGCTCGGCCCAACGCAGGGAAAGCTCCATCGAGACGCGTGCGGTATTGTGGTCGGCCGGGTAGGGCGTGCATTCGTCAAAAATCATGACGATGTCCGAGTTCAGCACGCGCTGGATCTGCATGCTGACCTCGGGGGTGAGCAAGAGTTTTTCGCCATTGATGGGCGAGGCAAACTTCACCCCTTCTTCGGAGAGCTTGCGCATGGCGGCCAGGCTGAAGACCTGAAAGCCGCCCGAGTCGGTGAGGATGGGGCCATCCCAGCCGATGAAATCGTGCAGGCCACCAAAGCCGCGCACGACTTCCAGACCCGGGCGGAGCCAGAGGTGAAAGGTATTGCCGAGGATGATCTGCGCCTTGAGCGCTTTCAGTTCGTCCGGGGCCACGCCTTTGACAGCGCCGTAGGTGCCGACCGGCATGAATACGGGGGTCTCTATGACGCCATGGGCGGTGGTCAGGCGGCCACGGCGCGCGGCGCCATCGGTGGCTAGGAGGTCGAAATTCATGGGCGGAAGCGGGGCTTGCGGGGTGCCGAGGGTTTGGAGGGCGCCATTTTACCGGGGCGCGTCGAGGGCGGTGATTTCTTCGCGACGCTCCGTTCGCCGGTGCGGGCGGGCTGCCAGTCGGGAATCAGGTGTTTTTTGCCATTGCCAATCAGATCGGCGCGTCCCATCGCCTTCAGCGCGTCGCGCAACACCGGCCAGTTTTCCGGGTCGTGATAGCGCAGAAAGGCCTTGTGCAGCTTGCGCACGCGGCCTTGTTTGACGACGGGCACGGCCTGCGCGTGCCCTCCGAGCACTTTTTTGAGCGGGTTGATCTCGCTGTGATACATGGTCGTCGCCAACGCCAGCGGGGTGGGCAGAAAGGTCTGCACCTGATCGAGGCGGAACCCGTTCTTTTTTAGCCACAGTGCCAGGTTCAACATGTCCAGATCGGTGGTGCCCGGATGCGCGGCGATGAAGTACGGGATCAGATATTGCTCCTTGCCAGCCTCTTTCGAGAACTGATCGAACAATTGCTTGAAGCGGTCGTAGGCCGTCATGCGCGGCTTCATCATGTGATTGAGCGGGCCTTCCTCGGTATGCTCCGGGGCGATCTTGAGATAGCCGCCGACATGGTGTTGCACCAGTTCCTTCACATAGTCGGGTGAACGCACGGCAATGTCGTAGCGCACGCCGGAGCCGATCAACACCTTTTTGATGCCCGGCAGGGTGCGCGCCTCGCGATAGAGTTCAATCAGCGCGCTGTGGTCGGTGTTCATGTTTGGGCAGATGTCCGGAAACACGCAGGACAGCCGCCGGCAAGCCGATTCGATCTTCGCGTCCTTGCAGGCCATGCGGTACATGTTGGCGGTTGGCCCGCCGATGTCCGAGATGACCCCGGTGAAGCCCTGGGCCTTGTCGCGGATCTGTTCGATCTCGCGCAGCACCGAGCCCTTGGAACGGCTCTGGATGATGCGGCCCTCGTGCTCGGTAATTGAGCAGAAGGTGCAACCGCCAAAACAGCCACGCATGATGTTGACCGAGAAGCGGATCATGTCCCAGGCGGGGATCTTGGCGCTGCCATAGGCCGGATGCGGGGCGCGGGCGTAGGGCAGGTCAAATACGCCGTCCATCTCCGGGGTCGTGAGCGGGATCGGCGGCGGGTTGAGCCAGACATCACGCGCACCGGGGCCCTCGCCGTGGCGCTGCACCAGGGCACGGGCGTTGCCGGGGTTGGATTCGAGATGAAAGATGCGCGAGGCGTGTGCGTCCAGCGTCTTGTTGTGCTGCACCTGTTCAAAGCTGGGCAGACGGATCACGCAGTTCTGGTGCGGGCTGGATTCTTGCGTCAGGGCATCGGTCTCACTCCACGCCGCGGACGGCAACCAGCCCGGCGCAGCCAGAAAGGCCGTACCGCGCAGGTCGCGAATCTGCCCAATCGCCTCGCCCGCCGCCAGCCGATGCGTCAACTCCACGACAGCGCGCTCGGCATTGCCGAACAACAGCATGTCCGCCTTGGCATCAATCAGCACTGAGCGGCGCATCGTGTCCGACCAATAATCGAAATGGGCAATGCGGCGCAGGCTGGCCTCGATGCCGCCCAACACGACCGCCACACCGGGAAACGCCTCTTTGCAGCGCTGGGCATACACCGTTACGGCGCGATCGGGGCGTTTGTTCGGTTCGGCATTCGGCGTGTAGGCATCGTCAGAACGAATCTTGCGGTCGGCGGTGTAGCGGTTGACCATCGAATCCATGTTGCCAGCGGTCACGCCAAAATAGAGGTTGGGTTTGCCGAGGCGGCGGAAATCCTCGGCGGACTTCCAGTTCGGCTGGGCGATGATTCCCACGCGAAAACCCTGCGCCTCCAGCAGGCGACCAATCACCGCCATGCCAAAGCTGGGATGGTCGATATAGGCGTCGCCCGTCACCAGGATGACATCGCAGCTATCCCAGCCCAGGACATCCATCTCCGCGCGCGACATCGGCAAAAACGGCGCCACGCCAAAACGCCTGGCCCAATAAGGGCGGCGCGAGAACAGGCCCGGTGCCTTATCCATCATGACGCTCAATCAACATCGCATCGCCATAGCTAAAAAACCGATAGTTGCTCGCCACAGCATGGGCATAGGCATCGAGCAACAGCCGCTGTCCGCCAAAGGCGCAGACCAGCATCAGCAGGGTTGAGCGGGGCAGGTGGAAGTTGGTGAGCAGGCGATCAATGGCGCGGAAGCGGTAGCCGGGCGTGATGAATAGCGCGGTCTCGCCCTCACCAGCGGTTAATTCGCCCAATGCGGCGGCCGACTCCAGCGCCCGCAGGCTGGTTGTTCCGACGGCCGTGATGCGGCCACCGCGTTGCCGGCAGGCCGCTATCGCATCTACTGTCGCCTGCGGTACGGTGTAGCGTTCAGTGTGCATCTGATGCTGATCGGTATCCTCGACGCGTACGGGCTGAAAGGTACCCGCACCCACATGCAGCGTCACCCAGGCCGTTTCCACCCCCGCCGCACGCAGGCGATCGAGCATGGCCGTATCGAAATGCAGCCCGGCCGTGGGCGCGGCCACGGCCCCCGCCTTGCTGGCATAGACGGTCTGATAACGCGCGCTGTCCGCCGCCTCGGCGGCACGATCCATGTAGGGCGGCAGCGGTATCTCACCGCAGGCCTCCAGCCACTCCAGCGCCGTGCGGGTGGGGTCGAAGCGCAGGTGAAACAAATCATCGTTATGCGCATCGCGGCCCAGCATCACGGCATCGAACGCATTCGCCAAATGCAACACCGCGCCCGGCTTGGGCGATTTGCTGGCACGGATAAAGGCCAACACCTCATGGTCGGAAACCACGCGCTCAATAAAGACCTCTATCTGGCCCCCGGTTTCCTTGCGCCCCAGCAGGCGTGCCGGAATGACCCGCGTGTCGTTAAACACCAGCAAGTCGCCCGGTTGCAGCAGATCGAGCAGATCGACAAAGCGCCGATCGGCAAAAGTCCCTGCCCGGCCATCGACATGCAGCAGACGGCTCGCCGTCCGCTCGGCGAGTGGATAGCGGGCAATTTGTGCGTCGGGGAGGGAGAAATCAAACTCGGTAACCTTCATGGCTGCGCATTATCCCGGAGATTGCGGCGGTTTGCTGCTTGCCCTGAAGGCACGCAGGCAGGATAATCACCCCCCTCAAGCCCCGGTGGCGGAATCGGTAGACGCAGCGGATTCAAAATCCGCCGCTGCAAGGCGTGCCAGTTCGAGTCTGGCCCGGGGCACCATTAAGCTGTTCAAGGTCGTTCAAGACCGTCCACTCACCCGCCTTTGCGCGGTTCCAGTTTGCTTAGCGTCCATGCGGAGTGTTTCCGGGCAGGGCGAAGATCACCTATGGATGGGAAGACGCGGCACCCCATCGTTGGACCCCATAACGCTGGACCCCATAAAACGGCAGGCCGTTCAAAGACGACCTGCCGTTTTTCTTTTCAGCCGTTAGAGCGCGATGGACTCGATGAAGGCGATTTCGTCGCCGGAGGCAAGGGCGGTATCGGGTTGCGCGGCGCGCTTGTTGACCATGATCTGCAGGGTGCTACGGGGTTTTGAGAAGGCCTTGTCCCAATCGCCGCCGCGGATGGCGAGCAGGCTCATCAGGCCGGCAATGGTGGCGTGGGAGGGGGGGACACGCAGCGTCTCGCGACCCAGGCCCAGTTTGCCCATCAGGTCGCCAAAATAATAAATCGTCAGGTTGTGCATGGTGAATTGCTCAGGTGGTGTCAGCCGGTAACCGGCGGATTTTAAACGGGGTTGCTGATTAAAGCCCCAACTCGCCCCACAGCGCATCTACTCGCGCCTTGACTGCCGCGTCCATGACGATGGGGCGGCCCCATTCGCGGGTGGTTTCTCCGGGCCATTTGTGGGTGGCATCCAGACCCATCTTGGAGCCCAGGCTCGGCACCGGTGAGGCGAAGTCGAGGTAATCGATGGGGGTGTTTTCAATGAGCAGGGTATCGCGTGCGGGGTCAACGCGGGTGGTGATGGCCCAGATGACTTCGGGCCACGAGCGAATGTCGATATCGTCGTCCACGACGATGACAAACTTGGTGTACATGAACTGCCGCAGGAAGCTCCACACGCCCATCATTACGCGCTTGGCGTGGCCGGGGTACTGCTTTTTCAGGCTGACGACGGCCATGCGGTAGCTGCAACCCTCCGGCGGCAGGTAGAAATCGGCGATCTCGGGGAACTGCTTTTGCAGGAGCGGCACGAAGACCTCGTTCAGCGCTACCCCCAGAATCGCGGGTTCATCCGGCGGTTTGCCGGTGTAGGTGGAGTGGTAAATCGGGTCGCGGCGCCGTGTCAGGCGTTCGACCGTGAACACGGGGAAACGGGCCTGTTCGTTGTAATAACCGGTGTGGTCGCCGTAAGGGCCTTCCAGCGCGGTGTCGTCGGGATGAATGACGCCTTCCAGGATGATCTCGGCCCGCGCCGGTACCTGCAGGTCGGAGCCGATGGCCTTGGCCACCTCGGTCTTGGCCCCGCGCAATAGCCCGGCGAACTGGTATTCGGACAGCGAATCTGGCACCGGCGTTACCGCCCCGAGAATGGTTGCCGGGTCGGCGCCCAGCGCAACGCAAACGGGAAACGGCTTGCCTGGGTTTTGCGCGGTGAAATCGCGGAAATCCAGCGCGCCGCCGCGATGCGCCAGCCAGCGCATGATGAGGCGGTTTTTGCCAATCACCTGCTGGCGATAAATGCCCAGGTTTTGGCGGGTTTTCTGTGGCCCACGGGTGATGGTGAGGCCCCAGGTGATCAGCGGCGCGACATCACCGGGCCAGCAGGTCATCACCGGCAGGGTCGTCAGATCGACCGCATCGCCTTCCTGCACGATCTCTTGGCAAGGCGGGTGGCTGACCACCTTGGGCGCCATGTTGAGTACCTGCTTGAGGATGGGGAGCTTGTCCCAGGCGTCTTTCAGTCCCTTGGGGGGCTCGGGTTCCTTCAGATAGGCGAGCAGGTGGCCAATCTCGCGCAGTCGGGCCGGGTCTTCCTCGCCCATGCCCAGCGCCACACGCTTGACGGTGCCGAACAGGTTGGCCAGTACGGGCGTTGTGTGGCCAACGGGGTTTTCAAACAGGAGGGCAGGGCCACCGGCGCGCAGCACCCGGTCGGCGATCTCGGTCATCTCCAGATGCGGCGAGACCGGCGCGGCAATGCGTTTTAACTCGCCACGCGCCTCCAGTTGGGCGATGAAATCGCGCAGGTCGGCATAGGGCATGGCGTAATGCGCGGAGGGCCTTAGCGGAGGTCTTCAAAGACCTTGATGACACGGGTCACGCCCGAGACCTTGGAGGCGGTCTCGGCGGCCGCATTACCCTCGGCCGGCTTGACGATGCCCATCAGGAAGACGACGCCATTTTCGGTGACGACCTTGATCTGATTGGCGTTTATGCGACGGTCGTTGAACAGCCCCGCCTTCACCTGAGTGGTCAGGAGGACATCGTTGCTACGGGTGACCAGCGAGGTTGGGGCGGCAATCTGCATCTCATTTTTGACTTCGCCCTCGCGCACATTTTCAACCCCGCGTGCGATCTCGCCCACGCGGGCCTTGAGCGCCTCGGTCGGGGCTTCGCCGGTGATCAGGACGCGGCGGTTATAGCTGGTAAAGTTGGCATGCACCTTGTCCAGCTTGGCTTCGGAGGTGCGGTGTGCCGCCTTGAGTTCGATCTCTTCATCCATCAGATAGGTGGTGACCGTGCGGCGATCTTCTGTCATGAGGACACCGACTCCGGCACCGCCGACAATGACCGGGGCACAACCACTGAGAAGGCCTGCGGCCAGAAGAGAAAGGGCAAACAAGAAGGGGCTGCGCATGGAAGCACTCCAGGTGGGACAGGATAGAGGGTTTGGATTATAACGCCTTGTATTAAAAACCATCGAACGCGCTGCGCAGCCATTCCAGATGCGGGCCCTCAATGAGGATGGCGTCAAAGCGGCACAGGGGTTCGTTTGGCAGGAGCATCAGGTAATGGCGGGCCGCGTAGATCAGTCGTTGTTGCTTGTGGTGCGTAATGCTCGCCGCCGCGCCGCCGTAGTCTGTGTGGTGCCGGGCGCGCACCTCGACGAAGACGAGGGTGTCACCGTCCTGGGCAATGAGGTCAATCTCGCCGCCACGACAGCGATAATTGCGCGCAATCAGGGTCAGGCCTTGGCCTTCGAGGAAGGTCGCTGCTTGCCGCTCTGCGGCATCACCGCGTTGCTGGGTTATGCTTCGCCCCGTTTCCATTCTTGTTTTTCCCGGTCTCCATGATGCCAGATGACGCCCAACCCGCCCGGCCTTCGACACTGTATGTCGTGGCAACGCCGATTGGCAACCGGCGCGACATCAGCTTGCGCGCCCTGGATGTCCTGCGCAGTGTGGCGCTGGTGGCCGCAGAGGATACGCGGG
>Ga0194113_10005435_pt1 | contig 16422 bp, 16 predicted proteins | sample TA2MahC200mmetaG_FD_146193 | JGI IMG/M metagenome (GOLD analysis project Ga0194113, IMG submission 146193) | Freshwater microbial communities from Lake Tanganyika, Tanzania - TA2015017 Mahale Deep Cast 200m | ecosystem: Environmental > Aquatic > Freshwater > Lake | place: Tanzania: Lake... | reverse complement strand
AGAAGATTTACAAAATATATTTAAAGCGTTTTTCGTATTATTGGATTTAATCACTTTTTTTACCGCCAATGAAAGCGAGGCGCGTTCTTGGTTTGTCAAAAGCGGAACGTTGGCGCCTAAGGCGGCGGGCGTTGTTCATACGGATTTTGAGAATAAATTCATCAAAGCGGAAGTAATTAATTGGCAAAAATTGCTGGAAGCCGATTCATGGCACGCCGCTAAACAAAAAGGCTGGCTTCGTTTAGAGGGCAAAGAGTATATCGTTCAAGACGGCGATGTAATGGTCGTAAAACATAGTTAGAGTATAATAAAATTATGTATCGCAGCGGTGTCGCCACCTTTACCCTTGATTACGGCAAATGTCCAGCATGGCTTTTTGAGCGGATGGTTAAATTAGGCCGGGAAATGACTTTGGTTTTGATTGAAGAATACGGGCCAGACGAATTTATTAAAAGAATCGCCGACCCGGTCTGGTTTCAGTCTTTAGGCACGGTTTTGGCTTTTGACTGGAACGCCAGCGGTTTGACCACGATTTTAACCGCGGCGCTGAAAGAAGCGATTCGCGGTCAGGAAAAAGAGTTGGGAATTTTTATTGCGGGAGGCAAAGGAAAAACATCGCGCAAGACGCCGGACGAAATTACCAACTGGGGATATAAACTCGGTTTACCCGCACCCACGGCAAACTCGCTTGTTTATGGTTCAAAAATGGCCGCCAAAGTTGACAGCGCCTTAATTCAAGACGGATTTCAAATTTACCACCACAGCTTTTTCTTTTCCCGGGGCGGGACATGGACTGTTGTCCAGCAGGGTATGAACACCATAAATCAGACAGCCAGAAGGTATCACTGGCATTCGGAAAATATAAAGGGTTTTGTTTGCGAACCCCATTCCGGAATTGCCAGCCAGATAAAGGCGAAAAAGCCGTTAAATTTGACTGCGGAGAAAAGCGAAAAAACCAGAGAAATCAGCACAGAATTGGTCAGGGCGGGTTATCGCAGTTTAATCAAAGATATTGAAATTTTACGGAGGCATTCTTCGGAACTGCACAAAACACTGGCTTTAAAAATCGATTCGCCGGCCGGAGAGAAAAACTTGGTAAAATTACTAAAATTAGAAAATATTGAGTTTGAACATCACCCGGTTGAATCAGAAGATTTTTCAAAAAGCCGATATCTGGAAAAAATTTTTTGGCAGGTTTGCGACCAGCGGCCGGAAAATTATGAGAAACTTTTGGCGATAAAGGGCGTAGGCCCAAAAACGATGCGGGCTTTGGCTTTGGTTTCGGAAGTTATTTACGGTGCCCGGCCGTCCTACGAAGACCCGGCGAGATATTCGTTTGCCCACGGCGGCAAAGACGCCACGCCTTATCCGGTTGACCAAAAAATCTATGACCAAACCATTGCAATAATGAAAAACGCTGTTCAAAAAACCAAATTGCCGTTTTTGGAAAAGAGAAAAATCATTGAGAGATTGCGATAGAAAAAAAGAGAACTTGACAAAGCCGCCTTTATTTATAAAATTAAGGTGTTATTTCAAAAGGTCGCCAAATATAAATAACCTAAACGAAATATAATTTTTATTATAAAGTCATATATGAATATAAAACCACTATCCAATCATATTTTTCTTGAGCCGGTAGAAGAGGAAAAAATTACTAAATCCGGCATTGTTCTGCCCGAAACCGCGGAAAAAGAAAAACCGATTAAAGGCAAAATTGTGGCGGTCGGGCCGGGAAAATTAAATGAAAAGGGCGAAAGAATCCCGCTCTCGGTAAAGGTCGGCGATTTAGTTTTATTTAAAAAATACGGACCCGACGAGATTGAAATTGAAGACAAAAAATATTTGGTCGGGGACGAAGACGATATACTCGCAATTCTTGAATAAATTCAAGAATCGCTCAAATTTTTAATTCTTAATTTCTAATTTTTAAATAATGACTTAATTTCAAAATGTTTAAAAATTAAGTCATTAAAAATTGATTAAAAATTAAAAATTACAAAATTAAAAATTAAAGTAATATGGCTAAACAACTTTTATTTGACGAAAAAGCGCGACAAGCGCTTAAAAAAGGGATAGACAAACTGGCGGACGCCGTGCGGATGACTTTGGGGCCGAGAGGCCGCGCCGTTGTCATTGAAAAGGGCTACGGAGCGCCGCAGGTGACTTTTGACGGCGTGACGGTGGCTAAAGAGATAGATTTAGAGGAAAAATACGAAAATCTCGGCGCCGATTTTATTAAGCAGGCGGCGGAAAAAACCAATGACGATGTGGGTGATGGCACCACTACGGCCGTGGTTTTGGCGCACGCCATGATTGACGAAGGCGAAAGATTAATTCGCGAAAAAGGATTTAATGTTATCCGGTTGGCTGAAGAATTGAGAAAAATCAGTAAGGAAATTATTAAAGATTTGGAAAATCAAAAAGAACTTATCAACGAAACCAAAAAGATTAGAGAGGTGGCCACTTTGGCCGCTAAAGACGCGGAGATTGGCGGTTTAATCGCCGAAGTAATGGAAAAAATTAAAAAAGACGGCGTGGTGACGGTCGAAGACTCCAACACCATCGGCAATTCTTTTGAAATCGTGGAAGGAATGCAGTTTGACCGCGGCTATATTTCTCCTTATATGATGACGAATCCCGAAAGAATGGAGGCGTCCTTGGAAGATCCGTATATTCTGGTAACCGACAAAAAAATCTCGGCTATCAACGAACTCCTGCCTTTATTGGAAAAAGTAGTCCAAGCCGGCAAAAAAGAATTGGTAATTATCGCCGAAGAAGTGGAAGGCGAAGCGTTAGCCACTTTGGTAGTTAATAAATTGAGGGGCATCTTTAACGTGTTGGCGGTTAAGGCGCCCGGTTTCGGCGACAGACGGAAAGAAATGCTGGAAGACATATCAATTGTTACGGGCGCTCAATTTATCTCCGAGGATTTGGGTAAAAAACTGGAAAATGTGGAAATTTCCGATTTAGGACAGGCGCACCGGGTAGTAGCCGACAAAGACAATACGACGATTGTCGGCGGCAGGGGCGACAAGAAAAAAATAGATGACCGGATTGCCCAGATTAAAAATCAGATTAAGAACACCGATTCGGAATTTGACAAAGAAAAATTACAGGAACGTTTGGGCAAATTGTCTGGCGGCGTGGCAGTGATTAAGGTTGGCGCGCCAACCGAGGCGGCTCAGAAAGAATTAAAGCAAAGAGTTGAGGATTCGGTGGCCGCCACCCGGGCGGCGATGGAAGAGGGGATTGTGCCGGGCGGAGGCATCGCTTTGTTTAATATCAATATGGAAGAGGCGAATGAGCCGGTAAAAAACGCGGCAAACTTGATTTTAAAGACGGCGTTAATTGCGCCCCTGAAAGCGATTATTGAAAACAGCGGCGAGAATGCGGATAAAATTTTTGCGGAAATCAAGCAAAAACAGGGAAATCAATGGGTCGGTTTTAACGCCCTCAAAAACGAAGTGTCTGACCTCAAAGAAGTCGGCATTATTGACCCGTTGAAAGTTGTTAAAACCGCTTTTATCAACGCTGTTTCCGTGGCCGCCAATTATCTGACTGTCGGCGCGGCGATCACTGATTTGCCGGAAAAGGAAGAAAAGAAAGGAATGCCCGGTGGAATGCGCGGCGGAATGGGAGGGGATTACTAAACAATTAGAGAATTAAATAATTGGTAAATAGATAAAAAGCCCTGATTTAAGTCGGGGCTTTTTGTTTGACATAGTTTAAGCTTTCTTGCTATATTTTAAACACTAACAAGGAGGTGAGAAACCGGTGGCTGGATTGTTAAATCTGGCCACCGGCTTTATTTTTTCTGTTTTTTATGCTAAAATCTAAAATAATCCAAATTTGCGCAATAAGTTGTTAAAGGCGTGTATTGGCGGAAAAAATAGATTTGGAAAAATTATTTATGATATTATAAAAAGGTCGATAAGTTTTTAACGATAATCTCACAATGAATTATTTAACTTTTACAAACATAGTCATTGCCGTAATCATTGTTGTTGTCCTCTGGCTGATTTTGACTTTTAACAGTTTGGTGCGGAGGCGATATCGGGTGCGCGAAGCCTGGGCTGATATTGATGTTCAATTAAAACGGAGATACGACTTAATCCCCAATCTGGTAGAAACCGTTAAGGGTTATATGACTCACGAGCGGACGGTTTTTGAAAAAGTGACTGAAGCGCGGACCAAAGCTTTGGCAGCGCAGGGAAAAACCGAAAAAGCCGATGCGGAAAACGCTTTGAGTAATACGCTTAAAACATTATTCGCCGTTTCCGAAAACTATCCGGATTTGAAAGCCAACGTCAATTTTTTGGATTTACAGAGAGAATTAGCCGACACGGAAAATAAAATTCAGGCGGCCAGAAGATTTTACAACGGCAATGTGATGGATTACAACACGAAAACCGCGGTGTTTCCGACCAACCTGATTGCCGGCGCGCTCGGATTCAAAAAAGAAGAATTTTTCGGGATAGAAAGCGACGCGGAAAAACAGCCGGTTCAGGTTAAGTTTTAATTCCGCCAAATGATTATCAAGGATAAAATAAAAAAAGATGAACTTCGGAGCCCGTTTACAAAAGCGGCGATAGATACAGAAAAAGAAATTGTCTCATTGGGATGCGAACTTCATATTGATTGCGTTGATGAATTAATCAACGGCGGTTCAGAGGCAAAAGATGTGTGGGGATTTAATATTTATTCCGATGGCCGTATCGATTTTGTATCGCTGATTAACATCAGGCCAGCCGACAACAATCGTTCGATGGAAATTCAAAACGAAAAAATTCGTCAAAAAATAGAGAAAATTGTCAAAAAATTATGGTAACCGCGGAGCGTTGGCAAAAAATTTCAAAAAGAGAGCAATTAGGGCATATTGCTTCAGAAATTTTGCGCGCTAACCTGGTCAAGGATAATAATTTTTTTCTTCAAATATTGGAGCGCGCGATTTACCTCGTAGACCTTTCATTGGCTGATAAAAAATGGCAAAAAGATTGTTTGCTCCTTCTTGTTTTGCGCGATGAATTAGCTAAGGCGTATATAGGAGAGACGGACAATTTAGAAAAATTATACGCAATTTTGTAATTTGTTATGACCTTGTACACCCAAAAAGACAAAAATGTTAGAAATACCTGGCTATTGTTCACGCTTTTTTTGATTATTGTTATCGCTGTCGGCTGGCTTTTCAGCCGGATTTACGCTAATCCGTCAATCTTGTATTTCGCGGTAATTTTCAGCGTTTTGATGAATTTTATCGCCTATTGGTATTCGGATAAGATTGTTTTAAAAATGGCGAAAGCCGCGCCGGTGGAAAAGAAAAACGCGCCGGAGCTTTACAATATTGTGGAGAATTTATGCATTACCGCCGGTTTGCCGATGCCAAAAATTTATTTAATTCATGAGGCTCAGCCAAACGCTTTTGCCACCGGTCGGAATCCCAAGCACGCGGTTGTGGCGGTAACCGAAGGGTTATTGGAGCGATTAGACCGTTCAGAACTTGAAGGTGTGATTGCCCACGAATTGTCCCATATCGGCAACCGAGATATGCTGTTATCAACAGTCGTTGTCGTTTTGGTGGGATTTATTTCTATTCTTTCAGATCTCTTTTTACGCTCAATGTTTTGGGGCGGCCGGCGGAGTCGTGGAGGCGGCGGTCAAATACAAATAGTTTTTATGCTGGCTGGCGTTGTTTTGGCGATTTTGGCGCCGATTGCGGCTATACTGATGCAGTTAGCGATTTCCCGAAAACGGGAATTTTTAGCCGATGCTTCGGGCGCTTTGCTGACCCGTTATCCCGATGGTTTGGCGCGGGCGTTGGAGAAAATTTCTTCTGATTCGACGTCAATGCAGGTTGCCAACAATACAACGGCGCATTTATGGATGGATGACCCGTTTAAGGGCAAAAAGAAAGCTTCATGGTTTCATAAATTATTTATGACGCATCCTCCGGCAGAAGAGAGAATTAAAATTTTGAGAGGAATGGAAATATAACAAATCTTTGCGATCGTGAATAAATGTTATATTCCAAAAATATGGATATAGAAAAAAATATGGACGCAAAAAAAATTGAGATAAATCCAATTCCTTTTGATTATGAGGTGTTACGGCAGGAAATTACCGACTTAAAAGCCGAAGAAATGGCGAAAAAAGCAAAAAGACAAGCCGGGGAGAATTATGATCCGCATTTTGACAGGATCGAGTCAACTGCTTTAACGCTTGAAGATTTGGAGATTTACAAAGAATACAAGGAAGGCACTCTAACATTAGAGAAATTTTTACAATACAAAAAGGCTTTTCGGGAAATAGAAAACAAAAACGACCCCCGTCTTTGTTTTATGGCTTGGCTGGCAAATGCCACAAGCGCAATTGAATGGATTAAAAAATGGCACCTGGAAATTTATAAAAAACATTTTGAGGGAAAAAACAAAAAAGAATGAGGATTTGCGCAGCGGATGGATGCAAACACGCGCTCGAAGAGCGCGATTATGGTGGGATAATTCGCAAAAATATGGAGAAAATAATCCACATTGAAGATTTTGAAAGAAAAGATGTTTCGCGGCAGCGAACTTTTGAAATTTTTGATGAAATTGAAAATTCCTTATCTAAACCAGAAAATTATAAAATTATTGACGAGGTTTTATTAAGGGACGGCGCATCATATGAATTAGGGGAAAAAATTATAAGATGCAGCGAAAAATTAAAAAATGAAAAAAAACCGATTAACGAGAAAAATAGCGCTATTGATGTGCTGGAAAATTTACAAACTTGTTTGTTTGCCTTTGTAGAACGCGTTAAAAAGAAAGGAATTTACGAATTGGCGCAAAAAAATATCGCTGATAAAATTCGCGCCCTGAATAATTATTTTGATTTATTGATAAATTGGCGCGAGTTTACCAATGCGGAGTTTGGCAATGAAGATGGCTATTTGGGATACTTGGTTAAAAACGAGACAGATGTTGAAAAAAGAAAAGAATTTATGGAAATTAGGGCAGACAAAGTAAAATACGTTGATTTTTGTAAGGAAATTTTAGATAAAAAGGCGGCCGCAGGCGTGTAAGAACGTTTAGCCGCGTAAAAAGAATTTTATATGTTTACATTTTACGTAGTTTAAAAGATAGTCGAAAAATACAAAAATCCAGTTGATGCTTATAAGCGTGAGAAACAAATAAAATCATATAAGGGTGGTGAAGCATTCAGAAAAATAATAAATTAAAAAAGGAAAGGTGCGTGAGCGGTTTAAACGGCAGTCCTGGAAAGACTGTGTACCAGTAATGGTACCGTGGGTTCGAATCCCACCCTTTCCGCCAGACAGAATTTTTCAAGCGATTGGAAGCTACCTCGCTTCGCTCGGCGGCCAATTTGTATTCATTTTTGGGCAAAAACGAAATGCTTTTATCAAACAAAATATGGTTCGAGCCGATTTGTTTTAGAAATATTGCCATTTCTGCGTTATTCCCTGACCGGAAGAGATTTTCAGTTCGATATTAAAGATTTTACGAATGTACGAGCCGGTTCGAGCCAAGACACGCCTTTTTCCTCAATTTCTCTGGCTTTATTTTTTAGCTCTATTCTAAACTCATGCCGGTTTTTTAAATTTGCAATTTTTCTTGATTTTTGCTAAGCTAATTTATAGGGCTTTAATTCTTTTACTGTTTATAGCAACAATTTGCGCCAGCCTAAGTTTAGGCGGCTATCTAACAATACAACCATTAGGAAAGGGGGTGGGTGGAATGGAAAAGGAGGTTATTTTTGAGAAAGTCAGAAAAATGCTGATAGACCAATTAGGGGTTCGCGAGAAACAGATCGTCTCCGGGGCAAAATTTGTTGACGATCTCGGCGCGGACTCGTTGGACGTCGTGGAAATGGTGATGTCGCTCGAGGAGCAATTCGGCCTCGAGATATCTGATGAGGAGGCGGAAAAGCTTGTCACTGTGGGCAAGGCGGTTGACTATGTTTATGACCGCCTGCAAAGATCTTCGCAGCCAGCCGTTCAGGCGGCTGTCTAATTTAATCCCGACCCGAGCGTTCGATTTTGGACGCTCTTTTTTTTATTTGTCATCTTTTAACTTTTTTTGTATGATAATAAATATGAAAACCAACACTTCTTCAACCCTAAAAGTCAAATCAATCGCTTTACATAAAAAATATTGCGGCAAGTTAAAAACAGCCAGCAAAATCCCTTTGCAAAGTATCAAAGATCTTTCATTGCTTTATACTCCCGGCGTCGGCGCGGTCAGTTCTTTAATTGCCCAAAACAAAAAATTAGTCAGAGATTTAACTTTTAAAAGGAATAGCGTAGCGGTAATTTCCGACGGTTCAGCGGTTTTGGGCTTGGGAAATATCGGACCGGAAGCGGCATTGCCGGTGATGGAGGGGAAGGCGTTAATTTTCAAAGAATTCGCCGACATTGACGCGGTGCCGATTGTCTTAAAAACGCAGGACACTGAAGAGATAATCAAAATTGTCAAAGCCATCAGCCCGACTTTTGGCGGCATTAATTTGGAAGACATTTCCGCTCCCCGTTGTTTTGAAATTGAAGAACGATTAAAAAAAGAACTTGACATTCCGGTGATGCACGATGACCAGCATGGAACGGCTATCGTTGTTTTGGCGGCCTTAATTAACGCGGCAAAAGTCGTTAAAAAGAAATTAATCAACTTAAAAATTGTCATCAGCGGCGCCGGACCGGCAGGCGCGGCTGCCGCAAAATTGCTGATTAGAGCCGGAATTAAAAATCTTATTTTGGTTGACAGCAAAGGAATTGTTTCAACCAAGCGCCGGGACATCCTGCCCTACAAAAAAGAATTAGCCAAAATCACCAATCCGGAAAAAGCGGTTGGCGAATTTGGCAAAGCAATTGAAAACGCCGATGTTTTTATCGGCTTGTCGCGACCGAATGTTTTTTTTGCTTCTGATATAAAAAAGATGGCAAACCTGCCGATTGTGTTCGCTATGGCCAATCCCGTTCCGGAAATTATGCCCCAAACGGCGAAAAAAGCCGGCGCCACCATTGTCGCCACCGGCCGCAGTGATTTTCCAAACCAAATTAATAATGCGCTGGCTTTTCCCGGCGTGTTCCGCGGCGCCTTAGATAATCGGGTGCGGCAAATTACTGATAAAATGAAAATTAAAGCGGCTTATATGCTGGCCGGTTTAATGAAAAATCCGAGCGCCGGCAAAATCATTCCTTCAATTTTTGACAAAAGAGTGGTTAAAACAGTGGCAAAAACAATTAAGGGTCGTTAAATAAAATGTTTTTTCGCACCAAAAACATCAAGCTTTCTCCCATCAAGCAAATGGAGCTTTTGGCGTCCAAAATCCCCGATGTTGTTTCTTTGGCGCAGGGCATTCCTTCTTTTGACACGCCGGAAATAATAAAAAAAGCGGCGCTTAAAGCCCTAAATAGGGGAGTGGTGGCAAAGTATTCCTTGACCTACGGCTTGCCGGAGCTTCGGGAAACCATTGAGCAGAAATTAGCCGAGGATGGAATGCACTACGATTTTGAAAAAGAAATTATTGTTACTGCCGGCTCGATTGAAGCGATTACCGCCACCCTTTTAACCGTGATTCAGCCACCCGAGGCTAAATCCCATAGGGTTAAAAATGAAGTAATTTTATTTTCGCCCAGTTATGCTTCTTATCCCGAAGCCATCAAGGCGGCCGGCGGCCGGCCGGTTTTTGCCAATTTAATCGAAGAAAACAACTGGCAGATTGATTTTAAAAATCTTATTAAAAAAATAAATAGTCGGACCGCGGCCATTATAATCTGCAATCCCAATAATCCGACTGGCGCTATTTTTCCGAAGGATGATTTGCTAAAAATTGCCGAAGCGGCTTGGAAGAAAAAAATTTTTATTATTTGCGATGAAGTTTATAAAGATTTTGTTTATGACAGCACGGCGATGGGGGCGCCCGATGTCCAAAAATTAAAATTTTTCTCGCTAGCCCAAATTCCCGAACTGCGAAAAATAATCATCCGAGTGTTTAGTTTGTCTAAGGTTTACGCTATGACGGGTTGGCGAATCGGTTTTTTGCACAGCGACGAAGAAAACGTTTCGGAAATCGTAAAAATTCACGATTCATTAGTAACTTGCGCGCCGGTCATATCGCAGTACGCGGCTATCGGCGCCTTGGATTTTGCTGATAAAGAAGTGGGGACGTTTCGGACGAAATATCAGGAGCGCCGCGATTTAATCTGCCGCCACCTGGATGATTTGCCAAACGTTTTTTCCTATCAAAAACCAAGCGGTTCGTATTTTGTTTTTCCCAAAATTTTAAAATTAAAAAATTCCTTGAGGTTTGCTTTAAATTTATTGGAGAGAACCCGCGTCGCGGTGGTGCCGGGCATTGCTTTCGGCCCGTCAGGCGAGGGTCATATCAGGATGTCTTTCGGCCGCAGCGAAAAAGATATTAACGAAGCAATGAAAAGAATTAAAGATTATTTTGTTTCGGTTGACGGAAGCAAGGGAAAAGCAAGCAATTTATGAACAATTTTTTTAAACTAATCATTCAATTTTTTCTGAAATGGTGCGCCAAGATTTATCTTTGGCAGATTAAACCGCATATTATCGTTGTGGCTGGCACTACTGGTCGGCACTGGATAAAAGAGGCCGCCGCCGAGGCACTAAAAGAAAAAAATTTTCCTGTCCGGACAAACAGAAAAAATTTTAATGCCGAAATCGGATTGCCGCTTTCCATTTTAGACCTGCCTTCCGGGGAAGGCAGTTTCCGGCGCTGGTTAAACGTCCTTTATCGGGCTGCCGGAATGGTTTTTCGGCCGAACGCTCCGATACTGAAACAATTTTTGGTTTTGGAAATGGCGGTTGACAGACCCGAGGGGATAAATTATTTATTAAGTATTGTTAAGCCAAATACTTTGATTTTGACCACGGTAACAATGATTTACGCGGAAAATTTTGAAAATTTAGACGAAATCGCTTTAGAGTATAAAAAATTAATCAAAGCGCTGCGCTGGAATGGCTTGGCAATTCTAAATTTTGACGATCAGAGAATAAAAAGTTTAGCGGCATTCTCCGACAAAAGGGTGATTAGCTGCGGCTTTTCCGGGGAAGCCGATTTTCAGGTTAAAAACATTAAAAAAGTTTCGGACGGTCAAGAAATCAAATTACAAATTTATCCGTCAAATCAGATTCGCCTTATCAAAACCCATCGTTTTGGCAAACACCATGTTTATGCTATTTTGGTAAAAGAAATAATTAAAGAGAGTTTCCAGATATCAGCTCCGGATTTCTTCAAACAAATCAGGACTGAACCTTAATTAAAATGGCTAAAAAAATTAGAGTTGGCGTTATCGGGGTGGGCAACTGTTTTAGCGGTTTGATACAGGGGATAGAATATTACCGGAAACGGCCGGATAAAAAAGCGGCTGGTTTAATGCATCAGAAAATTGGCCCTTATAATTTTACCGATATAGAATTTACCAGCGCTTTTGATGTTGGCGAGAATAAAATCGGGAAACCGCTGGAAAAAGCGGTTTTTACGGAACCGAATTTAGTTAAATGGACGCGATTACCGAAAAATAGAACCATTGTTAAAGAATCGCCGATTTTAGACGGCGTGGGGATATATGTGGAAAATAAAATTAAACCCGTAAAAAATCCGGCGCCGCCCGAAGAATTAAGAAAAAAAATAAAGCAGGAAATTAAGAAAAGCGGCACAGAAATTTTAGTTAATTATCTGCCGGTGGGCAGTCAGAGAGCGACGGAGTTTTGGGCAGAAATTGCCCTGGAAACCAAATGCGCTTTTATTAACTGCATTCCGGTATTTATCGCTTCCGATAAAAAATGGGTGAAAAAATTCAGACGCGCCAAAACGCCGGTTATCGGCGATGACATCAAAGGACAAATTGGCGCGACAATCGTTCACCGGGTTTTGGCGCGGCTGGCTGATGAAAGAGGGGCGACCATTGACAAGACATATCAAATCAATGTCGGCGGAAATACCGATTTTTTAAATATGCTGGAAAAATCAAGGTTGGAAAGCAAAAAAATCAGCAAGACAAGGGCGGTAGAAAGCCAGATTTGTCAGGGACCAAAAAACAGCGCCATTTATATCGGGCCTTCGGACTTCATTCCTTTTTTAAGCAACACCAAATTGGCTTTTATCCGACTGGAAGGCAGGATGTTTGCCGACATTCCTTATTCAGTAGAGTTAAGATTGGAGGTGGATGACAAAGCCAACAGCGCCGGTGTGGTGATTGATGCCATTCGCTGCGCCAAACTGGCTCTAAACAGAAAAATCGGCGGCTATCTGGATGTCAGTTCTTATTTTATGAAACATCCCCTGGTTCAAAAAAGCGACGAAGAAGCGCGAAAAATTGTGGAAAACTTCATAAAAACTTAATTTGCTTTATCTTGATTTCTGGTTAAAATAATAAATGGCTTATTAGTGTTAATTCGTGAGGCGGCTTTGTCTGAATTGGAAAGAGCAGAGATTTGAAAGCCGTCTATGTTCGTGTTTATTCGTGCAAAAGGTTTCCCAAAACAAAAGCTAATTGCCTACTATGATCACGCCTATCCAAGAAATTAAAGAACGCTTGGATATTGCAGATTTTATCCGGTCCTATATTCCTTTAAGTCCGGCCGGCAAAAATCTGAAGGCGCTTTGCCCTTTTCACAAGGAAAAGACGCCTTCTTTTATGGTTTCGCCGGAAAGGCAGACTTGGCACTGTTTTGGCGCCTGCGGTGAAGGAGGCGATATTTTTAAATTTTTGATGAAATATGAAAATCTGGAGTTTTACGAAGCATTGAAAGTTTTAGCGGAGAAAGCCGGGGTGGAATTGAAAAAAATTAGCCCCGTTGAACAGAAACAATTCGGGGTTCTTTACGATATTAACCAATCAGCCAAGGATTTTTTTAAAAAAGAACTGGAGAAATCTACCAAGGCTCTAAATTATCTGAAAGACCGCGGTTTAAAAAAAGAAATAGTTGAGGAATTTGAATTGGGATTGTCTCCGCAGGAATTTGACGCTTTAACCCGCCATCTAATCAATCTTGGTTACGACATTAAAGATGTTGAAAGAGCCGGCTTAAACTATAAAACAGAGCGCGGAAGCTATGTTGACAGATTTAGGGGGCGGATAATTTTCCCTTTTTATAATCATTTCGGCAAGGCAGCGGGGTTTTCCGGGAGAATTCTTCCGGAACTAGAAAATGCCGACATAGGAAAATATATTAACAGTCCCGAAACCCTGATTTTTAACAAATCAAAAGTTCTGTATGGATTTCATAAAACCAAAGAGAGCGTTCGTCAACAGCAATCCGTGATTTTGGTTGAGGGGCAAATGGATTTTTTAATGGTTTATCAGGACGGCATTAGAAATGTTGTTGCCACCTCGGGAACCGCCTTAACCGTAGAACATTTAAAGACTCTACGGCGGCTGACTGATAAATTAATTTTATACTTTGACAATGACGAAGCCGGTTTTAAGGCGGCTGAACGAGCAATTGATTTAGCCAATGCTTCCGATTTCAACGCCAGAATTTTAACCCTCGCCGACTTTAAAGATCCGGCGGAAATAGTTCAGAAATCTCCCGGAACTTTAACCGGTCTTATAAATAAAACCAAACCGGCTATGGAATTTTATTTTGACCGCTACCTTTCGATACCGGAAGAGAAAGAAGAAAATAAAAAAGAAAAAGATTTCAGCGGATTCAAAAAAGGATTGAAGATTATTTTGGGAAAAATTAAAAAATTAGCCAGCGCGGTGGAAAGAAATTGTTGGCTCAAAGAACTTTCTTTGCGAACAGAGATTGAAGAAAGGGCTTTGGCTGAGGAAATGGAGCAATTAAAATCGGAAAATTGGTTAAGCGGGGAATTAGTTAACGGTAAAATAAAAATCAGCCAACCAATAAACCAGGCGAGTGGTCAATTAAGACGAAAAGAATTAATTTGTCAGCGCCTCATCAGCTTAATTGTATTAGACAACGGTTCCAAAGAAGAAATTACCGATTATTTAAATTACTTCCCCGCAGATTATTTATCGATTTGGAAACACATAACGGAAAAAACAGATTTAAACGATGAAAAATTGGTTAATTTATCAAACCTGATTTATTTACGTTCATCATTTGAGTCATCGATTCTTGACGAAGAAAAAATAGGGCAGGAATTTCACGAATTACTCCGCCAACTGAAATCGGAGCACCTTAAAGAAAAAAAACAAGAACTCTCACATTCATTAAAAGAAGCCGAGCGGAATAATGACGAGACAAAAATAAAATTTGTTCTTGAGCAATTCAACGAAATTGCTAAACAGCTTAATGGACAATATAATTAAAACTAATTATTAAATGAAAAGAAAAACGAAAAGGAAAAAGAATAAGAAGAAAAAGAATATAAGGAAGAAGAAGTTTGCTAAAAAATCCAAGCGGAAAAAACGAGCGAAAACAAAAAAGAAGGAAAGGGGAGCAAAAAAACGAAAATTTAAATTTAACGAGGCGCTGATTGGAGAATTACTTTTGAGCGGCCGGCCCCGGGGCTTTGTCACCGATACGGAAATTCTTTCCCGGCTTCCCCATATTGAAAATGACATCGCTTTTTTGGAAGAGCTTTACGATCGTTTAGAAAAAGCGAATGTCAAAGTTGTTGAGACCGGCCAGCTTATAGAATCGGAGGACAAGTCGGATATCAGCGAAAGAGAATTAAGGGAGGCGACCAAAATTGAAGAGATCGGCTTGCCAGATGCGGTTCAGATGTATCTTAGAGAAATAGGAAAAACGCCGCTTTTAACAGCGGAACAAGAAAAGGAAATCGCTAAAAGAATTGAAAAAAGCGACGAACAGGCGCGGCAGCAACTAATCCGGGCAAACTTACGATTGGTAGTTTCTATTGCCAAGCGTTATGTTCATCGTACTGCTAATTTGAATATTTTAGATTTAATCCAGGAAGGAAACATCGGGCTTTCTCGGGCGGTTGATAAATTTGATTATCACAAAGGCTTTAAATTTTCCACGTACGCCACTTGGTGGATTAGGCAGGCCATAACGAGAGCTTTAGCTGATCAGTCTCGCACCATTAGAATTCCGGTTCATATGGTAGAAACCATTTCAAAATACACCCAAACAAAAAGAAAATTAGCGCAGGAATTAGGTCGGGAACCGTTAGCCGAAGAAATCGCCATTGAGCTGGGAACCAATGTTGATAAAGTCCGCTATATCCAAAAAATTTCCCAAGAAGTGCTCTCTTTAGAAACGCCAGTGGGAGAGGAGGACGAAGATTCTATTCTCTCGGAATTTATTCGCGACGAAAAAAGTTTAACGCCGGCGCAATTAGCGGCCCAATCTCTTTTAAGGAATAAAATCAGAGAAATTTTAGTAGATTTGGTGCCTCGGGAACAGGAGATTTTAAAATTGCGTTTTGGATTGGAAGATGGCATAACTCACACCCTGGAAGAAGTGGGAAAGAAATTCGGAGTGACACGCGAAAGAATCCGCCAAATTGAATTGAAAGCCTTGATTAAAATAAAAACCCATCAAAAAGCAAAGGCGCTGGAAGAATATTAAATAAAATAAAATTTTAAATTTTTGATAATTTTGATTTTTTTAAAAAATCTGCTATTATTAAAACAAAGGTCCTCAAAAATACAGCAAAACGCCACCCGTTTATTGCTTAATCAATTTATGAACAAAATAATAATTATTCTATTGATAGCGACAATTGGTTTTGGAGCGGTCGCTCTGCCGGCGCTTGCCCAAGAGGGAAGCGAAGCGGCGGAAAATCAGGTCGAAAATCCCGGGATTCTATCAACCAGCCCGTTTTATTTTCTTAAGGAATGGAGGCGAGATTTGATTAAATTATTCACCTTCCAAGCGGTTAAAAAAGCTGAACTGGAATTAGAAGAAATTGATGAGAGAGCGGCCGAAATTAAAAAATTAGCAGAAACGATTCCGCAAAACATTTCCACCATCGGTAAGGCATTGGAGAAATATCAGCAAAACATTGAACGTCTAAAAAAGAGGTTGAAAGGGTTAAAAGAAACAAGCCAAAATCCCAATATCGGCAAATTATTAGAGGGTTTGATTGATAAATCTTTAAGGCATGAAGAACTTTTTGAAGAATTAAAATTAAAATTTCAGGAACAGCAAGAATTAAAAGAAAAATTAAATATTAATCAAAAAAGGATTAAAGAGTTGATTACAATAGTACCGCAAAGATTCGAGGCGGTGGAGGCGGTTGCGCAAAGATTGGAGGCGCAGATTAAAAACAGATTGGAAGCCAAAACCAGAAATGGCACAGAGGAGTTGCTTAAAAATTTGCGATTGTCGGAAATAATTAAGAGCATCAAAGAAGAATTGCCGGAAGCAAAACAAGAAGCGTTTGATAAAATTCAAGAAAGATTGCAAGAAAGACTGCGAGAGAGATTAGAGACAGGAATTGAAAAGTTAGAAAATCGAGAGCTGC
>Ga0194113_10005433_pt1 | contig 16424 bp, 14 predicted proteins | sample TA2MahC200mmetaG_FD_146193 | JGI IMG/M metagenome (GOLD analysis project Ga0194113, IMG submission 146193) | Freshwater microbial communities from Lake Tanganyika, Tanzania - TA2015017 Mahale Deep Cast 200m | ecosystem: Environmental > Aquatic > Freshwater > Lake | place: Tanzania: Lake... | reverse complement strand
GTAGGGCGCCAGCAGCGCCCAGCCTTCCGGCGGCTGCAAGCGCTGGATCTGGTCGAAGCCATCCAGCACCGCGGCCTTGAAGTCCAATCCCGCGATGTTGCTGTAATCCACCGCCTCGGCCGGCTGGTTGCGGCCCGCTAGCGAGATGCGGATCTTGCCTTCCCGCGCCAGGCACAGCAGGTAGAGCTGCACCATGCGCCGGCTCAGGCCGTAGTGTACGCCGTCCGGCCCGCCGATGCCCATGAAGTTCTTGTAGACCGCGGCGGCGGGCAGTGTCCCGGTTGAATCCCCCAGCCGGCCCTCGATCCAGCGGGCCAGGTCCGCGGTGTAACGGCAGTCGCTGGTGTCCAACTTACGGTCGTTGGGCCGCCGCATGATGCGCAGGGCGAAGCCGTAGTTCTGGCTGGCCGAGATCTCCTTGCTCGGCTTGACCCCGCGCGGGAACTCGCCGGCCTTGACGATGCCGTTGATCACGTTGACCGCGTTGGTGTCGTCGAACGGCGCGGGCGCGGCCTCGAAGTCCAGCTCCCGGGAGATGTAAACCGTGTCCAACACCTGGCCGGCCAGCGGCGTCAGGAGCGCGGCCAGCTCGCCCTGGGCCTGGAACGCCATCTGCGCATGATCCAGCGCGGCGACGCGGCCGCGGCCGTAGGCGTCGGGCACGATGCGGTAGATGCTGCCCATCTCGGCGCGCAGCCGGCCCTGCACCCACTCCAGCACCTCCTTGGCCTCCTGCGTGTCGCGGCCGCTGAAGTCGGCCACCAGCGCCCGGTACGCGGTGAAGTCGGTCAGCAACGCCCGCCCGCTCGGCGTCAGCTCGTCGGGGCTCCAGAAGAGCACGCGGCCATCCCGCCTGGCCTCGATCAGTTTGTCCAGCTCGGCCGCGGCCGGCGTGCTGCTGATGAAGACCGCGAAATCCAGGCCGGTCTGGTCGCTGTTGATCGAGGGGAGCAGCCCGCCGCGCCGCGCCTCGTGGAGCAGATCGCGCATGTAGACGCGGCCCGTTACCAGCCGGCCGTGCCACTTCACGGCCAGGTCGGCCTGGCTCTGTGGCGCGATGCCGCGGAAGATCGAGCGCAGACCGCCGGCCAGGTCCAGCGACATCAGCCGCGTCTGCACCTCCCAGCCGTCGAGGGCCAGCAGCGCGTCCCACGCCTGGCGGCGCTGCACCTCGTTGCTCTCCGCCTCGGTGCGGGCGCGCTGGAAATGCTCGCGCGGGTCTTTGATCCCGCCGGTCGGGTTGAAGCGGTACGCCTTGCCCACGCGGGCCACCTGCGCCAGCTCGGTCTGAATCTTGTCGGCCAGCGTCTCGTAATGGTCGAGGTTATCCTGGAGATCGGCGGCCTGGTCGCGGTCGTGGTCGCGCCACTCCATCACCGCGTTCATCAGCTCCTCGTGGCCCAGGCCGTTCGGCGCCATGTCGGCCACGTGGTAGAGGAAGAGGGTGCGCACGATCTTGGCCGCGCGGCTGCGGTAGAGCTTCAGCGGCCCCTTGGTCACCGTGTCGAGCTGGTGGATGGCGGTCTCGTAGGCGCGCCATTCGGCCGGCCACTTGGTCTTCAGGCTGGTGATGCTGCGGCCCGTGCCCGATGGGTCCTCCTCGTAATCCACCACGTCGTCGAATAGCGTCCAGTGGGTGATCAGCTCGCGCGACTCGGCCTTGCGCTGCCGGCGCAGCGTCTCCAGCATGAAGTAGAGCGCCGAGCGCACGGTGGTCAGGTTCATCGAGACCGCGCGCACGACCTCCAGGCTGGGCGGGTAGAAGGGGAAGAAACGGGCGAAGGCGTCACGACCGGATGCAGCCGGCCAGGAGAAGCTGCGCTTATAATCCTCGTAATACTGATCCACCGCGGCCGGCTCGGTGATCGTCCGCACGCGGGCGAGCGCGATGTCGAAGTAGGCGTCGCACGTGTTCAGCAGCGCGATGGGGTCCAGCCGCTCGCGCGCCAGGATGTTCTTGACCCCCGGCATCTTGGTCTCGATGGCCTGCTGCGCCGCGCACACCGTCCAGACGGGCAGGCACTCCATCTTGGCCAGCCGGTTGGAGAGCACCACCAGCGCCTTCTCATCCTCGATGCGCTGCGCGTCGGTGCGCCCTTTCATGAAAAGCGAGACCTCGTCCAGGATCAACAGCAGCCCGGCGTACCCCTCGGCCAGCAGGCGCTCGACCATCTGCTTGAGCACCGCCTCGGTCTCCAGCGGGATCTGCGGCCGGATCTTCAGGTAGCGGTCGTAAAAGTCCCAGAGGATTTGGCCGCAGTCGCGCTGCACGCCTGGATCGGGGTCGTTGCGCAGGTCGTCCAGAAAATCCGAGAGCTCCTGCTGCTTCTCCTCGTCGAAGCAGGTCGGGTCCTTGAGGAACTTGGCCAGGTCGCGGCGGTAACGCTCGAAATCGTCGGTCTTCAGGAAGCGCTCGGCCAGCATCTCGACCGGGTAGAGCGGGAGGGAGCGGCCGTTCTCCAGGTAGAACTGCTCGGCGACCGCGTCCAGCACGTACTCGGTCAGTGTCTTGCCCGCGCCGCCCACCCCGACCGCGCCGCCGCCCTGGCCCACCAGCGTTTGCACCGCCACGAAGATGCCGCGCGACTTCTGCGCCTTGCGCGCCAGCCCCTCCTCCCAGAAGCGGTAGAGGCTGTCGCGGCGATCCACGCCGGCCCGCACCTCCTTTTCCTGGATGATCTTCCACTCCGCCTCGCCGCCCAACGCCAGCGCGCCCAAAAACGACAACAGGTGCGACTTGCCGGAGCCGAACTCCGCCTGGATCCAGTAGCCCTGGCCGATGGGGTTGTCCTTCCGCCCCGGCGTGTACGGCGCCGCAATCTGGCGCAGGATGTCGCGCAGGAAGGGCCGCACGGGGTTGACCAGGAACTCCTCGATGGTCCGCCGCTCGGCCCGGCGCGCCGTCCGCGCGTCTTTCGTCCCGCCCTCGGCCCAGATGTGGTTCTCCACCACGTAGACGCTGATGATGCTGTCGGGGACGGCGGTGATCTCGTTGAGCGGTTTGCGGCGGTACAGGCCAGGTTGGATGGGCATGAACAGGCTCCCAGGTTATCGGGCAGGGGGTGTTTGGATCACGAAATCGCGAAGTTGCACGAAGAGTGCGAAGCACGAAGAACGCGAAGAACTGCGTCGAGGAGCGGTCCTTCGCGGCCTTCGCGCTTTGTGTCCTTCGTGAGCCTTCGAGCCTTCGTGTTCCAAACGTCCCTCCTACAACTCCCACAGGTGGTTATCGGCGATCAAGTTATCCGGCAGGATCCTCTGGAAACGCGCCTCGGCCTCGTGGAACAGCGTGATCCGGTCGCCCCGGCGCTCCCCCGGTAGGAGGAGCAGGATATGCTTGTCGTTAGTGGCGCAGGTGCGGAAAACGGTCAGCTCCAGCTCGTAGGCGAAGATCAGCTCGATCTGTTTGATGATGAGGAAGCGCTCCCCGGCCAGCCGAGCCGTCAGGAGTGCTGTCAGGTGCTCGTTGAGGCGGCGCTGGGTGGCCAGCGGCCGGCGGGCCTCGTCGCGGATCAGGCTCCGCAGATCGTCATCCGAGATGCTGTCCAGCAGGGCGCGGTTGAGATTGAGAGCGCCGGGGAGCGGCGCGCCGTCGGGGCCGCGGGCCTCGGTCAGGTGCACCCGCTCAAAGCCTTCCAGGCCGGCATAGCCGCCCAACACGCCGTACAAGTGGCGGCCTATGTCCACCTGGCGCTTGTTTCGCAGCTCGGTGATGATCTGTGTAGCAGTGAGCTTCATCGCTTCATCCATGTAGCGCCGGTTGGCAACCGGCGGTACGCATCGCGGTCGGTTGCCAACCGGCGTTACGGTTTCTCGCGCAGCGCCACCGTCCCGCGCCGCGGATTCTCGAAATAGTGGCGCAGCGCGGTCATCTGATCGAACGGCAAGGTGAACTGGCGCAGGCTGTCAATCTCGCTGACCTTGCTGACGACCCCCAGGTCGGCCAGATTGGCGAGCTGCCGGCGCAGCCAATCGCGGTCCCACAGCAGCCAGCGCCGCAACGGGCTGGCCTCCAGCCTCTCGAAGGTGTGCATGCCCGGCCCGGCGAACTCAGCGGTCAGCACATACAGCAGGCCTTCCAGCGTGCCGGGATGCGCCTGGAAGCGCAGCACCTCCCGATCTTCCGCGCCCACACCCAGGATCGTGTAGGCGTTGAAGATCGCATGCAGGACCTTTTTGAGCGAAGCCGCTCCCAGGTCAGGCAACAAACGCAAAACGAAGTCCCGAATCGCCTCTCGGCTCAGGCGTCCCAGGGGCAGCGCGGGCCAGACCAGGTCATCGGCGACCCTGGCGGCCAGCGGTTCGGCAGCCAGCAGATGATAGAAGACCGCGGGCTGGAGATCTTCCGGCGTCGCGCACCGGGCCGCGAAGTACGTCAGCGGGGTGTTCAGTTTGTCATCGGGGTAAAAGCGGGCCAGCATATAATTGGCCCGCCGGCGCCGCGTCGAGGCCGAGTTGTAGGGCAGGCGCTCGGCCAGGTGCGCCTTGAACGCCTCCAAAGTGGCAAATTGCGCAGCATGGGGGAGGAAGATCAGCGCGTTGGCCGACTCGTCATCGGCAAAGGTGTGGATCGCCGACGGCGCTGGCTTTGCGTCAGCCTCCTCGATCTCCCGATCAAGGGACGGCGCAGTTTCCGCAGGAAAGAGGGCTGCCTGCCGCGGCAACGCACGCTCAGCCTGATCTGATGCGAGCGGGTGTGGCTCAACCTGGGCTTCAGCGCGCCCGGCAAACCGTCCGACGGCCAGCAAGAAGAGCGCGGTCTGTTCACCGATGCCTGCGACTTCTAACAGCTCGCGCTGCGCTGCCGTCAGCACGCCGGCCGGGCTGCCGAAGCGGTCGAGCAGCGCCCTGGCCCGCGGGGCCACGTCCAGCCGCGGGATGGCGAAGGTCAGGATCAGCTCCAGCAGCTCGACATCCGCGAGCGCGGCCGGATCGGCCGCGAAACGTTGGCGCAGCCGGGCGCGGTGGCCAGAAGAAGAGGCACTTTGATCGGAATCAGACATGATGTCCCATGATGCCACAAGATGAAAAAGCGAAAAGCCGCGACCCCAATGAGAGGGGGCCGCGGCCTCATTTGACGTTCGATTCCGCCGTGCTACGCCGTGGCGTACGCACAGCACTTCGTCATAAAGGCTGCAACGCCCGATTCCTGGGGCTTACAGGAGACGGGTTCGAAGCCGGCCAGGTCGCAACTGGCCGGCTTCGTGCATTATTGGACGGGATTATACCCCACAGTCTATGTCCGCTGCAAATGAGATTGCACGGGGGAAGCCGCTGTCACAGTGCCCCGCAACTGCAGCCACTCGGGCGACCGTTCACCAACCGTGTGATGAGCGAAGGGGAAGTAGTCATGGCGCAACGGCGGTGAACGGCTCCAGGGACCAGGCCGGCCCTGCGGCACAACTCAGAACCAGTCGCCGTTCCGCTCCGGGACGACGATCTCCAGCCAGCTCCAGTTGCCGGCCTCCAGAGCCTCCAGGCTGGTCACGCGGATCACGCCAGCCGGCAAGCTGCGCAGATCGTTCTGCAGGATCGCCACCTGCTTCCTGGCGGCGTCGGCCGAGAAGAGGATCAGCGCCAGGCGGCCTGCCAGCGTCAGGGGTATTATACCAGAAAGTCCAAATCTTTTTCTGGAGGTCTATAGCGGCGCAGGGCGTGGGTCGAGGCGGCTTACCACTTTCGCTGCCTGGATCGCGTGCCAGTCGTGCCAGGGATCGCCTCGCGCTTCTGGCTGCACGCCTTCGGCAAGACATGGACCGAGTACACTTCTGACCCGCGCACCATGCTGGAACTCCAGCTTGCAGCGCATAAGTGGACCCTCGAAAACGTCCTTGGCGATGTGACCGGCGTCAGCGCGTCGCCCGATCTCTTCTCGTTCTACGGCGAAAGCTACGGCCTGGGGTGCGAGCTGGGATGCGACGACCTGACGCCGTGGATCGCCAGCCATCCGATCCAGACCGCAGCAGACCTGGCACGGCTGGAGGCGATAGACGCCGCCGACAATCGCTACACGGACGCAGTGCGCGGTTGGATCGCTCGCATGGAGCCGCTGCTTGAGGATTACCAAATCCACTACGCGGACGGCATCATGCAGCGGCCAATCACTCGGCTGGGCTTCGGCTACGGAAGCATCGGCGTCTTCACCCTGGCGACCGATCTGCGCGGCCCCGAAATCTACGCGGACCTGTACGAGCGGCCGGACTTCGCGCGTGAGCTGCTGCGGATCGTGACGGACAAGGTCATTGCCCGCTACCGGTGGCTGGGCACGCTGGCTGGCGGTGCAGTCAAAGGTATGTACCTGGTGGACGATTCTTCGGGCGCGTTGTCCCCAGGCTCTATCAGGCGTTCGTTCATCCATGCGTGGAACGCGTGGCGGCGGTCATCGGCCGGCCGCTGATGATCCACATTGACGCGCCCGCCAACCATCTGTTGCCCATCTATGAACAGATGGCGATTGACCAGTTGACTACGGGCTGCCAGATGCCGGAGTGAGCGACCGCGCAAAACCCTGAACTGTCTCCGGCGATTCTGGATGCGGTACAGAGCTTTTTCGGAATTCCGAGCTCAGAGGGGTCTGTGACCCCCGACCGCCGGTCGCAGACCGGCTGAGAACACAAGGAGGCAGGGGGTAGGAGGCGAGGGTCAGGGGACAGCTTGTCCTGGCGAAGCCAGGGGAATCAGGGGGCAGACATCAGTAGGATCCGATCGTCCGCCTGCCGCGCGCCGCGGGCATCGAAGACGGGCAGGCGCACGCCATCGGCTCGCCGATAGAGGCCAACCGCGACGCGCAGCCCCGCGAGATCGGCGCCAGCCGGCAGCGACACCGCGCGACGCTCCGCAATCACCTGGCCGGCCAGCCAGGCCGAGGTGGGATACCAGCCGTTGAGCGGCGGGCCGTCGCCCTGGGCGATCATCTGCCCCGCAGAATCGAGCACGTGCAGAAACACGGTGTAGTCTTCGGAAACGGCCGCGGTCGCCTGCCAGTAGAGCGCGACCTCTAGCCGCGGCAGGGTCCCGGTCATCGTCACTGCGCGGCCCACCAGCCGCACATCCGGGCCAAGCCGATAGCTCTGGCCGCGGCCGGGAACTGACTCGGCGGTCAGCGGCCGGCGTTCGCGCACGCGCACGCGGCCCAAGTCCGCCAGGTCACGCCCGTCGGCCAGCGGCACGCGGCCGCCTCCCTCGTTCAGCAGCCCCGCACGCAGTGCGGCCACCACGGCCGGCGTATGGGCGGGAACCTCGAGCCGATAGTCGTCCACGACGTAGAAGCCGACCGGCCACCCTGAGCTCGGCTTGTCGCCCGCGTGCAGTTTGGTCTGATTGGCCCACGTCGTCTCGCCAGTGATGGCGTCCAGGTGGAGGAACGGACGCACATCCGCATCCTGTGGTCGCAGCGGCCGCCAATAGAGCCGCACCGCCAACGCGTCGCCCTGGCGCACGGCCTGATTGCCCAGATCGTAGCCGAGCAGCTCGATGCCGTTGGCAAAGACGGCGTGGGTCGCGTGCTGCATCGCAGCCGGCGCCTCCACCGGAGAGCTGCGCCGGAACCAGCGCGTGTGCGGGCCGACGACGAGCGTCTTGGCCCCGGCGACCAGCAGGATGACGGCCGCCGCGATCAGGAGTCGCCGCGATTCAGCGAGATACCGCGACCGGTCTGGGTCGCGGGCAGGCTGTTCGGAGCGTGGAGGCGCGGAGCCCACCGCAGGTCGCGGCCGCCACATGATCAAACCCACTGCCAGGAGCAGCCCGCCCAAAGCCAGAAGGCCGGCCGCCGTGCGCGCAGGCGTGCCCTCGAAGCGCACACGGAGTTGATGCGCGCCGGCCGGGATTTCGACCTCGATGAGGCCGTGCGGGTCGCTGGCCGCCAGGGGCGCTGGGCTGCCATCCAGCCAGCCGCGCCAGCCCCCAAAATAGAACCGGCGAATGCGCACCGTCGCGGCCGAGGGCAGCTCCAGCTCCCAGGCATCCTCCAGCGGACCCTGCGCGACCGGCCGCGACCGGCTGCCTGCCGGCAGCGATGCGGGGTCGAGCCGTTCGGGAGCACGGCCGGCCAGGTAGTCCTGGGCCAACACAGGTGGCGGGTCGGGATCGCGCACCCAGCGGGGCAGGTATTCGTTGGCGCTGGCTGTGGCGCGCGCGCCGCCCGCCAGCTCGTAACGTATGATGTCGGCCACGGTCGGCTCGGCCACAGGCGCGAAGGGCCGCGGGAACAGATAGGGCGCGACGCTGAGCGAGATCAGCGCCAACAGGATCGCCAGAGCGGGCGTCTGCCACCGGTCAGGCGCAAGAGCCAGAGCGGCCCCGCCCAAGAGCGCCGCCCACAGCAGCGCCGGCCCCAGCAAGCGCCAGGGAAACGCGATGAAACGCGCCAGCGGCAGCCGCTCCCAGACGCCGGCCGACATCGGCAGCATTAGCGCCAGGCAGAGGATCAGCAGCGCAGCGACCGCGGAGAAGAGGAGGGTTGTCCTGAAAATGGGCGGGTTCGTAGTAGCGACTTTAGTCGCCGTGGCCTGCGCCGAACGACTGAAGTCGTTACTACGAACGTTTTCATCCGCCGTAGCGCCGCGGCCGGCATGGGCGCCTGTCCTGAGAATGGCCCACCAAGCGCCAGGCGCTTCCGAAGCGCCTGGCGCTTGGTGGGTTGCACAGCCGATCCACACCGCCGCCAGGCCGAACAAGGCCAGGACGATCTGCGCTGCGCCCAGGCTGTGCGGCATCGGCGGGTTGAGCGCCGCGTCATCCAGGATGGCGGCCGGCGCGAGCAGATCGCGCAGCGGCGTCAGGTTGAGACGGGCGTTGAACATGCCGGTCTCGATGGCGCCGATGTTCACGTCCTGCAGCTCGACCAGCGACGGCAGCCAGAAGGGCGCGCTCAGGGCCAGGCCGAGGAGAAAGGCGCAGCCGGCGCAGACCAATGCAGGAATCGCGGGGAAGCTGGCCTCCGATCGTGCGCGCCCCGCGATGAGGGCCAGGAACGCTGCGTAGACCGCCAGGAACGGAAAGGCCAGGAACGCGCTGGGGTGGTGGGCATAGACCAACGCCGCCAGGCTGACGCCGGCCGCGGTCGCCCACCGCAGGCTCGATTGCCGCACGCTCTCCGTCAGGGCCCAGGCGCACCACGGGAGCACGCCCAGCGCCAGCAGTTGCGACACGTTGCCCTGGATGAAGAGCTCGCGGCAGCGCAGCGGCGCGTACAGATAGAGCGCGGCGCTCAGCAGGGCCGCGGGCGACGCCAGGCGCGCGGCGCGGCCCGCTGCATAGAACGCGCGGGCCGCCAGGAAGGCGCCGGTGGGGTAGAGCAACAGCGCCAGAACCTGCACCGCCACGAGTCCACGCACGACGCCCAGACCGGAGAGGGCCGCGAGCGCCGCGAGCAGATGCGCGCCGGCCGCGTAGAAGTTGAAGAACGGATAGCCGTAGCCCCCGTAGAAATCGGGCGCCCACCGCGGGTAGAGCACCCCGTGGGCCAGCAATTCGCGCACCTCGAGGCTGCGCCACAGATGCACCACTGTGTCGGCCGTGTTGGGCAGGCCCGGCTGGGCGATGGCGAGGATCGGAATCAGGCTGAGGAGCGCGGCGCAGATGAGCCAGGCGACCGTTGACAGATGTGGCCGCGGGAGCGTGTACAAAGCCCGGCGGAAAACAGGGGGCCGGCGCAAGACAGCCTCGCTACTGCCCGGAACCGACCGGCGGCTGGCGCAGGATCGCGCCGGCGTGATACCGGCTGAGCACGCTGCCCAGGCTCTTGCGGAACTGCGGAGAACGGCGCAGGCTCCAGCGATCAAGCAGATAGCGACCGATGACCGCCAGCGTGCTGAAACCGTAGATCACACTGTTGCGGAAGTTGACCGACGACGCTTCTGCGAAGTAACGCGTGGGTACCGGGATTTCCCCGATCTGGAAGCCGAAAGCCACCGCCTGGGCGATCACTTCCGTGTCGAACACGAACTTGTCCGAGTTCAGCAAGAAAGGAATCGTCTCGAGCAGCCGCCGGCTGTACGCACGAAAGCCGGTGTGACATTCGGAGAGTCGCTGACCGAATGCAAGATTCTCGACGCCGGTCAAGAAGCGATTCGAGACGTACTTCCACAGGGGCATCCCGCCCTCCAACGCGTGACCCCCCAGGAGTCGCGAACCCAACACCAAATCCGCGCGGCCTTCCACGATCGGCGCGACGAGCTGCGGGACCAGCCGCGAATCGTACTGGTAATCGGGATGGAGCATCACGACCACATCAGCGCCATCGCGCAGCGCCTCCAGATAACAGGTCTTCTGGTTGCCGCCATAGCCCCGGTTCTGGACGTGGACGATCACCTTCAGCCCCAGCCGCTGCGCGATCTCGACCGTCTCATCCTGGCTGACGTCATCCACCAGGATCACGTGGTCCACTATATCAGGGGGCAGGTCGTTATAGGTGCGCTCCAGCGTGCGCGCGGCGTTGTAGGCCGGCATCACGACGACGACTTTAGGAATCTGCGGCATGGGCGTCTCTTTTCGACATGGGGGCCGGTCCCCTGACCAAGCCCCCGTTCCGACGTTGGGGCCGGTCTCCTGACCGAGCCCCCTCGACGCTGGGGCCGGTCTCCCGACCGAGCCCCCTCGACGCTGGGGCCGGTCTCCCGACCGAGCCCCCTCGAGCTGAGGCCGGTCTCCTGACCGAGCCCCCTCGACGCTGGGGCCGGTCTCCTGACCGAGCCCCCTCGAGCTGGGGCCGGTCTCCCGACCGAGCCCCCTTGACGCTGGGGCCGGTCTCCTGACCGAGCCCCCTCGAGCGGCCGGTCTCCCGACCGAGCCCCCTCGAGCTGGGGCCGGTCTCCCGACCGAGCTCCCTCGAGCTGAGGCCGGTCTCCTGACCGAGCCCCCTCGAGCTGGGGCCGGTCTCCCGACCGAGCCCCCTCGACGCTGGGGCCGGTCTCCCGACTGAGCCCCCTCGAGCTGGGGCCGGTCTCCCGACCGAGCTCCCTCGAGCTGAGGCCGGTCTCCTGACCGAGCCCCCTCGGGACCACTTATACACGAAGCGCCGCGGGTTGTCAATCTCGGACCGCAGAGAGGTTTTTTGGGCGCAAGCGGTCTGCTGTGCTAGAATAGACGCGCGGTCATGCCCCCGTAGCTCAGGTGGACAGAGCAAGGCACTCCTAACGCCTTGGCCGCAGGTTCGAGTCCTGCCGGGGGTATTCATCTACTCGCAGGCCGATAAAGGAGCATCTGTCATGGATCAGTTAGAACTCATGCGCGACCTCAGCATCCCTGGCCAGAGCAAGATCGTCTTGCTGCTGCTGGACGGTTTGGGAGGGCTGCCGGGGCCGAACGGTTCGACCGAACTGGAGGCAGCTCACACGCCGAACCTGGACCGGCTGGCCCAGGAGGGCATTTCGGGGCTTTCGACTCCCGTCGCCCCAGGCATCACGCCAGGCAGCGGGCCGGGTCACGTGGCGATCTTCGGCTACGATCCGCTGGCGTGGGACATCGGCCGCGGGGTGCTGGAGGCGCTTGGCATTGACTTTGCCCTGGGCGACGATGATGTGGCTGCGCGCGGCAACTTCTGCACCGTGGATCGGCCGACCGGCGTCATCACCGACCGTCGCGCTGGCCGCATTTCCTCCGACGTGGGCGCGCGGCTGGTGGAGAAGCTGCGCGGCATATCCTTGCCGGGCGCTGAGGCGCTGATCGAACCGGTGAAGGAGTACCGCTTCGTCCTCGTGCTGCGCGGCAAGGGGCTGGCCGATGGCCTTTCGGAGACCGACCCGCAGCGCACCGGCGTGCCGCCCCTGCCGGTGGAGGCGCTGCGGCCCGAAGCCGGCCGCGCCGCCGAGCTGTTCAACCTGTGGCTGGCAGAAGCCCGCCGGCGTCTGGCCGATGAACACCCCGCCAACAGCATGAACCTGCGCGGCATGGCCAAGGTTCCGCCCATCCCCAAGATGCCCGACATCTACAAGATGCGCTTCGCGGCCATCGCCACCTACCCCATGTACCGCGGCATCGCACGACTGGTCGGCATGGACGTGCTCAAGACCGGCGAGACCATCGAGGACGAGATTGCCACCCTGCGCGCAAACTGGGAGCAGTACGATTTCTTCTTCTTCCACGTCAAGAAGACCGACAGCAACGGTGAGGATGGCAACTTCGACGGCAAGAAGGCCGTCATCGAGCATGTGGACGAGCTGCTGCCCGAGATCATGGCGCTCAAGCCCGATGTGCTGCTGGTCAGCGGCGACCACAGCACACCCTGGTCGCTCAAAGCGCACTCGTGGCACGAGCTTCCGGTGTTACTCTGGGGCAGGCACAACCGGCCCGATGCTGTGCGGCAATTCGGCGAGCGCGCCTGCATGGCCGGCGGACTGGGACATCTCAGACACACCGACCTGATGCCGCTCATGATGGCTCACGCCGAACGCCTGACCAAATACGGCGCCTGACCTCCCCTCACGTTGAAGAAACCCGGCTTCTTGAAGAAGCCGGGTTTCTTAACCTCAACCCCATCCTCAACCTTTGCCAGATCGCGCCTCTTGGCGGTATAATACCACCTGCTTTATGATCCGTCACAAGGAGGCGCAACGTCTTTGGGAGGAGGAGCCACGCAGCCTGCCGCTGGCAGCGTGCCAGCCGTCGTTCGCTACGAGGATGGCGTTTGGCGACCGCTGGACGGCGAGATCGTGACCGAGGCGCTCGTGCGGCTGCACGTCAACGGCCAGGAGCTGGCCGGGCTGATGTGTTCGCCGGTCGAGCTCGATCTGCTGGCGCTGGGCTTTCTGCGGAGCGAAGGCATCATCGGCGGATTGGCGGATGTGCGTCTGCTCAAGGTGTGCCCCAGCGCCGCGTGCGTAGACGTGTGGCTGCGCCGGGCCGATTTCGTCCCGCCGGGCCGCTGGATCATCACCAGCGGGTGCGGCGGCGGCGTGACCTTTGGCGACCTGACAGGCTCGGCCGGGCCGCTCGTGTCTGACGTGCGCGTGACCGTGGGACAACTGGGCCGGCTGATGAGCGCATTGCTGGCGGCGCGCCGCACGCGCGGCGGTCATGCCGCGGGGCTGGCCGAGGGTTCGACGCTGCTCGCGGTCGCCGAGGATGTGGGCCGGCACAACGCCATTGACAAGCTATGGGGGCGATGCCTGGTGGACAACATCGCCACACGTGATCGGATCTTGCTCAGCACCGGACGGATCAGCTCAGAGATGCTCGGCAAGGCGGCCCGGATGGCCGCGCCGGTCGTCGCCAGCCACACATCGCCCACCACCCTGTCGGTGGCGCTGGCGAACGCCTGGGGCGTGACCCTGGCGGGCTACGTGCGACGCGGAAGCTTGAGCCTCTATGCCGGGCGAGAACGCGTCAGCGATACAGAGGAGGCAATGGATGCACACTCGTGACGAAGCATGGGCCGCGCTGGACGACAACTTCAAGTGCTTGATGGATTGCCTTGACCAATTGACGGAAGAGGAGATTTGTTCGGCGCGCGCCGCGGGAGTCTGGACGGTGAAGGATGTCCTGGCCCACGTCTGGTCGTGGCTCGAGGAAGCGATTCGCACGATCCAGACCTGGCAGGGGGCGCGTCCCTGGCAGGAACAGGTGGTCTATGACGATGCCTGGAACGAGTCGGAAGTGGCCGATCGCGCCGGTCTGCTGCTCGTCCCGGTGGTAGACGGCATCACCGGCGCCCATCGCCGGATCATGCACCTGCTCGATCAGGCCGACGATGCCGCGCTCGCCCAGGTGGGGCGCGCGCCCTGGAATGAGACGATGCCCCTGGTGGACTTCTTCCACAGCATGGGGAGCCACTACGCGGAGCACGCCGCGGATTTGGAGCAGTATCGGGAGGGGTGTCTGGAGGGATGTCAATAGCAGACGACGCCCTGTGGGTCTATTCGACAGCGCAACCAGCGTTCGCGCGGGTTGCGCTGTTTGTTTTGTTGGGAACTGCGAGACGCGATAGGGGCGATCCCTTGCGGTCGCCCAGGGCAGGCGCAAGGCGCTGCCCCTACTATGTCATGCCACGGAGACTCCCCCATCCATATCACTCGGCTGCATCACCCGCATCACTCTGTTGCAGGATCTCCAGCGCCTGGGACACGGTGCGCAGCGCCACACGCTCGCGCACCTGTGCGGCGCGACGCTGCAGCGCGGCCACGACCGCCTCGATGATCTCGGCCAGGCCGGACGGCTTGAGCAGATAGTCGGCCGCATGTAGTTTGACCGCCGCAATGACGCTCTCCAGGTTGCTCCTGCCGGTCAGGACGATCACCAACAAGTCGGGCTGAAGCTGCAACGCGCGCTCCATCACCTGGATGCCGCTCATGTCGGGCAGCGCCAGGTCCAAGATCATCAGATCGTAGACGCGCGTCTGCAGCGCCTCCAGCGCCCGGCGACCGTAGCCTGCTGTATCCGCCTCGTGGCCCGCCAGGGTCAAGGCGCGCTGCAAGCCGCTCGCCAGCCGCGGCTCGTCATCCACGACCAGAATGCGGGCGCACCAGGCCGCCTTGCGTCGGGAAGGGAACTCCTGCATGATAGGCATCCTCAAGATCAACCTTCAATCCACCGCCAGGAAGTAGCCGGCGCGGCGCGCGTTGCGCATCGCATCGGGTCGCCCGGCGTGTGATGCCAGCTTGCGGCACAACTCGAAGACGAGCGGTCGGAGCAACTGCTCGGCTTCCCATTCGGTCATTTCCTGGCCGTGCACGCCGCGCGCCAGGACGCGAGCAGAGATGATGCGACCTGGCTGGGCCATTAGCGCGGCCAGGACCGCGGTCTCTTCCTCGGTCAACTCGGCGGCGCGATCCTCGCCGTGATCGGCCGCGCGCACCTGCCGACGCGCCACATCCAACACCAGCGACCCAGCGCGCAGCGTCGAATCGTTCCGCGGTCTGGCGGGCTCGATGAAGCGCTCGAGCGGAAGCGCGGCCAGCGCCTCCATGGTCTGCGCCAGGGCTTGCATCAAGGCGCGTCGCCGCAGCCGATCGGTGTGCGCGCGCAAGGTGATGTCCACCGCGGCGACCACCTGGTGGACGCTGATCGGCTTGCACAGATAGTCCACCGCGCCGGACTGCACCGCGGCGATCGCGCTCTCCTCGTCGGCATACCCCGTCAGAACGATGATCAACAGCTCAGGGTACAACTGGCTGGCCGTGCGCATCACCGCCGTACCGCTCATGCCCGGCAGTCGCAGGTCCAACAACATCAGGTCGCAGGTCGCGGCCGCCAGACGCTGCAGCGCCTCCTCGCCATCTGCGGCCATCTGCACGGCATAGCCGCTCAATTCCAGGGCGCGACCCACGGAAGTGCGCACGTAGGCCTCGTCGTCCACGATCAGAATGCTCGCTGGTTCACTCATGATACACCGGTAGCGTTACAGTAAAGGCGACGCCGCTGTCGTCTGGCAGGTTGCGCGCGGTCAAGGAGCCGCCGCTTTGCCGCACCAGGTTCTGGCACACCCACAGCCCCAAACCGGTCCCGGAAGGCTTGGTGGTGTAGAACGGCTCGAAGATGTGCGGCGCCACCTCATCTGGAATCGGCGGCCCGTCGTTCGTGAAGGTCAGTATGGCGTGGTCATCGTGCCCTTGCAGCGCGATGTGGAAACGCCCGCGGCCATGCTCGGCCAGCGCATCGATCGTGTTCAGGGTGATGTTCAGACAGACCTGGATCAGGTGGTCCGGCGACATCTGCACTGACGGCGCAGCGGACAGACCGGTGGTCGCCTCGATCTGGGCCTCTTTCAGACGCCGACCGGTCAGCCACAGGACGCGTTCGACTGCCTTCGCCGCATCGCCCTTCGCATCCTGCCTGCCAGATGGCGGACTGACCAGATTGAGCACGGTCCCGATCAAGCGGCCCAATCGCTCGATCTCCTTGCGCACGATCTCCAGGTTGTCGCGTTTCTCCTGTTCCTCTATCGGGAAATCCAAAACCAAATCCAGATTGCTCTCGATACTCTGCAGAGGGTTGTTGATCTCGTGCGCCAGCCAACTCGAAAGCCTGGCGAAGGCTGCCAGTCGCTCTGCCTGCCTGAGCTCGCGTTGCGCAGCCTTTTGCTCGGTGACGTTGCGCAGGAGACACAACATCTGCTCGTCGCCGATGCTGGCCAGTCGGCCCTCATACTGCTGCATCGTCTGTCCGGCCGACCAGCCAGCAGCCCCACCATCCTGCCGACCAGGCCCGGGAGACCTGGCGCCGTGCTGCGCCGGCAGCCGAAACTCGAACGTCTGCACTGCGCTGGTTTCGCACACAGCTTCTAAGAGCTTGTTTAATAATGGTGTTATTAGTCGGTTGTTGGCGCTTGATGCAACCTTGACTTGCACGGGGCCACGCACTTAGCGGCAACGCTGACGGTGGCACTCGCCTGCTGGGTCGGTTCGCGGCGGCCAACGCGCTCGTGTGCCAGGCCTTGTGACGTGGCGACGCCGCGCACCTGGCCATAGCCCCGTCGGCCGCGGGTC
>Ga0194113_10005423_pt1 | contig 16439 bp, 10 predicted proteins | sample TA2MahC200mmetaG_FD_146193 | JGI IMG/M metagenome (GOLD analysis project Ga0194113, IMG submission 146193) | Freshwater microbial communities from Lake Tanganyika, Tanzania - TA2015017 Mahale Deep Cast 200m | ecosystem: Environmental > Aquatic > Freshwater > Lake | place: Tanzania: Lake... | reverse complement strand
GTAAAGTTTTTTACTGAAAAAAGTAGTAGCGATATGTCAATTGTGAATGTCGCATATCATCTCGAACGAAGTGAAGGATCTCGTCTGGTTAAGTAAGTCTTTAGGACGCGATCCTTCACTTCGTTCAGGATGACGACACCTTACGCTTGACATAGCAGTAGATGTGATGCTTCCCGCTGTCGGTGGAGGACGGAAGAGAAGCAACGATGTTAATCAGATGAAATAACCGCATATTTCCTTCGATTATGATTGTTTATTAATCTTCCACATATATCCGACTTTATACACTGTTACTATTCTTTGCAGCGTGTCCGGCGTTGGCTCAATCTTGCGCCTGAGGCTTAAGATGCGCGTATCGACGACGCGGTTGGTGACATCCGTCTCTTCGCCCCAAACCTCGTCCAACAGAAAGCGCCGCGACAAGGCTTGATTCGGATGCGACGCCAGCGTATAGAGCAATTCGAATTCCTTAGGCGCCAAATCCAGCGGCAGTCCGCTCAGCGTCGCGCTGCGAGAGTCGGGGTCAATAGTCAGCCCATCGCAATGAATGACGGACGGTGTATTGCGCCAGCCGCTCCGTCGCAGCACAGCCCTTATGCGCGCGATGAGTTCCATCAGCGAAAACGGTTTGACGATATAGTCGTCGCAGCCGACGCGGAAACCTTCCAGCCGCTCGGCTTCTGTTCCCAACGCGGTCAAGATGATGACCGGCGTGTGGATTAATTCTCGGCGCAGGGCTTTCAATATCTGCATCCCACCCATCTTGGGCAGCATCAGGTCCAGCACAATCAGTTGCGCCGCGCCTCTGAGCGCCTCCCCCATTCCAAACTTTCCATCGACCGCCAGCGTTACATTATAGCCGGCGTATTCGAGGCTGGATTTCAGCATCGGACCCAGTTTGGGGTCGTCTTCGATGATTAAGATGTGAGGCACTTCGGAATTTGGAATTTGGAATTTGGAATTTGGAATTTGGAATTAATGTCAATGTCAATGCTAATGCTAAACTTAGTGAATATTATTAGCATTAGCATTTAACTTACAACTGATACCAAGTCGCAATCAATCGGATGATAAATGTCAAAACAAATTCACAACAGATTAAACGGATGAAACGGATAATCCTGTAAAGCTGCTATGTTATCCGTTCTATCCGTTTAATCCGTTGTTAATTTTGCATCCCTTTTTATTCATTTGAATGCAAATTGGTATGAATAGTGAACTTCGCCCCACCCTCAGCAGCATCATCGACTTCAATCCTGCCCTTATGTGCTTCGACAATTTCCTTAACTAACGCCAATCCAAGTCCAAGCCCGGAAACACCGGTCAGAGGGTCTTTGCCGGGACGCGAGAAGCGGGTGAACAGTTTCTTGCGCGCTTCTTTGGGGATGCCGGCGCCGGAATCTTCGACGGATATGAGAGTTTTATCGCTGACTTGAGAGAGTCTAATCTGTACAACGGCTCGCTCAGGTGATAGATTCTTGATATTAAGATATGTATGTCTCAGCGCATTGTCAATCAAGTTGTCGAGCGCCAGGGTCAGTTTCTCGCGGTCGAACGAACCGGTGACAGGATGGTTCGGGGCGTCGAGTTTAAGTAGGACGCCGGCTTGGAAGAAACTGGGAGTCCAGTGGGAGGCGATGAAGTGGACCAAGTGGACCAAGTCGACGGTCTCGAGGTTCAATGCCAGTTTAGTTTGTTCAAGACTCAAAGCGGCGTTACGGACGGCTCTCTGCAAGTGGCTGCACTCGCCGGAGATGGTCTCGATAGTGCGCTGTTCTTCTTCTGGTGAAGAGAGTTGACTCTCTTTAAGAATATCCGTCGCCAGTTTCAGCCGGGCGACGGGGGTTTTAATGGAGTGCGCAAGGTGGGCAAGGGCGATCTTGTTGCGGCGGGATTGTTGACGAGCATAAAAGTAACTATAAAACATAAGAGCCATAAAAAGTAGTATGTTTAACTCCCCGACCCAGGACATCCAAGTGAAAATATCGATCTGTCTTGAGACAACTTTTGGATAGCGTGTGAATTGTGTTATTGAATAAATGCCGATATCGAAATCATCATCATAATTTACCGGCGTTTTTCCAAATTTGGTGCTTACAACGGTTCTGTCTCCATACCACCACAATGTATCCTTGCTGTGCACCACGCCAAGCGTCTGCTGCCAGTCGTCGTTCGGGCAGACGTAAGGATTCTGACCCGGATCGAGCGCATCCGGCTCCCAGGGGCTCATAAAGGTGAGCGTGGCGTTATTGCGAGCGAGACTGTCTGCCCGGGCTGGAATCTGCTGGATGAACCAATCGGCGTCCAGTGCGATGCCGATGACTTCCGTGGCCTGGTTCGGATAGAAAGTCCCGATGTAGCGGACGAGGATTGGAATCTTGGATTTACCCTTCCCGATATGATTGAACTTGGTTAAGCCTCCAATCAATCTTCTTGAGAATCTCGTTCCACCGCTTAACTTCTTTGTCGAGCGCTTATCGAGCTTGGCGATAAGGCTGTCGAGCAGGAGGAGGTTGTTGCACTCAAGGCCGGACTTGGCGGCGAGATTGATGTAGAAGGCGTCCTTAACTCCGGGTAGCTCGGTCAGACACTTCAGGTCTTCGGCTGTAACCGGCGAGCCGGACAGATGTCGCTTCTCCAGTCCCGTCAGGGCAAGTGAGTGATTGACCCAGATGGACATCAGACCATCTACGATGGTCGATGACAGGCGGTAATCGTTCCAGGCTTCGCCTTCCCTGTAACCTGTCTTGGCGAGGTCTGCCATCCAGGGCCACCAGAGAAAGTGAATTAGAATCAGTATAGTCAATAAACCAAGCCCGATGACAACCATACCGGCGAAGCGGAGTCTATCGGGATTGGAGGTTAGTCGCCTAAGAAGTTTCATCTTTATTCCGAAGTTTTTAAATAAAATATACATCCCCTCCACCTTAAGTTGTTACAAAGTTGTTATAAAAGACATTGCTAACTGCAAAGTTGATGTTCTAGACGATTTCTTACTTGAGTTGGAATTAGAATGATGATATATTTAAGAGCGAGCAGGTAAGCAAGTGTTAATCCTTTCTTACTTTCTTATTTTCTTACATTCAACTTGTCAACTTGTAACAATGTATTTAGAAAAACGGCGGCTGGCGGCTATTGTATTCTCAGATATTCATAAATTTACAGAGAAGATGGGCCGGGATGAAAATACGATGATGCAGTTGTTATATCGACACAACCGCATATTTGAGTATTTCAGCCGGCATTACGACGGCCGCATAGTAAAATCGACCGGCGACGGCTTTCTGTTGGAGTTCGGCGCGGCGTCCAACGCGGTTTTATGCTGTATAGCCGTCCAAGGCGCGCTGCGACATTTTAACTTGGGCCGTGAAGCAGCCGAGGCGCTGCAGGTCAGAATGGGCGTCCACCTCGGCGAAGTCATCGAACATGGTGCGGATATCTTCGGCGCCGGGGTTAACATCGCGGCGCGGCTGGAGCCGCAAGCCGAACCCGGCGCTATCTGTCTGTCGGTAGATGTCGTTAAGAGTGTGCAGAGCGTCCTAAAACTGCCCTTTGAAGCGCTTGGCCCGATTACACTCAAGCATGTCGAAACGCCGCTGGAAGTCTTTAGACTGCGCATCAGCGAAGATATCCTGAACGCTGTTCAAACTGACTTCAGCCTGGAAGATATCGTCGATAAAATTGCGCGCAGCCGCGAAAAGGAATATTTAAAATCTATCGATGCGAGCGCCAAACTAAATAATACAGCGGCTGTCCTGCCTTTTAAGGCGCTTAGCGCCCGTCCGGAATACGCCCATATCGGCGAAGGCTTCGCTGAAGCGCTTATATTTGGCTTGACTAAAGAAAAGTTATTGAATGTGATACCGCTGGCTTCAGTTATGGAAATTGGGGAGGCGCGCCACGATGCCGCAGCCGCGGCCGCCCTGCTCGGCGCGGCTTATGTCATACGCGGTGTAGTGCAGCAAAGCGGCCGGCAGCTGAAGTTCCTAATCGACTTACATAGGGCTGCGGACAACCGAAGCCTTATCAACGAAGAGTGGGACGGAACGGACGACGATATTTTCGACATCCAATCTAAAGTCATTAAGTCCGTTCTGTTCGTATTGATGAGCGCGATTTCCGATGAAACGCAGGCGGCGTTGAGCGCGGCGGCGCCGAAGAATCCGCTCGCCGGCAGTTATTACTTAAAAGGCAGTTATCAAGACCGCAAAGCTATTACCTGGGAAGATAAAAAGAAAGCCTTAGCCCTGCTGGAGCGCGCTGTGCAGACCGACAAACAGTTCGCTCTAGCGCATTGTTCGCTGGCCAAAGCCTATGCTGAAGTCCACGGGCGATGGCAGAATGACCGCGCTTGGCTGGATAAAGCCTTGAAAGAAGCCGAATTAGCGCTGGGAATTGAACCTGAATTGCCGGAGGCTCTTGAGGCGCTGGGATTTGTGAATTGGCGATTGGGCGATCTGGAAGCGGCGGAGTTGAACATCAGTCAAGCCATCAACCTGCGTCCGTTGGCTGTTCGTCCCCGTCTCGATTTAGCGGAAGTGCATATCCAGCAGGGGCGGCTGGAAGAAGCCGGCGCCGTTCTGGAAGAGGCCGATGTTCTAACCCGTGATTGTGGCAATCTTTTCTCCCGCGCCGATGTGATGATCCGGTTGGCGCGTCTTAACTCGATTAAGGGACTTTACTTAAACGCACTGGAGATGTTGAACGATTCAAAACGCATAGCCCAGGATAATCATAATACCTATCTGGAAGCCGGCATCCGCTTGATTATGGGCAACACATTCGGCAATATGGGCAAGAACGAATTAGCCTTTAAGAATTATGAACAGAGTTATACGCTTTTTAAGGAATTGAAAGAAGAAAAGTATTTAGCCGGGTCTTTAAACAACCTCGGACTCGCATATCAAAATTTAGGTCAATTCGCCAAGGCAATGAGTTTATTTCAAGAAGCGAATGCGATGGCGGTGAAAATCGGCGATGTTCGGACTCAAGCCTCAGCGTCAACTAATCTTGGTCGGATTTTAGGCAACCTCGGACGCAACGAAGAAGCAGTCAGGGTTCTGCAGGAAGCGGTCGCTTTGCGGCGGATGGCGCAGGAGCGGCTGGCTGAGACGCGCGCGCTCATTGACCTGGCGGCGGTCTATTGCGATATGGGCAGGCATTCGGAAGCCCTTGAGACATACAGCGAAGCGCAGATGCTGCTAACCGACGCCGGCGACCTGCCGATGTTAGCCGCTGTGTTGCTTAATATCGGCGAAATCTATGAATTGCAGAATTTAAACGACCGCGCTTTGGACTACTACGACGACGCCGAGTCGGTATTCAACCGGATGGATGTCAGCCAGTATAAGCCCTACCTGTATCTATTCCGCAGCCGTGTCTTTTTCAATACCGGCCGCTACACTGAAGCCGGGCAGGAATTGCAGCGACTGCTCAACGATAAGGACACCAAACCGACCATTCGGCATCGTGCCGAACTCTATCTGGCTTGCTGTAACGGGGCGCGCGGTGAGCCAGTCGAACAATGGCTGCCGGCGGCAAAGGAAGCCGTCGAGGCGCTGGCGCGCCTCGGCAGCCAGCCGGAACTCATCGAAGGATTGCGCGCCTTAGGCGAATTCCTGTTAAAATTTAGCCAAACCGACGAGAGCCGGGCGCTCCTGACGCGCGGTCTGGCGGCTGCCCAAACCAGCCGGATGAACTGGGAGGCGGATAAAATCAAAGCCGTGCTGGAGAAATTGGATGATCCCTTAAATCCAAAACTAAGCGCATAAGTGTTTCAAATAATTAATACCAACTTTATTCGATTATATACTATACAAGACGACTTGTGTCGTCGTGGATACCAAATACAAAGCCCCGGTCAATCGAACCGGGGCTTTGCCTTTTGCTATTATTTCTATCTAACGCAACAGGACGATTTTTAAATTACTCGCGCCTTGAGCAGTCATCATCCGCACGATATAAGTTCCCGACGGCAGCCCGTCAGCGGAAACTGCCGTCGTCCAGCGCCCGTTAGTTTTAAATGAATGCTCTAATATCCTGATTTGCCGGCCGGTTAAATCGTGAAGCGCCACATCCAGTATTCCATCTTCAGCGACATTGTAATGCACTGTCGCCCGGTCGTTGAAAGGATTGGGATAAATACAGGACAAGCCGGATGTCCGCGGCGCCAAGCCCGCCGACGAGATGCTGATTACGGCAAAATCATCGGTCGAATATTTCATATCACCGCTAAGGATTTTCACCGCTACTGGAATTTGCGTCGTTCGGCTCTGCCAGGCTGTAATCGTAAAAGATTCACCTTCAGCCGGTCCCTCTATAGCGGTCGTAAGAACATCGTCACCCCAAACTGCCAGACCGGCGCGCTGCTCCGCCGTGACCACTCCAAGTCCGACTATTTCGCCGGACTCGGATAGAACCGTTAGTTCAGTTCCCGCCGGCAGGTCTTCGGTCAATGCCAACAGCGACATATTCTGTCCGGTCGCAAGTGGATAGGAGAATATTCTAGGCTCAAGCCTGGACGGCAGCGAAGCCAGATTGCCAGCCATCGGCCATCTGAACTCGGCAGCGCGGGCAAGTTTCACCTGATAGCCGTTCATCTCGCTGCAATTGCCGATACCGTTGAACTGCCGGGCTGGCAGATAAAAGCGTCCGGTGCCGTCCTTGGCGATAATGAGGTTATCGACTAACGGCTCGAAAGCCGCCGCCGCGCTCATCGCTCGCCGCGGATAGTAGGATACTAAATTCCAATTCTCGCGTAGATTAATCGGCGTTGCCGGGTCGATGAGTTCGCCGCTGATGCGCAACTCGCCCTGGCGCACAACCTTAATCAAGTAGCCTTCGGCTGGATTCCACTGCGGTATGTTGTTGAAATTGCGCGCCGGATTGTAGTAGCGTCCCTGCCCGTCTTTCAACATCAGCAGCGTCCCGGCTTCGACCATTCGCGCCATCAGCGCTATGATGCCGGCATTGTCCGGCGTTACATTGGCTGAAATCAAACTCCAGCCAATAGGCAGGTTCCAGACCAATTCGCGCGCCAGTCCCGGCACGACCAGCGAGCCGCGCGTGGATCCGCCGTTGCGAAAACGCTGGTCTCCCATAGCAATGGTAAAATCGCCGGCGAAATCACGGTTGACATCACGGTCCCAGACGCGGAAGGCGAACGCCTGCCCTTCGACGAAGCCCTCCAAGAAGTCGGTGTCGGGATTATCGCCGTAAGCCGGCACAGTCGTCATCCGGTCGAACCAGAGCGACCCTCCGACGCACATTCCGGCCGGCGTGAAAACGCCGACCTCATCGCCGAACACCGCCGGCGCGCCGCGTAAGTCAATCGATGTAACGAAGAAATTATGCCTTATATCGGTCTCGATGAATTCGAAAAACTCCGGCTCCAGCCCCTCATTGCTGACGATTAAATTCAACGGAATTTGAATCGATTCGTCGATGGCATTGTGGTCGATAACCAATATAAGACTGTAAGCGCCCGGCAGCCAGTCCCCGGCGTCGAAACGCGCATCGATGCCCTGGTTGTCTTCAGCCCGCACCGTGCCGGACATCGGCGCAATCTGCACCCAGGAAGTGTTGAGTTCGAGTTCCGCGCCGACGATGCGGTCGTTCACGCCGTTTTCAATCAAACCGACGAACAGCCATATCAACGGATTGTAGCCGTTAGTAATGGCGCAGTCCAGCGCCAAATCGCCTGGTCGGAAATTAAAATTCGTAACATCGCGGATTTGACCGGTAGCAGGATTCATTTTAGCGAGCGCGGTCTGGCTGCCGTCCTGAATGCGATGGAATAGATACAGGTTAAAACCATCCGGGTCGTTTGGATGCCAAGCCAGACCATAACAGCGCGGCGGCTTGTCAAATTGGCGCAGGATATTGCCGTTGCGGTCGAACTCGCCAATCCGCGAGGCGATATCGCAGCCCCAGAAGCGGCCCGTTGACTCGACCCAGACCAAATAACGCGTCGGATTATAGGGACCTTGAAAAGTCCGCACGATTTCGCCCTGCATATTAATTTGATAGACATCGCGTGCATCAGCTGAATACAAGAATTCGCCGTCGGTAGTTATACCTTTCAGACCTATGGCGCTCGGATTCGGATGGCGCTGCTCGAACCGACGCACTAATCTGCCGTCGCGGTTGAAAACATAAATCATATTCGGCTCGGCGTTGTTGTTCGAGCCGGTTACATAGTAGTTTTCGCCGTCGGTTGTGATGCCGCGCAAGCGCTGGTCGCCGCTCAAGCCGGTCGCGTCCCAAGTGAAGACCGTGTCGCCCATCGCGTCGCGGTTCGGCACGGTATAGCGCATTCGGAAGTCGAGCGGGCCGTTGCCGTCGTTGAAGATGGTGAATTCATCCCGCCGGACGCCCTGACGCGGCAGTTCCACATCAAAACCGCGGGTGTTGACGCGAATTTCAGGATGCGGCAGCGAAAAATCGACGCGCGTCGTCTCCTGGTCGGCCACTTCGAACCGCTGGCTGGTAACGCTGTTATAACCGCGCCGCGAAGCCGCGGCTGTGTAGGGATCAGCAAGAACTTCGTTAAAAATATACACGCCATTCTGATTAGTCTGCGTCTGCGTGTTGTCCGATAATCTAACCGTCGCGCCGGCTAAAGGATTGTCGTTGGCTAAATCCCTCACCCGCCCGGTCACCCAGCCGAGGGCTTTGGATATGTCGATGGCATATCTTGCGTTAGGAATGACCTGTGCCGCTTGGGCATTGAAATAGTAACTGAGACCGATATTTCGGTCTTGATTTTGAATTCCAATACTACATTGTCGATTAGGAAGGGCGTCGTTATTCATATATTGATATTTAATCCGCCCATTGCCAGTCAATATTATCTGGAAAGTATGCTGTGGACCATCCTGGGCGCTGATATGGCGGATATTAATCCAACTTATAACTGTAATTCGCTGCTGGGCATTGGTAAAAAACCAAACCTGCCCGCCGGCCGGCGGATACCAATCCGAAAAATATACTGCCAGTAAATTCTCTGGGTCGCCCTGCTGTGGCAATTCTCCATTCGGCGTATATTCCTGGTCGGCACTTGTGAATGAAGCCCAGCCGTTCGTGCAGGCGCGAATGGAGTTGAACTCTCGTCCATAAAAATTGAAAGTCCAGCCCATATCCAGGGCGCCGCTGTTCTGGTCATCGTTACCCATCCCCAGATTTCGCCCTTGCATATTGCCTTGGGTGATATCGATCCATTCATACTGGACGCCTTGCTCCTCGTTGTCGCGCCAGCGGTAGCCGAACTGGTCGGGGCCGCCGCGGCGGTCGCGCTCCGGCGCGTCCGGATTAGCGTCGAACTCGAAGACTTGAAGTGAAATTGGCTCGGTCGGTTTGGATTTAAGGTTTAAATCCTTGTTCAGGGGCACGTCGTCGGCGGCTCGAACCGGCACACTGGCGCAGAGAAACGCCAGTCCGATGAGCATCGCCGCTTGACTACGAACTCTAAAGTTGAACATTTGAACCTCTTACAAATGTTAATATTAGGCGGGTAGCGCGCGATGTGGGTCTTTGTCTTTATTCCTTATGAAAAATATAATAAAGGCAATTGCGATTTGTCAAGTCATTACAGGTCCGTTGTATAAATTTTTTATGGATTCTTTAAAAACCACATCTTGGAGGAATTGAGTTGCGCGGCTTGAAAATTAGCGATGTCAAAATCGAAACTATCAAAGTGGTCAAAATAATTCCCAGCGATAAATACGGATTGATTTTAAAATAATGCGCCAGAATCATCTTCACACCCACATAAGCCAGAATAAAGGATACGCCGTATTTGAGAAAACGGAACATCTTATCGGCGTGAACGAGCAGAAAATACAGCGACCGCAAGCCTAAAATTGCCATAATATTGGCGCTGAAGATGATGAATGGGTTGCGTGTGATGGCAAATGCAGCGGGGATGGAGTCAATTGCGAACATCACATCGGCGCTCTCGATGGCTGCGACCACAAGGACCATCGGCGTCGCCATCAGCGCGCCATCCGGACGACGGACAAAGAAGCGGTCGCCGATGTAATCCTCCGTCACCCGGAAACGCTTTTGCACCCACCGCACTACGAACAACCGCTTGACATCGACTAACGTTTCAGACTGCCGCGCCATCTTATAGGCGCTCCAGATTAGAATCGCCCCAAATACATAGAGTATCGGTTCGAACATACTGACTAAAACAACGCCGAAAGTAATAAACAACATCCGCATCACAATCGCCCCGATGATGCCCCAGGTCAACGCGCGCAACTGGCGGTGCGAATCGACGCCGAAAGCGTGGAAAATCATTAAAAAAACAAACAGGTTGTCCACTGACAGCGTCCATTCGATAATATAGCAGGTGATGAATTCAGCGCCTATGTGGGCGCCTTTAAAGTAGAACAGTCCGGCGGCGATAAGCAAAGCCGTCGAAACCCAGACCGAAACCCAGCGCAAGGCTTGTTTTGGCGTCATATACAAATTGAGAAGTTAGAGAGTTGAAAAGTTGAAAGGTGTAAATTGTAAGGTGTAAACCAAGTCGCAATCAATCGGATGATAAATGTCAAAACAAATTCACAACAGATTAAACGGATGAAACGGATAATCCTGTAAAGCCGCTATGTTATCCGTTCTATCCGTTTAATCCGTTGTTAATTTTGCATCCCTTTATTATTCATTTGAATGCAAATTGGTATAAGTGGGCGTCTATACACTAGCGCTGCATCAAGCGTAAGATGTCGTCATCCTGAACGAAGTGAAGGATCTCGTCCTAAAGACTTACTTAACCAGACGAGATCCTTCACTTCGTTCAGGATGACATACGACATTACACAATTGGCATAACACTAGATCAGAGTAATATCGATATTCGCTCTTCATATTCACCCGGCGCACTCCGTCTATTTTGTCCATATTGTCTATCTTATCCAAATCATCTTTAAAAATTAGCATATTTCTCAAAAAGACAGCCCCATTCCGAATTGCGGAACTCTTTTAGCGCCGGACGGCTGAACAACGGATACCAAATGTAATCGTGGTAGATAAAAGATGCTAAAATAAACGCGCCGACCAGTGGCGTGTGGAAAAATAGTTTCTGGAATTTTTTCAGAGGACCGAACCACAAAAGGCCGCCGATTAGAGAGGCGAAATTATCGCCGACCGAAAAGCCCCAGTTTTCGCTTTCGATATCGTCGCCGGCGACCTCTATATCGCGCGGATCGCCGACGCCTAAACCTTCGTCGTGCGCTAAACGTATATATTCTATTTGTAGCGGGTCGAAGCCCATCAATTTGGCGGCGACCGCGTCGATCGCCACCTGGTCAGCCGAAGCTAGGATGACATTCTTCCGCGCCGGACGCATCGTCCGCGGGCCGGGACCATCGCCGGCGTAAGTCCCATCCATAATCGCAAATAAACCTGTATGAATCTCCTTCTGAATGGTCAACAGGTCAACTAAGGTCCGGTGGATATGGCTGTGCGTATAATGCCTTTTTATGTTGAGCAAGCCGCCGAAGGCGTTCTTCATCGCGCCGGTGGTCGTTGTATAGATATGGCATTTAACCGTTGGCAGATGAACGATATTGGCGCCTCTGAATTCGGTCGGAATGAGAATGCCTTCGGGATATACATAGTTTAAAGCCGGAGTTCGACCTTTAGGGCGATAAAACTCCCAATGAATATCTGTCGGCTTAAAATTATAAAGCCGCGGAATCCGGTAGCGCGCATAAACCGGATCCAAATGGTTGAGCCGTTCGCCTTTGCGCGCTTGAGTCACAACCGTCTGATTGTGAACGGCGATTATGTCGTCATAGCCGAACTTTTTAAGCGCCTGAATCGCACCTTCCAACTGCCAAGGAGTAGTGTTCGCCGCTGGATAGAACAGATGCCAGGAAATATTATCCTTCAATATCGTTCTGGTCTGTGGGTTGAGCGCCTGCGGCAGACCGCCCAATTCCGCCACACGGACAACATCGTCTAAAACCGTTGCCGCGCTGGCGCGAACGACTGCAACACGCGGGCGGTTCACTTGATAATGACTCCTTCCAGCGCCAACATCTGCCGTTTTAACTCCTCCCGCCCGCCGAATCCGCCGATGGAACCGTCGGCAGCGATGACGCGGTGGCAGGGAATGAGCAGCGGAATCGGATTGGCGGCCATCGCCTGTCCGACCGCCCGCGCGGCGCCGGGCTTGCCTATCATTTGCGCCAATCGGCTGTATGAAACGACCTCCCCGCGCGGCAATTTCGCCAGCGCCGACCAAACTTCCCGTTGAAAAGCCGTGCCTTCTGTTTGAAAACATGCCGTGATGCGCACATCCTTGCCATCTAACCAGCGCTTGATTAGTTTGACCGCTTCCGTTAACGGGTGTTCCGGTGCTAAATCCTGAACGAATTCTGTTTCGAACGGAACATCCGGCGCCGCGCCGGGCAGGAAAATCCGCTTGATAAATTCGCCTGCGCTATAAATATGAAACAAACCCAGCGGAGTTGCGACCGAAGTTAAATAGTGATTGTTTTGACAGCGCATATAATAATGCTTAGAAAGGTTGCACCCAGCCGTTATTAAGCCCGAATTTGTCCAATGCTTCCCGCGCTTGCTTGTATTCTATAGCCGATATTTTACGCGCCAGACGCGCGTCGTGATGCGCTTGGAAAGCCGGGAAATATTGGCTCATAAGACTAATATACGACTGTGGCGATAGTTCTTCAGCGATAAATTTAAGCGATTCGGCTGTCCCGGCTAAATTTTCCGGTAAAACTAAATGTCTAATCAGCATACCGCGCACGGCAACGCCATTTTCGTCTATTTGCAACATCCCGACTTGACGCTGCATTTCCTTCAATGCAGAGCGATTATGTTTGACATAGTCCGGCGCTTGCGACAGTTCGACGGCGGCATTATCATCGGCATATTTAATATCGGGCATATAAATATCGATAATTCCGTCCCATAATTTTAACATTTCCAACGACTCATAGCCGCCGCAGTTATAGACAACGGGCAGTCGCAGACCGTTTTCATAGGCAATAATCAAGGCTTCGAATATGGCTGCGGCTTGATGAGTCGGCGTTACGAAATTAATGTTGTGCGCGCCGCGCGCTTGCAATATGAGCATTTGCCGGGCCAAGCCTTCCGGAGTAGTTTCTATGCCGTTGCGGAGCTGGCTGATGGGGAAATTCTGGCAAAATTTGCAATGTAAGTTACAAGAAGTCAAAAATATAGTTCCTGAGCCGCGGAAGCCGGAAATCGGCGGTTCCTCGCCGCAATGCAAGTTAGCGCTGGAATAAACCAGTCCGTAACCGATTCTGCATTCGCCTAACTCGCCTGCGAACCGCTTGACGCCGCAGCGGCGCGGACATAACCGGCAGCGTCGAGCTAAATTCTTAACCGCATTTAGCCGCCGATGCATAACAGTAAGTTTTGCGGTAAAATCTATTTTATTGATATTTCTTATGTTAAATTATAAGAATGGGTCTATTCCAGAATCTGTGGATGAATCTTATTTAGAAATTGTTAATGGGAGCAGAATATATTGACTATTCGAGGCGAACACAAGGTTCGCCCGTACGGGCGATGCTTGTCATCGCCCCAAATGTATCTTCAAGAGCGACTCTTTTCTGCCCCATAAATAACAACAGCATAGTCTAGTGCTCTGCCCCTTAATTATCTATAATGAGCCTTTGTACTTGGAGCCTTTGTGCTTGGAGGGCGGGTTTAAACCCGCCCTCCAAGAGAAAATAACCCGATATTTATTTAAAGGACAGAGCCCTAGTGTTCACTTGTATTAGTGGCTTTCAGTATGTAGGACAGGAGGACAGGCGTCCCTGCCTGTCCCGGGAGATATGGCTGCAAAGTGGACAGGCAGGGACGCCTGTCCTCCTGTCTATACTATAATGCCAGTTTCTTTTGCAACGAGGCGCTAGTGTTATGTTAATTGCGTAATGTCGTATTTCATCCTGAACGAAGTGAAGGATCTCGTCTGGATAGGTATGTCTTGAGGACGAGATCCTTCACTTCGTTCAGGATGACGACATCGCATGCTTGATATAATACCGGGATTAAACAACAAAACCAAGTATGATGCGGCGGGTTATGGTTTCAAAACAACTGAAGCCTGCAAACCGGCTTTAATACATTGCTGGAGAAACCTCGATCTACCACCTTGATCCATAGATTCTGTAAAAGAACCACTTCTTAACAAAATCAGCTGCCAATCCTTTCAATAATAGTGGAATGGCAGCCGATTTTGCTTTGGTGCCGCCTCCCAGAGTCGAACTGGGGACACACGGATTTTCAGTCCGTTGCTCTACCGGCTGAGCTAAAGCGGCAGAAGGATTGTTTTAGTGTTTTAATATATTCATAAGAACCTGTTTATGCAACTTAATTTTGACTTTGCCAAATGTTTCCATAAATCCAACGATATTTATAATAGAAATCGAATTTAAACTCTTGCTTTATCACTAAAAAAAAATCATATTTAATAATAATCGGTCGGCAATCCAATCTAAATTACCATTGTAAAGCCGACTGTTGAGTTGACCTCAAGATCTGTGACCGCTTCTCTAAACATATCTGGAATAAAAATGCCTAATTGCCGCTTTGCGCTGGTCAGCGCGTCGATATTATTGGCGTTTTTCTCTGTATCCACTTACGCAAGTTGGAGCGAAACCGATAATGTAGCGTGCATAACTTATGAGACACCCGCATCTATCGGCATCGCTTTCAAACTGCCGTCTATCCAATCGACGCAGGTTAGTTTGTCCGGTCGGGACTACATCCAACTGACTGTCGACCGGGAAGGTGTGCTTATTCAACCCGGAATGCCGGAACTGCCGTCGGCGACCCGGTATGTATTGCTGCCATCTGGCTGCCAAGCGCAAATGAATATGCGTCAGGTTCATTCCCAAAGAATCGAATTCGCTGCGCCGCTCGTCCCTTTTGAAACAGCCGCGCTGACTCATAATCAGCATAACAGACATCAAGGGATGGCTTTATACCCGGAAACTCCGGTATCACTATCAGCGCCGGCGAACATTCGCGGTGTTCGTCTGGCTGCTATAACTTACTATCCGCTGCAATTCGACCCGTCATCAGAGACATACATACAAAATCAAAGCGTCGAAGCGCAGATCATATTTGTTCCGGAGCCGGCGCCGGCGCCTTTCCCATCGGTCGATTTAGGGCAATCCAATCCCGAATTTCAGCGCTATATATACGCCCTGCTGGGACGCGATAGCCCTCAACGCGATCGGCCGGCTCAGGACTACTCCAGCCATTACTTGGTAGTCTCGCACGCGGAGTGCCTGCCGTTCGCCATTCCTCTGCTGGAATGGAAGCGCCGAATGGGCTATAAAGTTGAAATCTTAACTTATGACAACCGGGTCAATAATCCGGAAGCGATAAAACGCGATATTCAAACGCTTTATGACCAATATCGCCAAAGGAATACCCAACCTTTCGATTATATCCTGATATTAGGTGACCGCGCCGAACAAGGCGACACAGTGTCTTGGGCGCTGCCGACATTTGCCGGTAATCCTTCGATGCCGGAATTCCCGGCGCATGCCGATTATATGTATGGTTTGTTGGAAGGCGATGATTTTTATCTTGATGCCGGCGTTAGCCGGTTCGGATCCGGCAGCCGCGAGCGGATGGAATCAGCCGTCGCGCGGACTCTGGCTTACGAGCGCCATCCCTATATGCAGAATACCGAGTGGTTCACACGCGCCGGCGTCTTCTCGCAAAACTGGGGAACCTGGGATTATAGCATACCTTACACTACACGCTGGGGGGAGCGGATTTTAACTGCACGAGGATTTCAAAATATATTGCTGCAGGAATCAACCGACATAGATGACTCTGATGCCGGCATAATCGGTTCAGCCTTAGCCCGCTGGTTCAACCTCAGTCCGATGAGTCTAATGATCGGTAGAGCTCAGAATTTCTATTGGAATGATGAATTGCGCGGTGTAAATCCGATGACGGTCTTCCCAATTATGATTAATTATTGCGGTCACGGTGAATTTTCATTCAATACGATGTTCAACAGCGGCAGCCGCGACACTTTAAAGGGCGTCGTTGCGGCTACAACCGGCTGGGGCACGCCGCAAACACGCTTCGGCAATGGAACTTGGCTGGCGATGGTGCAGGGCTTGCTCGCACGCGATTTGACCCTCGGCTGGATGCGCGCTTTCGTCGGTCCGACGCTCAGTCGAATGTATCCGGAATATCCTGTTGTATTAAGTATGTATCAGACCGATTTGGATATGTATGGCGACCCGGGTTTAAAGCCTTGGACGGCGGTTCCGCGCCGGCTGCGAGTGGAATTCCCGCAAAGCCTGCCGCTTGGCGCCAATCTGGTCGAAGTCTTAGTCTTGGACGCCCAATCCGACATGCCGGTTGCTCATACCCAAGCCGCGCTCTATTATCCCGGCGCTCTTCCGGAC
>Ga0194113_10005414_pt1 | contig 16448 bp, 14 predicted proteins | sample TA2MahC200mmetaG_FD_146193 | JGI IMG/M metagenome (GOLD analysis project Ga0194113, IMG submission 146193) | Freshwater microbial communities from Lake Tanganyika, Tanzania - TA2015017 Mahale Deep Cast 200m | ecosystem: Environmental > Aquatic > Freshwater > Lake | place: Tanzania: Lake... | reverse complement strand
AGCAATTGGCGCAGGCGGTTCTGGCCGACCTCTACGTCGTCGCCGGCCCACGGCAGCAGCAGGATGCGCGGGGTGCGGATCGTCTCGCCGGGGCGCAGGCGCAGATGGGTGCGCTCCATGCCGGCCGCCAGGCGCACGCCGGCCTCGCTCCGCTCGAAGCGCGCCGCCCACTGCCCCGACCAGCCGACTGCCAGCACCAGTCCGCCGCCCGCATGTTGCAGATTCATGAAGGGCAGGACGCCGTTCGACGACCGGCCGCCCTGCGGGGCCAGCGTGAGCGGCTGCTCGGCGCGCAGATCGGTCGTCAGCGGTAGGAAGTCATCGGCCCGGCACAGGCTGCCGTTGGCGTGGTGCAGGCGCAGCCGTTCTTTGGCCGCGGTCGGCAGCATCATGTCCAGCGGCAGAATCTCTTCGAGGATCGGCGTGTCGGCCGCGCCGGTGTTTGCGAACTCCAGCATCCAATCTATGGCCGGGAAGTCATCGAAGCGGCGCACGTGCAGCGTGACCCGCAGCCCGGTCGCGGGATCAGACCAGGTGGTATGTTCCAGGCTGCCGTCCGGTCTGGTTTCCTGGGCCTGTGTGCTCGGCCAATCGCCGAGGAACTCTGCGGAAGGAGTGTCGCCATAGCGGAATGAAAACGCCGGTCGCGGCGCTTGCCAGGGATTCAAGGGTGTTTCGTGGTTCATCGTTATACTCCGCCGATCGGGGGTTGGAAACCCCTGCCTGAAGCTGAGAAGCGCCCTCAGGCGCTCTCGCCCAGGCTGCAACAGCCGCTGAAGCGGCTTCTCAACTTGAGCCAGCAGATTCGATCTGCTGCGTCTGTCATGCCGCCGGCGGGCTGATCTTCACCACCAACGGGTTCGGCCAATCCCACATGTTGTACAGCCGGTGCGCGCTCATGATCGAGATGTGGAGACCGTGCTCGTCCTGATGCCAGCGCGGGGCCGGATCCACTGCGTCCCGATACTCCAGTGTGCGGCCAGCATGGCCCACGACCTCGATCCGCGTCGCGTCGCTCGCCCGCACCTGGGCCAGGGTGAAGCGGTCTCGCAGACCTTTAGGGTCTGTCCGATCACCCGGTTCAAAGACCCTAAAGGTCTTTGAGACCTTTAGGGTCTGCCCAACTACCAGGCCGATCCCAATTCCCATGCCTTCCCTCTGACGATCGAGCCGCGACCCTGCGCAAAGGGCCGCACATCCGTACACACTGGCGTCGGCTCCAACAGCGCGGTCAGCGCCGCCTCGCCCGCGCCGCCGAAGACCTCGATCACGCCGCGATCAATGAAGACGCGCAGCGTTACCATGCTAGCGGCGGGCGTCAGCGGCAGGGAAAGCTCATCTTGGCCGGAGACGCGCACGAAAAGCCGGCCTGGATCGGCTGCATAGCCGACTGTGGCCTCAGATTGGGCGGCCTGATCGTCGCGCAGGCGCAGGCGGAAGCCGCACTCGGACGCATCGCCCGGCGCAAACTCGGCCTCGATCTCCAGCTCGCTCGTCCGCATCCCGCGGCCGGCCAGACTGGGACCCTCTCCGTCAAGCGTCTGGGCCGCAAGGACGACGCATTCACCCCGCAGCGCCGCCAGCTCGGCCACGGGCGCCTGGCACACCCGCGGCCCAGCGGGGAATGAGCGGAGGGTCAGCACGCGCGGGATGCACTGCATCCCCGTCCACCCGCGCATCGCGTCGGGCTTCTGCCGGATCCAGCCCATCAGGATGCGCCGGCCATCGGTCGGCGGGATGCCGTTGTACGTCACCTCTGCGTAGTTGGGGCCGATCTCCGGCGTGATCGCCGGGATGGACGCGTCGCGCTGGAAGGTCCACCCGTCGAAATCGCCCACGAAGTAGCGGGTGTGGTACTGCTGGAGATGGCGCGGGTCGTTGACTTTGAGCAGCCAGGCGATCTGCCCCGCGTCGCCGTCAAGCGCCAGCGGGAAGAGGTCGGGGCACTCCCAAACGCCCGGCGCTTCCCCGGCCGCATCGAAGCCGCACAGCGCGCGCCACTCCCGGAGGTTTGGCGAGCCGCAGATCACCACGCGGCCCTGGTCAGGATGCAGGATGTTGGCCATGATCCACTGCCCGCTCCCCGCGTGCCAGAAGGCCTTGGGATCGCCGAACTTCGGGTCGCCGACATGGATCACCGGATTGCCGGCGAACTGGGTGAAGGTCAGGCCGCCGTCGTTGCTGAACGCGATGTGGACGTCCTCCAGCCGCGGCGGACCGACATAATCCGCCGTGTAGATCGCCACGCACGGCCCGGCCGGCGTCGTAGGGTCGCCCAGCCCGCTCGTGTTCTCCCGGTCGAGCACCGCGCTGCCCGAAAAGATCGTGTACCCGGCCACGGGGTCTTCATGGATCGCATTGGGCAGGTCGGTCCAATGAACCAGGTCAGGGCTAACCGCGTGGCCCCACGTCATGTGACCCCAGGCCGTGGCGTAGGGGTTGTGCTGATAAAACAGATGATAACGCTCGCCATCGAACAACAGCCCATTGGGATCGTTCATCCAGTTCGTGGGCGGTGTGAAGTGGTAGCGCGGGCGATTCCATTCGTTGCGCAGCATCGGCTTCTGGCTCCTTTCTGAATTCAGTCGGTTGGACACCTACCGCTTCCAGGCGGTCAATGATACCATGATGTGCGAAATCCGTCAATAGCCTTCCGTTTCGGTCATGCCTCTGGTTCGTACACGAAACATCTTGACACCATGTGGCTATCGTGTTACACTATGGCCAACTGCCTCATCAGGTGGAACGATCATACTCGAAACTCCCGTCTCATATCGGAACACTGTGGAACGAGGATGCATATGGCTACCAGAACCCAAGAACGACGGCTTGCGATCCTGGAAGAACTGGCCAGGAGCCAGGCGGTGCAGGTCGCGGAACTGAGCCAGCAGTTCGGCGTCTCTGAGGTTTCGATTCGTCGCGATCTGGCGCACCTAGAGCAAGAAGGGGTGTTGCGGCGCATTCATGGCGGGGCTGTGGTTGCCCCGCATGTCTCGCCGGTCCTTGCGATCCCCGCTTCGGTTGGCCAGGTCGCGCGCAGCGCCGAAAAGGCTCGCATCGGCCGTCAGGCTGCGGCCCTGGTGCAACGCGGCGAGCGCCTGATCTTCGACTCTGGCACGACTGTCTTGCAGGTCGCGGCGCACCTCTCCGATGATCTGCGGCAGTCCGGCAATCTGACCGTCATCACTGGTTCACTGCCGGTCGTGCGCGAGCTTGGCCACTGCAGGGGCATCCACCTGGTTTTGCTGGGCGGCGTTTATCTCCCGCAGTACGACGTGGTGGTCGGCCCGCACACCATCGAGCAGATCGGGACACTACACGCGGACAAGCTCTTCCTGGGCGCTGACGGCCTGACCTGCGTCAAGGGCGTGACGACGGCCAACGTCCTGGAGGCTGAGGTGAACCGGGCGACCATCTCAGCCGCCACAGAGGTGATCGTCGTCGCTGACTCAAGTAAGATCGGTCTGATCGGCTTGACGAGCATCGCGCCCCTGACTGGCATCCACGTACTCATCAGCGACACGGACGCGCCCGCCGATTTCGTGGCGGAACTGCGCAGACAGGGCGTCAAAGTCATCCTGGCCTGAGCCAGGCAAAGTCCAAAGGAGAGCCACATGTATGATCGGGATTGGGCCAGAGTTGACGTGAACAGCGTGCCGCGGCTGATTACGCCGCCGCCTGGCCCCAAATCAAACGAGATGCACGAACGCGCAGCCAGATACATGAAAGGCTACTCGTCGCAGGTGCGCCTCTTTCCGGTGGTGTTTCAGTCGGGTAAAGGATGCACCCTCACCGATGTTGACGGCAACGTGTACATTGATTTTTCATCGGGCATCTACGTCACGGGGTTGGGCCACTGCCACCCCAAGGTGACCGAGGCGGTGCAGCGGGCGGCCGGCGATCTGATGAACGCTCACGACTACACCACGCCCATCAAGATGCAGTTGCTGGAGAAGCTGGTCGAGATCACGCCAGGCGAGGGCAAGAAGAAGCTCACTGGCATGCAGCTCTACGATTCGGGCACCACCGCGGTTGAGGCGGGTTTGCGCGTCATGCGCGCGGCCACCGGCAAGTTCGAGTTCATCTCGTTTCACCGCGATTTTCACGGCAAGACCATGGGGGCCGTGGGCCTGGCGCGACTGGACGCGAGCCAGGGCTTGCGGCCGCCCGGCTTCTTCCTGGCCCCGCGCGGCTATTGCTACCGCTGCGAGTTCCGCCAAACCTATCCTCAGTGCGATCTGCTGTGTGTGGACTTCATCCGCACCATCATCAAAGAAGAGACCTCTGGCCGGGTGGCGGGCATCGTGCTGGAACCGATCCAGGGCTGGGCCGGCAGTGTGGTCCCGCCCGATGGCTGGATTCAGCGGATTCGCCGCCTGTGCGATGAGTATGGCATCCTGCTGATGGCCGACGAGGTGCTTACCTGTATGGCACGCACCGGCAAGATGTTCGCCATGCAGAACTGGGATACCGTGCCAGACGTGACGACCCTGGGCAAGGGCTTCGGCAACGGCTTCCCGGTGACCGCCATGCTGGTCTCAGATGAACACAAAGAGGTCATCGAGAAGATCAGCGCCAGCACCTCCTATGGCGGCAACCCGATGGCGTGCGCAGCTGCGCTCGCCAGCATCGAGGTGATCGAGGAGGAGGACATCTGCGGCCGGGCGGCCCACCTGGGCGACATCCTGCTGCGCGAGATGCAGGCGATGGCTGGCCGGCATCCGATCATCGGCGAGGCGCGCGGGGTCGGCTGCCTGTTGGGGCTGGAGCTGGTGAAGGACAAGGCCACGCGCGAGCCATTCGACAAGGCCGGCCAACTCGTCTATCAGAAAGCCTTTCGCAAGGGGCTGGCCTGGATACCTGCCGGTCACATCCTGCGCATGTCGCCGCCGATGATCATGGAGGATGACCTGGCTCTGAAGGGCCTGGCCATCATCGAAGAGGCGATCTACGAGACCGAGCGTGAGCTCGGATATGCCATCTGATCCACCGAATTCTGTGAGGGCTTCTGTCCATGGCTATGTCGCTCCGGGAACGGGTCCTCGCCGTATATCGCGGCGAGACGCCCGATGTCGTCCCCTGGTTCGGCGATCTGTCTCATTGGCATGTCGCCAAGCGCGGGGTGAAGTGGCTGCCGTTCATGACCGATGTGCGCGACACCGGCATGATTGACCTGCACAGACAGGTCAACTGCGGCGTCTATCTGAACATGGGCCAGTTCTTCGATGTCGTGTTCGACGGCGACGTCCAGCAAACGCAGGGGCTGCTGGCCGATGGCGTGACCACCACCTGGCGTCTCGAGACCCCGATCGGCGTCATCGAGGAGCTGCGCCGCTTCGAGGAGGCCAGCTACTCCTACAACATCGTCCAGCGCGCGGTCCGCACCCTCGACGACGTGAAGGTATTTGCGTATGCCATGAGCCGCCGCCGCTATCTGCCCCGCTTCGAGCGTTACCATGAGTGGTCTGCGATCTGTGGCGACATCGGACTGCCGGTGGCGTCGTTGAGCTATAGCGGCCTAGGCTTTCTGATCTCGCGTTTCATGGGGATTGACCGCACGATCTATGCGTTGAACGACTGGCCGACCGAGATGCGAGACGCCATAGACGCGGTGAACGACAATTGTCTGCAGGGGCTGGATATGCTCCTGCAGGGACCCCACGAGGTGCTCATCCTGGGCGACAACTTCTCCAGCGATGTGCAGTCCCCGCGTCTATTCGAGCGATGGTCGGCCGCCTACTTCCGCGCGGCCACACGACGCATCCACGCGGCCGGCAAGTACGTCGCGGTCCACGTGGATGGCCGCTTGCGGGGATTGCTGCGGGCCATGGCCGAGGTAGGGATGGATTGCATTGATGCGGTCACGCCGACCCCCGGCGGCGACCTGACGCCCGAGGAGTGCCGCGCCGAAGCCGGACCCGATCTGATCTTGTGGGGGGGCATTCCGCCCGCGCTCTGGTCGCGCACCAATCGCAGCGACGAAGCGTTCATCGCTGCCATCCATCGCTGGTTGGATTTGCGCAGCCGCAGCCCCCGGCTGGTGTTGGCGCCCGGCGACCAGGTGCCGCCCGACACCGATCGCTATCGCATCGAGATGGTGGCCGAGATTTGCGAGGAGTACGGCCGATACTAACGCAGAGTGGAGGAGTTGTGACCGGAAAAGCGATTCGCCTGAGCAAGCTGTTCCCAGAGGGGAACAACGCCGTCGTGGTAGCCATAGACCACGGCCAGACCTTTGGCCCCATGGAGGGGCTGGTGAACTACACAGCAGCGGCCCGGCGTCTGCAGGCCGCAGATGCTGTCCTTCTTGCGCCCCAGATGATCCGCTTCACGGCCGATCTGTTCCACGGCCGCGGCAGCCCGGCCATGATCGTGCGGCTCAATTGGAACTCGATCCACTGCGAGCCGTGGCGTTACCGAGAGGCGCAGATCGTCAAGACCGTCTCAGCAGCGGCCGGCGCCAGGGCCGGCGCCGACGTCCTTCTGGCGAGCCTGACGCTCAAGACCGGCAGCGAGGCGCACGACGCCGAGAACGTGCGCATCTTTGCGGCCCTGGCCGAGGAAGCGGCTAACCTGGGGATGCCGATCATCGGCGAGGTGTTCCCGGCCGGCGATCTGCGCGGCCAGCCAGACGAGTTCCACGATTACGTCGTGAAGGTCTGTCGCATCGTCTGCGAGTTGGGCGCGGACGCTATCAAGACCTTCTACACCGGCGACCGGTTCGCCGAGGTGGTGGAGGGCGCGCCGATCCCCGTCTTCGCGCTGGGCGCGGAGAAGCTACCCCGGCAGGTGGATGCGCTCGATCTGGCGGCCAGGGCAGTGGCCGCGGGCGCGCGTGGGGTGGTTTTCGGCCGCAATGTGCTTCAGGCCGAGCGGCCGGACGACTTCCTGGCGGGTCTGAAAGAGGTCGTGCGGGGCGCGGCCACGCCGCAAGAAGCGGCCGCACACTACGGGCTCAAATAGAGGTGGCCGTGCTTTTCCCAGTCCTGGATATTGATCGCCGTTTCTTCGCGGAGCGGCTGGCAGGTTTTCTGCCCGATCGGATCATTGACTTCCACACGCACGTCTGGCTGAAGGCCTTTGGATTGCCTGGGCCGCGCATCGCTCGCGGCCCTACATGGCCGGCTCGTGTGGCCAACGAAAACAGCGTGGACGATCTGCTGGAGACCTACCGGCTGATGCTGCCGGGGTGCGCGGCGACCCCCTTGCTGCTCGGCTGGCCAGAGCGGGAGGTGGATCAGGAGCGGGCCAACGGCTACATCAGTGCGGCGATTCAGCAGCGCGGTCTGCCCGGCCTGATCGTGACCCTGCCGGAGTGGCCGGCTGCTGAACTGGAGCGGCGGGTGAAGGCAGGCGGTTTCGCGGGGCTGAAGCCCTATCTGAACCTGGCGCCGGCCCACATCCCCGCGGCCGAGATCACGATCTTCGACTTCCTGCCACACCATCACCTGGAAGCGGCCGACGCGCGCGGCTGGATCGTGCTCCTGCACATCCCGCGGCCCAGCCGGCTGCGTGATCCGCTCAACCTGGCGCAGATGCGCGAGATCGAGCGACGTTACCCCAACGTCAAGCTGGTCATCGCGCACATCGGCCGCGCGTATTGCCCCGAGGATATCGGGGATGCCTTCGCGGTCCTGGCCGACGCCGGCCGGATGTGCTTCGACTTCAGCGCCAACACCAACCCGTATGTGATGACCCGCCTGCTGCGCGCCGTGGGGCCCAGGCGCGTCATCTTCGGCAGCGATCTGCCTGTGGTGCGGATGCGTATGCGCCGCATCTGTGAGAACGGGTTCTACGTGAACCTGACGCCCCCTGGCCTCTACGGCGACGTGTCGGACGATCCGCACATGCGAGAGGTCAGCCAGGCCGAAGGGGAGCAGCTCTCATTCTTTCTCTATGAGGAGCTTTTCGCGTTTCGCCAGGCGGCCGAAGCGGTGGGGTTGACCGCCGGCGACGTGCAGGATGTCTTCTGCGGCAACGCAGAACGGCTGTTGGCCAGGGTTGCCAACTTTCGGAAAGTTGGCAACCCTGGGCCTCTGGCCCCAGGGGTCAAACATGCTCATCGGGCTTGATGTAGGCACTACGGCGACCAAGGCGCTGCTCTTCGATCTGAATGGCGGCGGCGTCGCCGCGGCCACGGTTCCTTATGGTCTGATCACGCCCCAGGCTGGTTGGGTGGAACAGGACCCCGAGGAGCTGTGGCGTGCAGTCGTGGCCGCGCTGCGCACGATCGCCGATCAGCTCAGGCCGGCCGACCAGGTCATCGCACTGGCGCAGTCCTCTCAGGGCGGCACGACGATTCCCGTGGATGCAGCCGGCCAGCCGACCCACCATGCCATCAGTTGGATGGACGGTCGGACGCAGGCGGAATGCGACGAAATGCGGGCGCAGGGCCAGGCAGATGCGATCTACGAGCGCACCGGCTGGCCGCTCATGGCCGGCCTGCCCCTTCAGCACATTCGCTGGCTCGACCGCCAACGTCCAGATCTCTTTGCGCGCGCCCGGCGTTTTCTCTTCGTCAACGATTTCATCGGCTGGCGGCTGACAGGCGAGCTGTGTATGAACCCATCGGATGCCAGCATCACGCAGCTCCTGGACATCGCGACCGGCGACTGGGATGATGGACTGTTGGCGCTGGCCGGCATCCGCCGCGACCAACTGTCGCCTGTGCGTCCTTCGGCCGCCATTGTCGGCCGGCTGACCGCCGAGGCGAGCGCCGCAACCGGGCTGCCGACCGGCCTGCCGGTGGTCAACGGCGCGCACGACCAGTATTGCGCGGCGCTTGGAACGGGAGTCACGCGACCGGGGTCGGTGCTGCTCTCGTGCGGCACGGCGTGGGTGCTTTTGGCCGTGCCCGAAAGCCTGGCCGTGGGACGGCGCAGCGGCATGGCGCTGAGCTGCCATGCGGTCGCCGGCCGTTGGGGCGCGATCCGCAGTCTGGGCGCGGTCGGCGCCTCGCTGGAGTGGCTGGCAGACAACGTCTGGGCCAACCGCCAGCCTGTCCTGGCCGACAGGCCAGGGGGCCAAGAGCCCCGGCCGGCGCTCTACGAGGCGATCAACGCGGCCGCGGCTCGCTCGGAGCCGGGCGCGCGCGGCCTGCTTTTCTTCACGTTGGCTGGCGGGCATTCCGGCTCCTATGGCCTGGCGCAGGGCGGATTCGTCGGGCTGCAGCTTTCCCACACGCGCGACGATCTGAGCCGGGCCGTCATGGAGGGGATCGCCTGTGAGCTGCGTTGGGCGCTCGATGAGATACGCGCGGCCGGCGTGGCTGTGCGCGAGCTGAAGATGGTCGGCGGCGCCGCACGCAGCCCGATCTGGCCGCAGATCGTGGCGGATGTGACCGCCACGCCTGTCGAAGTCCCGGCGATCACCGAGGCTGCCAGTTGGGGCGCGGCCGTTCTGGCGGGAATCGGCGCCGGGGTCTTCGCCAGCGCAGACGCGGCCGGCCAGATGTCAGCGGTCTGGGCCAGGCATCTGACGCCCGCCCAGGGTGCCCAGGGTTGCCATCTTTCGGAAAGATGGCAACCCTGGGCTGCCATCTTTGAACGTTACCGGGCCTGCCGGGGAGGGACTGGGCTATGAATCAACCGCGGAAGGCGAGAGTCGGTCTGTTGGGCCTGATGTTCGACCTCTACGATGCCTGGCCCGAACTCAAGCCGGCTATGGCCGGGTTCGGCCGGGAGCTGGTTGCGACCCTGGCGCCCTTCGCCGAGGTAGATTTCCCCGGCGTCTGCGTCAATCGAGAAGAGGTGGGCCGGACCGTCGCCGCGTTCGAGGCGGAGGGCAAAGACCTGCTCCTGGTGGTCCTGTTCACCTACGCGCCCAGCCACATTGCGCTCACTGCGCTGGTTTACACGCGTCTGCCGATCCTGATCTTCAACACGCAGCGTCTGCACGCGGTCGGCGCAGAAACGTCGAGCGGCGACACCACCAGGAACCACGGGATGCACGGCGTTCAGGATTTGGCTAACGTTCTCGTGCGCGCTGGCCGGCCGTTTCACCTGGTCACGGGCCACTATCAAGACAGCCAGGCTCTGGCCGAGGTCAAAGCATGGTGCGACGCCGCGCGCGTGGCCGCACACACGCGGGCGCTGCGCATTGGCCTGGTGGGGTATGCGATGGAAGGGATGGGCGACTTTGGGCTGGATGAAAGCGCATTTCTGACGCAAGTCGGCGTCGAGGTGCGGCGCATCGCCATGAAGTCGCTGGCCAGCCGGGCGCAGGCCGCATCGCCGGCCGCGATCACGGCCGAGATGGCGCGGGATCGGGAGCGTTTCCAGTTTGCCGCCGACATCAGCGATGCCGAGCACGAGGCCAGCGTGCGGCTGGAATGGGCTCTGCGCGAGACGTTGGCCGAGCGTGGGCTGCACGGCTTCGCCTCGCACTTCCTGGCCGTGGGCCACGAAGGGCAGCTCGACACTCTGCCGTTCCTGGCCGCCGCGAAGCTGCTGGCTGACGGCTACGGCTTCGGCGGCGAAGGGGACGTCACCAGCGCAGCCGCAGTCTGTATGATGCAGGCGTTGGCAGGGCAGGCGAACTTCACCGAGATGTTCACGATGGATTTCGCGGGCAACGCGGCGCTGATGATGCACATGGGCGAGGGGAACTGGCGCATGGCGCGCCGCGACGAGCCGGTGCGGGTGCTGCGCAGCACCCTCAAGGCGATCATGGACGTGCCGGTGGACCCGCTGCTGTTAGCCTTCGCCCTGACGCCGGGGCCGTGTACTCTCGTTAGCCTGACGACCGTCGCCGGCGGCCAGCTCAAGCTGATCGTGGCCGAAGGCGAAGTGGTGGATCAGCCCTACATCGCCGATCTGAACCGGCCGCACTACAAGTTCCGACCGCGCGGCGAGCTGTGCGATTTCCTGACGCGCTTCAGCATGGCGGGCGGCTCGCACCATCAGGCGATGGCCTATGGCCGGTGGGCCGGCGCATTGGAGAAGGTCGCCGCGTTGCTCGGCATCGCGTGCGTGCAAGTATGAAGCCTTTCGCAGACCTGTCAGGTTTCGCCTGGCATGTTGACAGGAGTTACGCAGTCGCCCGGCATTGCGAGCGCATTTAGCGAAGCAATCTTCTGCCTGGCGCGGGAGATTGCTTCGTCCCAGAGGGAGGCTTCGCACTCGCATACTGCGCTCCTCGCAATGACAGGCGGTAGTGCGAAGATATACCACACCTTCAGGAGGCAAGATGTTCGAGGGATTCCGATACCGTATGCCAGAATGGCATCCCTTTCAGGAGCAGGCCGCTTGCGAGCGCGCCCGCCGCGTGACCCGCGCAGACTGGGCGAGCTTCAAGCATCCCCATCTCAAAGTGATCATCCTGCGCGACGACGAGTTCGCTTTTCGCTGGATCCAGGAGATCTTTGGCCAGATCAAACAGGCAGCGGATGAGGGGCGAAGGCTGGTGTTGATCTTGCCGCAGCCCGATCCGCTGTACGCGCGGCTGGCCTTTCTGTGCAACAGGCTCCGCGTGAGCTGTCATCACCTCTACACCTTCAACATGGATGAGTACGCCGACGAGGAGGGCCGGATCGCGCCGGAGACGTGGCCAAACTCATTCCTCTACAACATGAAGGTGAATTTCTATGGCAAGCTCGACCCGGCGCTCCGTCCGCCCGAAAGCCACTTTCAAGGCCCCACCGACGCGAACTTCCGAGACTATGGCAAGATGATCGCCGACATGGGCGGCGCGGACGTGTGCTATGGCGGCATCGGGTGGTCGGGCCATGTGGCGTATATCGAGCCGGGTTCCGTGGCGTTCCCGCCCATGCCGATGCAGGAATGGGTGAAGATCGGCCCGAGGATCGTTAAACTGACGCCGTTCAGCATCCTGCAGAACTGCCTGGGGCCGGAATTCGGCCAGAGCGGCGACTGGTCATCTGTGCCGCCCCAGGGCGCAACGATTGGCCCGGCTGACTACCTGGCCGCCAGGCTGCGCAGTTCCTGGAATGGGTTCCGAGTTGGGTCCTCCATGGTCTCGTGGCAGCGTTTCACCGTGCGCCTGGCCGCCTTCACGCCGCCGACGCCGCTGATACCCGCGACCATGCTCCAGATGGCGCCGAGCGAGCTCTATCTGTCGGAGTCGCTGGCCGCGGCCATCGAGCCGGCGTCTGTTGAGGAGTTCACCTGGTACTAAATGAGTCAACGCGCGTTCGCTCAGCAAGCCCTGCGCCGCTACCGCGACGAGATCGTCGCAGTAGCGCAAGACCTCATCCGCATCCCCTCGCGCAACACGCCGCCGGTGGGTGAGGAGCACACCTGCCAGCAGTACATCGCAGCCTATCTGCGTCGAGCCGGCTTGCCCGCTGACCTGTATGAGCCAGACCAGGTTCCCGGCCTGACAACCCACCCGGCCTATTGGCCGGGCCGCGACTACCGGGATCGCCCCAACGTGGCCTCCACGCAGATCGGCCGGGGCGGCGGCCGTTCTCTGCTGCTGACCGGGCACGTGGATACGGTGGTATGCGTCCCGGCCGCCTGGAGCGCGCTGCCCTTCGCCGCCGAGATACGCGCCGGCCGGCTCTATGGCCTGGGCGCGGTTGACATGAAAGGCGCATTGGCCGCCATGTTGGTGCTCTACAAAGCGGTCAAGGAGCTGGGGCTGCCGCTGAGAGGTGATCTGGGCTTCGAGAGCGTCGTGGACGAGGAGGAGGGCGGCGTCAACTCCACCATCGCCGGCCGGCTCCGCGATGGGTCTATGGACGCCGCGATCATTGCCGAGACGACCGATCTGAAGATCTACCCGGCCGCGCGCGGCTTGCTGATCCCAGAGTTCGTCTTCACCAGTCTGAAGGAGGATTGGCTGCAGGCGGGCACGCGGACCGGCCCAAAGGCCGACGCGATCGAGCAGATCGGTCTGGCGCTGGTGCACGTCAAAGAGCTCGTGGCCCGACGCCGAACCCATCCGATCCATCCGCTCTATGCCTGCTATCCCGATCCCCGTCCTGTCGAGGTCACGAAGGTCTACGCCGGCGGCTGGGGCAGCGAGACGCCGATCCTTGTGCCGAGCCAGGGTTACATCCAACTGATCGTCCAGGCGCTGCCAGGGGAGGAGCACGCGGAGGTGCTGCGAGAGGTCGAGGAGTGGCTGGAAAGCGTGATGCTGCGTCACCCTGACGCCTTTGCTACCCGGCCCGAAATCCGCTTCAGCATTCGCTGGATGGCGCCCACCGCGATGGATCCCGCGCATCCACTGGTGACGATCCTGTCCGACAGCGTGGCGCAGACGACCGGCGCGCGACCCGAGATCGCAGGCGCGCCCTACGCCTGCGACATGTTCGCGCTGCACCAGATCTTCGACATGCCCGCGGTCCTCTTCGGACCCCGGGGCGGCGGCGCGCACGCGGGCGACGAGTACGTCGAGTTGGCGAGCCTGTTCACCTTTTGGGAGAGCCTGTTGCTGTTCGTGATGTCGTGGTGCGGGATGGAGTAGCGATTCGTGGACTTTACCCCTGCTTTGCCTGGGTGAGAACAGAGGATGATATGCCAACCATACAAGAGCTTTTCAGCCTGGAAGGCCGCGTGGCGGTGATTGCGGGCGGCGCGGGGCTGCTAGGCTTCCAGATGGCCACCGCGCTGGCCGAAGCCGGCGCCCATCTCGTCATCGCCTCTCGCAGGCTGGAGAACTGCCAGGCCCGGGCGGCCGAGCTGACCGCCAGATACCGCGAGGCGATCGCTATACAGTTGGATGCCAATGACTACGCCTCGGTGACCGGGATGATCGAGGCTGTGCTGGCGAAGTGGGGCCGGATTGATGTGCTGGTCAACTCCGTCGCCGGCGGCAAGACCTTTCCCGCCGAGGAGTTCCCGCCCGAGGAGTGGAACCGCAGCATTCACGCCAACCTGAACGCTGTCTTCTATTTGTGCCAGGCGGGCGGCCGGCAGATGCTCGAACAAGGCAAGGGGAGCATCATCAACATCGCCTCGATGTACGGCATCGTGGCGCCGTACAAGCACATCTACGAAGGCGCCGAAATCTCCCGCAACCCGATCGCCTATGGCGTGGCCAAGGCGGGCATGATTCAGATGACGAAGTACCTGGCGACTGCGTGGGCTGACCGCGGGGTGCGCGTCAACGCCATCAGCCCCGGCGGTTTCTGGCAGCCGGGCAAGCAGCCAAACTTCGAGCGCAACTATGTCAAGATGGCGCCCGATGGCCGGTCGGGCAACGAGTCGGACTTGAAAGGCGCTGTGCTTTACCTGGCCAGCGACGCCTCAGCGCACGTCCACGGGCAGAATCTGAGCGTGGATGGCGGCTGGACCTTGTGGTAGCGGCCCAGATGAAGACTCGACGCTTCGGTCGCACCGGGTTGCAGGTTTCTGAGATCTCCCTCGGCACGGTGGAGTTGGGGCTGGACTACGGCGTGCCGGTCGCCGGCGAACACCGCCGGCCGCCAGAAGAAGAAGCGGCGCGGCTCCTGAACCGTGCGCTCGACCTGGGGATCAACTTTATTGACACGGCACGCGTCTATGGCGCCAGCGAAGAGGTGATCGGCCGGGCGTTGAGCACGCGGCGCAGCGAGTATATCCTCTGCACCAAGGTCGCCGCGCCCCCGGCCGGCATGATCGGCAAGGCCGTGGGCGAGTGGGTGCGGGCCTCCATCGCGCAGAGCCTGGCCGCGCTCCGCACCGATTACGTGGACGTGTTGAAGATCCACAGCGCCGCGGTCGAGGACATCCGGCGGGGAGAGATCATCGCCGCCATCCAGCAGGCCCAGGCCGCGGGTCAGGTGCGTTTCACAGGCGCCAGCACCTATGGCGAGGAGGCGCCGCTGCTGGCGCTGGCAGACGGCCGCTATGACTGCCTCCAGGTCGCGTACAGCGCGGTGGATCGGCGGCTGGAAAGCCGGGTTTTGGCGCTGGCCCAGCAGCAGGATGTGGCGGTCGTGGTGCGGTCGGTGCTGCTGCGCGGCGTCTTGACGCATCGTTACACGCTGCTGCCCCCACAGCTTGCCCAGTTGAAGGCCGCCATCCGAGAGCTGGACGCGCTGGCCGAGGCCGAAAGCCTGCCGGAACTGGCCTATCGCTATGTGTTGGCTCACCCGGCCGTCTCGACCGCGCTCGTGGGCACAGCGCGCATCGGCGAGTTGGAGGCGGCGCTCGGCTTTGCCGACCGGCCGGCTCTGTCGCCTGGCCTGATCGCCCGCATCCGCGAGATGGCAGTTCCCGCGGAAGACCAGCTTCACCCCGGCAAGTGGCCCTCGGACGCGGCTGCCTGGCAGCCAGGTTGAATGCTTATGAACCCACGTGAATTGATGGCCGCGGCCATGCGCCGCGAGCCCACCCCGCGCATCCCGGTCATGCCGCAAATCTGCCATGACGTGGCTGTGCGCTGCTACGGCGACGATCGGGCTGGCGACTGGATTGATGGGATGCGCCGCTGCGCCGAGGAGCCGGCCTTCATCTACGATGTCGTGATCCGCTTGGTGAACGAGATCGGCTGCGACGGCCTGCGGCTGTTCGTCAAGCCAGAGCCGATGCACCTCGAACGAGTCGGCGACGAGCTGATCGTGCTCGACCCGGCCACCGGGGCCAGGATTGGGCGGCTGGACATGCACGGCGGCGGCGAGTTCGTGCCAGATCGGCCCGCGTCACCCGTCGAAACGCTGGACGAATATCGCATCCGCCTGCAGGGGATGATTGCCCAGTTCAGCGACGAGAAGATGGCCATCCTGAAACAGGCGCGCGGCCGCGTGCCCGATCGCTTTGTCGCCTCGGCGCCGGGCGGCATCACCATGAACACCTACACCGCGCTGCGCGGCCGGGCGCAGGCGATGATGGATTTCTACGAACGGCCAGACTTCGTTCAGGCCGCGATGGAGTTGCAGGTTGACGCCATCAGCCAGCGCGCCGAAAGGCTGCTGACTACCGGGATTGACGTGCTGTACATCGGCGATCCGGCCGCGAGCGCCAGTCTCATCAGCCCCCGCCACTTCGAACGGTTCTGTCTGCCCGGCTACCGTGAGTTCTGCCGGCGCTTCCGCGACCGCATCCTGATCTACATCCACATCTGCGGCAATTCACGGCCCATCCTGGAGATGATGGCCGACGCCGGCGCGCACGTCGTGGAGCCGCTCGATCCGTTGGGCGGCGTCGAAGTGGCCGACGCCAAACGACGCATCGGCGGCCGGGTGGCGCTGATGGGCGGGGTCAACACCTTAACGCTGGCGCACGGCGAAGCCGCCGCCGTGCGGCGGGAGGCCATCCAGAAGTGTCGCGAAGGGGGACCCTACGGCTACATCCTGGCGGCCGGCGACATGGTCCCTCCAGAGACACCGCTCGCCAACCTGCAGGCGCTGGTGGATGTGGCGACGAAGAGTTTGTGGCGTGAAACGTGAAAACGTGATAACGTGAAACGTGATAACGTGAAACGAGGAACCCATGACCGGCAGAACTGGCCAAGATCTATATCTTCATGCCAAGACCCGAATTCCGGGTGGAACCCAATTG
>Ga0194113_10005411_pt1 | contig 16453 bp, 12 predicted proteins | sample TA2MahC200mmetaG_FD_146193 | JGI IMG/M metagenome (GOLD analysis project Ga0194113, IMG submission 146193) | Freshwater microbial communities from Lake Tanganyika, Tanzania - TA2015017 Mahale Deep Cast 200m | ecosystem: Environmental > Aquatic > Freshwater > Lake | place: Tanzania: Lake... | reverse complement strand
CGACCGCCTGGTTCCCCCCGACTTCGAGGGGCTGGACCGCGGGAAGCCGTGGAAGTATGGCATGAACTCGAACGAGATGGACTGGTATCCGCTCATGTACGGCTGCATCGTGAAGCTGGGGCCTGAGGGTGGGGCGATTCGCTCGGGCATCGGCGGCACACCCGTCGCCTATGGCTATGGCAACAAGACCGAACTCAAGGGAGCGAAGTGGCTCTTCTACGGCGCCAGCAACGTCCCCTCGTGGCGCACGAAGGGCACGCCCGACGTGTGTCTGTGCGAATCGCCGCGGTTCGACGTGGACCCCTTCGGCCGCAGCTTCTTCCCCGACGCCTGCCGCTTCCGCGTGGGCGTGCTGGACGCGAACGGCAACGAGGTGTGCTGGTTCGGCTCCTACGGCAACCAGGACTCCGCCGGGCCGGGCGGCCCGATGCCAGTGCCAGACATTCCCTTCTGCTGGCCGCACGCCGTGGCCGTGGGCGACGACTTCGCCTACGTGGCCGACCGCCTGAACCGCCGCATCGCGCGCGTGAGGCTGTCCTACGCCGTCGAGGCGACCTGTGGCGTGGAGTAGAGGGCGAGCATGACTCCCGGTCTTGGCGGGCGCCGCGAGTGGCTTATCGTCCTCGTCCTTCGTCCTCGTCCCTCGTCCTCGATCCTCTTGGCTTCCCCCGAGAAGAGTCGAGGACGAGGGACGAGGACGAGGACGATTGAGGAGCCACGAGACGTCCGCCAAAACCGGAAGTCATACTCGTAGAGGGCGCCGCGTTTGACAATCCCGCTGAATCCAGTATGCTGGCCCGCCGCACGATGGGCAGGCAGCGCCATCGGCTTGCCCCGAGTGGCATCACACGAGGAGCGGACGGAATGGTGTATGCGGGGACGTTTCTGATCGCGTTCGCGGTGCTGGCGCTGGAGATCACGCTCACGCGGCTGCTGAGCGTGGTGGCGTGGTATCACCTGGCCTTCTTCGTGATAGCGACGGCGATGCTGGGGATGACGGCGGGGGCCATCGCCGTGTATCTGCGGCCCCGCCGCTTCGCGCCCGACCGCCTGGCCGAAGCCGTCGGCGGCACGTGTCTGCGCTTCGCCCTGGCCGTGCCCGTCACGCTGATTGCCCTTTGCATGCTCCCGCTGGTGATAGACAAGTCGCTCATGTGCCTCTTCGTGCTCCTGGCCGCGACGGCGGCCTGCTCGCTGCCCTACTACTTCGCCGGCATGGCCGTGAGCGCCGTGCTCACCAAGAGCAAGCTCCCCATCGGCAGGCTCTACGCGAGCGACCTCATCGGGGCCTCCGCCGGCTGCCTGTTCGTGCTCGGGGGCCTCGAGGTGCTGGACGCTCCCAGCCTGATCCTGCTCTGCGGGGCCGTGGGCGCGCTGGCGGCCGCGGCCTTCGCCTGGCGCGCCCCGAGCGCCAGGCCGCGGACAGTCGCCCTCGCCGCCTTCCTGCTCCTGGGCGTGCTGGCCGCTGGCAACGCGGCCTCCTCGCGCTTCATCCGGCCGCTGTGCGTCAAGGGCCGGGTCTTGCCTGCGGCGTTCTACAAGATGGAGCGCTGGAACTCCTTCTCCCGGGTCGCGGTGTTTCCCCTGGCGAAGCGCGTGCCGCAGTTGTGGGGGCCGAGCCCGAAAGCCCCCACGGACGCCGTGGAACAGTACGCGATGCACATTGATGGCGAGGCCGGGACGTGCGTCACCCGCTTCCAGACCCCGTCGGACATCGAGTATCTGCGGTACGACGTGACGAACGTGGCCTACGCGCTGCGGCCCAGGGGCGGCGCCTGCATCATTGGCGTGGGCGGCGGGCGCGACGTGCAGAGCGCCCTCCTCTTCGGCCACGAGCGCGTCACCGGGGTCGAGATCAACCCGATCTTCATTGACCTGCTGCGCAACGAGTTCCGGGACTTCGCGGGCATCGCCGACCGCAAGGAGGTGACGCTTGTGGTGGACGAGGCCCGCAGCTACCTGTCGCGCGCAACCGAGCGCTTCGCCGTCATCCAGATGTCGCTGGTGGACACCTGGGCCGCCACGGGGACCGGGGCGTTTTCCCTCTCCGAAAACTCGCTCTACACGCTGGAGGCCTGGGACGCCTTCCTCGCGCGGCTTGAGGACGATGGCGTGTTCACGGTCTCGCGCTGGTACAGCCCTGGGAACCTGGGCGAGACGGCGCGGCTCGTGAGCATGGGCATCGCCGCGGCGCTGCGGGCAGGGGCGTTGGACCCCTCCCGCCACGTGGCCCTGGTCACGAGCGGACGGGTCTCCACCCTCATCCTGGGCAAGAGGCCCTTGGGAGACGGGGACATTGCGAGGCTGCGGCAGGTGTGCGCGGAGATGGGCTTCAATGCGGCCGCGGTTCCCTCGGAGCCGCCCGAACACCCGCTCCTGCGGGAGATTGTCTCGGCCAGGTCGCTGCCCGAACTCCTCGCCGCGGCGGACCGCGCGCCGTTGCGCTGCGACCCGACGACCGACGAGAACCCGTATTTCTTCAACATGCTCCGCCTGGGCCACACCCGCCGCCAGCTTGCCGAGGAGGCCGGGGTTGTGATGGGCAACCTGTGGGCCACGCTCGCGTTGCTGGCGCTCATCCTGTGCCTCGTGCTGATGGCCGTGGCCACCATCCTGGTCCCCCTGGCCCTGCGGCGCAGGCTTGGGGACGCCGAGGTGCGCTCCGGGCCGGTCGCCTGGCCGGGCGCGCTCTACTTCTCGTTGATCGGGGCGGGCTTCATGCTGGTCGAGATCGCCATGATCCAGCGGCTCACCGTGCTCCTGAGCCACCCCGTCTACGCCCTGGGCGTGCTGCTGTTCACGATCATCCTGAGCACGGGCATCGGGAGCTTGCTGAGCGAGCGCCTGCCGCTCACGCGCGCCCCGTGGATGTTCGTCTATCCCCTGGTGGCGGCCGCGGCCATCCTGGCCGCGCCCTCGGCTCTGCGTCTCGCGCTGAGCCAGATGATGGCCGCGCCTATGATGAGCCGCATCCTGGTGGCCGTGGCGCTCACCTTCCCCATCGGGGTCATCCTCGGCCTCTTCTTCCCGACCGGCATGCGGCTGGCAAGCCAGGTGTCGGCTGGGGAGACGCCCTGGTACTGGGCGCTCAACGGCGTCTTCGGCGTCCTCTGCTCGGCCCTCGCCGTCTTCATCTCCATCTACACGGGCATCTCGACCAACTTCTACATCGCCGCCGCCTGCTACGCGGCCGTCGCGGCCTGCGTCTGGGGCCTCCACCGCCGCATCGCAGCCCATGCACAGGCCCCGTAGGGGCAGCCCTCGTGGCTGCCTCAGGGCGGCCACAAGGGCCGCCCCTACGAACGGTGGCTGCTCACCGCGGCTTGGGGGGCGGCTGAACAGGACGGGGCTGGACCAGGTCGGGGCGCGAGCCGGCCGGCTGGGCGGGCAGCGCATACCAGTAGGCCGTGGTGCCCCACAGCGGCTGGCCGGGCACCAGGGTCTCCTCGACGACGCGGATGTTCTCGCGGAACTGGAAGGCGTCGTTGAGGTGGAATGAGTAGACCGCCACGTCGCCCGGATGGGTCTTGACGAAGCCTGAGACGGCCTTTCGGTCGAAGCGGCACCAGCCGCTGTTGAAGTACTCCTCGCTCCCGGTGCCGTGGTAGCTGGGCGGCCAGCCGCTCTCGTCGGTCCAGATGAGCCAATCGCCTTCCCCCCACCAGCCGCCGAGGAACCAGTGAACCTGGAGGAGTGTGCCGACGTATTTGCCCGCGAAGCCGGAGCGGTCGAGCGCCACGTGGACGTTCTGCCGGTTGTGCCGCGGGGCGTCGGCCTCGTTCGCCGGCCTTTCTGTCCAGGTGGCGTGGAACCTGCCCCAGGTGGTGGGCAGCGACTCGCGGCTCTCGGCGTCGAGGAGCACGCGCAGCTTGTCCACGGCGGCGGGCGAGAGGTTCTCGAACCTCAGCACGGCGCCGCGTGCGAAGGGCATGGGGAAGCAAGAGTAGGCATCCCGCTCGGTCACGCCGAGCAGCAGGGAGTTGAACCGCGTCCCCTCCGCGTGGGCGTGGTCCCCGTGGCCGAACAGATAGCCCAGGGGCACGTCCACGCTTGCCATCGTGCTGCCGTCCCAGAATGCCTTCAGGCGGATGCCCCGAAGGGTTTCAGGCGTGGCTGGCTCGACGGCGACGCGGAGCTGCCTCACCACGCCGCAGCCGTCGAGAGTCACGTCGCACGCCTCCCCCTTCCCCAACGAGAAGTCCCTGGCGATGGCCCATGTGGCCGGCTGGGCGGGGGGGCCTGATTCTGCGGCGAGCCAGGCGTCGGCCGTCTTCGCCGCCTCGCTCTGCTCAGCCTCCGTGAGCGGCCACGTGAGGCTCCTCACCTGGGACGTGGCGCCGTACCGCGTCCACGTCACCTGCCAGTAGTTGCCCCAGTTCTTCGCCCCGGGGTTGACCAGCGTCACCAGGCAGTGCTTCTGGAACGGAATGGGGAAGAGGGTGCCGGGATACGTCCTGTGGAAGACGAGGGGATAGGGGAATGGCCCGCCCTTCTCGGCGAAGAAGTCGTCCACCGCCATGTCGAAGATGGCCGATGGCGCGTGGTCGAGGACGATCTGGATGCGTGTGCCTTTGACGGGGGGGCCGAGCCTGCCCGTGAAGATGCGATGGATGCAGCCCGGCCCGTCCTCGTCAAGGAGGACGTTGCGGGTGCCCTCAATCCGCTTGAAGTCCGTGCCGTCGCGGTTCCCGCCCGACCTGTCCCAGGTGCTGGACATGGCGGTGTGCGTATCGTCCAGCTCGGGCAGGTGGGCGAGGGTGCGGAGGCGTTCGAGGAAGTAGCGGACGTCCATGCCGCCGGCCGTGGCGTCGGCGGTGGCGGAGGAGACGCCTGCGTCGTACAGCATCCAGAACTCGTCGGGCTTGAGCCGCCGGTTCGCGTCGTCGCCGACCTCGCGGAGGGTCTTCATCGCCCGCACGATGGCGACGCCCTTCTTGATGCTCCGCGGCGTGAAGGTCAGCACATCGAGCGCCATGCCCTCCAGGGGACTCAGGTCGCTCACGCGGGTCATCTCGCAGTTCAGCCAGGTGAGCGGCATACCCTTCAGCGGCGCGAGGTCGGCGACGCGGGTGTACATGCAGCTCAGGGAGTCCAGCGGCATGCCCTTGAGCGGCGCAAGGTCGCCCACGCGGGTGAGGGCGCAGTTCAGCGACGCCAGGGGCATGCCCGCCAGAGGCGACAGGTCGCCCACCTGGGTGCGCCCGCAGTTCAGGGACTCCAGGGGCATGCTCCTGAGCGGCGTCAGGTCGCTCACCTGCGTGGCCTCGCAGTTGAGTGACGTGAGGGGCATGCCCCTGAGCGGCTCGAGGCTGCTCACCTGCGTCCCGCGGCAATTCAGCGAGCGTAGCGGCATGCCCCTCAGGGGCCCAAGGTCACTCACCCCGGTCCCCTCGCAGTTCAGGGACTTGAGGGGCAGCCCCCTGAGGGGTTCGAGCGAGCGCACGGGCTGGCCGGCTAGGTAAAGGCCGACCACCGCCCCTCCCTCGGCGGAGAAGATAGGCTGGATGGGTGTGCCGTGGACTTCGCTGAGCTTGGTAGCGATGCGCCGTTGCTGCTCCTCGGCGGGCAGAGCGCGGATCGCGTCGTAGAAGCCCGCGCACAGGGCCTTCGCCCGCTCGTCGAAGAGGGCGTCCCTGGCCTGAACCAGCCGCTCCCGCTCCTCGAGCGCCTCGCGCTCGGCCTTGGGGTCCTTGTCAATGAGCGCGATGGCCTTGTCGTAGGCTCGCATGGCGTCGGCGGAGGCGCCGGCCGCCCGCAGGGCATCGGCCGCGGCGGCCAGGCCCCGCCAGTCCCTTGCCGCCTCGGCCCGCTCGGCGGCGGCTTTCAGCTTGTCGCCTGCCGCCGGCGCCTCCTTCCGCTGCTTCTCGCCGGCGCCGATGGCCTCCTCGCGCCGCCGCGTGAAGCTGACGAAGAGGAAGATGGCAGCGGCAACAAGGCCGGCGCCAACCAAGGCGCAGACCGCTCTGTTCCGCTTGACGAATCCCTGGGCACGCGACCACACGGAGGGAGATGCCTCTGGCATGGGGAACACTCGCGCGGGGGTCACTCGCGCCGGCGGCGGTCGAGGAGGCGGATGAGCTCGGGCAGGCTCTGGGCCGCCTGGCGGAGGAGGGTGACGATGTCGCTCTTGGTCATGTGGGCGAGGCGGGCGAGCGTGACGTCGAGGTCGCGGAAGGCGTCGGGGTGCTCGAGCCAGGCGAGGCCCAGGGCGATGACGTGCTTGCACGGCTCGCGCGAGCCGCCGAGCGGGCAGGTGCACTCGAATTGGAACGAGCGGCCGCTGACGTCGAGCCGCGTGCCGTAGATGCCGCGCGTGCCGTGGAAGCGGGCGCTGAGGGCCGAGCCGATGCGCAACTGGTCGGTGACGTGGGCGCTCTGGGCGTAGCGCGCGCCCTGGCGGTACGTGTGGCCGCCAGCCACCGCCTCGAGCTGGGCGGAGGTGAGGGGGAACATGCGATGGTACTTCGGCGATTCCTCAGGCACGGCGACACCCCAGCAATGCGAGGGGTGGGCGAGCAGGGAGGTGGAGGGTTGGATGGATGGATAAATGGATGGTTGTCAGACGCGAGCGGCCGCTTGGCGTGTCCTTCTTACACCCATCCACCCATCCAGTCATCCACTCATTCACCGCATTCTCCCTGCCAGTTGCGCCAAGGCTCATCTGCCCACGAGCTTGCGCGCCGCCGCCACGATGCCGGCCACGCTCGGCAGATACGCCTGCTCGAGGACGTAGGACTGCGGGGACACGCCGTCGAGCGCCCCGATGCGGCCGACGGGCGCGTCCAGGTAGTCAAACGCCAACTCTTGCACCTGTGAGGCGATCTCGGCGGTGTAGCTGCCCGTGCGGGTGGCCTGCGATGCGACGATGGCCCGCCCCGTCTTGCGGACCGAGCGGAGCACGGACTCGATGTCGAACGGGATGAGGGTGCGGGGGTCAATCACCTCGGCGGAAATCTTGTGCTCCGCCTCCAGCACCTTCGCAGCCTCCAACACGTCGAGCGCCACCTTGCCCCACGAGACCAGCGTGATGTCGCTCCCCTCGCGTCGCACGGCGGCGGAGCCGAAGGGCACCGTGTAGTCCTCGGCGGGCACGACGCCTGGGTCGTTGTAGAGCGCCTGGCTCTCGCAGAACATCACGGGATTATCGTCGCGGATGGCCGTCTTCAGCAGCCCCTTCACGTCGTAGGGGGTCGAGGGGAAGACGACCTTGATGCCGGGCGTGTGGGTCGAGTGCGATTCGAGGGCCTGCGAGTGCTGCCCGCCGTAGCCCTTGCCCGCGCCGACCGACGAGCGGATGACGATGGGCACGGCGAGGCTGCCGCCCGACATATAGGACCACTTCGCCGCCTGGTTGTAGATCTGGTCGCCCGCCTGGTACTCGAAGTCCGAGTACATCAGCTCGACCACCGGCCGCAGCCCGGTCATTGCGGCGCCGACCGCGGTGCCGATGATCGCCGCCTCGGAGATCGACGTGTTGAACACCCGCTCGCGCCCGAAGATGTCAATCAGCCCCTTCGTCACCTTGAACGCCCCGCCGTAGTCGGCCACGTCCTCGCCGTAGAAGACCACGCGGTTGTCCCGCACCATCTCCTCGATGAGGGCCTCCTTGATGGCCTCCTTGAACGTGATCTTGCCGTCCTTGCGGGCGATGGGGGGAGGCGCGACAAGCTGGCGGGGGGCCTTCGCCTCAGCCGGCACGGACTCCGACGTGCCGTTGCTGTACATGAACACCAACACGTCCTCGGCCTTCGGCTCGGGGGCCTCGGCGGCGCGGCGCGTGGCGCGGCCCTGCCGGGCCTCGACGCGCTCCTGTATCGCCGCGATCTCGTCCCCGGTGCAGACACCGGCCTCGACGAGCTGGCGCGAGAGCTTGGCGAGGGGGTCCACCTCGCGCCAGGCCGCCTCCTCCTCCTTGCTGCGGTACTCCGTGCGCGGGTCGCTCAGCGAATGGCCCTGGTAGCGGTATGTGACCAGCTCGCGGACGACCGGCCCCTTGCCCGCCCGCGCCAGCTCGACCGCTCGGCGGATGCCGTCCAGCACCGCCAGCACGTCCATCCCGTTGATCACCTCGGCGTGAAGGTTGTCGGGGCGGAAGGCGGCGCCGCGGCGGGCCATGTGGTCCACGCCTGTCACCTCGCCCTCCACCTGGCCCGTCATCGCATACTGGTTGTTGATGATGGCGAAAATGGTCGGCACGCCGAACGGGCGGCCCATCAACCCATTGGTGAACTGCCCCATCGAGGCGACGTTGAGGGCCTCGAACGCGATGCCGTTGCAGTAGGCCCCGTCGCCCGCGAAGCAGAGGCAGACCTGTTGTGTACCTCGGTAGCGGACGGACATCCCTGCCCCCGCCGCGATGCCGATGCTCCCGCCCACGATGGCGTTGGCGCCCAGGTGCCCCACGCTGAAGTCGGCGATGTGCATCCCGCCGCCGCGCCCGCGGCAGTAGCCAGCGTCGCGCCCGAACAGCTCGGCCGCGGTGCGGAACAGGTGCTCCTCCATCGCGCGCTCGCGCAGCGCGGCGTCGTCGAGCTTCTCCGTGTCCGACAGGCCGAGCACCTTGCGGAGCGTTGCCGCGTCGCGCTGCTGCACCGCGAAGCAGCCCTTCGCAATTCCGTCCCCGTGGCCCCTGTGCGTGCTCGTGATGTAATCCGTCAGCCCGAGGGCGGCGCACCCGCCCACACTCGTCGCCTCCTGCCCAATCGAGAGATGCGTCGGCCCGCGGTACTCGAACTCCAGCCCCTTGATCGCGTCGTATGCCTGGTTCCGCACCGCCATGATCATCTCTTCAAAGGCGCGGATGGCCATCATGCACTCGAGAAACCGCTTCACCTCGTCGGCCGTCACCCGCCCGTCGGCGAGTTCCTCCTCCAGCGTGCGGCGGTACTGATAGACGGGCATCTGCCCAAGCTCCACCACCTCGGGCTCGAAGCTCGGCAGCACGACCAACTCGCGGACCATTCACTTCCTCCAGGCAATGCCAGAGTTGCTGGCCAGGGTCTCGGAAGGCGACATGATACACGTTGCTCCCCCCTCGATCAAATCGCCGCTGCCTCTGATGGCCATTCGCCGAAGTTGCGCCCCCCGAACGGGACACAAGTTCGCCAGATCGCCGATTCTCCCCATTCTGGGCCCCTCGCGCCGAACTTGCGCCCCACACACATATGCCCTTGAGCCGTGGCGGCAGGGGGCCGCCGCACGGCTGCCGACGCCAGGCGCACCCGCGATGCAGGCGGTGCAACACCTTACGGGCGCGGCTCCGCCCGCCGCCCCTACCGGTCGCACCGGCGCGACCTCGAACTTGCGCCCCGGCCCGCCGCGCCGGGGGCGCAAGTTCGGCGCGCCGACCCGGCGGGTCGGGCAGAAGAGGGGACACTCACCTCTTCGCCCGTTTGGGGCGCCACCCTTCGACATGCTCAGGTGAAGCTTCGAGAAAGATGTCGGCCATCTGCACCCGCCCGCTCGGCCGCAGCACGCGAAACACCCCCCCCACCACCGCCGGCATGTCCACACAGAGGTTGAGGACCCCGTTCGTCAGCACCAAGTCAACCGCCCCGTCGGCCAGCGGCAGCTCTTCGGCCAGGCCGGCCACGAACACCACATTCGCCGCCCCCGCGAGGCTTGCGCCCCGCCGTGCCTTCGCCAACATCTCGCCCACCATATCCACCCCCACGACGAAGCCCGACGCCCCCACGCGCCGCGAGCAGACAGTCCATCCCCGACCCGCAGCCGAGGTCGAGCACGCGCACCCCCCGACTGCCTTCACAATCTGATTCTACTTTCCGAGGGCAGCCAACGCAACAAGGCTGGGTGGACGGGTGCAGGCGGGAGGGCAATGGCTCTCCAGCCGCTTCGCGGCAAGCGAAAGCGGCATCTGCGATGCCGCACTCCATATTCATCCCGCAGCGAGAGGACCTGTGCTTTGCAGGGGGCGCGCCACCGGCTCAGCGGGGCTTTGCAGCTTCGGGCGGCGGGGAGCCGTCGAGCTTCACGAGGGTGCCAGGGCCGCCGTGGAGGATGCCATATTCCTTGGTGGCGGGGTCGCGGCCGAGGAGGTGGATGACTTCGAGTTCGTAGCCGACGGGGTTGCCCTTGGTCGAGCGGACGAGGGCGTGGTAGATGTAGGCGCCCTTGGGCCGCGCGGCGTCCACGATGGCCTGCGACTTCCTGCTGAAGGGGGCGGCGATGCCGCCGAAGTGGCCGTAGACGTCGTAGGGCCGCTCCTTGTCGGCGTAGTGCTTCAGGATGGCCACATCGGCCTCCTTGCCCCAGGTGTGGAACCAGTTGTTGATGAACCACTCCTTCATCTGCCCGCTGCCGTCGGCGTCCACCCACACGATGAAGGCGGTGACGGTTGAGTCGGGGTCGAGCTTCCAGCCGTAGAAGTCCTGCGGGGTGCGGTCAATGGCCTTGACGCCGACGACCCTGACGAGTGGGCGTTGGCGCCCGGCTGCGGAGCCGGAGGTGCCCGACCAGTCCACCTTCAGGCCGGTGTAGGTCGTGCCGAGGCGCAAGTCGCACCAGGGGGTGGGCTCGCGGGAGATGACCTGCCAAGCCCGGCCGGTTTTCTCCTCGCGGAGGCGGAGGGCGAAGTCGTCGCGCCAGTAGTAGGCGCGCCAGTTGTGGTTGAAGTAGAACTCCTCCACGCGCCCGGTCAGCTCGACGAGCTGCCAGTCGTGGGCTTCGGCAGCCAGGGCCGGCGGCGCGACAGCGAGCGCGAGCCAGATGATGAAGAGTGGGGTGAGGCGGATCATTCGCACAACTCCTGTTTCTCGATGCGTCTTGGGGGGTTGGGGTAGACCAGGCCGCCGCACTTGCGGGCGAGTAGGACGGCGATGGCCTCGGCGGCGTCGGGGTGCATGCCCAGGGTGGTCCATGGCCCGTGACCGCTGATGGGGCCGTGGGGAACGAAGACGGTGTCGTGGGCCTTCAGCCACTCGCCGACCTCGCGCGAGGTCAGCCGGTCAAGGTGCACGATGTCCACGAGCATTCTCCTCGTGAGGCGGTTGACAGACTGGGGCACAAGTGACAGTATTATAGCGATGGCCCCAGCCCGCGGAAACAAAGGAGTTCGCGCGATGAAGGCCCTGTTCCTCCCCCTCTGCCTGGCGATGGCGGCTTTGGGCGGCGAGGCGCCGACGTTCACCACGGCCCCGAAGGCGAGCAAGCAGGCTGAGGGGGCGCTGGTGAGCTTTGCGGTGTCGGCGGCGACGGACGTGGAGGTGGCGATCCTCGACGCCAAGGGCAAGATGGTGCGGCACCTGGCCGCAGGCGTCCTGGGCGCGGAGAACCCGCCCACGCCGCCGCTCAAGCCGGGGCTTGCCCAAAGCGTGGTCTGGGATGGGAAGGACGACGTGGGGGAGGCGGCGAAGGGCGGCCCATTCCGGGCACGGGTGCGGGCGGGAATGAGCGTCAAGTTCGGCAGGCTGATCGGCGGCAGCCCCTACACGGGCATGGTGGACCAGATGCCCTATCGCGCGCCCGTCAATGGCCTGGCCGTGGACGCCGAGGGCAATCTCTACGTCAAAATGCAGTCGTCCATCGGCAGCCACGGCAACTCGGGGCTCTGGCCCTGGCACGTCCGCAAGTTCGACAAGACGGGCAAGTACCTTGTGACCATTCTGCCCTATCCGCCTTCTACCGAGCCCGCGAGGGCCAGCGGCTTCCGCCTCCTCGACACGGGCGATGGCGCCTTCACGCCCGCCAACGAGAACAGCCTCTACCCCGTCCTCTACGTCTTCGGCAGCGAGGTCGTCAATCGGCTTGTGGACGGCTGCCTGGCCTTCGTCCACAGCGAGCGGCGGCAGCTCAACTTCTTCAAGCTCGACGGCTCGAACGCGCTCAGGACCGTGGCGATGTGGCCGCCCGAGGCCAAGCTCAACTGCCCACGCTGGCTCGACATCCAGGTGGCCTTCTCGCCCGACGGGCGGACCGCCTACTACTCCAACGTCGCGGGCACCGCCTACGACGGCAAGACGCCGGCGGACATTGACCCCAAGTGGCCCCAGGGCCGCATCTATCGCCAGGACATCGCGGCGGGCACGCCGCCCGAGCGCTTCTACGACCTCGAGCTGCCCGACTGGGAAGCAACGAAGTACTGGATGCCCAGTGCGTGGGACAAGAAGACCGCGGCCGCGGGCATCGCCGTGGACGCCAAGGGCAACGTGCTGGTCTGCGACCTCGTGAACCAGGAGGTCGTCGAGCTAAGCCCCGAGGGCAAGAAGCTGAGCGCCATCAAGCTGCCTTGGCCCGACAGGGTGATGGTCCACCCGAAGACGGGCGACCTCTACGTCATCTCGCGCGGCGTCTCCCGCGGCTCTCTGCCCCCGGGCAAGCTCCTGAAGGTCGTCGGGCGTGGGGCGCAGGCGAAGGCCGTGGCCGAGCTGTCGCTCTCCGGCACTGTCGGCGGCTCCTTCGCACTCGACACGACCGGCGAGAAGACCGTCCTCTGGCTCGCCGGCTCCACGCCCTCCGACACCAAGCTCCTGCGCGTGGAGGACCGAGGCGAGAGCCTCGAGGTCACTGACGACCAGATTCTGAACCGGGACAAGGATGCCATCGAGTTCCTGGGCTACATGGACGTTGACGCCGAGGAGGAGCTGGTCTACGTGACCGGCTCGCGGAACCTCGTCTGGCGCTACGACGGCGAGACAGGCGAGGGGGGTCTCGTGAAGATCAAGGCGGTGGACCTGGCGGTCGGCCCGGGCGGGATGGTCTATGCCTGGGGCACTGGCGGCTACTCAGGCCCGGTCGTCCGCTACACCCGCGACCTCGAGCCAGCGCCCCTCGAGGCTACGGGCAAGCACACCTACGGCTCGCTCTACGGGCGAGCCGGCCGCGGGTGCAGCGTGTGCGGGCTGGACGTCGATGCCCGCGGCCGCGTCTTCGCCACCTGGGGCACCGACGACTGCCACGTGATGGCCTACGACGCCGCCGGCCAGCTCCTCCCGGCCGAACGCCGGGCCGCCACGGGCGAGGAGGGAAAGAAGCAGGAGTTCCCAGCCCTCATCACAGGCGTCTCCGGCTACGGCGGCAGCATCCGCGTTGACCTCGCGGGGAACCTCTACCTCGTCCAGGCGGGCCTCCCGAAGGGCTTCACCCCGCCCCGCGGCTACGAGAAGGACGAGGCCTGGCGCCAGGCCGTCGGCACCATCCTCAAGTTCGGCCCCAAGGGCGGCGAGCGCTCAAAGGCAGAGGATGCTATCATGGGCTTCAGCGGCGTCCTGGCCCTCTACCCCGGCTGCGGGCCGATCAGCCGCTGGCGCTGCGATGGCGCCTGCGCCTGCACCAAGCCGCGGTTCGACGTGGACCCCTTCGGCCGCCTCTACATCCCCAACGCCATCACCTTCTCCGTCTCCGTCCGCGACAACGCTGGGAACGAGATCGTCCGCTTCGGGCATTACGGCAACTTCGATGCCCAGGGGCCGAAGAGCCGCGAGCCGAAGCCCGAGGTCCCCCTCGGCTGGCCAGTCGCCGCCGGCGCAAGCGATCGCTTCATCTACGTGGGCGACTGCCTGAACCACCGCGTGGTGCGCGTGGACAAGAGCTTCGCCGCCGAGGCAATGTGCCAGCTCCCGTGAGGCGGCTCAGCCTTCTTCCTCAGCGGCCAGGTTGGCGCGCAGGTCGGCCAGGCACAGGTCGCAGAAGGCCGGGCCGGCCAGGCGCAGGTCGGTCAGGCGGTCGAGGTCCTCCCGCACGTGTACGCAGGGGCTGAGAATGCAGGGATTGGTGCAGGCGAGCCGGGGCGTGAGCTCCAGGCTCTCTCCGCGCATGGCGGGCGCGCCGAACATGTGCGCCATCTCGCGCAGGGCGAGGGTCTTCAGCAGGCTGTAAGCGATGCGGTCCAGGGCCTCGGCGGCGCACGTCGAGATCACGGCGGCCACGCCGACGAGGGCGGACCCCGGCGTGCCGACCAACCCGGAGTACTCCTCCTCGGCGGGGTCGAACAGCGGCTGGTCAACGAGCAGGACATCATAGTGGTCGCCCAACAAGTCCTTGTGGCGCCACGGCTCGTCGCGGAACGCGGCGAGCACCGTCTGCGCGTTCACGCGCTGCCGGCTTGCGTCCCGCGCGTGCTCCACGTACCACTTCACACTCAGGTAGGGCACCAGGTAGCCCCGGTCGTCCATGCACGCGGGATGCCGCCAGGCCCCATAGTCGGCCACGGGCGGCAGGGCCCCGTGGCCCACAGCCACGAAGATGTCGCACAGGGCATCATACAGCGCCAGCCGCTCGGGACGGTGCGGACGCTCGTCCAGTATGTTGATCGGCTTCACGTACCTCACGCTCGGCACCTTGCGAACCCGCTTTGATACGGGGCGGGAATGAGCTATACTATAGACAAAGGCGGTGTCCTTAGCCGGAGAAGCAGCGCGCCATGAACCTGAACCTCAACTTCAAGACCCTCGCGGTCCTGGCGATCCTGGCCGCCGGGTGCTACTATGGGTACGATCTGCTCTTCGCCGACCTTGCGACCGGCGACCTCAGCAGGCTGATGCGCGAGTACCGCCGCGCCGGCCCCGCTCGGCAGGCCATCCTCAAGCGCCACATCCTGTCGGCCTACAACGCCGAGCGCGACTACGAGACCGTGGTGCGCGCGCTCGACAACCCCAGCTCGGCCACCCAGGCCCTGGCCATCGAAGTCCTCACCCACGAGGTCGACCGTCGCTCCCTCCCCAAGCTCACTGAGATGCTCAAAGACCTCAGCCGCGCCGACGCGGTCAAGGAGGCCCTGGCCACGTGCATGGGCACCTTCGGCACTCAAGAGGCCATTCCCCGCCTGGTCGAGTTGACCGACAATGCCGAGGCCCGAAGCGTCCGCTCCGCCGCCCACCACGCCCTCCTGCGCCTCACACAGGCCGGCGCCCAGGTCAAGCTCGGCGACAACACCCGCGAGCAGTGGGACAACTGGCTCCGCAGCCGCCGCGTCACCGGCGTCCGCTGACCCCGCCGCCGGGCCGCGCGCCCTCCTCGGCCACAGGCTCCTTCACCAGCGTCACACCAAACAGCGTCGTCTCCCTCAGCACCTCGCCGCCCGGCGACACCCACGCCTTCGCCGTCACCAACCCCGAGCGAACCTCCACCACATGGGCGTGCAACGTCCTCCCGCCCCACTCGAGCGGCTCGACCCGCACGACGTGCAGCTCCACCTCCTCCACGTCGAGCGTCAGCGGGTTCAGCACCAGCGTCGTCCACCGCAGCCCCACCCGCAGCGGCGGCAGCGCCAGCAGCGGCGACAGCCCGCTCGCCACCATCCCCCCAGGCGGCAGCCGCCACCGCCGAACCTGCTCCTCCTCGTCCCCATCCACACGGGCGCGCAGCACCAGCTCCTCCCCCACCACCTCCCCACGGCACTCCGCGCTCAGCACCGACGAGCTGAGCGTCACCGAGAACCGCTCCAGCGCGTGCCCCTTCCCCACCACCACGTTCGTGTCGAGCGCGAATCGCGCCAGCCGCTCGAGCACCCCGGGCACCTTCGCCTCCACCCGTGTGGTGTTCGTGATCCGATAGCGCCCGTCCTCGGAGTACAGGAACACCGTCTCCGTATACCCCGCCTTCTCCTTCAGCCCGGGCAGGTAGATGCCCATGCGGCACTGGTAGTTCTGCCGGTCCGCCGTCAGCACGCTGCGGTAGGTGCCGGGGATGAACTCCGGCTTCACCTCGAGCAGCCACCGCCGCACGAGCGACGCCGTCATCACCGCCCAGAACCCCACCACCGTCACCACCACCAGCCGATGCCGCATTCCCAGCCCCTTGCAGTTCGTAGTGCGGCCTTCAGGCCGTATCTTCACGGTACGGGCTGAAGCCCGCACTACAAGCGTACGAGCAGCTCGCCAACAAGTCGCTGTACGACCCCGCCAGCAGATCGCCCTCCGCAATGCCCAGTTCCCACTGAAGCCGCCGCAACAGCTCCCGCGCCGCAGCGTCCGAACCCCCCTCCCCCATCACCGCCTCGAACTCCACAAACGACCCAAGCTCCTCAACCTCATCGAGATGAATCCGCACGTTCTCGATGAGGTACAGCGTCCGCACCTTCGTCACTTGGCAGCGGACCCCGTGCTCTCGCGTCAGTGCGGCGAGCATCGCCGCCGGGTCCGACACCGGCGTCACCTCGTACAGGCTCTCCCGTGCCGCCGCGCGGTTGTCCCTGTGATAACGCACGAGCATTGCCTCGCCGGGTGCCTCGACCCGCAGCTTCAGCCGCCCATCAGGCACCGCGAAGTACGTGTCCACCTGCCGCCGCACCCACTCCCGCCGCGCCCCCAGCCGTTCGCAGACCGCGGCGGCGCGAGCCGGGTCCTCGCACCGCGCTTTCAGCTCAATATTCCGCCTCATCCTGCCATCTTATGCCCCCGCCTACGCCGCGTCAAGGGCGCTTGGCCCTCACACGCCCCCCGTTTCACTCTCCCCCTCGGCCCCCCTCCAATGTGGCTCAATGTGGCTCAATGTGGCT
>Ga0194113_10005407_pt1 | contig 16460 bp, 12 predicted proteins | sample TA2MahC200mmetaG_FD_146193 | JGI IMG/M metagenome (GOLD analysis project Ga0194113, IMG submission 146193) | Freshwater microbial communities from Lake Tanganyika, Tanzania - TA2015017 Mahale Deep Cast 200m | ecosystem: Environmental > Aquatic > Freshwater > Lake | place: Tanzania: Lake... | reverse complement strand
GGCGCTCGCGGGCTATGCGGGTGTCGTGATCGAAAACACCCGAGCGGACCGTCTCGGCGCGGGCGCGCTGCAGATGATCGAGGCCTGGGTGCGCCACGCGGGCGGCGGTCTGCTGCTGACCGGCGGTCGCAACGCATTCGGCGTGGGCGGCTACTATCGCTCGGCGCTGGAACCCGCGCTGCCGGTTACGATGGAACTGCGCCGCGAACACCGCAAGTTCTCCATGGCCATCGTCGTGGCGCTCGACCGGTCAGGGAGTATGATGGCGTCGGTTCCGGGCGGCAAGACCAAGATGGACCTGGCCAATCTCGGAACGGTAGAGGTGCTCAACATGCTGAGTGGCCAGGATGAGATGGGCGTGATTGCCGTTGATAGCCTGGCGCACGTGGTGGTGAACCGCGCGCCGGTCGACACTCTGCGCGGAGACGAGCGCCGCATCCTGGGCATCCAGTCCATGGGCGGCGGCATTTTCATCTACGAGGCGCTGAAGGCCGCGGCGCGGGAGCTGAACGGCTCGACGGCGGGCGTCCGGCACATCCTGCTGTTCGCCGACGCCGCCGACTCGGAGGAGCCGGGCAACTACCAGGCGCTGGTGGCGACGGCGGCGGCCGCAGGGATCACGGTGAGCGTGGTGGGGCTGGGCACGCCGGCGGACAGCGACGCGGCGCTGCTGAAGGACATCGCCGAACGCGGCGGGGGGCGCTGCTTCTTCACCGACAATGCGCAGGAGGTGCCGCGGCTGTTCGCGCAGGACACCTTCATGGTCGCGCGCAACACCTGGGTGACCAACGCGGCGGTGCCCCGCTTCACCGTCGCGCTGCCGCAGCTCTCCGACGCGCTCCCCTCCGAGGCGCCGCCCGTCGGCGGCTACAACCTCTGCTACCTCAGGCCCGAGGCGACGGCGGTCGCCGTGACCCGCGATGAGAACGAGGCGCCGCTGGTTGCGCTGCGCCGGCACGGGACGGGGCGTTCGGCGGTGTTCACGGGCGAGGCCGACGGCGCGGAGGCCGGGGCGTTTGCGCGCTGGTCCGCGGCCGGCGAATTCTACGGCGCGCTGGCGCGTTATTGCGCCGGCCCCCGGCAGGAGGGGGTCGAGGGGTTGCTGGCGCTGCAAACGCCCATCCCCGGCGGCGTGCGGATCACGGTCTACGCCGACACGCGCCGGAGCGAGCTGCGCGGCCTGAATGATGTGGCGGTGGAGACGCTGCGGCACCAGCCGGGCCTGCCGCCGCGGTCCGAGCGGCTACCGTTGCCGTGGCGGACCGCCGACACGATGGCCATCGACATCCCGTTGACCGGCGGCGAGACGCTGCTGGCGACGGTGGTTTATCCGGATGGCCGCTCCGAATCGTTGCCGCCGGTCTGTCAGCCCTATTCCCCCGAGCACGCCCCGGCGGCGGGGTCCGACGGCGCGGCGGCCCTCGCCGCGCTGGCCGAGGCGACGGGCGGAGCGCAACTGGCCGACGTAGGGAGCGTCTGGGAGGCGATTCCCCGCGGCCGGCGCCACGTGCCGCTGGCGCCGTTTTTCTATCTGCTGGCTGCGGTCCTCTTCCTGTTCGAGGTGTTCGAGCGCCGGACCGGCTGGCTCGACGGCCGTTTGCGGCGGCGAGCCGCGCCCCCGGCCGCGTCCGATGCGCAGCCCCCGACGCCATCGCCATCCGCCGCTGCCGCATCTGTTCCTTTATCAGGTACACCAGCCGCCGCCGCATCCGCGCCGCCCCCGGCGCCATCCGCCGGCGCCCCCGCCGCCGCGGAGGAGAGTCCGCTCGCCCGCGCCAAGCGCCGCGCCCGCGAACGGACCGGCTGACGCGTCATTCCTGACGCGTAAATTCTTGCGCCTCACGCGCGGTCAATGGTAACATGCGCCAACCACTTTTCAGGCCAAATCAGGAGTTAGTCATGAAACGATCGGAAGTCAATGCCATCATGCGCGAGGGAATCGCTTTCTTGGCGAAGAAGCAGTTTCTCCTGCCGTCGTTTGCCTTCTGGACGCCCGAGGCGTGGCGCGCCAAGGGCCCGGAGTGCCGCGAGATTGTGACGAACCAGCTTGGCTGGGACATCACCGACTTCGGCAGCGGCGACTTCATGAAAATCGGCCTCTTCCTCTTCACCATCCGCAATGGGGCGTCGGCGGACCTGGCCAACCCAGCCACCAAGACTTACGCCGAGAAGATCATGATCGTGCGCGAAGGCCAAGTCACCCCCACGCACTTTCACAGCCAGAAGATGGAGGATATCATCAACCGCGGCGGCGGCAATCTTGTCATCCGCCTCTGGAACGCCACGGCCGCCGACGCTCTCGACGACACCCCCGTCACCGTGAGCGTGGACGGCGTGCGCAAAACCATTCCCGCAGGCGAGACCCTCACCCTCCATCCGGGCGACTCGGTTTGCCTCCCCCAGCGCAACTATCACAGCTTCTGGGGCGAGGCCGGCAAAGGCACCGTGCTCGTCGGCGAGGTCAGCCGCGTCAACGACGACCGCACCGACAACCGCTTCCACGCACCGATCGGCCGCTTCCCGCAGATTCAGGAGGATGAACAGCCGCTACACCTCCTCTGCACCGATTATGCGAAGTATTACAGATACTGAGTCCTGTCAGTTGACCCCTTCCGCCCAGGTGCTTGCGTGGCTATAGGATGCTTCCATCTCGCCGGTATCGGCGGCGTCGGAATGAGCGCGCTGGCGCAGGCCCTTCTCGATAGCGGTCAATCGGTCTCGGGGTCGGATCGCCTGCTCGACAGCGGCGATGCGACCGACACGCTGAATCGCCTGCGCAGCCAGGGCGTCGCGCTCCACCCTCAGGATGGTTCCGGCATCATGGCCGGCGCGGCGCGGCTGGTGGTCAGCAGCGCCATCGAGGACGACAACGCCGATCTCGCCGCCGCGCGCCGCCGCGGCATCCCCGTGGTGCATCGCGCCGCCCAGCTCGCCGAGCTTGCCGCGGGGCGAAGACTCATTGCCGTGACCGGAACTTGTGGAAAAAGCACGGTGACGGCCATCCTGGGCTGGCTGTTGCAGGAGGCGGGGCTGGATCCGGCGGTCGTCAACGGCGCGGGCGTGGTCGGCTGGGGCGAAGGCGGCCGGATCGCCTCGGTCCGCCGCGGCACCGGCGCGTGGCTGGTGATCGAAGCCGACGAGAGCGACCGCTCGCTGATGGTCTTCAATCCCGAACATGCCGTGATCACCAACGCCTCGGCCGACCATTTCGGACGCGACGAGGCGCTCGCCCTCTTCAGCCGCTTCCGCGAACGGGTCACCGGTATCGTCATTGACGGGATCGGCGAGACGGCCGCGCCCGCCGAAGCGCGCTGCGAGGGGTGGAACGGCCGGTTTGTCCTGGATGACATCCCCTTCACCGTGCCGCTTCCCGGGTTGCACAACATCTGGAACGCCTGGCATGCGGTGCGGCTCGCCCGCGCCCTGGGCATCCCCTCCCCCGCGCTCGCCGCCGGCCTGGCGACCTTCCGCGGCGTCGAGCGTCGCATGCAGCGCACCGGTTGCTGCGGCGGCGCGACCGTGGTTGACGACTATGCGCACAATCCCGAGAAACTGGCGGCGGCCTGGACCACGCTCGCCGCCGGCTTCGACCGCGTGATCGCGGTCTGGCGTCCGCACGGCTATGGTCCGATGGGCAAGATGATGGAGGATCTGGTGGCGATGTTCGCCCGCGTGGTCCGCCCCAACGACCGGCTCCTGGTCCTGCCGGTCTACGACATGGGCGGGACGGCGGACCGCCGAATCACCAGCGAAACCCTGGTGACGCGGCTCACGACGTGCGGCGTCCCGGCGCAGACCGTCGCCACGCTTGAGGATGCCGAGGCGGCGTTGCGCGCCGCCGCCGCGCCGGACACGGCGCTGGTCACCTTCGGCGCCCGCGACCCGGGCCTCGCCCGGCTCGCCGCGCGCCTCGCGTCGGCCGCAATCCGCTAGGCCAGCACCGCCTTGATGCGGCGGACGCCAGCGGACGACGCCTCCTCCTTCTGAATCTTGAAGGCGCCGAGTTCGCCGGTGCGCGCGGCATGCGGTCCGCCGCACACCTCCTTGGAGAAGTCGCCGACGGTGAAGACCTTGACCTCCTCGCCGTATTTGGCGGCGAAGAGCGCCGTGGCGCCCGATCCCCTGGCCTGTTCGAAGGGCATGGTCTCGCAGGTGATCGGCAGGTCGCGGGCGATGATGCCGTTCACGATCCGCTCGACCTCGGCCAACTGCTCCGGGGTGACCTTCTCGTGGTGCGCAAAGTCGAAGCGGAGCCGCTCGGGGGTGATATTCGAACCCTTCTGGAGGGCGTGCGGCCCGAGGACGATCTGGAGCGCCTGGTGCAGAAGGTGCGTGGCGGTGTGCAGGCGCGTCGTGGCCACGGTATTGTCGGCCAGTCCGCCCTTGAAGGTGGAATCGCCCTGCCTGGACAGCTCCTGGTGCTTCTTGAAGGCCTCCTCGTAACCGGCGCGGTCAACGGTGAGCCCCTGCTCGGCGGCCAGCTCCTCGGTGAACTCCAGCGGAAAGCCGTAGGTGTCGTAGAGCTTGAAGGCGGTGCGGCCGGAGAGCGTGGTCTGCCCGTGCTGCCTGAGCGCGCCGGCGACCTTGTCGAACTCCCGCTGTCCTGAGGCGAGGGTCTTCTCAAACCGATCCTCCTCGGCGGTCAATTCGGAGAGGACCGTCTCGCGCGCGGTCTCCAGTTCGGGATAGACGTGCCGGTAGTTGGCGATGACGGTCTCGGCCAGCGCGCGGCTGTAGCCCGGCGCGATGCCGAGCAGCTTGGCGTAGCGCACCGAGCGGCGGATCAGGCGGCGCAGCACATAATTGGCGCCGAGGTTGCCCGGCTTGACGCCGCCCTTGGGGTCGCCGAGGATGAAGACCGACGTGCGCATGTGGTCGGCGATGATCCGCTCAGCCCGCACGGCGGCGGCCTCGTCGGCGGGGCGGGCCGTGGCCAGCGCGCGGATCTGGGCCATCAGCGGCGCGAAGAGTTCCGTCTCATAGACCGTCTGGCAACCGTTCATCATGCAGATCGTCCGCTCGACACCCATGCCGGTGTCGACATTGTTCTGCTTGAGCGGCTCATAGCGGCCGTCGGCCGTCTTGTTATACTGCATGAAGACGTCGTTCCAGATCTCGATGTACTTGCCGCACCGGCAGCCCGGCCGGCAGGCCGGCGAGCAGGCGGCCTTGCCGGTGTCGATGAACATCTCGGTATCGGGGCCGCACGGTCCGGTGAGCCCGGCGGGGCCCCACCAGTTATCCTCCTTGGGGAGCGCGTGGATGCGTTCCGCCGGGATGCCGAGCGATTTCCAGATGGCGATGGACTCCTCGTCCTTTGGCACGCCCGCCTCGCCGCAGAACACGGTGACCGAGAGCCGATCGGGGGAGAAGCCCAGCCACTGCGGCGAGGTGAGAAACTCGTAGGACCAGGTGATCGCCTCTTTCTTAAAGTAATCCCCCAGCGACCAGTTGCCGAGCATCTCAAAGAAGGTCAGGTGCGAGGCATCGCCCACGGCATCGATATCGCCGGTGCGGACGCACTTCTGCACATCGGTCAGGCGGCGGCCGCCGGGGTGCGGTTCGCCGAGCAGGTAGGGGACGAGCGGATGCATCCCCGCGGTCGTGAAGAGCACGGTCGGATCATTCTCCGGGATGAGCGACGCGCCCGAAATGACGGTGTGCCCCTTGGAGCGGAAAAAGGCGAGATACTGGGTGCGCAGGTGGTCGGCTGTAAGCATGGCGGTTCGATTACCCTCCTCATTGGGAATGGGCACAGGATAGCACACCCGCCGGACGAACGGCAATTCTCATTGTGGAAGCGGTACGCCCGGTCTCCCCTCGCGGTGTCACGGCGCGATCACCACCGGGGTTCCGGAGGGCGCCAGCAGGTGGAGCTCCTCGACATCGGCGTTGCGCATGCGGATGCAGCCGGCGCTGGGCGAGACACCGACCGCGCCGTCGTCCCAAGTGCCGTGGATGCCGTATCCCTTGACGCGCGGCGTCGAGCCGGCGGCCGTCAGCGACAGCCAGCGCGTGCCCAGGATATTATCGGGATGCCCGTAGGGGATCTCGCTGCCGTCGGTCCGCCACCACGCGGGATGCACCACCCGGTTCCCGATCAGGAACGTCCCTTCGGGCGTCTCGCCGGCGCGGCCCACCGAAACCCGGTAGCGCTTGAAAAACTGGCTGCCGAGCGTGACGGTCAGGGTCTTCTCCTTCTTGGACACCGTAATCGCGAACGCCGGATTGTCGAGCACCCGCAACTCGCGGCCGACGACGATGCGGTTGGGATCGGACAGCCCGTTGGCGCGGAGGATATATTCCTGCGTCACGCCGAACCGGCGCGCGATCGAGGATGTCGAATCCCCCTTCTGGATGACGTAGGAAACCTTGCCCGTCATGGGCAGGCGCGAAACCGCGACGGTGATCGACAGCGCGCCGAGGCGTTCTTCGATCTCCCGGCGGGCCGGGCCGTCAGCGACCTCGTTCAACAACGCGAGATAGGCGTCGCGTGCCGCCGGGTCATCCCCCCGTTTCATGCCCTCCTCGGCCTGCGCCAGGAGGTTGCGCTGCCCGGGTGGCAGTCGGTCGATCCGCAGCACCTGAGACGGGGTCGCGGCCGTTTCGGGACCCGCCGCCGGGCCGGGCGGCGCGCCGCGGCCCGGCTGGGCGAGCGCTCGCCGCAGACCGGCCGGCCCGGCATCCATCGAACGGCAGGCGCGTACGCCGAAGACAATCACCACCGCGAGCACGACCACCGCGCACAGGCGCGGCCACAGGGGCGGCGAACCGCCGTCAGAAGCCGTCTCCAACCCGTATGTCCCGCGATTCCAAGACATCCCACCTCCTGCAATGACTGAACCTGCGCACGCCGGCCTGCACCGGTTTCAGGCCGTTACTATACGGCGATGGCGGGACGGAAAGCAAGCGCAATGCCGACAGCATTACCGAATTGACGAAGCGCCAGCGAGACGCTAAGCTTGCCCCCATGACCGACTGCATCCCCCTCTCTGGCGGCCCAGCCCCTGACGAAACCGCACTCCGGGCGGCGCTTGGCCGCTGGTTCAGCCATGCCGATTTCCGCGAGGGACAGATGGCGGCGATCCGCGAGTCACTCGCCGGCCGCGATGTCGTGCTGGTCATGCCGACCGGTTCGGGCAAGTCCCTCTGCTACCAGCTCACCGCCCTTCTACTCCCCCACACCACCCTCGTGATCTCGCCACTGATCGCGCTCATGAAGGATCAGGTCGACGCGCTCGAACGACGCGGTATTGCCGCAACCTTCCTGAACTCCTCGGTCGATGCCGAGGAAATGGCTTCGCGTCTGGCCCGCCTCCGCGCCGGCCGTTTCAAACTGGTCTACATCGCCCCCGAGCGGTTCCGCAATGCCCGCTTTGTCGAGGCTCTCGCGCAGACGCCGATCTCCCTCCTGACGGTGGATGAGGCGCACTGCATCAGCCAGTGGGGGCACGACTTCCGCCCAGACTACCTCAACCTGAGGCACGCCCTCGGCCAGATCCCGGGTGTGCGGATCATGGCGGTTACCGCCACGGCAACGCCAGACGTGCGCGAAGACATCTCGACCCAGCTCCTGCTTGGCGTCGCGCCACGCGCCGCGCCCGCCGTTCACATCCACGGGTTCTCCCGTCCCAATCTCCACCTGAGCGTCACACGGACGCCCACGCATGCCGCCAAACTCGACCGCGTCCGCGCCTGCATCCGCGCGCACCGCACCGGCATCGTCTACGTCGCCACCCGCCGCCAGGCCGAGCGGGTCTGCACGCTGATCCGAGACACCTGCGGCACGCCTGCGCTCCTCTACCATGGCGCGCTGTCCGATGACGAGCGCGCCCGCGTGCAGGACGCCTTCATTGCGGCCGAAAGCCCGGTCATCGTCGCCACCAACGCCTTCGGCATGGGCGTGGACCGGAACAACATCCGTTTTGTCATCCACTGGGACGTGCCGGGATCGGTCGAGGCCTACTATCAGGAGGTTGGCCGTTCGGGGCGGGATGGCCAACCCGCCTGGTGCGAGCTGCTCTTCAACTACGCCGATGTCCGGACGCAGCAGTTCTTCGTCGACGGTGCCAACCCCTCCCCCGCGCTCATCCTCTCCATCTGGGATCATGTCAAGCGTCACTGCGCCAACGGACCGCAATGTCAGTCGCTCGAGGCATGGGCCTCAGCCGTCGGACAGAAGAACGACATGGCGGTGCGCGCCGCCTTTGCCGTGCTTGAGCGCGCCCATCTGATCCGGCGCGAACAGGAGCCGGGCATGCGCGCCGCCACCACGGCGCTGATACCCGGCGCCGACCCGGCCGCGCTCAAGCTTCAGTTCGAGGGTTTGCGGATCAAGGCCGAACGCGACGACCGCCGACTGCAGGCCATGCTCCGCTTTGTCGATCACCCCGGCTGCCGCCACGCCTACATCCTCTCCTACTTCGGCGACACTGCGGAAGCGGCGGTCTGCGGCGGGTGTGACCGCTGCGCCCCGGGTATGGCGAGCACCCTCGCACCGCCCACCGAGCAGCAATGGCTGGTCATCCAGAAGATCCTCTCCTGCGTCGGCCGCATGCAGGGGCGATTCGGCGTGCGCCGCGTGATTCAGGTGCTGCGGGCCGATTCAGACCCCACGCTGGGCGAGCGCGGACTCGACACGCTTTCGACCTTCGGTCTGCTGCGCGACCTGCCGGCGACTGAGATTGCCGCGCTGATTGACGCGCTTGCGGCGGACGGCTCGATCGCGTTTTCCGCTGACGACTATCGCCTGATCTCCCTCACGCCGCGCGGCATCCGGGTCGTCCGGCGCGACGCCCCCGGTTTCCGGATCGTGTGGCCGGCACCCAAACGCACACGTGCGGCGCGTCCGCCGCGCCGCCGCACAGGCTGACCCGAATTTTTATACTAAACTTGGATTGCTCCCGTGATCGCTTTGGCCTCATAATACGTCCCCAACGCACGCCCCCTTTCGGGATGCGGCGCAACCGGAGGATTTTCCATGGCCAAAGGTCAATTCATCATCGTCGGCGAGAACATTCACTGCACGCGTATCCGGCTCACCGCCGGCAAATTCGTCGTGACCCTGCCCGACGGACGGAGCGCCCTCGTCTTTAAATACAAGGGGTGCCCCTGCACGCTGCCCATCCCTCCGGCGGTCGTTGCCGGCGAAGAGTGGCGCAACGGCAAAGTCCGCCACATGGCCGTCGCTGTCTGGCAAGGCCTCTATGGAACGGGCGATGATCGGGCCGCCGGCGTCGCCTATCTGGAAGCCATGGCGCGCGAGCAGGAGGCGGCCGGCGCACACTTTCTCGATCTCAACGTGGACGAGTTCAGCATGGATCACGCCGAAAAGCTCCGCGCCGTCGTCTGGACTGCGGAAGCGCTGCAACGGGCGAGCACGCTGCCGTTGAGTATCGATTCCTCCAATCCCGACATTCTCAAGGCTGGCATCAACGCCTGTGACCGCGCACGGGGCAAGCCGATGATCAATTCGGTTTCGCTCGAACGCGCCGCCACCATCCCGGTGGCCGCCGCCGCTGGAGCCAAGATCATTGCCAGCGCCACTGGCGCTTCGGGCATGCCTGAGTCCGTGTCGGCCCGCCTCAGCAACGTCGCGGAGCTTATGGCCAGCCTGGAACGCCACGGCTTCACACGCGATGACATCTACCTCGACCCGTTGGTCTTCCCCATCTCCGTGGACGGCGCCAACGGTCTCGCGGTGCTCGATGCCATTCGCGCCATGCGCGACGTTTATGGGCCGGAGATCCACTTCGCCCCCGGCCTCAGCAACATCTCGTTCGGACTTCCCAAACGCCCCCTCATCAATCAGGTCTTCACCCGGCTCTGCCGTGAACGGGGCTGCGATGGCGGCATCGTCGACCCCCTGCAGATCAACGACGCCATCCTCGACGGCCTCGATCCCGCTTCTGAACCCTTCCGTCTCGTCATGGATCTGCTGCTCGGCCGTGACGAATACGGAATGAATTACATCATGGCCACCCGCGACGGCACGATCTGAAACCTTTCCGATTAATGTCGACATGATCGATAGTGTCGAAAACACAACAGGCACCCCCATGACCACACTAGACCCGACTCAGATGAAAGACTGGCAGATCGCCGCATCCGCCGAAGCCGGCATGAGGCCGATCACCCGCATCGCTGCCGACCTCGGCATCCACACCGACGAACTCATGCCCTACGGCCACCACATCGGCAAGGTGGACCATCTGCGCGTGCTTGGCCGACTGGCGGCCCGTCCCGACGCCAAGTACATCGACGTGACCGCCATCACCCCCACCCCGCTTGGCGAGGGCAAGACGACCACCACCATCGGCCTGGTTGACGGTCTCGGCAAGCTCGGCAAGCGGGTGACCGGCGCGATCCGTCAGCCTTCGGGCGGACCGACCTTCAACGTCAAAGGCGGTGCGGCGGGCGGCGGACTCGCCCAGTGCATTCCGCTCACCGATTTCAACCTCGGCCTGACCGGCGACATCGACGCGATCACCAATGCGCACAACCTCGCCATGGTTGCCCTCACCAGCCGCCTCCAGCACGAATTCAATTATGACGACGCCACACTCGCCACCCGCAATCTCAAGCGCCTCTCGATCGATCCGCACGCCATCTCGATGAACTGGGTTATGGACTTCTCCGCCCAGGCCCTTCGCAACATCATTATCGGCCTCGGTGACAAGATGGACGGGTTCATGATGCGCAGCGGCTTTGCCATCACCGTATCGTCCGAGATCATGGCCATCCTCGCCGTGGCCCGCGATATCAAGGATTTGCGGGAACGCATGGCCCGGATCGTCGTCGCCACCAGCACCTCGGGCAAGCCGATCACCACCGGCGATCTCGAGGTCGCAGGCGCGATGACCGCCCTGATGCACAAGGCTATCTATCCCAACCTCCTCCAAACGATCGAGGGCAACCCGGTCTTTGTCCATGCCGGCCCCTTTGCCAACATCGCTATCGGCCAATCCTCCATCATTGCCGACCGCATCGCTCTCAAGCTCGGCGATTACCACATCACTGAGAGCGGCTTCGGCGCGGACATTGGCTTTGAGAAGTTCTGGAACCTCAAGTGCCGCTTTTCGGGACTCATTCCCAACGCGGCGGTCGTGGTCTGCACCATCCGGGCGCTCAAGATGCATGGCGGCGGCCCCAGGGTCTCTCCGGGCGCGCCGCTCGACCGGGCTTACACCGAGAGCAACCCCGCCCTCGTCGAACGCGGCTCGGAGAACCTCGTCGCCCACATTGAGACTGTCCGCAAGAGCGGCATCCCGCCGGTGGTCTGCATCAACCATTTCGCATCCGACCATAACGACGAGATTCTGGCGATCCGCCGCGCCGCCGAAGCGGCCGGTGCCCGTGTCGCCGTGAGCCGCCACTGGGCCCACGGCGGCGAGGGGGCGATTGATCTGGCCGAAGCCGTGGTGGACGCCTGCGCCGAGAAGTCGGAATTCCGATTCCTCTACCCCCTGGACATGCCGCTCCAGGATCGCATCCACACCATCGCCACGCAGGTCTACGGTGCCGAGGGCGTCTCCTACACCCCGACGGCCAAAGAGAAACTGGCGGCTCTGGAGAAGGACCCCGAGACCCGCACAATGGGCACCTGCATGGTGAAAACCCATCTCAGCCTCTCGCATGACTCGTCCGCTAAGGGCCGTCCGCGCGGCTGGACCCTGCCGATCCGTGATTTTATGGTCTACCGGGGTGCCGGTTTCGTCGTCCCTGTGGCCGGCGACATCAAGCTCATGCCCGGCACGGCCTCCGATCCCGCCTTCCGCCGCATTGACGTCGACACCGCCACCGGTCGGGTCACCGGCCTGTTCTAAGCCAGAAAGATTTCCAACCCATGCGCATCGTGGTCTGCATCAAGCAAGTTCCGGCCACCAACGACGCCTTGATTGATCCCGAGACCAAGCGGATCGTGCGCGAGGGCGTCAAGGCCATCCTCAACCCCTTTGACACCTATGCGGTCGAAGAGGGCGTGCTGCTGCGCGAGCGGTTTGGCGGCGAAGTGGTCGTCCTTTCGATGGGACCGCCCAAGGCCGAGGCGGTCCTGCGCGAAGCCGTGTCACAGGGGGCCGACCGCGCCATTCTGCTGAGCCACCGCGCCTTCGGCGGCTCTGACACCTGGGCAACCAGCTACGCCCTGGCCTGTGCCATCCGCACGCTGGGCCGGGCCGACCTCGTGATCTGCGGGAAGCAGGCGGTGGATGGCGACACCGCGCAGGTCGGTCCGGGGATCGCGGCGCACCTCGGCTGGCCGCAGGCGACGCAGGTCATGCAAATTCGCTCGGCCACGCCCGAAACCCTCGTCGCCGTGCGCATGCACGAGGATGGCTATGACGTCTGCGAATTGACCCTGCCCGCCGTGATCACCGTGGTCAAGGACATCAACTCGCCGCGTGTCCCGACTCTCAGAAGCCATCTGGCCGCGCAGCAGATGGAGGTTCCCGTCTGGACGCCCGAGACGATCGGAGCCGACACCGCCAAGATCGGGCTGGACGGCTCGCCCACGCGCGTCGTCAAGACCGAACCGCCGCCGCCCCGCCACAAGGCCTCGCGCCGCATCACGGGATCGCCCGATGCCTGCGCCGCCGGCCTGTTGCACGAATTGAGAACACGGAGTCTCGTCTAAGGAGATTTCCATGCGATTGAACCCTGCTGTTGCACGCGGCGATTTCCGCAATGTGTGGGTCGTGGCCGAGGTGCTCTCCGGCCAGATTCAGCCCGTCACGCATGAGCTGGTCGGCGCCGCGCGCGCTCTGGCCGATGTCCGCCGTTCGGAAGTCTGGGCCGTCGTGCTCGGCTCAGGCGTCGCCGTTCAGACCGGCAGCCTGGTCGCCTGCGGCTGCGACGCCGTGATCGTGATTGATGATCCCGCGCTCGCCACGTTCAACGACGAGGCCGCAGCCCGCACCCTCGTGCAGCTCATCGACAAATACCGCCCCGAGAGCGTGCTGTGCGGCGCCACCACGCGGGGCCGCGCGCTCATCCCGCGGGTTGCCGTGCTCGCCGACTGCGGTCTGACGGCCGACTGCACCGGGCTGGCGATTGACCCCGACAACGGCGACCTGCTGCAGACGCGCCCCGCTTTCGGCGGCAACATCCTGGCGACGATCCGATGTTCCAACCACCGCCCCCAGCTCGCCACCGTCCGGCCGCGCGTCATGAAAGCGCTCGACGCCGACCCGCGCCGCAGCGGCCGCATCATCCGCGAGCGGTTGACGCCCCACCCGTCTGACGCCCTCAAGCGCGTCATCGAGGTCTTTCACAGCACCGAGACGGCGGTCAACCTCGGCGACGCCCCATTCATCATTTCCGGCGGCCGCGGCCTCCAGGGTCCCGCGGGATTCACTTTGCTTCGGCAGCTCGCTGCCCGGGTCGGCGGCGCCGTCGGGGCCAGCCGCGCCGCAGTGGATGCCGGCTGGATTCCCTACGCCCACCAAGTCGGCCAGACCGGCCAGACGGTTCAATCCTCCGTCTACATGGCCTGCGCCATTTCAGGCCAGATCCAGCACTTGGTCGGGATGCAGTCGTGCGACCTCATCATCGCCCTGGACAAGAATCCCGACACGCCGATGATGCAACTCGCCGACATCGCCATCGTCGGAGACCTCTTCGAGATCATCCCCGAACTGATTCGCCAGATACCCGCAACGTGAACGCGCGTCGTCAGGCGCACAGCGCGGCGAGCACCTCTTCCTCCCGTGTGGCCGCGCGCAGGCACGCCAGCACGTCGGGCTTGATCAACCGTTGACTGAGCCGTGCGAGAAAATGAATATGTCCGTTACCGGCCGCATCGATCGGCACGAAGATCAGCGCCACCAGCCACACCGGCGAGCCGCTGGCGGGTTCGGCCGTCCCGTGGCCGTGTCGGAACACACCCAGGACAGCAGCCAGTTGCGACACCACCCCCGTGCGGCCGTGGGGAAAGGCGATCCCGTCGGGCATAACCGTCGACCCGCTTTGTTCGCGTTTTAATACGGCCTGGACGGCCTCATCGCGGCCCGCCTGAGGCAGCAACCCGGTCGCCACCGCGGCATCCGCCAGGGTTTCAATAACCGCGTATAAATCATCACCCGCGGGGTCAAACCGAACCAGACATCGCTCCGTCAACACACGACATGCATCCATGCTTAATTCCGCCCTGCCTGTTGTCAAAACACCCCGGTGCGCAAGGCGTCGTTCTCGATGATGTCGCGTTCGAGCAACCCGTTCAGCAAACGCCAGACCGGCCCGGGAGTACCCAGACCGATGGCACACCCTTCATACTCGCAAACGGCCACGACGTTAATCGTCGTTCCGACGATCAACACCTCGGCCGCATCGAACACATCCTGCTCGGAGATGTCGCGCATCGTGACCGCCTTCAGAGCCCCAGCCACAACCTGTTCCTGCGCCAGTTCCATCAGACGCAACATCGAGGTTCCCGCCAGTATATTTTCCAGTCTCGGGAAGACGAGTTCGCCCGAGCCGGTGACGATGCCGGCATTTTCCGTAGCACCTTCGGTGAGGTGGTTATCGGCGTCATAGCCGACGACGAAATCGACGCCCCAATCGACCGCCTCGCCCTTCATGAGCACGTTCGGGAGGTAGTTGCAGTTCTTGATCTCGGCAAACTGAGACGGCTTCGCCGGCACCCGGCTGCGCCGCACGCGCGCGCCGACGGGGTGCGCCGCCATGAAGGGCGCGCCCAGCTTGTAGGCGGTGATGTACAGCGTGGGACCGGGCGGTTCATAAGGGCTCACGCCGAACCCGCCGGGGCCGCGAGCGAGCATGACCCGGCCCGAACACATGCGGTGGCCGCCGGCCCGGATGGTTTCCAGCGTCAGCGCGTGGATGTCGCCCAACCCGCCCGGCCACCGGATGCCGATCGCCGCCGCAGAACGCTCCAAACGATGCAGATGTGCGTCGAGGTTGTAGATCGCGCCGTTCACGCATTTAAACGTGTCAAAGACCCCGTCTCCGCGATGGACCAGATGGTCGTCGATCGGAATCTGCATCAGCACCGGGTTGGTGACGACGCCGTCCAGCAAGCTCGAATACATCGCGTAATAGCCGTCATGATACGGTTTACGCCCCGCTTCAAGAGCTGCCAGGTACCCGTTCAATCCTATGTGTTTCATCCCGCACCCCGACCGAGCCGCTCGCCGGCGTAGGATCCGGAACGGATGGGCTCCCACCACCACGCATTGTTCAAATACCAGTGGACTGTTTTGCGAATTCCGGTCTCAAAGCTTTCCTGCGGCGACCACCCCAGTTCCCGGCGGATCTTGGACGCATCGATCGCATAACGCCTGTCGTGTCCGGGACGGTCCGCGACAAACGTGATCAGGTCGCCATAGCAGCCGCCGTCGCGCCGGGGGCGCAGTTCGTCCAGGACCGAACAGATCGTCTCCACCACCTGCAAATTAGTGCGCTCGTTTGAGCCTCCCACGTTGTAGGTCTCGCCTGAGACGCCGCAATCCAGAACGGTTGCCAACGCGCACGCATGGTCTTCAACATAGAGCCAGTCACGCACGTTATCGCCCTTGCCATAGATGGGGAGGGGCTTGAGATCGATTGCATTCAGAATGATCAGGGGAACCAGCTTCTCGGGAAAATGGTACGGGCCGTAATTGTTTGAGCAGTTCGTGATCACGACGGGCAGTCCGTAGGTGTGGTGCCAAGCCATCACCAAATGATCCGAGGCGGCTTTGCTGGCGGAATAGGGCGAACGGGGATCATAAGGCGTGGATTCCGAGAACAGACCGTCCGGGCCGAGGCTGCCATAGACCTCGTCGGTGGAGATGTGTTGGAAACGGAATGCCCGACGGTGAGACTCGGGCAATCCGGCCCAGTGCTTCCGGGCCGCCTCCAACAGGGTGTACGTGCCGATAATGTTGGTCTGCATGAAGGCGGACGGTCCGTCGATCGAGCGGTCGACATGGGATTCCGCCGCCAGGTGCATCACTGCGTCGGGTCGGAACGTCTCAAACGTGCGGCGTACGGCCTCCGCGTCACAGATGTCGGCGCGGACAAACGCATACCGCTCGTCAGCCGCCGCCTCTCGCAACGACTCCGGGTTGCCCGCGTAGGTGAGCTTGTCCAGGTTCAGCACGCGGACGTCTCGCGTCCGCAACAGATGCCGTATCACCGCAGAGCCGATAAACCCCGCGCCGCCCGTCACCAGGATTCGTTTGCCGTTGGTCATCACCCATCAGTCCTCTTCGCGCGCCACCCCGCCGTATTCCGGGGAAGTCCCGGCCTCAGCCGGCTCCGGTCCGGCCGCCACTGCCGTGGACGGATGGGCCGGGTCTTCGACCGGGATTGCCATCCGCACGTCGGGAGCGCCGCGGTAGGCATATTTTCCGCCATAGCTGTAGGAATAGCGGTAATGATAGTCATACCCGCTGAACATGCTGCGGCGGCTGAAGTCCACATCATTCACAAGCACCCCAATCACCCGCGCGCCGACCTCG
>Ga0194113_10005403_pt1 | contig 16469 bp, 17 predicted proteins | sample TA2MahC200mmetaG_FD_146193 | JGI IMG/M metagenome (GOLD analysis project Ga0194113, IMG submission 146193) | Freshwater microbial communities from Lake Tanganyika, Tanzania - TA2015017 Mahale Deep Cast 200m | ecosystem: Environmental > Aquatic > Freshwater > Lake | place: Tanzania: Lake... | reverse complement strand
CAACCTGATGGCGGCGATTTCCTCCTCGGAACAATGGGAGAGATTGGCGATGGTGCGATGCTTGACCTTGCCCTCATGCCGGTATGATTCCCGCAGCAAATATCGGCGATAGGTCTTGCTCCCCTGGTTGGAATAAGCGGCATCGATATACATAGTGAGTACGATACTATTTTAAACTAATTTGAATGTCAAGCTTTTTATCTAATTTATCTATTAGATTAGTGGCTACATATTTTACCAAAAAACACAATATATCAATTATATTCAATCTGTTATATGATTTTGGGTCTGGAACATCCGTTAAAAAGTCCCGCGAATGACTCCCGCGACAGCAAAAAAGAAGAAAAAAAGAAGGGGTTAACCATAACGGCTAACCCCTTGATTCCCTTCTGGTAGTCCCAACGGGACTATTTCCTGTAATTACTGGCATCTACATGCCTAATAATTTCAGGGGCTTGAACAGAGACCCTTGTGGCTATAGACCCCTTTAATGGGGAAAATTTCCCCATAGAACATGCATCCCAGAACCTCCAGAATAAAAGTAGGACCCACAATTTATTTCTCCACTCGCCCCATACTCAAACCTGGAGGGTGCGGGTTCGAATCCTACCCCCTTAGCCAGTTAAGGGGATGTTTTATTTATATATTGTGCGCAAGAAGGGGCATAAAAGTGTAGCCCTGGAGTAGCCCCAATTCTTAACCCCGCCTCACTGAGATTATTCCGATTGACTATCCCCGCCTTTTCGCCCTAAAGTGCTACCCATGAAAAGTGTGGAGAATATTGCTTCATAGAGGATCGATCCTGAATGCACTTTACTCGCTGAATCCTTAAAAATAGCGCTTACAGGTAAAGATAGCGCCGTCCCCGCAGACCAAAGAGATGGCAAACGAAGCCGACACATGCCGCAAATACGTCCTTCCCAAGCTCATCGACTCTGGGTGGGATAACGATCCCCATTCTTTCACTGAACAGAGGACCTTTACCGACGGCAGGATCGTGGTTTCCGGCGGGAAAGTCCACCGCCGTCCCCAAAAGCGGGCCGACTATCTGCTGCGCTACACCCGAGATTTCCCCATCGCCGTCATCGAGGCCAAGGCAGAATACAAATCACCGGGGACCGGGCTGCAACAGGCTAAGGATTACGCCGAAATTCTGGGGTTAAAGTTCGCTTACGCTACCAATGGGCACGGCATCATCGAGTTCGACTATCTGACCGGGCTGGAGCAGGAGATCACCCAGTTTCCCGCCCCATCCGAACTTTGGGAACGCCTCGCCACTTCCCAGGGCCTGGATGAAGGCAAGAAGACCCGCCTCCTCACCCCGTTCAATCACCTCTCCGGCAAGAGTCCTCGCTACTACCAGGAGATCGCCATCAACCGGGCGGTCCAGGCCATCCTGCAAGGCAAGAAGCGCATCCTCCTCACCATGGCGACTGGCACTGGCAAGACCGTGGTTGCTTTCCAAATCTGCTGGAAACTCTGGTCGGCCAGGTGGAATCGCACCGGCGAATACCGCCGCCCCAAAATCCTTTACCTCGCCGACCGCAACATTCTCATCGATGACCCCAAAGACAAAATCTTCGCCCCCTTCGGCGAGGCCCGCCACAAGATCGAAAACGGCGTCGCCGTCAAGAGCCGGGAGATGTATTTCGCCATCTACCAGGCCATCGCCAAGGATGAGCGCCGCCCCGGACTCTATCGGGAATATGCCCCTGACTTCTTCGACCTGATCATCGTGGACGAGTGCCACCGGGGGAGCGCCAAGGATGAGAGCAACTGGCGGGAGATTCTCGAATATTTCCACCCTGCCTATCAGTTGGGCATGACCGCCACGCCTCTTCGCAACGACAACATCGACACCTATCAATACTTCGGCAACCCCGTCTATATTTACAGCTTGCGCCAGGGCATTGAGGACGGGTTTCTGGCCCCCTATCGGGTGCATCGAGTCATCACCACCGTTGACGCCGCCGGCTGGCGCCCCGACGCCGGGGAACTGGACCGCTATGGCCGGGAGATACCCGATGGTGAATATACCACCAAGGACTTTGAGCGGATCATCGCTTTGAAGGCCCGCACCCAGGCTATCGCCCGGCACCTCACCGGCTTCCTCAAGAAAACCGACCGCTTTGCCAAGACCATGGTGTTCTGTGTGGATCAAGAGCACGCCGATGAGATGCGCCGCACCCTGAACAACCTCAATGCCGATCTGGTGCAGCAGAATTCGGATTATGTCTGTCGGGTGACCGCCGAGGAAGGTCCCATTGGCCGGGGTCACCTCAGCCGTTTCCAGGAGTTGGAAACCCTCACACCGGTGATCCTGACCACTTCGCAGCTTTTAACTACCGGGGTGGACGCCCCCACCTGCAAAAACATCGTCCTGGCCCGAGTGGTCGGGTCCATGACCGAGTTCAAGCAGATCATCGGGAGAGGAACTCGGGTGCGTGATGATTACGGCAAGTATTATTTCAGCATCTTGGACTACACCGGCGCAGCTACCCGCCACTTTGCCGACCCCGACTTTGACGGCGAACCGGCCTTGATTATCGAACAGGAGATCGATGAGAACGGCCAAGTCACCGAGGAAGAGATTGTTTCTCCTGAGGAACCTTCTGATGCAGGGGGAGAGATCATCGAGACCGAGCCTCCTGAAATCATCGACCATCCACCCCATGAACCCCGCAAGTTTTACGTGAACGGCGGGTTTTTCGAGATTGCCGCCCACCTGGTCTATGAACTGGACGGCGACGGCAAGAAACTACGGGTGGTGAAATACACCGACTACACCGCCGAGCGGGTGCGGACCCTGTACCCAAATGCGGCGGCCTTGCGGGAGCAGTGGGCCGATCCCGAGCAGCGCACCCTTATCGTGGAGTCCCTGGCCGAACGGGGCATCGATTTCAAGGAGTTGGCCGAAGCCACCGGACAACCAGATGCCGACCCTTTCGACCTCCTCTGTCACGTGGCTTACAACGCCCCCCTGCGCACCCGGCGGGAGCGGGCTGACCGGCTGCGCCTGGACAAGAGAGACTTTTTCGACCGATATGGCGCCGAGGCCAAGGCAATCCTGCACGAACTCCTGGAAATATATGCTGACCATGGACCGGCACAGTTTTCCATCCCCGACGTTTTGAAAGTGCCGCCTATTTCCACCCATGGCAACGTCATGGAGATTGCCGCCTGCTTCGGTGGCCCGGAGTCGCTCCGAGAAGCGGTCCATCAGCTGCAAACTCTGCTGTATGCGGCATAAGGAAATGTAATTATGGCTCGCAGTTTCAAACCCGATAAACCCGTTTCCACCGCCCAATCCCTGGCCAGCATCATCAAATCCGCTCGGGATATCATGCGCAAGGACAAGGGGCTCAATGGCGACCTGGACCGGCTGCCCATGCTCACCTGGGTCATGTTCCTGAAATTCCTGGACGACATGGAGAGGGAGCGGGAAATGGAGGCAGTCATGGCCGGAAAGCGTTTTCGGCCCGCCGTTGAGGCCCCCTATCGCTGGCGGGATTGGGCCGCCAAAGACGATGGTATCACCGGGGATGAACTCATCGCCTTCATCAACCAGGACGAAGCCATGCGGCCTGATGGGACCAGAGGCCCCGGCCTGTTCGCCTATCTGCGCAACCTCCAGAGCAGCAATGGCGGCGACCGCCGGGACACCATCGCCCGGGTGTTCAGCGGCGTCATCAACCGCATGGTCAGCGGCTATTTGCTCCGGGATGTGATTAATAAGCTCAACGGCATCCACTTCACCTCCAGTGATGAAATCCACACCCTGGGGCATCTCTATGAGTCCATGCTCCGGGAGATGCGGGACGCCGCCGGCGACTCGGGGGAGTTCTACACCCCCCGGCCCGTGGTGCAGTTCATGGTGGCGGTTACTGATCCCCGCCTGGGGGAGACCGTCCTGGACCCCGCCTGCGGCACGGGGGGGTTCCTGGTGGAGGCGTTCAGCCATCTTCAGAAACAGTGCCGGAGTGTGGAACAGCGGCGCACCTTGCAGCAGAAAAGCATCCTGGGCGGTGAAGCTAAGCCCTTGCCTTACCTTTTGGCTCAGATGAACCTTCTACTGCATGGGCTTGAATATCCTCAAATCGATCCTGAAAATAGCCTGCGCTTTCCTTTGAGAGAAATCGGCGACAAGGACCGGGTGGACGTGATCCTCACCAATCCTCCCTTCGGCGGCGAGGAAGAGCGGGGCATCCTGGGGAACTTCCCCGACGACAAGCAGACGGCGGAAACCACCCTGCTATTCTTGCAGCTCATCATGCGCAAACTCCGGCGGCCCCCCAAGCCGGGCCGGGCTGGGGTGGTGGTGCCCAACGGCACGCTCTTTGGCGATGGAGTCTCAGCCCGCATCAAGGAGGAGTTGCTCCAAAGTTTCAATCTCCATACCATCGTGCGCCTGCCCAACGGGGTCTTTGCCCCTTACACCGGTATCCCCACCAACCTCCTGTTTTTCGACCGCTCCGTCCCTACCCGGGAAATCTGGTACTATGAGCAGCCCCTGCCCGAAGGCCGGAAAAACTACACCAAAACCAAGCCCATGCAATATGAGGAGTTCGCCGGCTGCCTGGCCTGGTGGGGAAACCGGCAGGAGAACGACCAGGCCTGGCGGGTCCAGGTGGAGGACGTGCTCAAGTATGATGGGAGCGGGGCGCTGCTTTCCGTCAATCTGGACGTGAAGAACCCCAATGCCGCTGAGGACCTGGAGCACCTGCCGCCGGAAAAGCTGGTGGAGGAGATTTTCCTGAAAGAGCAACGGATTTTTGCGATAATGGAAGAAATCAAGGCCATCCTGCAAAGCCAACCTTAAGCTGGGAGCACCGGTCATGAATCCCAAGATCGACGAGTTGCTGGAGAAGGTGAAGACCATCGCCCAGACCCCCTATGGGGAAATGCTGGGGAAGATTGTTGACCGCGTCTTTGAGCGGGTGGAAGAGGAATACGACCTCGAGCCCCTGTCGCCGGAATGCCTCCAGGCCCTGGACGAAGTGGAGGCGGCCTGCAAGCGGGGCGACTACAGCCAGTTCATCTCCTGGGAAGATTTTAAAAAGAACCACGACCTATGAGCTACCGGCTGGAGGTAAAACCACTGGCTGACAAGCAGGCCCAGCCTTTGGACCGCAAGACCTTGAAGCGTCTGCAAAAGCGTATGGAGGAACTGGCCAGGGACCCCTTTGACCCCCGCCTCTCCAAGCCGGTGACCATGTCTCTGGGCCGGCGCACCTCCAGGGTGGGGGACTGGCGCATCATCTATTACCTGGACGAACTCCGCCGCACCCTGGTCATCGCCGCCATCTGTCCCCGGGACAAGGCGTATGATAAGGTCTGAAGCCGCTATGGACCCCATCATCCGGAAGTGCAAAGAGATTTTAGAGCAGCATTATGGGGACCGGTTTGCGGGTCTCATCCTCTATGGCTCCCAGGCGCGGGGCCAGGCTGAACCGGGGAGCGACATCGATTTGCTGGTTTTGCTCCACGGCCCCTTCGATTATTTTCAGGAAATCTGGAACCTGGCCGAGTTGCTCTATCCCTTGCAGTTGGAAGCGGACCGGCTGATTTCGGTCAAGCCGGCCGCGGTGGAAGACTTTCAGGCCGGCATTTTGCAACGTTATCGCCGCGCCCGGCGGGAAGGGATACAGATTTGAATCACCCCTGGCCGGCCGTTCCCTTGGGGGAAGTGTTAAAGCACCGCAAGGAGTTCATCACCATTGATGATTCCCAGGAATATAAGCGGTGTCGCATTCAACTCCATGCCAAGGGGATAGTTCTCCGGGACATTATCGAGGGAGCGAGGATCAAGACCAAAGAACAACAGGTTTGCCGGGCGGGAGAATTTCTCGTGGCCGAAATTGACGCCAAAGTGGGGGGGTTTGGTCTCGTCCCGGAAGACTTAAACGAGGCCATCGTCAGCAGCCACTACTTCCTTTTTGAGATCAATCAAGAGGCGCTGGATAAGGGGTTCTTGGATTATTATATTCGGACCCCCACTTTCCGGGACCAGGTAAGCGCCCGAGGCACGACCAACTACGCCGCCATTCGCCCCCGCCAGGTATTGGAATATTTGATCCCCCTCCCGCCGCTTCCCGAGCAACGGCGCATCGTGGCCAAGATCGAGGAACTGGCCGCCAAGACCAAAGAGGCAAATAAGCTCAGAAATCAGGCAATAATAAGTGCTGATAAGTTAATAGGGTCAGAGATATGCCATATATTTTCAAAAATGACGGAAGCTCATTGGAAAGGAGGATGCCTTGGTGACTACGTATTAAATGATTGTTATGGAACCTCGGAAAAGACAATCGATAATCCTTCTGGAACCCCAATCCTGCGGATGGGCAACATTCAAGGAGGACGACTCGTTACATCAGATTTAAAATATATTTATATCTCTGATAAGGACCGGGAAAAGCTAATACTTAAATCAGGTGACATATTGGTTAATAGAACAAATAGTGCAGAACTTGTTGGGAAATGTGCGGTTTTCAATCTTGATAGCGAATATGGTTTTGCGTCTTATTTAATTCGCCTCCGGCTTGATCTTAATCGGGCAAATCCTTATTTGGTTGCTCTTTATATAAATTCCCCCATTGGCCGAGATTATATGTTTCGTGAGCGAAAGCAAATGACTGGCCAGGCCAACGTAAACGCCAAGAAACTGAAATCACTTCCCATGCCTCTTCCGCCATTAGACGAACAACGCCGCATCGTGGCCTACCTGGACGGCCTCCAGGCCCGGGTGGACGCCCTGAAAAAGCTCCAGGCCCAAACCGCCGCCGAACTGGACGCTCTCCTCCCCGCCATCCTGGACCGGGCCTTCAAAGGGGAGTTGTGAGGGGCCTTGTTACCTTGACGCTATCCTGATAAAATTTATGCAGTTATAAACTGCACCGATAAAATTTCCAGAGGAAGCCGATGATGAAATACCAGGTGGTTTTGCAAAAGACGGAAGAGGGTTACAGCGTCTTTTGTCCAGGTCTGCCCGGCTGCTGGTCCCAGGGGGAAACCGAGCAGGAAGCCCTGGAAAATATCCATGACGCCATTCAGGAGTATCTGGCGGCCATCGCCGACACCTTCATGGGCGCCGACGTCCGGCAGGTCGAGATCGCCGTCTAAGTATGCCCAAGATACCCGGGATACCTCATTTAGCCGCGATTCGCGCCTTGGAAAAAGCCGGATTCCGGGTAGTGCGCCAGGGTAAAAAGCATGTGGTCATGTCCGATGGCAGGCGCTTCCTCACCATACCCCGGGCCAACCCCATCAACGCCTATACCATGGGCGGCATTGCCCGGGACGCGGGCTTAACCGTGGAAGAATTTCGTCAGCTCCTTTAACCCCTGATCAGTTCACCTTTTTCAAGATCGATTAAGACGCTGGCATCAACTATACAAAGCCTCGGGGTCACAGCCATGCCGCGTTGCCTCTTCCTTCCAGAACTCGGCCAGTGGCCGACCCAACAATTCCGAGGCTCGAGATCTGGTAATAAGGTCCTCCGCCAGGGCTTTCATCACCAGGCGCTTCATGCGTTCGGGCTCTTCCGCCGGGAGAGGTTCACCCCATTCTTTCTGGTGCCACCCGCGCTGACGAAAAGTCCGAAATAAATTGGCATACACATACTCGTTGATAATCCCCAGGTCTTTAGCCCGATAAATCCAAGCCTGCATGCTCATCCCGTACTTATGTTTCAACAAATGAAGCTCAAGATGATTTAGCCTGTTTCGCCTTAAACCCAATTCTCGTCTTGCAGCCTCGGCTGGGACAAGGAAAGCTCCTGCGAAGCGGTGTGCTGCTTTTTCCGCACCAACAGGTTCTTGCACCTTTAACATATGCCCCAATTCATGAGCCAGATTAAAGCGGCGTCGGTCGCCAGGGAGGTCTCGTTTTATTGCTATTACAGGCCACTCGTTGTCAAACCGCAAGGTAAGGGCATCAAAGCCTTCCTGGCCATCGACCAAGCCCACCTTTAAGCCGCGCTCTTCCAGAACTTCAGAAAGGTTTTCAATGGGGCCTTCTCCCAAACCCCACTCCTGGCGCAGGGCCTCCGCCACGCCTTCCACATCTTCGATAGAAGCAATTATGCCGGAGAAACACACAGGCATTTGAAAGACGGGTGGTTTCTCAAACAGGATGCTCTCCACCTCCAGATATCGTTCCAACCAATCCTGAACTTCACCAAGAACCATTCTTTTGCTTTTGGCCGAAAGAGATTTTTTCTTCCGGAAAGAGGGTTGGCTCAACATTATCTTTGTAGGACGGAAAAAAAATTCTGGTTTGACCCCCAGAACACCGGCCAATTTAACCAGTGCCGCGGATCCGGGAACTGCCAAGCCCCGTTCATACTTGGATATTGCCATGGGGCTGACTTCCACGAGCTCCGCCAGGTTGCGCAGACTCAACCCTGCTCTGGCTCTGGCCATTTTAAGCCGCTCTCCCATGGACACGTCTCTCACCTCCTTTTTTGGTTTACATTTTAGCATTAAAAATTGATTTGTAAACCATTTTTCCTGGAAAAAATTAGGATGGTTCATCCCCTACCTAAGAGCGGCACTTTCCCCAAAACTGGTTAGCCGTCTCTGCCTTAGCCTTTCCTGACAAGACCGCTCCCCCGAAAACTTAAATCAAAAGGGCCGCATAGCGGCCCACAATCTTTTTCCACGCATGCCAGATAGGGCTCACTGATTCTTAAGGTCGGGTAAGGAGGTCCCATTACTGAGACCCCCTCCCCTAAGAACCGTACGTGCGAGTTTCCCCGCATACGGCTCAAGCCTTTCAACACCCCCTTATGGTTGGTCGGGGGCAGCCACACGCTTACGGTCTTGGTTATGCAACTGCCGGTGGCAGTTAGGATGCAAAAGCTGAAGGTTTGACAGGGTTTCTTTTCCACCATGAAGCTTCGGGATAACGCGGTGCATATGCCACCCCGCTTCTAACGTGAAGGCCGACGCCATCTCCGGCATAACTCAGAACCGCGCCCAGACGATCTCCAGAATCCTTCAGGAACAGGAGGAAATGGAAGCCACCATCATCGAACTGGAATCCCTCCTGGGCGGCCACCGCGTCCCCAAGCAAACCATCCCAGCCCTGGTGAAACTATTCGGTTCTGATGCCCCGGCCCGGATTCGCCGGGACCCTTATCTATTGACGGACCTCCGGGGCATTGGGTTCATCAGCGCGGACCGGGTGGCCCTGGGGATCGGTTTTGATCGTCAGGGCCGGGCCCGACTCAAGGCCGCCACCTTGCACGCACTGCAAGATATGGCCGACACCCGGGGCCACACCTGCCTCCCCCTGGATAAGCTTGAAGACTGCCTGCAGAAGCTCATCGGTCTCCCTTCCGACGGGGTGGCCCTGGAACTCTCCCAAACCGGCCATGTCACCCTGCAGGATGAGATGATCGCCCTGGCGGACCTGGCCCGGGATGAGAAGTACGTCGCCGGCTCAGTGCAGATGCTCCTGGGGGCCGACATCCCGGTGGGTTTCAAACTGTTGGTCGATGGATTGGCCGATGACCAGAAAGCCGCGGTCCGCCGGGTGCTGGATCACCAGGTGTTCATCCTCACCGGGGGGCCGGGCACCGGTAAGACCTTTACGTTGAGGCGGATAGTCGACGGTTTCGCCGCCCAGGATTATCGTATTCTCCTGGCCGCCCCCACCGGCAAGGCCGCCAAGCGGATGAGCGAGATGATCGGCCGGGAGGCCTCAACCATTCACCGGATGCTGGGCCCGGAGCCGTATGAGGTCAATGGCGAGGTCAGGTTCAGCTTCCACTATGGAGAAATCTCCCCCTTGCCAGCCGACCTGGTGGTGGTGGATGAATTTTCCATGGTGGACGTCTCCCTGGCCGCCAGTCTATTTCGGGCTGTGGCCCCGGGGACCCGGCTGCTCATCGTCGGTGATCACTACCAGCTCCCGTCCGTGGGGCCGGGTTCGGTGCTCCGGGATCTCCTGGCGGCCGGCGTTCCTTCCTGCGAACTCACCGAGATCAAACGAAACACCGGCGACATCGTCCTGGCCTGCCATGCCATCAAAGAAGGCCTGCCGGTTATGCCTTCGCCGCAATTGGCCCCGGATGAGGGATTGAACTTCCGCCACATCGAAGAATCGGACCCTCATCAGATCCAGGAGATCATCCGGGAGGTCGTCACCGTGCGGATGCCCCAGCGGGGGTATGATCCCATCTGGGACGTCCAGGTCATCTCCCCGATGAACGAAAAGACCCTGCTCTCTTGCCTGCACATTAACGAAATACTGCAAGTCGCTCTCAACCCCATGGGTAAGGAAGTCAAGGGCACTCCTTTCCGGCTGGGCGACAAGGTGATCCAGCGCAAAAACGAATACTTTGAGACTGGTGACCTCATCGAGAAGACAGATAAGTTTTCGGGGGAAACCTACGAGGCGCCAAAGATGGCGACGTTCCTGGTAAATGGCGAGCTGGGTGCTTTGAAATTCTATGACGACAAAGAGAGGCGAATCGGGAAACGCATCATCGAGCCCACCTACAAACTGCACGTTGAATTTCAATATCCCCAACGCCTGATAAAAATCTTGGCGAAGGACCACCACCTGGCCCTGGCCTACTGCCTGACCGTGCACAAAATGCAAGGCAGCGAGGCCCCGGTGATCATCATCCCGGCGCACAATTCCTTCGGTGCCTTCTTCAACCGCGAACTCATATACACCGCCATCAGTAGGGCTCGGGACATCTGCATCACCGTGGGCCAATGGGGGGCCCTGGAGGCGGCCGTGGGCCGGATAGGGAATAATCGGCGAATTACCAGATTGACTGAACTCATTCGGAGCGGGGGATAAAATTGACCAACAGCGTCAAAGATAGTGAGACCTATCTTTATACCCCCTTGAAAGCGTTGACCGGCAAGGCTCCCAAGAAACCATTTGGCTTGGTCTCTAATGCCCCGGATTTCTTAAAAAGTGACGAGGATGCTGGGGGGATTTTTTCGAAATGACCCAAACGGCAGGCAAGGTGAGTCCCCGTTATATCCGGCCCAAACAAATTCCTGAAATGTTTGGTATCTCCGAGCGGGAGATCAGGCATTTGATGATGCGGGGGACTTTAAGAGAAGGATTGCATTGGTTCAAGAAGAGCAGTAGAATGGTCCTGCTCTCTGTTCAAGCCCTTGAGGATTGGATCAAGGAGGGCTAATGGCATCCATCCGGATCATCAAGGGCCGTTTATACTATGTCTTTTACTATAAGGGGGTGAAATGCACTGAAAAAACAAGCCTTGAAGCTGCGAAAGAAAATGTCAAAAGGGCCGAGAAATTTACCAACTTAATCCAGGCGGAAATTGACAACGGCATCTTCCAGTATGAAAAACATTTCCCGCACGGCGCCAAAATTGCCCTGTTCACTTCAAAAAAGGAGGATCTTCCCTTCAACCAATATTTTGCCGATTGGATGGAGGGCAAGGTACTCAAAGAGACCACCAGGCGCAATTGGACCAGTGCCTTCTGGAAGCATCTCTACCCCTTCTTTAAGGACCGGGTGATTTCCACCATCACCAGGGCGGATGTCCGCCGATTCCAACGGAGTCTGACGGAGAAGGGGCTGGAACCCAGCACGATAAACGATAAACCCATGAAGGTGCTGCGGATGATGCTTAATCAGGCTTATGTTGACGAAATCATCCCCAAGAACCCGGCGCTGGCGGTAAAGCGCCTGCCCCAGGGGATGACCGATGTCGACCCCTTCAACTTAGAGGAGCGGGATGCCGTTATCGAAGGGTTCCAGCGTTATGCCTCCCTCTATGCTCCCTATGTAGTCTGCGGATTTTGGACCGGCTGGCGGCCCAATGAGGCGTGCGCCCTGAAGTGGAGCCGGGTTGATTTCCAGCAGGGGAAGATTCTGATCCGGGAAGGCCGGGTACTGGGGCAAACTGGGATTCCCAAATCCAGCGGTAGTCTCCGAGACATCGACGTGCTGGACCCGGTGCACCAGGCGCTCCTGGCCCAGAAGGCCGTTAGCTGGATGGTAGGGACTTATGTGTTTCTGGACCGGAAACAGAAGCCCCTGAATCAGGAAATCTTCCGGCAGAAGATATGGGAGCCAATGTTAAAACGCCTGAATGTTCGCTACCGCCCACCCTATCAGATGCGGCACACCTTTGCGACCCTGGCGATTTCCGCCGGGGAGAACGTCAACTGGGTGGCCCGCATGTTGGGACACAAAAGCCCGGTGGTCACCCTGGAAAAGTATAACAGATACATTCCGAATCTGACCCGGGCCGACGGCAAAGCGCTTTTAGGGATGGGGAAAATGGGGAAACGTTTCCCCATGGAAGAAATATTTAGTCAGGAAAATCATTAAGTTAAGGCTGCGGTTGGTAGTCCCAACGGGAATCGAACCCGTGTCTCCGCCGTGAGAGGGCGGTGTCCTAGGCCCCTAGACGATGGGACCGCGCCTGTTTTTATATCGCAGCGATCAGATGGTGTCAAGAGGATGCGCCGGGGCGGACCCGGCAAAAGGTGGCTTTCCGCCTTTAGTCGCCAGGGTCGGCCTCGGTTTTACCCTCCAGCCCGGTGCAGTCTCGCAACGATCCCGTTCCGGACAGCCAGGCCTCGGCCCGATTCAGGTCCCGGGGAGTATTGAGGTTAAAAAAACTCCGGCCTTCGGGGTCCAGGGCGAGCACCTCCGTCTCTGATAAAATCTGGGGTTGGCAAGCCTCCAGGAAACGGGTGGGGCGGCGGTCGGCCCGGAGGAAAGCTTGTAAGGCGGGCAACAGGCGGACGGCATAGACCCCGGGAAACGGCTCCAGACCCCTGGGGGACCGGCAAACCACCGCCGGGCGGGAGGTGCGGCTGGCCCGGGTCGCCAGTTCGGCCAGGAGGGCCGGGGCCAGGAAAGGGTTGTCCACCGCCGCGGCCAGCACCCAGGGGGTTCTGGCAAAGAAGAGCGCGGTGAGGAGGCCGCCGGCCGGTCCCTGAAAAGGCCGCAAATCCGTCATGAGGGGAAGGCCGAAGGCCAGGTGGACCAGGGGCTGGTTGGTGATGAGCCAGCAGCTCGCGACCAGGGGGGCCAGGGCCTCGTTCACCCAAAGGGCCAGAGGCTTCCCGCCCAGTTGCCGCGCCGCCTTGTCCTGCCCCAGCCGCCGGCTGAATCCCCCGGCCAGGATGGCTCCGGTGAGATGCGGCAAGCCTGGCTTGACGCCCTGCTGCCTTGCCGGCATCACCGGCATCCGAGTTGATCCTGGATAAACCGGCCGATTTCCGCCACCTGGCGGGGGTTAAACACCGGCAGGTGGGTAGGCAGCGGACGAGGGCTGACCCAGGCGACCAGGCGGGGATAGTCCGGGAGCTTTGATGCGGCATCCAAAGGCGCCAGGCCCACCTTGGGCAGTTCGCTGGTTTTATACCCTTCCACCAGGATGAGGTCGGCGGCCTGGGCCAATTCGGCCAGAATCATTTGCAGCGGCGGCTCTCCGGGGCCAGAACGGGTGATCTGTATCAGGCCCGGGGCTGCCAGGGCCACCAGCCACCCCCCGGCCTGGCGGTAGCGCCAGGTGTCTTTGCCCTCATCCCCTAGCTGCTGATGGTGGGAGTGTTTCAGGACTGCGGGCCTAAGCCCCTGGGCGGTAAACCACTCCAGCAACCGGCAGATGAGATCGGTCTTACCGGAATTGGATGGCCCCACAATGGCAATGGCTTTATTCCTCAGTGCGGGGGAAGTGGGGGCGGATGGCGCGGCAGGAGGAGAGGCTATCAAGGTTCAGAAGTGTATTGTTCCAGGATTTTTTCTCTTTTGACATTGCGGTTGAGATAGATGGCGCACCGGGAGCACGGCCCCTCGCAGAGCGTACCCCGATACTCCCGCACTTCATAACAGGGTCGCCAGGGGAGCTGAAACGCCGGGCATTCCTCTTTCTTGTCGCAATCGTAAATATTCCAACAGGGGGCCAGCACCATCAGGTTGCGCAGGCAGGCCAGCGTAAAACCCCGGTCATGGATCAAACGGTTGATCTGGCCGATCTGGCCCACATCAAATTTGGAATAGAGCCGGTTGTTGGTGTTCTTCTCCCGTAACGGCTTGAGGAACCCTTCTTTTTCGTATTCCCGGATGCGTTTTTGGGAAAGGTTCACCACCCGGGAGACCTCGTTGATTAAAAAGAGTTCTCCTCCGTCCCCTTCGCACCGGGTATATTTAGTTTTTCCTCGGGCCATAAGTCTTTATACAAGAAACTTAGTATAAGCAATTTTACATAACTATGCCTGTTTATACAAGTAAAAATTCATGGGGCTTAAGCGCCGGCTCCGCCGAAACTGATGCGGCCATCCCTTATATTCAGTGTTCCTCTAAAATTTTCGCCACCTCTTCCCGGATGCGCTCCGGGATGAGCGCCCCGGCGAACCGCCCCTGGTCGTTGATGTACACCAGGGGGGCGGGGTAGGACTTTGAGTTCAGCAGCGCGGTTTGGGGGAGACTCGGTCCCCGGGGGTCGGTGAGCACATTGACATACGACACCTGCACCTTCCCGGGGAAGGCGGCGTTTAGGGTCAGGGCCAGGGCTTTGGCCTGCAGCTCCAGGCTGACCCCGACCAGGGGGTCGTCGGGTTCGCCGTGGTTGTGGTGGCCGCCGCAGCCGCAGCCGCAACTGGAAGATTTCACCGCGGGGGCGTCATAAATCACTACCTGCACTGTGTCCGGGTTCATAGCACACTTCCTCGCCAGTTGGGGGTTGCGAGACTGTCTGATACCAATCTGCGCTCAAAAAGGCAATTTCCCTCCCTTCAAGGGTGCGTCTCACGCACCAAGAATGGTGCGTGAGACGCTACAGATTTTAGTGCCCTGGAAAACCATTCTCCGGATCTGAACATGCTTTTCTGCGAGCAACCTGGTCTGAGTTCCCCAGCCGGGCGCTGCGGCCCCACGATCGAGGGGAGACCGCCGGCCAGAGCCCAGGGGTTTTTCTTAAGCTGAGTTTTTCAGAGGCCTTGCGCCAGTCCCCCGGACAAGCGACTCCGCATAAATCTCCACTGCATGTTTTATCTGGACCCGCATCCCGGCCTGGGACAGCAGGTCGGTGATCTGGAGCATGCAGGCGGGACAGCCGGTGGCCACCACCCGGCACTGCGATGCCGCGATGTGATCCAGCTTGCGTTTGCCGATGGCCGCGGAGGCCTCGTAGTGCTGGAGAGTGAAGCTGCCGCCGCAGCCGCAGCACCAGTCGGACTCGGGCATCTCCGTGAGGATGTAAGCGGGGTTGGCCTTAAGCAGGGCCCGGGGCTGGGCCGCCACCCCCAGCGATTTTTTCAGGTGGCAGGGATCGTGATAGGTAACGGTGATCCTGCCGTCCTCCGAGCCAACGGCGGCGGGCGCCACCCCCACCTTATCCACCAGGAACTGGCTGATGTCCAGAGTTCTGGCCGCCAGGGCCTGGAGGCGCTCCCGGGTTGCCGGCGCGGCCTCGGCCATCATGAGGGGCCACAGCTGTTTGATGGTGGAACTGCAGGTGGCGCAGGCGGTGACCAGATAATCGCAGGGCGCGGCGGGATCGTCCAGAAGTTTCAGGTTGTGGCGCACCAGCTGCCGGAAGGTCTGGGTATCGCCGCCGGACAGGGCCGGAATGCCGCAGCAGCCCTGGCCGGCGGGAAGACGGACCCCCACCCCGTGGTGGTCTAGAACCTCGAGCACCGCGTCGCCCACCTGGGGATAGAGCTTGTCGATGAAGCAGCCCGCGAATAAGGCGACCTTGAGGTTTGAGGCCCCGGGAGAAGTATCCCGCCGGGGGACCTTAACGTGCCAGGGGGTGGGCGCCAGGGGTTTGAAGTGCCGGTGGGACAGAAGCGGCGACATGAACCGGGCGCAGGAGGAGCCCAGGAGGTCGTCCACCGGCTTGACAAAAATCCCCTGGAACCTGGCGCCCCAGGCCATGATGCGGTTGAACCAGTCCGGTTTGCCGAGGAGCCCCCGGAAGACGGCTTTTTTCACCGGGGACAGTCCCAGGTAGCCCGCCAGGATGGCCCGGGCCTTGATGAAGATATCCAGGACCTTGACGCCGCTGGGACAGTTGGCGGCGCAGGAGCCGCACAGCAGGCAGCGGCTCAGATGGTTCTGGACCCCCTGGGGGTTCGTGAGGATTTCCTGGGCCAGGCCGGAAAGGAGGGCCAGCTTGCCCCGGGCCACGTCGGCCTCCCGCCCGGTTACGGCGAACAGGGGGCACACCGCCTGGCACAGGCCGCAGCGCATGCAACTCACCAGTTGGCCTTCCAGTTCCTGCATGAGCCGGGCCAGCTCCTTGAGGCTGGACATGGTGATTCTCCTAAGAGCGGTCAGCTTTTAGCTTTTATGCTTATTGCCATTGCTCCTAAAATAAGCTATAATTTACCAAAATAATTAGCTAAATGGAGCAAATATTGTGCAACAAGAAAACCTGAGCCTCCTGGCATTTCAAAAAAAATTTAGGACCGAAAAAGCTTGTCAGAAACATCTTTTTCAGTTGCGTTGGCCTCAGG
>Ga0194113_10005388_pt1 | contig 16491 bp, 7 predicted proteins | sample TA2MahC200mmetaG_FD_146193 | JGI IMG/M metagenome (GOLD analysis project Ga0194113, IMG submission 146193) | Freshwater microbial communities from Lake Tanganyika, Tanzania - TA2015017 Mahale Deep Cast 200m | ecosystem: Environmental > Aquatic > Freshwater > Lake | place: Tanzania: Lake... | reverse complement strand
AAAATAATGAGTAAAAATGCTTATTACATAGATAAAGTGAGTAAAGAAGAAGTTAAAGATCTTCTTTATACTTATCACTATTTAAAAGACGAATCAAAAGATTTTAAATCTGGTTTCAATTATGGACTTTACCGCAAATCTTTCACAGATATACTTAGGATTGGCAACTGCCTTGGTGCTTGCATTTTTACTGGTCTCCCAGTTCCAGAAATTGCAGTAGGAGCATTTGGTCTAGAAAGAAATCAACAAGAAGGAATATACGAATTATCAAGACTTTGTATACATCCAGATATTCAAAAAGAAGAATATAATATTACATCTTGGTTCGTTAGTCGTTGTATTAGGAGGTTTAGGAAAGATGCCTGCGTTCGTGCTATTCTTAGTTACGCTGACAATAATCACCACTCTGGAATTATATACAGAGCTTGCAATTTTCAATACTATGGTTTAACGGATCGAAAAAAAGATTTCTACTATTCAGACGGAACTAAACACTCTCGTGGAAAAATAAAAGGTTCTGAAGGAGAATGGAAAGAACGTAGTCGCAAGCATAGATACTTAATGATCTTTGACAAAGAGCTTAAAAAACGCTTGACATGGGAAGAGGAGAAGTGGTAAAATAATATGGTGTGAAGGAAGTGCGAAAGAGGAGGTCTAAATAGATCTCCTCTTTTTTCGTATGATAAATAATCCATAACGGAAACTATAAGCATTAATAAGATGGGTCTCTCCAGATTAGATAATTTTCTGAAATCAATTCGTGGAACAATTCTCTACGTTAATCCGAATGATTTAGATGCAACAGATAGTATTGATAACCAAGGGAACTCTTTAACACGTCCATTCAAGACAATCCAAAGAGCTCTTGCTGAGGCATCAAGATTCTCTTATCAAAGAGGTCTTAATAATGATAGGTTTAACAAGACTACTATTCTAGTATATCCAGGAGATCATGTAGTTGATAACCGTCCAGGATGGATTCCTGATGGTGCCAACAATTTTAGACTTAGAAATGGACTTAGCTCCAGTGATTTTTCTTCATGGGATTCTGATACTAATTTCAACGTAGAATCTGAAGATAATGCCCTCTACAAGTTAAACTCTATTTATGGTGGAGTCATTGTTCCGAGAGGAACTTCCATCGTTGGTTTAGATCTACGTAAGACAAAAATAAGACCAAAATACGTACCAAGTCCAACAAATGATAATATTGAAAGATCAACCATCTTTAGAGTAACTGGTGGTTGCTATTTCTGGCAGCTTTCTCTATTTGATGCAGATCCTAACGGAACCTGTTATATTGATTATACCTCAAATACTTTTGTTCCTAATTTCTCTCATCACAAACTAACTTGTTTTCAGTATGCGGATGGTAAAAATAATGTACAAATTAAAGACGAATTTTATCCAACTGGACTAACTTATGATCGCACAGATCTTGACATGTATTATGAAAAGGTTGGATTATGTTATGGATCATCTAGCGGCCGTGCGATTGAGCCTGATTATCCTTCTGCCGGTGTAGATATTCAACCAAAGATTGATGAATATCGTATTGTTGGATCTACTGGTCTTTCTGTTGGTATCAGCAGTATTCGTGCAGGTAACGGAGTAACACCAACAACTAGCATAACAGTGACGACTGTTTCTGCAGTTCCTGGTCTTGACGTTGACACTCCTTTCCGTATTGAAGGTATTTCTGCAACTGGATACAACGGCCAGTTTGTTGTCTCGGAGAGAACGAGCGATACTCAGGTAATTTATCAAGTTCAAAACGCACCATCAAATCCACTCCCATCCGTTTCTGGTGCTACGTTATCACTTTCTTCCGATACAGTAACCTCTGCATCACCATATATCTTTAACATCTCACTACGTTCTGTTTATGGTATGTGTGGTGTTCTTGCAGATGGTGCAAAAGCAGATGGATTCAAGTCCATGCTTATTGCACAGTTTACTGGAATTGGACTGCAGAAAGATGATAATGCATTTGTAGTTTATGATGACACCAGCGGATCTTATCAAGATTCAACTGTTGCGGGTAATGAAACAATAAGCACCAACTCAAGAGCACTATTCAAACCAGAATATGGAAACTTCCACATTAAAGCAATCAACGATGCGTTTATTCAAAACGTATCTATTTTTGCCATTGGTTATGCTGAACAGTTTGTTGTTGAAAGTGGTGGTGACATGTCAATCACCAACTCAAACTCAAACTTTGGTGCAAAAGCACTTGTTGCGGATGGATTTAGAACAAATGCATTCCCTCAAGATGATCTTGGCTATATCACACATATTATTCCACCAAAAGAAATTTCTGTTGCCCAAAAGACAATTGAATTTAATTCAATTGACGTAAACAGAACCGTAGGTGTTGCATCTACAGGACACCTTTATCTGTATGCTCAAACCAATATAGATTCTCCACCAGAAAATGTTATTGATGGATATCGTTTTGGTGCAAAGGAAAGTGATACTATCAATGTTCTGATTTCCACAGGATCTACAACTACAGAATATAGTTCTAGAGTTGTGATGCCAAATTCTCAGAACAGTTCTGAGAAATCATTTAATGTGGTTTCCAGGGCATCAAATACTCTAACTTTTAGTTCAGCACATACCTTTATTAATGGAGAATCTATTAGAATTTTGAGTGCTGATGGAAGTCTTCCTGATGGAATTCTATCAAATAAAGTTTACTATGCTATTGTTGGTGCAACTGGTATTGGAAGCACTCAGATTAGAGTTTCTCAAACACAAACTGATGCACTATCATACAGCACTTCAAACTTAACCAATATCTCTTTCAACACAAGAGGTGGCCCTCTAAAAGTTGTTTCTAGAGTATCAGATAAAAATTCTGGAGACATTGGCCATCCAATTCAATATGATACTACTAACAGCCAGTGGTATGTAAAAGTTTCTACTTCTGCGACAGATAATTCAATTTATTCTACTGTAGTTGGTCTTGGATCAACTTCTCTGGGAAATGCAACTTCAAGAACATATATTAAGCGTACATCTGACGATAGAAATACTTCTGATGTAATCTATCGCGTAAGATATGTGATGCCAGCCCAAAGCGGCGGAGCTTATGCTAGACCCCCAAGTGATGGGTTTATTATTCAAGAATCAAATACATCTATTGGATCAACTGAATCTGAAATTCAAAGTTACTTTGGTGAAGATGGTACAGTAATAACAAATGAAAATCAATTAAGAAATCCAAGATTTATTGCAAGTGCATCATGGTCTGGTGGAACTGCGAATGTTGTTACAGAACTACCTCACAATTTGTCTATTGGATCTCATGTTGAGATTGTTAATGTAATAAGTTCTAATAATCCAACGGGTGTTGGAAATTCTGGATTTAATGGTACATATGCTGTTAGTGGAATATCAAGTGCAAAACAATTTAGTGTTGGAATCACTACAAATCCAGGTACTTTCACTGATACAACTTCTATTAGAAGCACATCTCTTCCATACTTCAAGAGAAAGAGATATTCTAACACCTATTATGTCTATAGAACACAGGAAGTACAACCTTACATTTCCGGTCAACAAGATGGTATTTACTATCTAACCGTTCTTAATGCATCCAATTCACCTGCTGTTGCTCCATTTACATCTGAAAAATACTCTCAACCTGTAAAGGAGCTTTATCCACAAACCAACAGAGATAACCCAATATCTGATCCGAAAGAATCGATTTCTTATGCAAATCCAACTCCAGTTGGTGAAGTTATTGTTAATGACGTAAGAAACAGTCTCACCAAAGAGACTATCACAAAGATCTTAAAAGATACTGACGTTGGTGTTGGTATTACAAATATTGTTTCAACGTCAACGACTTCTCATGTAATTCACACCTCTATTGATCATGGATTTAATAGAGTTATGAAGGTTGGTGTTACAAGCACTGGTGTTAATTATGGTGTAGGTACGGGAAGCACAGAAGTATATTACAATGCTCAACTCGTTGGATTTGCTGGATCTACCACTGGTCAACATGCAACTGCAAAAGTTACTCTTAGCTCAACAGGAAGTATTTCCGAAATCCATATTATGGATGGTGGAAGTTCTTATGGTATTGGAAACACTCTTTCAGTCGTTGGAATTGCAACCACAACAGGACATGTTCCTGGTTATGTGACAGTTACTCAAATTTATAATAATATTGGAGATACTGTTAGAGTTTCTGGAGTTTCTTCAGAAACAACTCAAGTTTATAATACTCTTTATAGAATAACCGATGTTCCTGTTGGATTGGCAAAGAGTTTTAGTGCAATTTCGGATTCTGCGATAGGTATTGCTACAGTTTCTGGAATAACTTCTTCAGTTCTGACTGGATCATTTGTTTATCCTACTGGCGAATCTATTGCAATTAGTTCTTTGGTTTATAATAACGTAAGTGGAATCGCAACGATTACTACATCAAATAGACATGGATTAAGAGTAAACAATAAAGTTCGTATAACTGGAGCAAATCAGAGTCAATATAATGGATCGTTCGTTGTTAATGAAAACATTTCACTAACTTCATTCTCGGTTATCATCGGTGTTGGTACTACTGCACCATCTGCTACTGGAACTTTATTTGCATACCGTGAGGGTGTAACTTCAAATGGTGGATCTATCACCGTTGAAGATGAAAATATTGGTGGAAGAATGGTCCATCAGTATGCAGGAATCACTACCACATTAGGAGCTCTGGTCCCTGATGCTATAACTGATGAACTTTATGTACGTAATATTCAAAATCTTGACATCAAGATTGGTGATTATCTGCAGGTTGATGATGAAATTGTTAGAGTTAAGAGAAAAGTTCCTGTAAATATTATTTCGGGCGATCCAATATATGTTTTCCGTGGTGCGGGTGGAACTAAAGCAGATACTCATGTTAACAATAGTGTTGTAAGGAGAATAAATGTAAATCCAGTTGAACTTAGAAGGCACTCAATTATCCGTGCTTCTGCTCATACCTTTGAATATGTTGGATTTGGTCCAGGAAATTATTCAACAGCACTTCCTGAAAAACAAGACAGACAAATTAGTGATCAGGAAGAACTTCTTGGACAATCTACCAGAAGAGAAGCTGGAATAAACTTCTATACTGGTATGAATCATAAAGGTATTTCATACTCTGGTAATAAGAAGTTAAGTACAGTTACGGGACAAGAAGAAATCTTTGATACCCCTGTTCAAACCGTTACTGGCGAAGACATTGGAAATCGTAAGGGTATTAATGTTATTAATCCTCTTGAAGTTATTGCAACTCGTTCGATTCAGGTTGAAGGTGATTCTGATGGTAAAGCAACTTCACAATTTAATGGTCCTGTTATTTTCACAAACAAACTAACTTCAACTTCAGAAAAAGGTATTGAGGCAAGTTCTCTATATCTTCAGGGTGATGCAACTGTATCTAGAAAATATACGGTTGGAGTTTCTGTACCAACACTCTCCGGAAACCCTGGTGATGTTGCTTATTATTCTGATCCATCTGAAGGTGATCATGCAGGTTGGATTTATACTGTTGAAAATTCTTGGAGAATATTTGGCCCAATAAGTTTGACATCAAATTCAAATACATACGTGTTTGATTCTGTTGGAGTTGGAACTACAACTCCAGGAAATCTTACATTTAGAGTTGGATCAGGATCTTCTCAGTTTTCGGTTGATTCTACTGGAGTTGGTATTGGTACAACTTCAAGTGGATATAAACTCAATGTAAACGGAACCACTAACCTTTCTGGTGCAGTTTCAATTGGTGGATCAGTAACTACTTCTGATATTTTCTATGGTGATGGATCTGGTTTAAATAACCTAAATGTAACTGCAACTGGATGGGTTGTTGTAAGTAATGGAATTTATAATACAAACCCAACCACTAAAAATGTTGGTATTGGAACAACAAATCCAACTGGAGCTAAATTAATTGTTGGTGCAACTGGTTCAACTGGTTCAAGTCTAATTGTAAATGGTTTATCGATATTCAACGGTATCACAACATTTACTGGCGCAACTAATGTTACTGCAAAATTTACTTCTACAAACTTTAGACTTGATAATCCTACTCCAAGCGGTAGTATTCGTGCAGGAATTATTACAACAGGAATTCTATCTGTTGGTGCTGGGGGTACAATATTTAATACTTTTGGTGCAAGCGCGGGTGTTGGAACCTTTACTCCAAGAGCAAAACTTGACGTTGAAGGTCACTCAAGACTTAAAACTTTTGCTCAACCTCTCATACCTGCAGCAAGTGTTTCTAATGTAGTATCTCTCAATCTCTCTGAAGCATCATTCTTTGAACACACTCTAGTTCAAAATGTTTCTTCTTTCACATTGATTTCAACACCATCTGGAGCTCCAGTTTATTCCTTTACTCTAAAAATTACTCAAGGAAGCACAGGAAACTTTACTGCAAATCTAGATAATTTCCAAACAGCAACAGGAACTCCAATTCCAATTTATTGGCCTGCTGGTGGAGTTATTCCTATTATTACTCCAGTTGTTGGAAGAACTGATATTTACTCCTTTACATCTTACGATGGAGGACTAAGTTACTATGCTGTTGTTGTAGGTCAAAACTTCACTTAATTTGGAGATAAGTAATGGGATTTAAGCAAACAACTCTAGACCTTAATGGTCCTATTTTATCATTCACTCTCCATCCAGTTTCAACAACTACCACTAATGCTGGAATTGTAACATTTGTTGGAATTGCAACTGCTACTTTCCCAACACAATCTCCAATAAATCCAGCATCTAATACTGGTTCTATAACATATCGTTGGTATGATACTAATGGTCCATTGAGTGATGGAACAAATGTAACTGGATCAGCAACAACAACTCTTACTTTATCAAATGTAGTAAATCCTACGGATAATGGACGTTCCTTTTACCTTAAAGCAGATTATGCACCATCAGCATATGGTATAAGTCCAATTACTGTTGGTACAGCTAGATCTACGGGTAATGCAGTTAATGATCCAATTGATTCTAATGCAGCAGTGCTAACAGTTTATCCATTGCTCTCCATTACAACACAACCAACTTCAAAGACTACCGCACAAACAAGAACAGAAACATTTACTGTACTTGGAGAATCAACTGATGGTACAGCAGTTTCTTATCAGTGGTATATTAATGGAGTTGCTGTTTCTAATGGATCCAATTCCATCAGTGGTGCTACTTTTACTGTTTCTGGCGCAACAACCACAACTCTATCTGTTTCTTCCAACACAATAGGCACTTATAGTGTTACCGTAACCGTTATTCATCCCACAGCAACTAATTCCCCATTAACAAGTGATTCTGCAACATTTACTGTAGTGTCTGCAAGACAAATTATTAATTTTGAGTTGACACCTAATGGTGGTGGCAACGCAACTTTATATTCTTGGAATTTATTTGATCAAGGTTCATATACTCTGGGTTCATCACAGATTCCTAATGGATATGTTATGTCCTTTTATGCTCCAGAACAAGACCTTGATGTGTATATGGATTTAAGTGCAAATGCTGGAAAGGATTCTGGAAGTTATAAAGGTGGCCAAGGAGGAAAATCTACAATTAGATTGACACTTAAAAAAAATGAAGAATATGTAATTACAGCAATATCTCAAGCAAATGATGGTGGCGCAACTTATTTGTATAAAAAATCTAGATTGATTGCTGTTGTTGGCGGCGGCGGAAACGCTGGAACTGGGGGAAATGGAGGAGCTGGGGGTGGAATAAACGTAGCTGGTGAGAAAGGATTTGGTAGTGGTGCAGGTGCAGGTGGAATATTTTATTCTGCGGGTACTTTGCCATCAACTGGTATTTTTGGATCTACTGCAACTAGTGTTAGTCCTAAAGCAGGAGATTCTATAGCATCATCCCCCAATCCAGGAAGAACTCTTCCTTGCCCAAGAGGAGATTATTGGTATAATGTTGGATATAGTGCTTGTCAAGATTTAGGAAATATTCAACTTTATATACCAACTGGAAGTGTAGTTGGAAACACTGCAGTGATTTCAAGAGGTTTTAAGATGGGTTATGGTATTCGTAATAATTCAGGTAAAGGTTTAAGTAGTGGTGGAGATGGTGGAAATGGTGCTGCCGGTGGAACGGGAGGTATTGGTGGCGGTGGTGGTGGAGGATCTGGATATACTGACGGATCTGTGACTGTCATATCAACTCAACTGGGCGGAAATACTGGTACGGGAAAAGTTGTAATTAGGAGTGCTGTATAACTAAATATTTAAAATACAACTCGGGGGAGAGTGAACCCAAATGGCTGTCAATAAGAATTTTGTAGTCAAAAACGGTTTAGAAGTCAATACAAATCTTATTTTCGCAGATGCTGCAACTGATAAAGTTGGTATTGCAAATACACTTCCGGCATATAGATTGCATGTAAATGGTGGCATTGGTGCAACTCATTCTTATGTTTCTGGAATAGGAACATTCATAAATGGAGTTGTTGTTTCTGGAGTAACTGGATTTAATGTTGGTGCTGCAGGTTCAGTTGGAATCGGAACTAATACTCAGAACTATCCTTTTGAAATTCTTGGATCGACTGGAGAAACAGCGGCTCAGATTACTGGTGATGTGAATATTGATGGAACATTAACGATAGACAGTTTAGTTGGTACAGAATCATATGTATCAATATCAACAGTAACTTCTGAGTTATATGTTAAGGATGGATTTGGTGGAGCAGTTGCTGAGGTTGACTCTCTCAATGTAAGTGGATTATCTTCATTGACAAATCTACTAGTATCTGGAATATCAACATTCTCAAGTACAAATGATAATGCTCTTGGCGTTACTACTACTGGTGCCGTTCAAGTATCTGGTGGCGTTGGAATAGATAAAAATCTCACAGTAGGCTCTGCTGCGACAATCGGAAGTTCTTTACTTGTTGGTGGAAAATCTACATTTTATAATTACGCTACAGTAAACAATACTTTAAATGTAAATAGAATTCAAACCTCAACAATATCATTTGGTTCTTCAGTAAGCGTTTCTTCTCAAGAAACTGAACCTAGAGAAGTTGTCTTCTCTAATGATGGAAAGACAATGTATGTTCTTGGGAATGCTGGAAATGATATTACTTATTATGGATTAAGCACTTCTTGGGCAGTAACTTCTGCATCTTATTTTGGAGAATACTCTGTTGCATCTCAGTTGACCTCACCATCTGGAATGTATTTTAGGCCAGACGGAACTAAATTTTATGTTGTTGGTACTACTGGAGTTGGTGCTGCAGCAACATCAGTTAATCAATATTCATGTTCCACGCCTTGGGACTTAACTACTGCATCATATGATTATGTTGCTTTCAGTGTTATATCACAAGAAGCAACCCCAATGGCGGTTGAATTTAAACCAGATGGAACTAAATTTTATGTTGTAGGACTTTCTGGCGCAGCAGTATATCAATATTCTTGTTCTACTCCATGGAATCTATCAACAGCTTCATATGATTCTGTTGTTTATAGTGTTTCTCCGCAAGAAACAAATCCACAAGGAATTCGGTTTAGTCCTGATGGACTTAAATTATTAGTCGTAGGATCTATCAAGGATTCTATAAGCGAATATAATCTTACTACTCCTTGGGATATTTCTACAGTTTCTTTTGGTAGTAGCATTACGTATTTCTCAAGTGTTGGTGAGGCAACTCCATCAGGACTTTACTGGAAACCTGATGGTTCTAAACTTTATGTTAGTGGATATGGTAATGATAGAATTTATGAATATAACATTACTTCCGATGCTGATTTAGAAGTTATTGGAGAAACCAAACTTTATGGTGATGCTGAAATGCATCAAGATGTTGATGTATATGGAACTCTTAATGTATATAGTGACGCATATTTAACATCTGATTTAATTGTATCCGGTTTAACCACAACTAATAATTTATATGTTTCGGGAATCGGTACAATTTCCAATCTTGCATCAAACCAACTGAGTGTTTCTGGTGTAGCTACAATTGGTTTTTTAAACGTTGGATCTGTAAGTATCTCAAGTGGAGTCATAACTGCAACAACATTCCAGGGGGCAGTTGTTGGTATTGCAAGCACTGCAATAAATTCTGATAACATTAATATTTCAGCAACAACATCATCAGATACTACAACTTCAGTTGTTCTTGTTGGAAATCAATCAACTGGTTATCAATCTCCATTTATCGACTCTGGATTAACATATAATGCAAATACAAATAATCTGAATGCCACTACTTTCACTGGTAATTTGAGTGGTAACGTAACTGGTAACGTAACTGGTAACGCTGATACTGCGACTTATGCAATATCATCTGGTATTGCAACATATGCTTCAGTTGCAGGAGTCTCCACTTATTCGACAAGTGCGGGTATTGCAACTTATGCTACAAATGCTGGTATTGCAACTTACGCTGATAGTGCGGGTATTGCAACTTATGCTACAAGTGCTGGTATTGCAACCGCACTTAATGGTACTTCATCAGTTAATACCACAGGTATTATAACTGCAAGTGCATTCTATGGTGATGGAACAAATATTACCGGAGTTCTTGCAAATCCTGGTGGAAGTAATGGACAAATTCAATACAAGAATGGTTCTATTCTTGGTGGTGCAGCAAATATGTACTATGATAGTGGTACTGGATTTGTTGGTATTGGAAGTACTCAACCAACCGTTGCTCTTGATATTTTCACTGGAAATATTAGAGGAGTATTTAAGGATTATGGTGAAGCATATTATGATCTTGGAAACACTGGGTCTTCAAAAACTATTAACCTTGCAGATGGAAACTTCTTTACAGCAACCTTAACTGCAGATTGTACCTTTACTTTCACGAACGGTTTGGCGGCCGCAAGTAGTGCAGTTTCATTTACACTGTTCTTAACAAATGATGGATATGCTTCTCCTGGCGGAAGAGTGATTGCCTGGAACCCATCTTCTCCACCAAAATGGCCAGGTGGATATTTACCATCAAGAACAACAACAGCAAATAGAACTGATGTATATACCTTTATTACTTATGATAATGGGGCAACTTGGTATGGCACAATCTCAATGTTTGATTATCAATAAACTAAATATTTAAAAGGATATAAGTTCTAATGGCAGTCGCTGAAATTAACAATCTGGTCATTGAAAAGGGGACCGATTTTAGTGCTGAGTTTAATCTTTTTGAATCTGATAGTTCTGCGGCAGTATTATCAGGTCTTGGGACATCTTATGCGACTATTCGTAAGCATCCGACAGCAACTGATTACAAAAATTTTACTATATCAATTACTGCAGCAACTGGAAAAATTCAAGTCTCTATGACTGCCGCAAATACTAGCGAATTGACTGCTGGCAGAAATTATTTTGATATTGTTTTAACTTTAGGAGGTCTTAAAACTAAAGTATTAAAAGGAACTATCTTAGTTGAGGAGAGTGTTTCTGTATGAGTTATAAAGTAATTCTTTCTCAAGAAAATATATATAACGCCAAGTTTTCTCCAACAGTAAAAAATTTCAAAGCAAACCTAGGATTTAACCTTGAAATTATGCCAACAAGTCTCAACGAACTTACAGACGTACAATTAAGTGGAAATAATTATGATCAGTATGTATTAGTTTATGATGCGGCTTCTGGGAAGTGGAAGGATGTCAATCCAGACGTTGTTCTCTCTGCAGCAACAACAGTTCCTGACGCTAATCGCACAACTTTTACGTTACCTCAAGTATTTGAAGACAAACTTGACGTTGATCTTGACAACAAGATTGATCTGGATGCAGGCACATTTTAGCATTTCTAAATAATATCATAAGAGAATAATTGGAGAACCATAAATGCCCGCTCCTATCCTTCAGTTTAAGAGGGGTAGTGCGTCTGCTTTAAATTTTGGCTTAAGAGCTGGTGAACCCGCACTAACCACAGATAAGTATGATTTTTATGTGGGTATTGATAGCACTTTAGCAAATAATAAATTTTTTGGTAGTGCAAGATACTGGACAAAGGAGACAACTTCTACAGGTAGCGGCATAAACCTTGTTGAAGGAACTACTAATGGAACCCAGTATATTACATTAAAGTCTCCAGATAATCTTTCTGGTATAACGACTTATACATTCCCAGCAACTCCAACTGCGGATTATTATCTTAAGACTGGTGCGGATGGAACTTTATCTTGGGCAGCAATTTCTCAAAACTCATTTGCGGGTATTGTTACCTTTACAGATACAACAAACAATACTTTAGGCAATTCAAACACTGGGGCGGTTCAGATTGATGGTGGTTTAGGTGTAGACAAAAATGTAACAGTTGGTGCTGGATTATCTGTTAGCGGAAGTGCATATGTTTCCGGAGTATCAACTTTTGGTAGTACTTCAAACTTCAACGGTCTTGTAAGTGTTGCAAATACCACACAATCAACAGATAAAGATACTGGTGCATTAGTTGTTGAAGGTGGTGTTGGTATTGAAAAAGATGTTCATATTGGTGGACATTTAAATGTTATACAAAATGTTAATGTTGATGGAAATCTAAACGTTGATGGAGTTGTTACTGTTGGTGGAACAGTATTCTTCCTCACATCACAGGAAGTTTATATTAAGAACAAAGATATTGTTCTTGGGTATACTACAAGTGTAAATAATGCTGAAATTTCTAATGATGATAGTGCAAATCATGCAGGTGTTGCGATTGCGTCTACTGTTGGAAGTCCATTAGTATCATTCTCTGCTTCTGGAATTAACACACTTCCAGATACTTATAAGCAGATGATGTGGTTCAAGAGTGGAACTCTTGGATTTGGAACAGATGCATTTGCATTCAACTATGGTGTTGCTATTGGCACCACTCATATGGATGACGGTGTAAGACTTGCTGTTGGAACTGGTGTTTCTATTACAGATACTGCAGTTATTGCTCCTACTGGAACATTTGGAGTTCTTAATGGAACTGTAACTGGTACAATCTCAACTGCATCCAGAGCAACCACTGTTGATACAACAGGAACTTCTAATAATGCTACTTACTATGTTACTTTTGTTGATACATCTGCTGGACAAACGGGAGAGACTTTAAGAGTTGGTACTGCACTTTCTCTTAATGCTTCTACTGGAAATGTTAAGGCAGCAGGTGATCTGATTGCTGGAAGTGGATATCTTGCATCTGCAAATGGTACTCGTGCAATGTATATGCACGACACCTCAGGTGATGTGTCATTCCAAGGTAAGGTTGTTGCAAATAACTATAGAAGTTCTTCAAATGCAAGTAATACATTAACTTTTAGTGATCTTGATGCAACTTTTGCAAGAAATCTTACAGTAACTGGTATCGCAACTGTTGGAACTTCACTAAGTTCCCCAACTATAAAAACCAATACAATCCAACACACTGGTGGAACAACAGCAGCAACTATAGATTCCCTTGGTTCAATAGTAGCAAGTAAGGATCTAACAGTTACTGGAAACCTTTATGTCAATGGTAATACAACTCAAGTCAATGTAACTGAACTTGAAGTTTATGATCGCACGATTACTTTAGGTATTCAAAGCGGAACAACACCATCTTCCACAAGTTGGGATCTTGGCGTGATGATGAACTATGGTGATGCTGGAGTTGCAAAAACTGCTGCAGTTATTTGGGAACATACTGCACAGAGATTTAAGTTTGCTTCTAGTGCTGATAATCCAGTTTCTACTGGTAGTACAACAACTCCCGATATTACTATTAATACATTTGCTCCAATTGAAGTTTCTGAACTATGGGTAAATAATACCTGTAGTGGTGGTGCCGTTCAGGTTATTGGATGTGTTGCTTCGGAACTTAATTTACAAAATATAGTTATAGACGCGGGTAGTTTCTAAAATCTAAATAAGGGGGTATACACCCCTTTTTTTATGTCTGAAGATGATTTGAAATCAATAATTGCAGCTTATCAGCAAAAGGCATTTGAACTTTTCAACCAGAATATTGTTCTCGAAACTCAAGTTAAAAGTCTAACTTCCAAAGTTGAAGAACTTAATTTGGAAAATAGTAAACTTAAAACGACTAAAATTAAGAAGAATTTGAATGAAGATTTTTCTTAAATAAATATCCTATAGACCCAGTATATACTAGGTTTTACGGTTCCTACCAGGATGAAAATGAATGGCAGATCCAAAAATTAGGATTAAGAGATCTTCTGTATCTGGAAAAATTCCAACACCAGATCAATTGCCTTTAGGAGAAATAGCTCTTAATACTTACGATAAGAAAATATTTGCATCTGCTGATGTTGGAATAGGAACTACAGTTTTTGCAGTTAACCCATGGAGTGTAGGATTAGGGACAACTGCATACGACACTTATTTTGCTGCAGGTAATGTTGGTATAGGAACTGACATACCCACTCAAGATTTAGATGTTGTTGGTAATGTTCGTATTCATGGTGCTTTATACGACAATAACAATAACGTTGGAGCAGCATCTTCTGTTTTAGCATCTACTGGTAGTGGCATTATATGGGTTCCATCAACATCTGGCCCTCAAGGTGAACAAGGTACTCAAGGCACTCAGGGCATTCAAGGTGTTCAAGGTACTCAAGGAACTACTGGTACTCAAGGATCTCAAGGTACTCAGGGTGTTCAAGGAGAACAAGGAACTCAAGGTATTCAAGGCGAGCAAGGTACTACTGGAGCTCAGGGTATCCAGGGTGTTCAAGGAGAACAAGGAACCACTGGTACTCAGGGAACACAAGGTACTCAAGGATCTCAAGGATCTCAAGGAACACAGGGTACTCAAGGCACTCAAGGAATTCAAGGTGAACAAGGAACTACAGGTACTCAAGGAACTACAGGTACTCAAGGGACCACTGGTGCCGGAACTCAAGGTACTCAAGGGACCACTGGTGCCGGAACTCAAGGTGCTCAAGGTACTCAAGGTACTCAAGGTACTCAAGGAATTCAAGGAGAACAAGGAACTACTGGTACTCAAGGATCTCAAGGAACACAGGGTACTCAGGGAATTCAAGGTGAACAAGGAACCACTGGTACTCAAGGCACTCAGGGAACTCAAGGTAGTCAAGGAATTCAAGGTGAACAAGGAACTACAGGTTCTCAGGGTACGCAAGGAACACAAGGAACACAAGGAACACAAGGAACTACAGGTACTCAGGGTACTCAGGGAATTCAAGGTGAACAAGGTCCTCAGGGTACAACAGGTACTCAAGGAACCACAGGAGCTCAAGGAACCACAGGTGATCAAGGAACTCAAGGTATACAGGGTATTCTAGGAGTTCAAGGCACTCAAGGTACTCAAGGAATTCAGGGAGAACAAGGAACTCAAGGTATACAGGGTATTCTAGGAGTTCAAGGTGCAACTGGAACATTTGGTGGTGCATCATTTGATTATACATTCAGCACAGGAATTACTACTGCAGGTATTAGTACAACCACTCCAGGTATTTTTAGGTTCAATGAAGTTGGAATAAGCACCGCAACATATTCATATATTAGTTTTAAAGATGACCTCAACGTTGATATTACAAGTTTCCTCAACACAATTGATGATTCAACTTCAGCTATAAAAGGATACGTATCAATTTCAGAAAAGACTAATAGTGCAAATTATTCTTTGTTTGCAATTGTTGGTATTCACACTCACTATACTGCAGAAGGATTTTTTGCTGTTCCTGTTGCATATAGTGCTGGAGTAACCACTTCATTTGCCAATAATTTGGATGTTGTTGCAACTTTTACAAGAACAGGTGATATTGGAGATCAAGGAACACAGGGTACTCAGGGCATTCAAGGAATACAAGGAACTACAGGTACTCAAGGCACTCAAGGTACTCAAGGAATTCAGGGTGTTCAAGGAGAACAAGGAATTCAAGGCACTCAAGGCACTCAAGGCACTACTGGTACTCAAGGCACTACTGGTACTCAAGGAACCACAGGAGCTCAAGGAACTACAGGTACTCAAGGAACCACAGGAGCTCAAGGAACCACAGGAGCTCAAGGAACCACAGGAGATCAAGGAACACAAGGAACTACAGGTACTCAAGGAACTCAAGGCACAACTGGAACCCAAGGAACAACAGGTACTCAAGGAACCACAGGAGCTCAAGGGACCACAGGTGATCAAGGAACTCAAGGCACAACTGGAACCCAAGGAACAACAGGTACTCAAGGAACCACAGGAGCTCAAGGGACCACAGGTGATCAAGGAACTCAAGGTACTACAGGTACTCAAGGGGCTACAGGCACTCAAGGAACCACAGGAGCTCAAGGGACCACAGGTGATCAAGGAACTCAAGGTACTACAGGTACTCAAGGGGCTACAGGCACTCAAGGAACCACAGGCACTCAGGGAACCACAGGAGCTCAAGGGACCACAGGTGATCAAGGAACTCAAGGTACTACAGGTACTCAAGGAACCACAGGAGCTCAAGGGACCACAGGTGATCAAGGAACTCAAGGTACTACAGGTACTCAAGGAACCACAGGAGCTCAAGGGACCACAGGTGATCAA